>WNGF01008652.1_pt1 | contig 21948 bp, 22 predicted proteins | sample 5400641 | NCBI WGS metagenome assembly WNGF01 (sample SAMN13153371, study PRJNA577476) | soil metagenome | isolation source: 80 cm soil or saprolite under grassland replicate 2 | place: USA:California | collected 2016-06-15 | reverse complement strand
GGCCCTGGGGGTTGGTGGCCACGCCGGTGAGTAGCCCCAGCGAGGCCGGTAATACTTCCATGTGAGCGGCATAGACCGTCGCCGCGGAGGCGAGAGACCGGGTATCGGCCTGGGCCTTGGCGATCCGCGCGCGCGCCTGAACGTTGGCGTAGAGCGGGATGGCGATGGCCGCCAGAATGCCGATGATCGCGACGACGATCATCAGCTCGATCAGGGTGAAGCCTCGCTGGTTTCCTGCCGTGAGCCGTTTCTTCATCCACCACCGAATCATTGGGATCCTCCTTCTTGTTTTTTCCACTACGTGAATCGCCATTCGATTCTCGTAACCGGTCGAAGTGCAGCTTCGATGCCACTCGTCGATCGAGGCACAGCGTTGACTTTTCAGATAGTTAGATCCACGTATTTCCGGAGCTGACCGACCGATGATGACAGGTCGTGGCAATCCAAGTGACGAAAATCGTCAGGGCGGCGTGCCCTCCCGCTTCAGTCCTGGGAGACGGCGCGTTGGCTGTGCTTCTGGAGCTTGTATCGGAATTGCCGGAAGCTCACGCGGAGTAGCTCGGCCGCGCGGGTCTGCACACCGCCGGTACGCGCCAGAGCCATCTGGAGATACCGGTGCTCGATCTGATCCAGCATCGTCTCCAGGTCGAGCCCGTCGGAGGGGATCTCCACCGGAACCTCCTGGAGGTCACGGGGTTGATGGAGATCGGGGGGCAGCGCCCCCACTTCGAGGATGTCCCCGCTGCCGAGGACGAGCGCTCGTTCGATCACGTTCTCGAGCTCGCGGATGTTGCCCGGCCAGCGGTAATTCTCGAGGATCGCGAGCGCCTCCGGGCTGACGCCCTTCACCGACTTTCCGAGCTCTGCGGAGATTTTTCTGACGAAGTGCGCGGCCAGCAGTGGGATATCCTCCGACCGCTCCCGGAGGGGAGGGAGCTGAATCGGAATGACGTTCAGCCGGTAGAAGAGGTCCTCTCGCAGGATGCCGTCGGCGACCGCCTTGGCGACGTCGCGGTTCGAGGCGGCGATCAGTCGTACGTCGACCTTGACGTCGCGGGTGTCGCCGACGCGGCGGATCTCCCGCTCCTGGATCACGCGCAGGAGCTTTACCTGCACCGACTGAGGCACCTCGGTGACCTCGTCGAGGAACAGCGTGCCGCCGTGGGCGGCGGAGAACAGGCCCACCGTGTTGGCGACGGCGCCGGTAAAGGCGCCCTTGACGTGGCCGAAGAGCTCGGACTCCATCAGGGTCTCGGGAATGGCGCCGCAGTTGACCGAGACAAAGGGGCCGGTCCGTCGCGGGCTCTCCTGATGGATGGCCTGGGCGACCAGTTCCTTCCCGGTTCCGCTCTCTCCGGTCACCATCACGGTCGAGAGGCCGTCCGCCGTCTTGCGGATCATTTCGAGCAGGTCGACCATCTGTCGGCTCTTCCCGATGAAGCTCTCGAAGCCGCGCTCCCGCCGGAGCTGCGTCCGGAGCGCCTTGTTTTCGTCCTGGAGTCGCTTGCGCTCGAGCGCGTTGGCGATCGTCAGCTTGATCTCTTCGAGCTTGAACGGTTTGGTGACGTAGTCGTACGCGCCCAGCTTCATGGCCTCGACCGCCGTCTCCGTCGAGGCGAAGGCGGTGACGACGAGGACCACGGCGCTGGGCGAGTGCTCCTTCGCGGCGCGCAGTACCCCGAGGCCGTCGACCTTCCGCATGCGAAGATCGGTGATGACGAGGTCGAACGACTCATTCTTGAGCACTTCGACGGCCTGCTCGCCGCCCTCGGCGAGGGTGACGTCGTGGCCCGCCTGTCGCAGCATGATCGCCAGGAGCTCGCGCATGCTCCGTTCGTCGTCGACGACGAGCACCCGCGTGTCAGGCATTGCGGGAGGGAAGCGTGAGGGTGAATGTCGTGCCGAGGCCCGGCGCGCTGCGCACGTCGATCTCGCCTCCGTGCTCCTGGACGATGCGGTGGACGAGGGCGAGCCCAAGTCCGGTACCCTCCGACTTGGTGGAGAAAAAGGGCTCGAAGACGTGGGAGAGGTCGCCGGTTCCGATGCCGTCGCCGGTGTCGCTCACCGAAACCTCGAGCGTCTCACCCCGGACGGCGGCGGCCACCCGCAGCTCACCCCCGTCCGGCATCGCTTCTACGGCGTTCAGGCAGAGATTCCACAGGATCTGCCGGAACTGCTGCGCGTCCACGGGCCAGGAGATAGACGGGGCGAATTCGCGGACGACCTTGAGGCTGCCGGGGCTGGCCCGATGCTCGAGCAGGAGCAACACCTCTTCGGCAGCGGCCGCCACGTCGAAGGTGGCGATCGAGAGCGGCGCGGGACGCGCGTACTCGAGGAAGTTCTTGATGATGTGGTTGAGCCGCTCGGACTCGCGGGCCACGATCTGCGAGAGCCGCTCGCGGGCGTCCTCGGCCGTGAGCGGGCTCGTAAGGACCTCGATCGCTCCCGTGAGCGAGGCGAGCGGGTTGCGGATCTCGTGCGCGATGTTCGCCGCCATTCGTCCGAGCGTCGCCAGCCGATCGGCCTGACGCATCCGCGTCTCCATCTCGCGAATTGCCGAGAGGTCCTCACACGCGCTGATGAGCCCCAGCCGTTCGCCCTCGCCGGAGCGGAGTGCGGAGAAGGTCATGCGCACGGGCACCGTCGTGCCGTCGGCCCGGCGCAACCCCGTCTCGTGCCGCGTGGGCGCGCGCGGGTTGCCGTCGATCGCCATCTCGATCGAGGCGAGCGGTACCGTGGCGCCGACGAGCGCCGACCAGCGGCGACCGATCGCCTCCGATGCCGCCACTCCGATGATCTCCTCGGCGGCGCGGTTGAACGCGGTGATCCGGTGCTCCCGGTCGAGCGCGATCAGCCCGGTGCCGACGGACTGGAATACGAGATCCTTGAACGCCTGGAGATCGCGAAGGTCCTTTTGTTGTGTCTCGAGCTCCTGCCGGGTGGCGCGGTACCGCTCGCCGAGACCGCCGGCGACGATCGCGACGACGAGGAACGTCACGGCGTTGAGGAACATCGTGAGCATCTCGAGCGTCGTGGTCCCCTGGGGCGCGTCGAAGAACATGCTCAGCGGGAGCACGGTGCGTCCGACGACAATGCCCGTGTACAGCATGCTGGAGACCGCCGCGATGGCGAGGCCGCGCGTGCGGGACAGCAACACGCAAGCGGCAGTGACGCAAAGCACGTACAGGAAGGCGAAGATCGAGCGCGCGCCGCCGGTCGCCGCGACGACCGCCGTGATGAGCGCGGCGTCGAGCAGGCAGATCAACCACGCGAGGCGCCGCGGCTGGGCCGGCGGGCCGAACAACAGCAAGGCGCCCGACGACGCGATTGCGACGATGAGCGCCAGGACCAGGATTTCGCTCTCGCCCGGCATGAGGCCGGGCGAGGCGAACGGCCCAAACGCCAGCAGGACCAGAGCGGCCCCGAGCCGCGCCCAGGAGAATGCCCGGAGCGGCCCGCTGACGTTGAACGCTTTCACTACTTGATCAGCGTGACCAGGCGGAAGATCGGAAGATACATCGCGACCACGAGCCCGCCGACCACGACGCCGAGGAAGACGATCATGATGGGCTCGAGCAGCGACGTGAGCGCCGACACAGCCGTGTCGACCTCATCGTCGTAGAAGTCGGCGATCTTCGAGAGCATCTGGTCGAGCGCGCCGGTGTTCTCGCCGACGTTGATCATGTGCACGACCATGGGCGGGAACACGGTGCTGCCCTTGAGCGGCTCGGAGAGCGTCCGGCCCGAGGTCACAGCGGTGCGCGCCTGCATCACGGTCTTCTCGACGACGCGGTTCCCGGCCGACCGGGCGGTGATGAGCAGGCCCTCGAGGATGGGGACGCCCGAGGAGATCAGCGTGCCGAGCGTCCGAGTGAACCGCGCGACAGCGACCTTGCGAATGAGCATGCCGATGACCGGCACCTTCAGCAAGAACGCGTCGATGACGCTGCTGCCCTGGTCGGTGTTGTAGTAGCGCTTGATCGCGTAGATCACGCCGGCGCCCACGCCCACCATGACAAGGATGTACTTCTGCGTGAACTCCGACAGCCACATGACGATCGCCGTCGGCAGCGGGAGTTCTGCGCCCAGCCCCTCGAACATCTTGGCGAACGTCGGGATGACGAAGATCATCATGAAGACGATGACCAGCACCGCCACGCTGATGATGGTGGCGGGGTAGACCATCGCCCCCTTGACCTTGCTCTTCAGCTTGGCCGCCTTCTCGATGTAGACGGAGAGGCGCTGCAGGACGACGTCGAGCACACCGCCGGACTCACCGACCTGGAGCATGTTCGTGAACAGATCGTTGAAGACCTTGGGGTACTTCCGGAAGGACTCGGCGAGCGTGACGCCGCCCTCGACCTCGTGCGCGATCTTGCCCGTGACGTCCCGGAGGACCTTGGAGTCGCTCTGCTCCGCGAGAATCGAGAGGCACTGCGCGATCGGGAGGCCGGCGTCCACCATCGTGGAGAACTGCCGTGTGTAGATCGCCAGGTGCTTGTCCTTGACCTTACCGCCGATCTTCTTCATGCCGACGGGCTTGGCCGTCCGCTCCTGGACGGAGGTCGCGACGACGCCCCGCGCGCGCAGCTGGGTGACGGCGGTGGGGCGGTCGTTCGCCTCGATCTCACCGGAGACGACCGCTCCCCCCGAGCGGCCGCGATATGCGTACATTGCCATAGTGCCCTCCTCCTATCGCTTAGCGAACGGTGACGCGCCGGCGCCCGCGCCGGCCGTGGCCGCCGGACCTTCGTGCGCGAGGAGCTGCAGCAACTCCTCGACCAGAGTCGACCGGTTCAGCGCGTCCTCGCGCGTGATCAAATGCCGCTTCACAAGATCCGACAGGGACTGGTTCATCGTCTGCATGCCAAACTTTTGGCCGGTGGCGATTGCGGAGTACACCTGGTGGATCTTCTCCTCACGGATGAGGTTGCGGATGGCGGGCGTGGCGGTCATGATCTCCAGCGCCATCACGCGTCCGCCACCGACCTTGGGAATGAGGGTCTGCGAAAGCACGCCTTCCAGCACCAGCGCGAGCTGCGACCGCACCTGCGACTGCTGGGCCGTCGGGAACACGTCGATGATCCGGTTCATCGTCTGGGCGCACGAGTTCGTGTGCAGGGTGGCGAACGTCAGATGGCCGGTCTCCGCGATCGTCAGGGCCGCCGCGATCGTCTCCAGATCGCGCATCTCGCCGACGAGCACCACGTCCGGATCCTGGCGGAGGATCGACTTGAGCGCCTTGGTGAACGAGTGGGTGTCGGCGAAGACCTCGCGCTGGTTGACGAGGCACTGCTTGTGCGGATGGACGAACTCGATCGGGTCCTCGATCGTCATGATGTGGTCGTGGCGCTCGCTGTTGACCTTGTCGATCATGGCGGCGAGCGTCGTCGACTTCCCGGACCCGGTCGGCCCGGTGACCAGGATGAGCCCCTTGGGCCGGTCGGCGAGTTGCTGGACGATCTGGGGCAGCCCGAGATCGTCGAACGAGCGGATCTTGTAGGGAATGACGCGGATCGCGCACCCCACGGCGCCGCGCTGGCGGTAGACGTTGCACCGGAAGCGCGCCAGGCCCTGGATGCCGAAGGAGAGGTCGAGCTCGTTCTCCTCCTCGAATTTCTGCTTCTGACCCTCGTTCAGCACGCTGTAGGAAAGGCGCTGGGTGTCCTGGGGTGTCAGCACCTCGAACTGGTTGAGCTGGGTCAGGCGGCCGTTGACCCGGATTTGGGGGTAGGTCCCGCTGGTGATGTGCAGGTCCGACGCGCCGCGGTCCACCATGAGCTGCAGAAGATCGGCCATATTGGCGGCCATTGTGCCTCCCTACGTCTCAATGCCCCTGCTCAGGACAGGGTAACTCTCAGCACTTCCTCGACAGTCGTAGTTCCTTCAAGGACCTTCATGAGCCCCGCCTGACGCAGGGTCCTCATCCCCTGCGATTGCGCGAGCGACCGCAATTCGGCGGTGGGCGCGTTCTTGAGAATAGCGTCGCGGAGCTCCTCGCTGATCGGCATGACCTCATAGATCGCGACGCGACCCTTCATGCCCGTGAAGTTGCACGTCGCGCAACCCTTACCCTTGTAGAACTGGACCTTCCCCTTCCCCGAGGGAACGTGGCCATACGGGACGAGGCTCTCCTCGTCGGCGTCGTACGGCTCCCGGCACGCGCGGCACACCTTCCGGCCCAGCCGTTGGGCCAGGAGGAGGAGGAGCGACGACGCCACCAGGAACGCCGGGATCCCCATGTCGAGAAGCCGCGCGATGGTCGAGGGGCAGTCATTCGTGTGGAGCGTGGAGAACACGAGGTGGCCGGTGAGCGCGGCTCGAATGCTGATCTGCGCGGTCTCGAGGTCGCGCGTCTCGCCGACGAGGATCACGTCGGGGTCCTGGCGGAGGAAAGAACGGAGCGCAGCGGAAAACGTCCGACCGATGCCCTCGTTGATCTGAACCTGGTTCACGCCCTTCAGGTTGTACTCGACGGGATCTTCGGCCGTCATGATGTTGACGTCCGGAGAATTGATCGTGTGGATCGCCGAGTAGAGCGTGGTCGTCTTGCCGGAGCCGGTCGGCCCCGTGATTAAAACCATGCCGTAGGGCTGGTGGATCACGGCGCTGAACTTCTCGAGGCTCCACTCGTCGAAGCCGAGCTGCGTCATGTCGAGCTTCAGCGAGTCTTTGTCGAGAATGCGGAGGACCGCCTTTTCGCCGAAGATCGTCGGAAGCGTCGAGACGCGGAAGTCGATCTCGCGGGTGTTATACCGGAGCTTGATGCGGCCGTCCTGCGGCAGCCGGCGTTCGGCGATATCGAGGTTGGACATGATCTTCAGCCGCGAGAGAATCGCCGATTCCAGCCGCTTCGGCGGCGCCAGCATCTCGTGGAGCACGCCGTCCATCCGAAAGCGGATCCGGAAGATCTTCTCGTAGGACTCGAAGTGGATGTCGGAGGCGCCCTTCTGGATGGCGTCGACCAGCACCATGTTGACCAATTTCACGACCGGCGCTTCGTCGGCCGACTCCTTCAGCTCGAAGACGTCGACCTTGGCGCCTTCCTCGCCGTCCTCCACGACCTCGACGTTGCCGAGGTCGGTTTGCATGTCCGAGAGGACGCTGGTGATGGCCTCGGTCTTTGACTCGTAGTTGCGGTCGATCGCCTTTTTGATGGCCGTCTGCGACGCCACCAGCGGCAAGACTTGGAGATTTGTCATGAAGGAGATGTCGTCCAGGGCGAAGACGTTCGTCGGATCCGCCATGGCGAGCGCCAGCGAGTTCCCCATCTTCCTGACCGGGATCACCTCGTACTTCCTCGCGATGGGCGCCGGCACGAGCTTCAGCACGTCGGACTCGATGTCGAGCTGGGTCAGCGTGATCGACGGCACGCCGTACTGCCGCGAGAGGAATCCGATCAGCTGGTCTTCGTTGACGAAGTTGAGCCGGACGAGGACCGAGCCGATCTTCTCCGGAGAGCCCTTCTGCTCCGCGAGCGCCTTCTTGAGTTGCTCCGCGGTAAGCAGGCCATCGGCGACGAGAAGATCCCCGAGGCGTCGGTTGACGGGCTGCCCGAGCTTTACTGGCTGGGCCATTGTAATCTTTTACTGTACCCCACCCAGGCGCTTCAACGTATCGGTAAAGGCCTTGTAGGCGTCGTCCTGGTAGAGCACGAAAACGACCCGTTTCAGGCCGGTGGGCCCCGCCTTCAGGTGGGAGACCACGGCGTTGAGCATGGCGTTCGCCGACACCGCCGGCGGGACGTGGCCGACGCCAGTCCCGAGCGCGGGGAGGGCGAGGGACGTGATGCGGTGCTTGGCGGCCAGTGCCAGGACCGCTCGGGTAGTCGCCGTGATCTTCTCGCCGTCGGTCTTGAGGTCCGGGCCCATGACCGCGGCGTGGATGACGTGGATGGCGGCGAGGTTGCCGCCGGTGGTCAGCACGGCCTCGCCGACCTCCACGGGCCCTTGCCGCATCGCCTCTTCCTCGATGATGACCCCGCCCTTCCGCTTGATCGCGCCGGCGACACCCGTACCCATGGCGAGCGTCGAGTTCGCCGCATTGACGATGGCGTCGACCTCCCAGTCAGTGATGTCGCCGCGCTCGATCGCGACGGAAGACTGACCGATCCGGAGCCTCATGGCCGCTTCTCGCCGCGCTCCTCGGCTTTCGCGGCGTTCCACGCGCGCTCGAGCTCGTCGGGCGATACCGCGGAGACCGACGTACCGCGCGCGGCAAGCTCCGCCTCCATGTCGGTGAAGCGCTGGCGAAACTTCTCGATCGCGCCGTGCAGCGCCTCTTCGGCGTCGAGCGTCGCGAGACGCGCCACATTCACGAGCGAAAAGAGCGCGTCGCCAAGCTCCTCGCGAATGCGGTGGGCGTCGCCGGAGGCGAGCGCCTCCGAGGCCTCGCGGATCTCCTCCTCGACCTTGGTCCACGCCGCCCGCGCGTCGGGCCAGTCGAAGTTCACGCGCGCCGCTTTGGTTTGAACGCGCTGCGCCCGCAACAGCGCCGGCAGCGCACGGGGAACGCCGTCGAGGATCGATCGTCGCAGTCCCCGCTCGTCGGCCTCGCGCTGCTTGATCGCTTCCCACTGGGCAAGGGCTTCGGTCGCCGTGCCGACCGAGGCATCACCGAATACGTGCGGGTGACGCCGCACCATCTTGTCGATGAGCTGTCGGAGCAGATCGGCCGTTGTGAACTCGCCCTGCTCTTCAGCGAGCCGGGCGTGGAAGACCACTTGGAAGAGGAGGTCGCCCAGTTCCTCCTGCAGAGGAGCGCTATGGCCGGACTCGATTGCTTCCAGGACTTCGTACGCTTCTTCGATCAGGTAAGGCTTCAGCGATGTCCGCGTCTGCACACGATCCCACGGGCAGCCGTCGGGTGCACGCAAGCGCATCATGACGTCCAGGAGCCGTTCAAAGAGAACGCCGGGGGACTCGATCATGTCGGTTCCTGAGGCTAACCGATTATACAGCAAGGGTTTTCGCCTATGCTAGGCTCAGGCCGATGTCGCCGGACGATTGCGAGGATGTCTTCAAGGTCACCGACAGGCGGAGACGCCCGGACGCGGACGATCCACCCCGCCCGGGCTCGGCCAGCGACGAGTCGCGACCGCCGGCGCCGCCTGTGTCGGGTACCCCGGGCGAGCGCAGCCTGGCCGGGCTCTTCATGATGCTCGCGAGCTCGGCAGTGGTCGCGCTGGGGCATGCGCCTGATCCCCTCACGGGCCAGCGGCAGACGGATCTGGTCCAGGCCGCGGACGCTATCGACCTGCTCGTCCTGTTGCGAGAGAAGACGGAGGGGCACCGGTCTGGTGACGAGAGCCGGATCCTCGACGAACTCATCTACGACCTGCAACTCCGCTACGTGCACGTCACGAAGCAATCCTGATCACGACCATCCGCGTTTCGATCGTGATTGCTTCCACCGTTTCGGGTATCCGCAAGCGAAGCTGACTCAGGATCATCGGATTCACCAGAAGAAACGGGAGCACGCCTGGCAGCGGCTGGCGTCCGAGCGCGAACCGCTCAATGTCCAAGCGTAGATAGCGGCGCTGACCACGGGCCGAGCCCACCTCTACACTCGCGCGCGCCCATAGGTGGAGCCAGACGGGCTGCTCGAGCCACGTGGCGGGGAGGAGGTTGGCGATTGCGAGGACGTGCCGGAGCGGAGCTTGTCCTTTGAACTCGATCATCCCGTCGCCGACTAGCCGCACGGCCCCCGGCCCAAAGGGGATCGTGGCCGCTTCAGCAAGATGACGCGAGAGAAAGCCGTTCAGCTCGGGTTCGGACAGGACGATCTGGCGGGTACGTCCTGTGGCCCGTCCAGCACCGCGGACGATGGCGTAGATCTTCTGCTGACCCCGAACGCCGTCTTCGGCTGTCCCGGCGGCTACTGGGACTTCCGGCTCCTGGAGCATTCGAGAACCAATCCAGAGCGATCCAGCGGCCAGCCCGCACATCACGGCGGTGGTCGCAACGAGCGCCGCGCACCCTACTCGCATCGACCCACCCTATCATCCAGCGCTATGGGGCCTCTTTTAGGATAGGGCGGCTTTCGGCCGATCGGTCAGTGGATGAACTGAGGCCGGCACTGACTTGACATGATAATACTCAGATGATATATGAGGTATGTACTCAAATATGTTGCCGGGACAAAAAGGAGACCGGCAGAGCGAGGAGGACTTTCCGATGACGATCGAGCGTTGGCGTCCGTTCGGGTCAATCGAGAGGTGGTGGGATCCATTTCGCAATATTTCCGACATCCAGGGAGAGGTCAACCGACTCTTCGACAGCTTTTCTGGACGGCCCAGGGCTGTCGCGACCGGCTCAGGTGTTCGCATGTGGGCGCCGGTCCTTGACATGCACGAGACCAAGGATGATCTCGTCCTGAACTTTGAGCTTCCGGGGGTCCGTGAGAAGGACGTATCCCTGTCGATCACCGGCGATCTGCTGACGGTGAAGGGAGAGCGCGAGTTCAACCGGGACCTCACGGACGAGAGCTATCATCACGTCGAGCGCGTCTATGGGAAGTTCGAGCGCAGTGTCCAGCTTCCGATGCCTGTCCAGGCCGCGAAGGTGAAGGCCACTTACCGCGACGGGGTACTCGAGGTCAAGCTTCCGAAGGTGGACGAGGTGAAACCGAAGGAAATCAAGATCGATATCGTCTGAGTCGTTCGCATCGTTCGAAGTGGTGAGCGACGGAGCGGGCGATCCGCTCCGTCGCAACGAGACCAAGAAAAGGGAGATTCGACATGGCGAAGGTGATCGGCATTGACCTCGGGACGACCAACTCCGTGGTGGCGGTCGTCGAGGGCGGCAACCCTACGGTGATCGCGAACCAGGAGGGCAGCCGGCTGACGCCCTCGGTCGCCGGGTTCACGAAGGACGGGGAGATCCTCGTCGGGCAGGTGGCCAAGCGTCAGGCGATCACGAATCCCGAGAACACCGTGTTCTCGATCAAGCGGTTCATGGGACGGCGCTACGACGAGGTGCTCCAGGAGATCAAGCTCGTCCCGTACAAGGTGGTCAAGGCCAGCAACGGCGACGCCCGGGTCGAGGTCAGGGGGAAGCAATACTCGCCGCCGGAAATCTCGGCCATGATTCTGCGCAAGCTGAAGGAAGCCGCCGAGGCGTACCTGGGCGAGAAAGTCACGCAGGCCGTCATCACTGTGCCCGCCTACTTCAACGACAGCCAGCGTCAGGCGACCAAGGACGCCGGGCGCGTAGCAGGTCTCGAGGTGTTGCGGATCATCAACGAGCCGACCGCCGCCGCGCTCGCCTACGGGCTTGACAAGAAGAAGGACGAGACGATCGCCGTCTACGATCTCGGCGGCGGCACTTTCGACATCTCGATCCTCGAGATCGGTGAGGGCGTCTTCGAAGTCAAGGCGACCAACGGCGACACCCACCTGGGCGGCGACGACTTCGATCAGCGCGTCATGGATTGGATCTCGGAGGAGTTTAAAAAGGAGCACGGTATCGACCTCCTGAAGGACCGCATGGCGCTCCAGCGGTTGAAGGAGTCCGCCGAGAAGGCGAAGTGTGAGCTGTCGACGACGCTGCAAACCGAGATCAACCTGCCCTTCATCACGGCTGACGCGAGCGGGCCCAAACACCTCGTGCTCACGCTGACGCGGGCCAAGCTCGAGGCGCTCGTGGCGGATCTCGTCGAGCGCACCCTTGGCCCCTGCCGGCAGGCCATGCAGGACGCCGGCGTGAGCCCGAAGGACATCAACGAGGTCATTCTCGTCGGTGGCCAGACGCGCATGCCGAAGGTGCAGGAGGCGGTGAAGCAGCTCTTCGGCAAGGAGCCGCACAAGGGCGTCAACCCCGACGAAGTCGTGGCGGTCGGCGCCGCCGTGCAGGGCGCCGTGCTCACGGCGTGATGACCCCGCTCATCTCCCGGAACACGACGATTCCGACGAAGAAGAGCGAGGTCTTCACGACGGCGGCCGACAACCAGACCTCGGTCGAAGTCCACGTGCTCCAGGGCGAGCGGCCCATGGCGCGAGACAACCGGACCCTGGGGAAGTTCCATCTCGTCGGCATCCCGCCGGCGCCGCGCCAGATGCCGCAGATCGAAGTGACGTTCGATATCGACGCGAACGGCATCTTGAACGTTGCGGCGCAAGATAAGGCGACCGGCAAGCAGCAGAACATCACCATCACTGCCTCGTCTGGCCTGACCAAGGACGAAATCGACCGGATGGTGAAGGAGGCGGAGAGCAACGCGGCGGAAGACTCGAAGCGGAAGCAGGAAATCGAAGTCCGCAACCAGACCGACTCGCTCGTGTACTCCACGGAGCGGACGCTCGGGGAGCACGGAGCCAAGCTGGGGGAGGCCGACCGCAAGGCGATCGACGACGCGCTCGCGGAGGCGCGCGAGGCGCTGAAGGGCGAGGACCTCGAGCGGATGAAGCGCGCCCAGGAGAACCTGACCCGCGCGTCCCACAAGCTCGCGGAGATCATGTACCGCGAGGCGCAGACGCAAAGTCAGCCGGCCGGCGCGCCCGGCGGGCCGGGCCAGGGCTCGACGGGTCCGAAGGAAGGCGAGGTCGTCGACGCGGACTTCGAGGATCTGGGCGACAAGAAGAAGTAGCGGTTCCATGCGTCGCGATTACTACGCCGTGCTCGGTATCGTGGCCACGGCCGGGCCGCGCGAGGTCCGCCGCGCTTACCAGCGGCTCGCGCGGCAGTACTCGCCCGACGTCAACTTCTGGGACGAGAGGGCCCGCGAGCTCTTCGATGAGATCGCCGAGGCCTTCCGCGTGCTCGGGGATTCGACGGCGCGCTCGATGTACGACCGATTCGGCCAGGTGGCTGGCGCCGACGACCCGCTCGGCGCCGGCCGGCGCGGCGACGACGTCCATGCCGTCGTCGAGTTGTCCTTCGGGGAGGTGGTTCGGGGGACGAGGCCGCGCGTAGAGATCCACCGGTTCTCGCCCTGCGCCGAGTGCGCCGCGAGCGGTTCGGCCGAGGGCGGGCGGTGTCCCCTGTGCGTCGGCCGAGGGGTACGGCGGGTCGCCGAGGCGGTCGACGTCGAGATTCCCGCGGGCGTCGATTCCGGGGCTCAGATCCGTATGGCCGGCGAGGGGAATGCTGGCCCGTTCGGCGGGCCGCGTGGCGATTTGATCGTGAGCACGCGGGTGCGCGAGCATCCCTTTTTTCGCCGGAAAGGCGACAGCGTGCACTGTGAGCTGCCGATCAGCGTCTGGGAAGCGCTGCTGGGAGCCCGCATCCACGTTCCAACGCCCTCGGGAGAAGCGGTGCTCGTCGTTCCACCGGGCACGACGGGCGGCCAGGTATTCCGCCTGCGCGGTCAAGGACTGCTCAGGCTGACGGGCGAGTCGACGGGCGACCTCTACGTGACGGTTCGTGTCGAGGTCCCGACTGGGCTCGACGCGCGGACCCACGAGCTCGTGCGCCAGCTCGAGCGGTTGATGCCGATCGAAGCACGGACCGCGCTGGAGCGCTATCGGGGAGGTGCGCAGTGACCGACCGCGGCAAGCCGCTTTACATGATCGGGGTGGTCGCCGACATGCTGAACGTCCACCCGCAGACGCTGCGCTTCTACGAGAAGAAGGGGCTCGTGCGTCCGAGCCGAACTGTCGGCCGGACGCGCATGTACTCCACCGAAGACGTCGACGAACTGGCCCGTCTGCTGCGACTCACGCGGGATCTCGGCGTGAATCTCGCCGGCATTGAGGTCATCCTAAAGATGAGGCGTCGGATGATCGAGATGCAGAAACAGATCGAGGATTTGGTCGCCTACCTTCGGGAGGACGGCGGCGAGGCGGCGGGGCACTCCCGTCCGGAGGAACCGCGGGAGGCCCTCGTCCGGGCCGCCTCCGGTCACCTCAAACCGGTGGATCTGTTCTAGGAGGAAAGGAGAATCATGACTGGCGAGAGCGACGATAGCGAGCTCAACATTCCGGACGTCCTCGCGATTCTGCCGTTGCGCGGAACGGTGATCTTTCCGCGGGCGGTGATGCCGCTCGCGGTCGGCCGTCCGGCGTCGATCCGGCTCATCCAGGAGGCGCTCCAGGGCAGCCGGATCATCGGCGCGGTCATACAGCGGGATCCGTCGGAGGATGCCCCGGGTGCGCAGGGGCTGCACACGATCGGGACCGCGACCGTCATCGAGAAGGTGTTGAAGCAGCCCGACGGCACCCTGCGTCTCGTCGTGCAGGGGCTCGCGCGATTCCGTGTCACCGACGTCGTCCAGGAGACGCCGTTCCTCCGGGCGCGGATCCAGCGCCTCACCGACGAGGCGCCCTCGGCGACCCTCGAGGTCGAAGCGCTCGCGCGGACGGCGAGCGGCCTCTTCCAGAAGGTCGTCGCGCTCTCCCCGACGCTGCCCGACGAGCTCGCGAATGTTCTCGGCGCTGCGGAAGGGCCGGGAGCGCTCGCGGACCTGATCGCCGGCTCGCTGCCGACGCTTCCGACGGCCCTGCGGCAGGAGCTGCTCGAGACGATGGACGTCGCCGAGCGTCTGCAGCGGCTCGTGGCCGCCCTCACGAAGGAGGCCGAGGTTCTCGAGCTCGGGTCGAAGATCCAGTCGGAAGTTCAGTCCGAGATGTCGAAGACTCAGCGCGAGTACTACCTGCGCGAGCAGATGAAGGCGATCCAGAAGGAGCTGGGCGACGCCGACGACCGCACGCAGGAGATCGAGACACTCCGGCAGAAGATCGAGACGGCCGGCATGACGGAAGAAGCGGGCAAGGAGGCGCTCCGCGAGCTGGACCGGCTGGCGAAGATGCCGCCCGCGGCGGCTGAGTACACCGTCGCGCGGACCTACATCGACTGGTTGGTGTCGATGCCGTGGCAACAGGAGACGGCCGACTACGTGGACATCGCCGGAGCTCGGGGGATCCTCGACGAGGACCACGAAGGAGTCGAGAAGATCAAGGAGCGGATTCTGGAGTACCTCGCTGTGAAGAAGATTCAGATCATCCAGGGGCTCCGGCGTGCGGGGACGAAGAACCCTGTCTTCATGCTCGACGAGATCGACAAGCTGGGGATGGACTTCCGCGGCGATCCGGCCTCGGCGCTCTTGGAGGTGCTGGATCCGGAGCAAAACGTCTCGTTTCGCGACCACTACCTGGACGTCGCGTTCGACCTGTCGCGGGTGCTGTTCATCACGACCGCGAACGTGACCGACACGGTGGCGCCGGCGCTGCGCGATCGGATGGAAATCATCCCGCTCGCCGGGTACACGGAGGAAGAGAAGATCGCCATCGCGCAGCGGCACCTTGTGCCCAAACAGGCGATGCGGATCACGCCCGACGTCGTCACCTCGTTCCTGGGCGTGCCGCGCTTCGAGCTCGAGGAGGTGGAGGAGCGGACGCGTGTCCCGGGTGTCGCGATCGGCCTCGCGTGGACGCCGGCCGGCGGCGACATCCTGTTCATCGAGGCGACCCGGATGAAGGGAGCCCGCACCCTGACGCTGACCGGGCAGCTCGGCGACGTCATGAAGGAGTCGGTCCAGGCGGCGCTCTCGTGGGTACGGTCCCACGCGGACGAGCTCGGCATCGCGCCCGACTTCTGGGAGATGTCCGACATCCACGTGCACGTCCCCGCCGGGGCGATTCCCAAGGACGGACCGTCGGCGGGCGTCACGATGACGACGGCGCTCGTGTCGTTGCTCACCGGCCGTCGCGTGCGCTCCGGGCTCGCCATGACCGGTGAGGTCAGTCTCGCCGGGCGCGTGCTGCCTGTCGGCGGGATCAAGGAGAAGGTCCTGGCCGCGCATCGCGCCGGGATTCGGACCGTGCTGCTGCCCAAACGGAATGCGAAGAACCTCATGGAGGATGTTCCGCTTCGGGTGCGGGACGAGATGACGATCCACCTGGTCGATTCGGTGCCCGACGTCCTGAGGCTCGCGCTCGAGGATGCGCCGGTCTGGCCCGAGGTCGAGCCGCTGGCGCTATCTTCCTGATTTGCGGCGCCTTTGTGGCGTTTCCGGAACCCGTCTTCTGTTCTTGAAGGGGCAACGCCGGGTCCGCTAACATAGCGGCATGGCCCGTCTTCGTTTTCTCCTGTGCGCGGTGGCGACCGCCATCGTGACCGCCGTACCGGCCAACGCCGAGGTCTACCGGCTCGCCACGAGCGACGGGACCGTCCACTTCACCAACGCGCCAACCGATCCCCGCTATCGCGGCCTTGGATACTCGTCCGGCACCGCCGCGGGCTACCTGCGACTGCCCCCCGCAGACACCGGGCGCTACGTGACTGAGATCAAGGACGCCTCGGGGCGCTATGGCGTGCCCGAGCGACTGGTCCAGGCCGTTATCCGCGCCGAGTCCGCGTTCAACCCGCGCGCGGTTTCCATAAAAGGCGCCCAAGGTTTGATGCAGCTCATGCCTGAAACGGCCTCGCTGCTCGGAGTCCGCAACAGCTTCGACCCACAGCAGAACATCGATGGCGGCGTCCGTCACCTTCGCGGCCTGATCGACCGCTTCGGGAACGACCTGCCGATGGCGCTGGCGGCCTACAACGCCGGCGAGAAGGCGGTGGTCACGTACCGTGGAATTCCGCCGTTTGCCGAGACGCGCGACTACGTGACACGTGTGCTCTACTACTACAATGGCAGCAACGGGCTGGCCGGCGCGCCCACCGCGGTCTATCGAACGGTCGGCGACGACGGCACGATCATCTACACCAACATCCCGCCGCGCGGCCGCCGCTAGTTCCGGCGCGGCTCGTCAGACACGCTCCGACGATAGCCGCTACTTCAGCAGCGTTCCCAGGTCGCGAAAAGGCGTCCGTGTCCATCGCGTCGACAGGTGCTCGTGCATGTCAATGACGGCCAGAACGGGCGGCGGCATCACGGCCTCCCACGCGACGCGTTTTTCTCGAGCCAGCCGATCACCGAGGACACGATCCCCGGCAGCACCCGCCGGTTCAGGACTAGCCCCCAGTGCGAAGTCCCTCCGATACTGACGTGATCTGCGGGGAATTGGAAGTCGTCGTACCGCCGCCGGGGCCACTGGGTATCCGCCGTTCCGGTGACGATGAGAAGAGGACAAGCGATGCCCTCGATGACGATCCCCGCCTGGCGCTCGTCTCGCGCGAGGCGGGACTCCGGGCCGAGCGATTCCAGGGCGATCACGCGCTCCGCTCGATCGAGGTCCGGCATCGCGGGCTGGCGGTCGGGATCGCGGTCGGCGATGCCATATTCCTCGGCGCCGAAGATGCCTGAGCGGAGCGGGACCGAAGTGTCACGCCGGCGGGCTGGGGTACTCGGCGCGAGGCCCACGCAGGCGCGCGCGCTGCACGCCGTGGCCGCCATCATCGCCACTAGTCCTCCCATGCTCCAGCCCAGGAGGATGGGGGGCTGCCGCAGCGTACGCGCAAGGGTCACCACGTCGTCGGCATAGTCCGCCATTCGCATGACACCGACGTCCGCCGCCACACTGTGTCCGTGACCAGCGAGATCGAGGGCATGCGAGGGCCATCCGCGGTGTGCGAGCTCGTTCTGCCAGAACGTCCAAATCCGCGCCGAGTTCGCCGCTCCGTGTACGAGGATGAGCGGGGACAGCGCCTCGCCGCCGACCAGGAGGCTGTGCACCCGTAGGATCGGCATTCGCGAGCGTCGAGTCGAGACCGAGTCTGACATGGGACGATATCCTAGAACCCGATTCGAACCCAACGCAGGCCTGAATGACAATAGGCGTGCCGACTGTCCAACAGGACAACCTCCACCGAAAGTCGGGCACAGTCGAAGATGGGAGATCGGAGAGAGCAGTGACGGCCCGTGGTACCGCGGCGACGTTGGCAGTGGGTGTTCTGGCCTTGCTCATCCAGGCAAGCGAATGTGCTCAGCTGATGGGTCCGCCGCCGGATGGGGTGGTGAAACCGGGACCGGTCCGTCGGTCGACGCCATCGACAGGTGAGCCGGAAGGCCGGCGCGCTCCAGGGACCGATCCAGCGCGTGCCGAGGGGCTGAAGGAGCCGCCTCGACCCGAAGAGAGTGCTGCCCCCCGGGAGAGCACGACACCACGACCTGGGACGCCGGAAGGACCCCCGGCACTCGATCTGACGTCGCTCGAGAAGAGACTTCGCGAGACCCAGGCGATCGGTGTGTTCACCAAGCTCTCGCTCAAGAATCAGGTCGATGACCTGCTGGAGCAACTCGCGGCATTCCACGAGGCGCGCGGCCGGACCCCTCTCGCAAAGCTACGGGAGAGCTACGATCTTCTGCTCCTCAAGGTGTTGTCACTCCTGCAGGACAAGGACCCGGCGCTCGCTCGGGACATCGCCGCATCGCGCGAAGCGCTCTGGAATCTGCTGGCGGATCCTGCGAAGTTTGCACACCTCTGATTCCACTGGGAGGAAGCGATGAGCAAGCGAATGAAGATCTGGGCGCTGATCGTCTTGAACGCAGCTCTCGTCGCCGGACCCGCGCTCGCTGCGGACGACCCGGCGGTCCTCAAGGATTTAACGGCAGTGATCGCCCTGCAAGGTCTGCCGTGTGGGCAGGTGGTCACCGCCGCCCGACAAGGCGACAACGACTATGTCGCGACATGCCAGGATGGAAGCCGCTACCGCGTGTTCGTAAGCTCCCAGGGTAGAGTGGTTGTGCAGAAGCAGTAAGTCTCTCGCGGCCGGCGGGGCCGATCCGCGTCCTGTCGCAAGCTTCCGCTCCAACCTCTATCACTCCACGCCGCCACCCAGCTCACGCCCGCCACTGCCGGTCGAGGCTGCGGTACTGGATGGCTTCCGCGCAGTGCTCGACCGCTAGTGTTTCAGCGCCGGCCAGATCGGCGATCGTGCGGGCGACCTTGAGCACGCGGTCGTGACCTCGGGCCGAGAGCCCCAGGCGGGTCATGGCGGCGGCGAGGAGGCGCTCGGCCTCGGCAGGAACCGCACAAAAGCGCCGAACCTGGCGGGGGCCCATCGCGGCGTTGACGCGGATTCCCGTCGCGCAGAGGCGGTCGCGCTGCCGCTGGCGCGCGGCGCCCACGCGCGTGCGGATCGTCTCGGTTGCGTCGCCTGGCGCGGGTACCCGAAAGTCCGCGGGAGCGAGCGCGGGGAGCTCGACGTGCAGATCGATGCGGTCGAGGAGCGGGCGTGAGAGGCGGCCGAGATATCGGGCCCGCTCGGCCGGCGTGCAGATGCAAAGGTCGAGGGAGGGGCAACCACGCCGGCAAGGGTTGGCGGCGGCGACGAGCTGGAAGCGGGCGGGGAAATCGCTGACGCCACTCGCCCGCGCGATGGTGACGCGGCCGTCTTCGAGCGGCTGGCGCAGCGACTCGAGCACATGCTGCTGGAACTCGGGTAGCTCGTCCAGGAAGAGGACGCCGAGGTGAGCGAGCGTCACCTCGCCAGGGTGCGGAGGAGTGCCGCCTCCGATGAGACCCGACACCGAGATGGTGTGGTGAGGCGCGCGGAACGGGCGCCGGCTCATCAGCTCGCCGCGACGCGGCAAGAGCCCCGCGACCGACCAGATGGTCGAGGCTTCGATCACCTCGTCGCGCGTGAGCGGGGGCAGGATCGCCGCCAGCCGGCGCGCCAGCATCGTCTTCCCGCCGCCGGGAGGGCCGATGAGCAACAGGTTATGGGCTCCGCCGGCCGCGATCTCGAGCGCGCGCTTGGCGTACGCCTGGCCCCGAACATCGGCGAAGTCCAGATCGTCGGTAGCCGGCACCGCTGGAGGCTCCGGCGTCGGCGGGACGGCCGCGTCGCCGTTGAGCAGCCCCACCGCGTCGCGTAGCGTCGGAGCGCCGAGCACCCGGAGACCTTCGACGGCCTGCGCCTCCGAGTGATTCGCGATCGGCACGACGAGCGTGTCGATGCCCTGCCGCCGGCACGCGAGTCCGACAGCGAGCACTCCGCGCACCGCCTGGATCTGGCCGTCCAGCGCCAGTTCGCCGACCACCGCGAAGGGGCCGATCCGCCCGTTCGTGACCGCGCCGGTGGCGGCGAGGATGCCGAGTGCGATCGGCAGGTCGAACGAGGCACCTTCTTTCCGGAGGTCGGCCGGGGCCAGGTTCACGGTGATCCGGTCGGCAGGAAAGGGGAAGCCGGCGTTGCGGATCGCGGTGCGCACCCGCTCACGGCTCTCGCGCACCGCCGAGTCAGGAAGCCCTACCGTTGTGAACGCGGGCAGGCCCGGCGTGACGTCGACCTCGACCCGCACGAGCGCGGCTTCGACGCCGACAAGGGCTGCGGACAGGACCCGTGCGAGCACGAGGGGATTGTTCGATCATCGGCGTCACGCGTCAATGTCGCAGGTTGGATACGATTGGCGGAGGCCGGACGCGGTCCGCCGGCACCCGCGCGAGGAGTACGACGGCGTGGACCTGACGCGCGCGGTGGCCGCCGTCGTCGAGCGTTCCGGCGTGGTGGAGGGCGTCGGCGGTCTTCGACCGTAAGGACGTCATCGACGTTCGCGGTTGAGCCGGGCCGCTGCCTGCGCGAACGGAATTGGTGCTAGAGTCCGAGAATGACGCGGCCCGCGGTTCTCGTCGTTGACGACGACCCGGGAGTCCGGGAGTCGTTCCGGCTGATCCTCGAGGACCACTACGACGTGGTCGACGTTCCGGATGGCCCGAGCGCGCTCGAAGTCGTCCGTGCTTCCCAGGTAGATCTCGTGCTGCTCGACATCCGGATGACCGGGATGGACGGGATCGAAGTGCTCGAGCGCATCAAGGCGATCGACGAAGGGATCGAGGTGATCCTCGTCACCGCCGTGAAGACGGTGCGGACGGCCGTGGCGGCCATGAAGCTCGGCGCCTTCGATTACCTGACCAAGCCCTTCGAGGAGGACGAGCTCCTGTCCCTCTCGCGCCGGGCGCTCGAACGCCGGGCGCTCGAGCGCGAGGTCGCGTTCCTCCGCTCCGAGTTGGCCCGGAGGCATGATCTCGACGAGATCGTCGGCCAGCACCCCGCGATGGAGAAGCTCCACGGGCTCATCGCGCAGGTCGCGCGCACGTCTACGACGGTGCTCATCACCGGCGAGAGCGGTACCGGCAAAGAGCTCGTCGCGCGGGCCATCCATCGCCAGGGGACGCGGCGCGAGGGGCCTTTCGTCGCCGTCAATCCCGCGGCCATCGCCGAATCACTCATCGAGTCCGAGCTCTTCGGCCACGAAAAGGGCGCGTTCACCGGCGCCCATCAGAGAAAGCTCGGTAAGTTCGAGCTGGCGCAGGGCGGCACCTTCTTTCTCGACGAGATCGGCACGCTCCGGGCAGAGCTCCAGGCGAAGCTCCTGCGGGTGCTCCAGGAGCGCGAGATCGAGCGGGTGGGCGGCACGCGGCCGGTGAAGATCGACGTCCGATTCATCGCCGCGACGAACTCCAACCTCAAAGAGGCCGTGGGCGACGGTGCCTTCCGTGAGGATCTCTATTACCGGCTCAACGTCGTCCACGTGGTGGTGCCGCCGCTGCGCGAGCGCATCCAGGATGTCCCCGTGCTCGTCGACCATTTCATCCAGCGCCACAACCGTCGGTTCAACAAGCGCCTCGGCGGGCTCTCGCCCGAGGCGCTCGCCGCACTGCAGGCCTACCGATGGCCGGGGAACGTGCGCGAGCTCGAGAACGTCATCGAGCGATGCGTCGTGTTGGCCGAGGGGCCCGTCATCCAGCTCAACGATCTCTCGCTGGACGTGCTACTGCCTCAGCAGGCCACGAAGGTCCGGGCGGCCGAGGCCCTCCCCCTCAACGAGGCGACGGATCAGTTCGAGCGCCAGATCGTGCTGCGAGTGCTCGAGCGGGTGGGGTGGAATCTCACCGAGGCCGGACGGATTCTCGCGATCCATCGCAACTCGCTCCGCGTGAAGCTCGCGCGGTGGGGCGTTCGCGCGCCCGGTGGTGAGCGCTGACCGCCCAGCCACTGGGCGCCCAGTCGTTGGGCGGACCGCACCGTCACTGTGCGGTTCGCTTGGAGAGACCATCGGTCCACGGAAGATTAGCCATCAGGAAACAGACACTTGGATCGATGACCGACGATCTCCTTTACG
>WNGF01011983.1_pt1 | contig 21950 bp, 15 predicted proteins | sample 5400641 | NCBI WGS metagenome assembly WNGF01 (sample SAMN13153371, study PRJNA577476) | soil metagenome | isolation source: 80 cm soil or saprolite under grassland replicate 2 | place: USA:California | collected 2016-06-15 | reverse complement strand
TCTACCCCGATTCGGCCCTGCAGCGCTACGTGCAGGAGCTGGGCGCGCGGCTCGCCGCGCGCTCCGAGCGCCCCAACCTGCCGTGGACGTTCCACGTGGTGGACGACCCGGTGGTGAACGCCTTCGCGCTCCCCGGCGGGTTCATCTTCGTGACGCGCGGGATCCTCGGGCACCTGCGCTCGGAGGCTCAGCTCGCCGCGGTGGTCGGGCACGAGATCGGCCACGTCACGGCGCGGCACACGGTGAACCAGCTGTCGAAGCAACAGCTCGCCCAGGTGGGCCTCACGGTCGGCTCGATCGTCTCCCCGGAGTTCGAGCGCTTCGGCGGCCTCGCCAGCGCCGCGCTGGGCGTCCTCTTCCTTAAATACAGCCGGGACCATGAAAGCCAGGCGGACGAGCTGGGCCTGCGCTACATGCGCCGCGGCGGCTACGACCCCCGCGAGATGCCCGACGTGTTCACGCTGCTCGACCGCGTGAGCCAGGGGTCGGGCGGCGGCCGCGTCCCGGAGTGGCTCGCCACGCACCCCGCCCCGGCGAACCGGCGCGAGCGCATCGTCCAGCTGATCGCGGCACTGCCCCGAGATTCGAGCGGCACGACGGTGAGCCGCGAGCCGTATCTCCGGCGGCTCGACGGCCTGGTGTTCGGCACCAACCCGCGCGACGGCTACTTCAAGGGCGCGCAGTTCTTCCACCCGGAGCTCAAATTTCGGCTCACCTTCCCCGAGGGCTGGACCACGAGCAACCAGCCGCAGGCGGTGCTCGCCGTGAGCCCGCGCAAGGACGCGGTCGTGGAGGTCGGGCTCGCCAAACAACCCACCGCAGACCAGGCGGCGCGGGCGTTCTTCTCCGAGCGCGGCGTCACGGCGGATTGGCCCCGGCAAGGCACGTTGAACGGGCTCCCGTCGGTGAGCGGCGCCTTCGCGGCGGCGGCCGAAGGCGCCACGCTGCGCGGCACCGCGGTGTTCGTGGAGCACGGCGGCGCCGTGTACCGGCTGCTCGCCTACTCGAGCGAGGAGCGCTGGCCCGCCTATCAGGCGCCGGCCGAGCGGGCGCTCGGGAGCTTCGCGCGGCTGACGGATCGGGCGGCGCTGAACGTGCAACCGCAGCGCATCGCCATCGTGAAGCTGGACCGGGGCGCGACGCTCGCGGAGCTCGCCCGCACGCGTCCCAGCCCGGTCCCGGTCGCCACGCTCGCCCTGATCAACCAGGTCGAACCCGAGACGCCGCTCGCGGCGGGCGAGACCGTGAAGTGGATCGTCGGCGACCCCCTCCCCTAACGCAGCGGCGTTCTAGAGCGTATTCCTATCGGTGCGCCGTCGGCACCTTCCAACTCAAATCCGAGGCCGTCATCATGTCCCCACGCCCCCGGGCCGTTCGCGCCGTTCTCGCCGTCCTCGCGCTCACGACCGCACTGCTCTTGCCCCGACCCCTGGCCGCCCAAGCCACCGGGCCGCTCGACTCCACCATGCTCGCCGGCTTCCGCTGGCGCCCCGTCGGACCCGCCAACATGGGCGGGCGCGTCACCGACATCGCGGGGATCCCGAGCCCGTCGCGCACCTTCTTCGTCGCCGCCTCCACGGGCGGGATCTGGAAGACGACCAACGCCGGCACCACCTTCCGGCCGGTATTCGACAACCAGCGCGTGGTCTCGATGGGCGCCCTCGCGATCGCGCCGAGCGACACGACGATCGTCTGGGCGGGCACGGGCGAGGAAGACTCCCGCAACTCGATCTCCCCGGGCGGCGGCATCTACAAGTCCACCGACGGCGGGCTCAGCTGGAAGCTCGCGGGCCTCGAGAAGAGCGGCGCCATCGGCCGCATCGTCGTGCACCCAACCAACCCGAGCATCGTGTACGTGGCAGCCCTGGGCCAGCCGTGGGCCGCGAATCCCGAGCGCGGGCTCTACAAGACCACGGACGGCGGCCAGACGTGGCAGCCGGTCAAGCTGGTCAGCGACCGCGCCGGCTTCGTGGACATCGCGATGGACGCGACGAACCCGGACGTGCTGTTCGCCTCGAGCTGGGAGCGCGTGCGCGGGCCGTACTTTCTCAAGAGCGGCGGACCGGGCAGCGCCCTGTGGAAGACCACGGACGGCGGCAAGACCTGGACCGAGGTGAAGGGCGGCGGCTTCCCCGAAACGATGAAGGGCCGCATCGGGATCGCCGTGGCGCCAAGCGACCCGAAGGTCGTGTACGCGCTGGTCGAGGCGGACACCGCCCCCAATCCCAAGCCGGACAAGTCCAAGCCCGCGCAGGCGCGGCCCTCGGGGCTGTACCGCTCGGACGACGGCGGGGCGACGTGGACCAAGATGAACGGGAACGACGTCCGTCCCTTCTACTACTCCCAGGTGCGCGTCGACCCGAAGGACCCGAACCGCGTCTACTGGTCCTCCACGCCGGTCAACTTCTCCAGTGACGGCGGGAAGACGGCCGGCAACGCGACCCAGGGGATCCACGTGGACCACCACGCGATGTGGATCGACCCGAACGACCCGGGCCACTTCATCGTCGGCAACGACGGCGGCGTGGCGCAGACCTGGGACAAGGGCGGCAACTACGACTTCATCAACATCTTCCCGATCGGCCAGTTCTACGCCGTCAGCTACGACATGGGGTTCCCGTACCGGGTGTGCGGCGGGCTCCAGGACAACGGGTCGTGGTGCGGGCCCAGCCGCCACCGCCAGGGAGACGTCAGCAACGCCGACTGGGCGACCGTGGGCGGCGGCGACGGCTTTTACACCGCGCAAGACCCGACCGACGCGAGCATCGTGTACGTGGAGTCTCAGGGCGGCAACATGTCGCGCCTCAACCTGGCGACGGGCGAGCGCGCCCAGCTCCAGAAGCCCCAGTGGCGGCCGCTGTATCAGCTGTTCGAGGACTCGATCATCATCGAGCGCGCCGACACGACGAAGCCGGAGACTCAGGCGCAGCGCCGGCGGATCGACGACCTGCGCCGCCGCCAGCTCGCCGACTCGGCCGATCTCAACCTGCGGTGGAACTGGAGCACGCCGTTTCTCCTCTCGCAGCACTCGCCGACGACGTTCTACGCGGGCTCGAACAAGGTGATGAAGTCCACCAACCGGGGCGAGAGCCTCTACCCGATCTCACCCGACTTGACGACCCGCGACACGATGAAGATCCGGGTGAGCATGCAGACCACCGGCGGCATCACGCGGGACGTGACCGGGGCCGAGACGCACTGCACCATCGTGGCGCTGGCGGAGTCGCCGTTCCGCCCGGGCCTCTTGTACGCGGGCACCGACGACGGGAACGTCTGGCTCAGCCGCAACGACGGCGGCACCTGGGACAACCTCACCGGCCGCTTCCCGGGCGTGCCGCCCGGCACCTGGGTGAGCCGCATCGAGCCCTCGCACTTCGACTCGGCCAGCTTCTACGTGACGTTCGACGGCCACCGCACCAACGACTTCACGCCGTACGTGTACGTGACGACGGATTTCGGGAAGACCTTCAAGTCCATCGTGAACAACCTGCCGACGGGCGGCCCCGACTTCGTGCACGTGATCCGCGAGGATCCCTACAACCGGAGCCTGCTGTTCGTGGGGACGGACGTGGGGGCCTACGTGTCGCGCGACCGGGGCGCGTCGTGGCAGAAGTTCATGACCGGCCTGCCCACCGTTCCGGTCCACGACCTGAAGGTCCACCCGCGGGAGCGGGAGCTGATCGCCGGCACGCACGGCCGCTCGATCTGGATCGTGGACATCGCGCCGCTCGAGCAGCTGGCGGACAGCGTGATCGCGGCGAGCGCGTACCTGTTCGACCCGAAGACGGCGTATCAGTACGGCGAGCCGGTCGGAGCCGGCGGCTCGAGCGGCCACAAGGCGTTCCGCGCCGCCAGCCCGCCGTACGGGGCCGAGCTCGCCTACCGCCTCACGACGGGCGAGCGCCGCACCCAGACGAAGATCGTGATCACCGACGTGCGCGGCGACACGGTCCGCACGCTGACCGGCCCCGGCGGGCCCGGGCTGCACCGGATCGCCTGGAATTTCCAGGGGAAGCAGCCGCCGCCCCAAGCGCTGTCCCCCTCGCAGCGGCGGGACAGCGTGCGGCTGGTGAGCCGCATCGAGGTGGTGTTCGACTCGCTTGCCAAGGCAGGGGGAGGGGGGATGAGCGAGCAGATGCTCGGGTCTATGAAGCAGGCGCTGCTGGCGGGCGACGTGCAGGGGCTCGCCCAGCGCTTCGGCTTCGGCGGGGGTGGCGGAGGGGGAGGGGGAGGCGGGCGAGGCGTGCTCCGCTTCGGCGGCCCGTTCCTCGAGCGCCCCGGTGAAACGACACCGCGCGGCCAGGGCGCGGCTCCCGGCGGCGCCCAGTCGCCGGAGGGCTCCGAGGAGCAGGCGGGAGAGGCCGACCCGAGCTTCTTCGGCCAGCTGGGCCAGCTGCTGCGCCCGCCGGGCCAGCAGGGCGGCGGGGGGTTCGGGCTGGCGTTCGTCGCCCAGGCCTTCGGCCGCGGCCTCACGGGGGCCCCGCTCGTGGCGAGCGGCAACTACCTCGTGAGCATCACGGTGGACGGCAAGACGCTGAGCCGGGTGCTGCGCGTCGAGCGGGTGAGCGGAACCGGCGCGGCTCCGAGTTTCGCCTTCGACGACGAGGACGACGGGCCGTAACGGCGGCTCCCATGCCGTTCCTCGACACGAACCACCAGCGCGCCGCCCTGCTCGTCCTGCTGCTCGGCGTCGCGCTGGTGATCGCGCTCGCGCCCTACGCCACCGGCCTGGTCGGGATTCCGGTGCTGTACGCCGTCTTCGCCCCGGTCCACGGCCGGCTCTCCAGGCACCTGAAGGAGAAGCTCGCGGCGAGCCTGGTCGTGGCGCTCGCGCTCTTCCTGATCGTCGTCCCCGGCGTCTCGTTCGCGGGCCTGGTCGTGAACGAGGCCCAGCAGATCGCGGGCAACGTCGTCCGGAGCCCGATCCTCCAGCGGCTCGCCGAGCTGAAGCCGGCCGGCGTGGACCTGGGTCCCCGGCTCGCCGACCTCGGAGCGAAGATCGTGACGTGGATCGGCTCCTCGGCGTTCAACCTCATCGGCACCGCCACGCGGCTCGCGCTGAACCTGACGATCTCGCTGTTCGGCCTGTTCTACCTGCTGCTCCGGCCGCAGGACACGTGGAACGCGGCCCGGCCGTACATCCCCTTTTCCGCGGACAACACCGAGAAGCTGCGCCAGCGGTTCCGCGACGTCACCACGTCCACCCTGATCGGCACGGGCCTCACCGCCGCGATTCAGGGGACGCTCGTGGGTCTGGGGTTCGGGGTGATCGGGCTCCCGAACGCCGTGTTCTGGGGCGTGGTGACGATGGTGTTCGCGATCCTGCCGGTCGTGGGCAGCGGGCTCGTGTGGGCGCCAGGCGCGATCGCACTGCTCCTCGAGCACCGCCCCGGCGCGGCCACGCTGCTCGTCCTGTGGGGCGCCCTGGTCGTGGGGAACGTAGACTACGTCATCCGGCCCATGGTGTTCCGCCGTTGGGCGAACATCCATCCGCTGGTCACGCTGATCGGCGCGCTCGCGGGCGTGCCGTACTTCGGCATTCTGGGACTCCTGATCGGGCCGCTGGCGCTGTCGTACTTCTTCGAGCTGGTGAAGATGTATAGGGAAGAATATCTCAACAGCTAGAGGCTAAGAGGCTAAGGGGCTCAGGGACTCAGGGCCCTGGTGTCTCTTCGCCTCTGTGCCTCTGTACCTCTGTGCCTCTAGTAGGCGACCTGAGGATTCAGCAGACCGAGGGGATCGACGGTGACGACCTGCCCGATCAGCTGGCCGCGAGCGACGGTGTCTCCGGGGGTGACGAGGGCGCGGCTGAGATGCAGGTAGGCGGTGACGAGGCCCGCGCCGTGATCGATGTACAGGGTCGTGCCGCTGTAGTACAGATCCGCGACGAAGGCCACGACCCCGCGGTTCGCCGCCAGCACGGGCGCGCCCCGCTCGCCGGCGAAGTCGACGCCCAGGTGACGGCTCCGCACGGCCCCGTTGAAGACCCGAGCGACGCCGAACCCGCTCGTCACCGCACTCGAGCGCGGGCGCACGAACGGCTCGCGCCACTGCCGCGGGGTGTCGTGCGCTCGTCGCCTGAGCTCCTGGACCAGCTCGCGCTCGGCCTCAATCCGCTCGGCGACCGAATCCGGCGGCTGCACGAACTCCGGTGCGGCGCGGAGCCGCTCGCGCGCCGCCCGGCGCCGGCCGACGGGCAGCGATGCGATCACCGTGTCGAGCACGCCGCCCGCGCGCTCGACCACGACGCTGGCGGCGATGCGGCGTCCCGCGCCCAGCGGCACGGCGCCGAGGGCGCGAAACTCATCGGCGTCGCGCTCGAAGTGGAGGGGCTCCCCGGCCAGCTCCCCTCGGACGGCGATCACGCTGTCCCCCTCCCCGGCGCGCATCGCGAGCAACACGACCGATCCCTGGAGCGGCAACGCCGGGCGCCAGGCGACGAGCGGCGCGCCCTCCACGAGCTGCGCCGCCGCCGGGGCCGCCGGTCCCAGGCACCCCACCAGAGCCGCGACATACCGGGGAAAGGCGGTCATGCGGCAGGATACCTCACCCCAATCCCCCGATCCGTCAAGCGCTAGCGGCTCGCGACGAACGCCCGCGCCACCTGCAGCTCCGGCCGATCGCCGTCGGCCCGCTCCATCAGCTTCAGGAACTCGTCGTAGCGTGCCCGTGCCGTCGCGCCATCTCCCGCCAGCGCGGCCGCGCGCGCGGCGCCGAACACGCTCCGGGCGCGACGCGGCTCGAGCGTGAGGACGTGTTCGTAGCCGAGGCGCGCCGCGGCGTGCCGGCCGACGGCCAACAGCATGTCCGCCTCAAGCTCGCGGGCCGGTAGCACCTCGCCCGGCGTCACGGCGTGCTTGCCCACGATATCCTCCGAGTCGGCCGCGGCATGCGCTCGCAGCAGCGCCGCCGCCGTATCGCCCGCGGCGGGCGAATCGCGTGACCATGTCGGCCGCGGGCGCGTCGCGGGAAGGCCGGACGGGGAGTCGCGCGGCCACGGCCCAGCGCCCGCGCTCCAGCGCGAGCCGCGCGGGCATCGCGTTGCGGTTGTACGCCGCCACCAGGGCCTGGGCGGGCGCCGCCGCCGCGTCGGCCTGTGCCTCGGCGGCGACCGCCGCCGCCGCGGTGTCCTGGCCGCCCTGCAGGTAGGCGTACACCATGTAGTCCATAGCGTGGAGCTGGTCGGCGCTGAGGGCGCGACCTCCACCTCCCCCTCCCTCTCCCAGCGCGGCGCGGTAGGATGCGCGGTTCGAGCGCACGGTTTCATCCCACAGCCCGAGCCGCACGAAAATGTGGGACGGCATGTGCTGCGCGTGCGGGGCCGTCGGGGCGATCTCGGCGTAGCGGCGCGCGGCCTCGAGCCCGAGCTGCGCGAGCTGCGGGGAGTCGTTCGAGTGAATGAGGTAATGCGCCAGGCCCGGATGCTCGGGGTGCGCCCGAAACAGCGGGTTGAGAATCGCGGCCGCCCGCTGCTGTTGCGCGAACGTGGTGTCGCCCGCCGGCGCGGCAGCGGTGAGCGCGATCGCGAACAGAATCCCCGCTTCCGGATCGCCGCCGTTCCGCCGGTAGACGCCCTCCATCACGTCAACGTACCTGCGGAGACGCACGCTGTTGGGAATCGTCGCCGTGTCGCCATACAGGGCTCCGACCGCCGCGACATAGTCCCGCTCCCGCGGGGTCCGGCCCCCCAGCACCGCCGCGTGCCGGGCGGCCTCCCGTCCTGCCCGCAGGTCGATCGGGCCCGGGCCGCCGGCGATCGGATTGCGCCAATACGTCAGCGCCAGCCCCCAGTAAGCCATGGCGCACGTCGAGTCCGCGGCCGCGACGTCCCCGAACGCCCGCTCCGCCGCCTGCCACCAGAACGAGTGCAGCAGCGCCACTGCGCGGTCGAACCGCTCGGTGGCGCCGGCGTTGCAGGACACAGGGAACTTGACGCGCCCGAGCCGTTCAGCGGACGCCGGTCCGTGCTCGTGCACCTGGGCGGCGAGCGAAACACACCCGAGCCAGAGGGGTGTTGCGAAGAAGCAACAGAGAGCGAGACGAGTCATGGAATCCCCCGCGTCAAAGTATACCTTGAACTCCCCGCGGCCGCTGGGGTATTGTACGATGGTGTTCGTATCCTTGACTGTACGAAAGCCTTCGTATATTGTTGGACCGATGGCCAAGCGTGAGCCCCCACGTCCGACGAACGCCGAGCTCGAGATCCTCCGCGTCTTGTGGCAGCGCGGTCGCAGCACCGTGCGCGAAATCCACGAGTCGCTGCGCCGCGCCGAGCCAGTCGGTTACACGACCGTCCTCAAGCTGTTGCAGATCATGACCGAGAAGCGCCTGGTGACGCGGGACGTGTCGGCGCGGTCCCACGTGTACACAGCTGCGACGTCGCAGGCCACCATGCTCCGACGGATGATCTCCGACCTCGCGCGGCGGGCGTTCGGGGGCTCCACGGTCAGCCTGGTGCTCCACGCCCTGGCGACCACACCGGTCACGTCGCGGGAGCTCGACCGGATCCGCGGGTTACTCGACGAGAAAAAAGGAGGCAAGGCATGACCGCGATGCAGGTGCTGGGTTGGGCGATCGTACACTCGCTCTGGCAGGAGGCGCTCGCGGCGGCCGGGCTCGCCGCGCTGCTCGCAATCGTGCCGGCGCAGGCGGCGCGCATCCGTTACGCGCTCGGCGTCGCGGCGCTGGCGCTCATGCTCGCGCTCCCGGTCGCGACGGGCGTGGAGCTGCGCCGGGAGTCGCCCCGGGCGGCCGGCTTGCAATCGGCCGCGTCCGGCGTCGTCCCCGCGCTGGCGGGGCCGCTCGCATCCGGGAGCGGCGCCGAGGGGACGCCCGGCGTGGGGCGGAGCGCCGCGTCCGCCGTCGCCGCCTCGCCGCTCGTGACGCGGGTGCGCAGCGCCCTCCAGCCCGCGCTGCCCTGGGTGGTCGTGCTGTGGCTCGGTGGCGTGCTGGTGTTGTCGCTGCGGCTGGCGTCGGGGTGGGTGACGGCACGGCGTCTGGCGACGGTGGGCACGCGCCCGGCGCCGCAGGCCCGCGTGGCAGCGCTGGCCCGCCTGGCGGCGCGGCTCCGCGTGACCCGGCCCGTGCGCGTGCTCGAGTCGGCAGTCGTGCAGGTGCCCGCGGTGATCGGGTGGCTGCGGCCGGTCATCCTCCTGCCCGCGAGCGCCCTGACGGGGCTCACCCCGCTGCAGCTCGACGCGCTGCTCGCGCACGAGCTGGCGCACGTGCGCCGGCACGACTATCTCGTGAACCTGCTGCAGACCGCGATCGAGACGCTGTTGTTCTACCATCCCGCGGTGTGGTGGGTCTCGCGGCGGGTGCGGGAGGAGCGCGAGCACTGTTGCGACGACCTGGCGGTCGCCGCGTGCGGCGACGCGCACTTCTACGCGACCGCGCTGCTCGGCATGGAGCGGCTGCGCGTCGACGCGCCGGCGTTCGCGCTCGCGGCGGGCGGCGGCTCGTTGATGGGCCGCATCCGGCGGCTCGTGGCGCCCCCGGAAGCGGAGATCTTCCCGCGCTGGATCGCGGGCGTGGTCGTGGTCGTGACGCTCGTGCTGGTGATCGGCGGCGGCGCCGGGCTCGGGGACGCGACCGTGGTGCCCCGGCCGCAGGCGTCGCTCAACTCCCTGTCGCGCGGCAGCGACGACCAGATGGTGTCCACCCTCTCGCAGCGGTTGACGGGCCACGAGACCGAGCGCGCGAGAGCCGAGGCCGCCGAGCGACTGCGCCGGTACCCGGAACGGGCGGCGGTGCACGCCCTGGTGCGCGCGGCGCGGAGCGATCCCGCCCGCGAGGTGCGGCGGGAGGCCGTCGAGGCGCTGGGCGACAACCTGTTCCCCGCGGCCGGCGATTCGCTGCTCACGCTCGCCCGGACGCTCGAGGACTCCCACACCCGGCGCGAAGCCGTGGAACAGCTCGGCCAGCGAGACGACCCGCGGGCGTTCGAGATCCTGATGGCGATCGCCCGGGGCGACGGCGACGAGGGCGTGCAGCGGGAGGCGCTCACAGCGCTGGGGAAGCTGCACGACGGCCGCGCCTTCCCGCTGCTCGCCGAGTTCGCCCGCCACCATCCGGCGTCCAACGCGCGCCGCGACGCCGTGGAGGCGCTGGGCGAGCTGGGCAGGCCCGACAGCACCGCCCTCCTGCTCGAAGCGATCGCGCTGGAAGACTCCGATTCCCGCGTGCAGCGCGAGGCGGTGGAAACGCTCGGGCACCTGCGCGGCCCGCGGGCCGTCGAGGCCCTGGCGCGTCTCGCACGCAGCCACCCGGACGAGGAGGTGCGGCGCGAAGCGGTCGAGCGGTACGCCAGAGTCGCCGCCCCACGGACGTCCGTCGCGTTGCTGCAGGAGAGACTGGCGAACGACCGGTCGCCCGACGTCCAGTGGGAAGCGTTGTACCGGCTGGCGCAGCTGCCGGACGGCGTTGGGATTCCCGCGGTGACCGAGGCGGCCCGCACGCACCCCAACCCTGATCTCCGGGCCGAAGCGCGGCGCCGGGTGCGCGAAAGCGCGAGGACCCGCTAGCGCGCAACACGTTGCGACCCTTGGCTCGGGATGCTTCCGAACGCCAGGCCCCTCACGCGGGAGCGTAAGCTGGTGCCGTTCTTCCGCAAGGCCGCGCTCGCTCCCGCCGTGACCTTGCTCGTGGCCGCCTGTCGGTCAGAAAGCGGTCACGCGCCCGACTTTCCTTTGGTGGTAGATGCGGGGCCCGATCTGCGCGCGTACGCCGGTGCCGCCGTCCCGCTCACGTTCCGGGCAAGCGACTCGGCCGAGACTCGTGGGCCGTGGTCGTACGAGATCAACTGGGGCGATGGCAGCGTCGACACCGGGCACGTCACCGCGCTGGGGCAGTCGGTAACGGCGACCCACGTGTACGCGGCGCCGGGAAATCACGTCGCGGCCGTGACCGTCTCCCAGGCTGATGGTGAAGCGGCTTCGCAAGCGGTCGCGGTGCTGGTCGAGCCGCCCGGTACACCGGAGGTGTTCGTGGGCGCCGGCGATATCGCGAGCTGTGATTCCACCGACACCGACGACGAGGGGACCGCCGAGCTGCTTGACGGCATTCCAGGCACCGTGTTCACGCTCGGCGACAACGCCTATGAGGACGGCACACCGGCCGAATACGCGCGGTGCTACCAACCCACCTGGGGCCGTCACAGGAAGCGGACTCGTCCCTCGCCCGGGAATCACGACTACCTGACGCCGACCGCGAAGGGGTACTTCGCCTATTTCGGCGTGGCTGCCGCGGACAGGGACAAGGGGTACTACAGCTACGACCTCGGCGATTGGCACATCATCGTCCTGAACAGCAACATCGACTGGCATGCCGGCCGGCCGCAGGAGCAATGGCTCCGCGCCGATCTCGCCGCGAGCACGAAGCGCTGTACCCTCGCCTACTGGCATCACCCCCGCTTCAGCTCCGGAACAACGCATGGCGGCGACCCGGGCGCGCAGGCGTTCTGGCAGGCGCTGTACGACGCCGGGGCGGACGTGGTGCTGTCCGGGCACGAGCACAACTACGAGCGCTTCGCTCCCCAGACCCCCGACGGCACGGCCGACTCGGTGCGGGGCATCCGGCAGTTCGTCGCGGGAACGGGTGGAGAGTACACGTACCGATTTGGACCGCCGGTTGCCAACAGCGAGGTGCGGGCCCGCGTGCACGGCGTGTTCAAGCTCACGCTGTCAAGCGGGTCGTATACGTGGCAGTTCATCCCGGTCGCGGGTCAGACGTTCAGCGACTCGGGCAGCGGGACCTGTCACTAGGGTCCCTTCTTTTCAGCGCTCATTTCGACGAGCAGCCTGCGGATCTGGTCCAGCTCGCCCGGTGTCGCCGGCCTCGCGGACAAGGCCTGGAGCACGAGCTCGAGCGCCGAGATCCGGAGCGCAAACCTGGCCGGCGCGGCCGCCGGCTCGGCACGCACGACCCGGCCGCTCGGCGCGCGCTCGACAACCCGGGCGGCTTCGCTCAGGAGCGCGTCGGCCCGCATCCGCCAATCCGCCTTGCGGCGGCTCACCACGTAGATCTTACCGGCGAGGCGCAACAGCGCAGCCGCCCGGTGCCAGGCGAGCGCGCGCTCGTCGAGGAGTCCCGCCGTTCCGGCCAGGAACGCCTGCTCCGCCCGTGCCGCCTCGGGTGCCGCGGCCGGGTCGCGCAACCCGAGACGCCACACTGTTGCTCCACGCGGCCCTTCTCATCGGTCACGAAGACGTAAAACCCGGGGTCTCGTGGCTGAATCCACACGGCCGGATCGTCCGCCGCGTCGCCCTTGTGCGGCACGGGCGCGGTCTGCGCGCGCGCCTCGGCCCGCACGGTCGTCTGCGCCACCAGCGCAGTCCACCCACCCGGCAGCACGCCCGCCCCGATCGCGCCCGCCAAGAAGAACCCTCGTTTCATCGCTCAACCCCGACGTGGTCGTCGAAGACGCTCGCCTAGTGGCACGTGCCGCTCCCCGAGTCGCGGAACGTCCCCGAAACGGGGATGAACGCCCAACTGTAGCTGTCCGCGCCGAGGGTGAGCTTCAGTAGCCCGTGGGTCCTGTTGTGGCGCACCTCGCTGTTCGCGACCGGCGACTCGAAGGCGCGCAGGCTCCGGCCGCCGGTCCCGACGACGAACTGTCGGATCCCGCGGGCCTCGTCTGGCTCGCCGCCGGGCGTTTGTGGCGCGAAGCGCTCGTAGTCGTGGTCGTGGCCGTTGAGCACCACCTCCGCGCCGTGCTGGTACAACGCCTCCCACAGCGGCTGCAGCGCGGTCAAGCTGCCATGCTTGCCCGAGCTGAACCGTGGCTTGTGCCAGTAGGCCAGCACGCACCGCTTGGTGGTGCCCTTGAGGTCGTCGCGTAGCCACCGCTCCTGCGCCGAGCCCGTGCTCGTGCTGATCTCACTATTGAGTGAGATCAGGTGCCAATCCCCTACGTCGTAGCTGTAGTAGCCCCTGCCCGCCGGGCCCGCGCGCTCGCCGAAATAGTCGAAATAGGGGGCCGCGCCCTTGGTCTTGTAGTCGTGGTTGCCGGGGGCGGGCCGGGTGATGGATCGGTGACGCCCCCAGTGTTGATCGTAACACCCCGCGAACTGCCCGCGTGTGCCCTCGCCGTACGCGTTGTCGCCCGCCGTGAACACCACCACCGGCTTGGAACCCTCGACGAGACTGTCGAGCAGGCGCCCGGTCGCCGAGACGCCGATGGCCGGCGCGCTCAACCTGGTCTTCTGTTTCTTTTTCTGGTTCTTCCCTTTTTCCCCCTTCTTCCTGTCAGCGTCCCCATCGTCGTCCTCGTCGTCATCGTCGTACCCACCGGACTCGCACGACGCGATGTCCCCGGCGCCGACAAGCACCACCGGCGTCCCGGGCGGGATGCGGGCCGCCTGGGTGTCGGCCACCTGGGTCCCGATCAGCTCCCAGGCTGCGGAAGCCGCCGCGATGAGCAGGCCCAACACCAACCACGCCGCGCTCCGTCCTAACACCTGTCCCTCCCTCGTGTTGTCTCGAGCGTCAGGAGTCCCGCACGCCGTCCGCCGACCGCGATCTCGATCCGATATCGTTGTCACCCGGGCACGGCGGTTTGGACGGGCGCTCAGCCTCGTTCAATACCCCCCGGCGCGCTATCGTCGCCTCTGCTTCACCTCTTCGAGCAGCCGGCCGATCTCCGCACGCTCCTCCGGCGTTGCCGGCCTGGTGGAGAGCGCCCGGAGGGCGAACTCGAGCGCTGGGCCGGTGAGCGTGGCCGAGAGGGCCTCGAGCGCGAGCTCGAGCGGCGACCCCTCGAGCGTGAAGGTGGCTGGTGCCTCGGCGAGCCGCACGGCCTCGTTCAGCACCACGCGGGCCTTGGCCAGCGGCTGCCGCCTCAGCATGCGTCCGGCCATCCGCAGGAGGTGGGCCGACCGGTGCCACGCCAGCGCGCGCTCGTCCAGGAGCCCCGCGGTCGCCGCGAGAAAGGCCTCCTCCGCCCGGCGCGCCTCGCCCGTCCGCTGGCGGTGCGTGAGCCCGGAGTGCGTCAGCGTGGCCAGGAATACCCCGGCGTCGAGCTCCAGGGGGCCCTGCCCGAAGCGCTGCCAGTCGATCACGCCCGGGCCGTCGCCGAGGTCGAGGATGTGGCGGGCGTAGAGCGTTCCGTGGACGAGATGCGGAGTGCCCTCCATCGGTTGCGTCCGCGCCAGGCACGCCGCGAGCTCCCTAGCGGCAGTGCCGAGCGCGGGATCGCCGGCCTCCAACATGGCGACATATTCCCCTACCTCCCCCAAGATGCGAGTGGCGCCGGACGACGGCCCGAGCGGCAGCGGCAGCGTCGCCGCGCGCCGCAGCCAGGCGGCGGCCAGCTCGCCGGCGCGGCGGCCCTGCCCCTGCTTGACCAATTGAGTCAGCGGCGGCCCCTCCAACCAGCCGATGACGAGCATCCACCGGTCGGGCTCCCAGGCCAAGAGCGGCGGCACGCGCGCCGCAGAGTCGTGCGCGAGCCCCGTCCCGGGTCCGGACGGGGCGAGCCCGGCGGCGGCGAGGGCCTCGTACAGCGCAGCCTCGGGCGCCGGATCCTCCGCATAGGCCTTCACGGCGAAACGACGGTCCCCCACGCGCACGGCCAGGGTGGCGCGCTCGCCCGGCGAGTAGCCGCACACCCGGAGCTCGAATGGACCGGCGCCGAGACCCAAGGCTGGGATCGCTCGGGCCAGGCCTACCGTCCGGATCGCCGCGAGCCCGGGCAGCGCGGGGTCGTCGGGGAGCTCGGTGGTCGGTCTCATGCCCTGTCGGTGTCGTTCACGTCGTCGATCCGCCCCGGTTTGTGTTCTTTCGCCTCCTCCAGCAGCCTGCGGATCTGCTCCAGCTCCTGCGGGGTCGCCGGCCTCGTCGAGAGCGCCTGGAGCACAAGCTCGAGGGCCGCGCTCACGCGACTGAAGGCCGGTGCCCCGGCACGCACGACCAGATCGCTCTGCGCCGCACCCTCGGCGAGCCGCGCAGCCTCGCGCAGCGCTACGAGCGTCCGCGCCTGCCAATCCGGCCTCCGCCGGCTCACCACCTTGACATGACCGGCGAGGCGCAGGAGGGCAGCAGCCCTGTACCAGGCGACCGCGCGCTCATCCAGGAGGCCTCGCGTCCCGGCGAGAAACGCCTGTTCCGCCCGTGTCGCCTGGGCCGCGACCGCCTCGTTGCGCCGCCCGGAACGCCAGACGGTAGCCAGGAACATGCCGGCGTCGAGCTCGAGCGGCCCGTGCCCGAAGCGCTGCCAGTCGATCACACCCGGCCCATCGCCCAGGTCGAGCACGTGCCGGGCGTAGAACGTGCCGTGGACGAGGCGCGGCGTGTGTGACGTGGGCTGCGTGTTTGCGAGCACGCGCGCGAGCGCGCTCGCCGCCCTTCCCAATCCAGGATCGGCGGCACGTAGCGTGGCGACCCATTCCCCCGCCCGGTACAGGATGCGCCCGGAGCCGAGCGGCGGCCCGATCTTCACCGGCAGAGACGCCGCACGTTGGAGCCAGCGCGCGCACAACTCGCCGGCGCGCTCGCCCTGCCCTTCCTTGATCAGACGATTGGCCGGGCGCCCTTCGAGCCAGCCGGTCACCAGCACCCGCAGCTCGCGCTCCCAGGCCACGAGCGGCGGCACGCGTACCCCCGAGGTGTTCGCGAGCCCCGTCCCGGGTCCGGACGGGGCGAGCCCGGCGGCGGCGAGGACCTCGTACAGCGCAGCCTCGGGCGCCGGATCCTCCGCATAGGCTTTCACGGCGAACTGACGGTCCCCCACCCGTACGGCCAGGGTGGCGCGCTCGCCCGGCGTGTAGCCGCACAACCGGAGCTCGACTGGATCGGCGCCGAGACCCAAGGCTGGGATCGCATGGGCCAGGCCTACCGTCCGGATCGCCGCGAGCCCGGGCAGCGCGGGGTCGTCGGGGACCTCGGTGGTCGGTTTCATGCCCTGTCGGTGTCGTTCATGTCGTCGATCCGCCCGGCGGCCTCACGGGTCGTGTTGTTTCGCCTCCTCCAGCAGTCTGCGAATCTGGTCCAGCTCCTGCGGCGTCGCCGGCCTCGTCGAGAGCGCTTGGAGTACGAACTCAAGGGCCGCGCTCCCGCGCCTGAAGGCCGGTGCCCCGGCACGCACGACCGGGCCGGGGCGTGCAGCCGCTTCGAGGAGCCGCGCGGCTTCAACGAGGAGCGCCTGCGCGCGCGCCAGCGAGGGGGCCTCGCGCGGGTCGTCCACATGGACCTTGCCGCCGAGGCGCAGCAGCGCAGCCGCCCGGTACCAGGCGAGCGCTCGATCGTCCAAGAGGCCTCGCGTCCCGGCGAGAAACGCCTGCTCCGCCCGTGCCGCTTCGACCGCGGCCGCCCCGTTGCGCCGCCCGGAGCGCCAGATGGTAGCCAGGAACATACCGGCGTCGAGCTCGAGCGGCCCGTGCCCGAACCGCTGCCAGTCGATCACTCCTGGCCCATCGCCGAGGTCGAGGACGTGACGATCATACAGCGTGCCGTGGAGGAGCCGGGGCGCTTCCTGCGCGGGCTGCGCGCGCGCCAGCCTGCTGGCGAGGAGCTTGGCGACGGCTCCGAGGGGGGGATCGGCTGCTTCCAGCGCCGCGACCGATCGGCCCGCCCGGTAGAGTGCCCACGCCGCGCCACAGCGCGGCCCGAGCGTCAGCGGCAGCGACGCCGAGCACCGGATCCACGCTGCGCCGAGCTCGCCGGCGCGCTCGCCCTGTCCTGCCTTGACGAGTCGATCGGCCGGGCGCCCCTCGAGCCAGCCCGTCACCACCACCCGCAGCTCGGGCTCCCAGGCCACGAGCGGCGGCACCCGGACCGCCGAATCGCCCGAGCGCCCCGTCCCGGGTCGGGACGGGGCGAGCCCGGCAGCGGCGAGGGCCTCGTACAACCCAGCCTCCGGCGCCGGATCCTCCGCGTAGGCCTTGATGGCGAGGTGCCGGTGCCCAGCGCGCACCTCGAGCGTGGCCCGGTCCCCCCGCGAGTAGCCGCACAACCGGAGCTCGACGGGACCGTCGCCAAGAGCCAAAGCCGGGATCGCAACGGCCAAGCCTGCGCTACGGATCGCCACAAGACCGGGCAACGCGGGGTCGTCGGGAAGCTCGGTGGTCCGTTTCATGCGCCCCCCCAGCTCTTCCATCCGGTGGGTGGCGCTCGCGCACGTCGGCGTCACCCGCCCCGGAATTGGCCAGCTAGCTTTCGCGGTGCAACGGGCGTGCCCGGCGAAGGCGGAAGGTCGGCGAGGCGCTCCTGCCGAAGGTTAGGAGAGAATTCGTGGTACCGGAACGACCTTCCGCGCGGCAACCATGTTACAAAACTGCGGCAGCTGCGTGACGCAGATCACATCGAGGGCGGTGCCTTTCGCGCGTCCAAGACCGCCTCGGCCCGTTCGAGCACCGCTTCCGTGCGTTGCGGCCAGTCCGGCGCGCGCGTGCGAAACGGGCTGCGTGCCCGCCGGAACAGTCCCCGCGCCGTGTAGAGCCCGATGCGCTCTGGAATAGGGCGGGTCGTCGCCTGAGCGTAGCCGGTGAGCATGGCGTCCTCCACCGCTTCGACCCAGTCCGGCGACCGCACGCCATCCAGGGCAAGGCGTTCGACCTGCGAGAAGATGTTGCCCAGGTCGTCGGCGGGGTCGCCACAGCAGGCCCAGTCGAGGTCGACCAAGGCCACCTGCGGCGGGGCCACCAGCACCTGGCCGGCCGTGAAGTCGCCGTGCATCGGGAGGTGCAGGTCGGGTGCCTCGGCGAACCGCGCCGCGAGGCGCCGCGCCAGCTCGCCGGCTCGGCCGGCGAGCTGGGGACAAATGCCGCCGACTTCCGCGGCCAGCGAGGCCACGGCGGCCGCCTCGTCCTCTCGGGTCCAGCACTCGAGCCCATTCGGGGACTCGTCGTGCAGCGCTGCCAGGGCTGCGCCCGCGGCGCTCACCATCTCGCGCTCGATCTCGGGAGTGGTCTCGAAATCGAACAGCCCGCTGCCCGGTAGCCATTCGAAGGCGAGCAAGCAGCGGCTGTCCGAGTACCCGAGCAGTCGCGCCAGCCGCAGCGGCCCACGTGGTCGGAACGCCGTAGCGTTGCGCTTGCCGCGCTTGTAGGCCCTCGGGGTGTAGGCCTTCACGATCGCCCGAGCCCCGTCCACCCCGCGGAGCTCCGCCACATAGCGGCGCTCGGGCCGGTAGCGCAGGCAGCGCAGCTCTCCCTGCCACAAGTCGGGCCGGTCGGGCAGGAGCTCGCGCAGCACCGGCTCCCGCTCCTGGGGATTCGTCAGGTGCTTGAGCTCGGGCAGCTTGAGGTCGTTCGGAAAGACGGTGACCAGGACGGCGCACTGCTCGAGCACGATGCGGCCGGGCCCGAGCGGGCCCGGCACGAGCGCCGGTTCGCCGTCCTCCAGCCAGGAGGCGAGATCGTCGGGCCGGCACGCCCGCACGTCCAGGCCTACTTCCGCGCCGGCGACGTCGAGCCGATAGGTCGCGCGGGCGTAGGCATGAGGCTTCCATCTCAGATAATCGATGTGCGCCGCCCCCAGGCCGGCCACGGGCGCGACCCGGCGCAGAGCAGTGACGAAGGCGGCGGGATCGAGCACGGTGACCAGTCCGGGGATGGCGGAATCGCGGCGGGCGAGATCGGCGTCAGCGGGCTTCATTGCCAGCGTCCCGACAGCGCCCGGGATGCCTCCGCCACGGCGGCCGTGACTTTGGCGCGCCACTGCGGCTCCTGCCGCTTGAACATGCCGCCCGCGACCTCGATGAGGGCGCCGGCGCAGTGCAGGGAGAACTGCCGGCACCACTCTTTCGGGACGTGGGCGAAATATTCGTCGGCGAATGCCGCGGCCGCGGTTCGCGCCTGCTCTCGCGGCAGCGAGTCCAAGCCGACTCCGGCCGCGATGTGGGCAAACAGGTGGGCTGGGTCCCGAACGGGATCGCCCAGGGCAACCGCGTCGAGGTCGATGAAGATCACGCGGTCACCCGACAGGAAGATGTGGTCGGGCTTCAGGTCCCGATGGATCGGCGCCGGCGGCACGTCTTCCAGGCCCGCCACGACGGCGGCCGCGATCGACTGGGTCTCCGCTCCCACGTGCGGGCAGGCCCACTGCACCAGACTCGCCGCCCGTTGGACGTCATCGAGCTGGTCGGCGAGGGAATGAGGCGGCACGATCCCGAGGTCATCTTGATTGAACGCGGCCGCGGCCCGGGCCACCGCACGCACAGCCGCAGCCGGGTCAGCGTCCTGAAGCAGCACCTGCTGCAGCGGGACGCCGCGGGCCTCCTCCAGCACGAGCGTGCGCAGCCCGCTCAGATAGGCGATGGGCGCGACCACGGAGTAAGGCCCCCGTCCTGCCCCGGCCCTCCCGGACAACGACCGCAGCAGCCGAAACGTCTCTCCCCCGTGCTCGTTGCGATACACCTTCAGGTAGCAACGCAGCGTTTCGGTTCGCGCCGTCCCCGCTTCCCGGGCCGGCATCGTGTACCGGAGCGCCGCCCCGAGCTCGGTCCGATAGCGCGTTGGTTCGATGGTCGGCGGCGCGCCGTGCCATCGGCCCGGCCCAAGCCTGGCGAGGAGCAGCGGCTCGAGGGCGCCCAGCGCTCCGTCCATCACTCGGGCGAGTTGGGGAAGTCTGCGGTCGTAGGGAAACACCTGCACGACCATCCGGAGGTCGGGAATGAAGGCGACCGGCTCGAACGTGAGGCAGCTCGCGGGGACCTGGCCGCTCGGATCGCCGGCCCGCATCTCGTGCCAGAGCCGCTCCGCCGCGCCGTCTTCGGCATACAGCAGGCCGGTCACCCACTGGTCCCAGCGGCGGCCGGTGGCCGGCTCGACGACTCGCAGCGTGTATTGCAGCACGCAACGCGACGTGGATTGGCGACACCGGAACCGGAACGGCGTGCAGTCCTGGATGTGATAGGCGGTCCCCGCGACCGGCTTCAGGTGCGCGCGGAACACCTCGAGCATCAGCGCCGCATCGGTGGCGATCTCGAGCTGGGGAAAATCGGGGTCGGCGGGATAGGTCTGGAGGAAGACCGCCGCGGGTAGCGCTTGTTTGCGCACGGGGGCCCACTCGCTCCTTACGGCCGCCGTTCCGCCGGCGCCGCCGTGACGCTCGCGCGCTCGCGGCCGTTGCCGTCCGGAAGGACGGCGGCCGGCTGTCCGGCATCGAGCTCGTACAGGCGCCGGTACCGGGCGCTGTTGGCCAGCAGCTCGGCGTGCGTACCGCGGTCGACGATCCGGCCTTCCTCCAACACCAGCACCAGGTCGGCGTCCGCGATCGACTGCAGGTCGTGGGTGATCATGACGCACGTCCTGCCGGCCATCAGGCGATACAGCGCCTCCCGCACCGCCGCCTCGCTCTCCACGTCGAGGCCCGTCATCGGCTCGTCCAGAATCAGGATCGGGGCGTCGCGAACGATGGCCCGCGCGATGGCGATGCGCTGCTGCTGCCCGCCCGACAGCGTCGCCCCGCGCTCGCCGATGATCGTGTCGTAGCCGTCCTCGAGCTGGCGGATGAACTCGTCGGCGTTCGCCGCCCTGGCCGCGGCGACGATCTCCGCTTCGCTCGCCTCGGGCTTGCCGTAGGCGATGTTCTCGCGGATGGGCGCGCCGAACAGAATCGATTGCTGCAGCACGACTGCGATCTGGCGGCGCACGGACTCCCGGCGATAGTGCCGGATGTCGACGCCGTCGATCAGGACGGCCCCCTCCTGGGGCTCGTACAGCCGGAGCATGAGACTGGCGATGGTGGACTTGCCCGCTCCCGACGCGCCCACGATGGCCGCGCGCTGGCCCGGCGTGACCGCGAAGGACACGTCGCGGAGCACGTCCTTGCCGTCTCCGTAGTCGAAGGCAACCCGGTCGAAGCCGATCTCGCCTTTGAGGCGAGGCGCTGCGACGGCATCCGGGCGGTCCTGGATCTCCGGCTCGATGTCCAGGACTTCGGAGATGCGCTCGGCGCTGGCCATGGACTTGGAGAAGTCGGTGGAGAGCTTGGCCAGCTTGCGGAGCGGCTTGTACATGCTGCTCAGATACGCCATGACCACCACGAGCTCGCCGGGCATCATCCTGCCGTCGAGGACGAGCAGCGCCCCGACCAGCACCGCCACCGCCGTTCCCACCGCCGTGATGATTTCCGACGAGCGCGCGGCCGCGGCCTTCAGGCGGGCGATGCGCATGCTGACGCGCAGGGTCTCCGCCGTCACGGCATCGAACTTCACCTCTTCGTATTCCTCGCGGCCAAACGCCTGGACCACGGGCATCGCCGAGAGCACCTCGTTCATTCGCGACGCTACCTGGCCTTCCTGTTGCTTCTGTTTCTTGCTCGAGACCTTGGTCTTGCGATAGACGTGCAGGGCGCTGAAACACAGGAACGGGAACGTGGCCAGCGCGATCAGGCCGATCCTCCAGTTCACGGCGACCAGGATGGCGAACATCCCGATGACCATCAGGACCTGCGACGCCAGGTCCAGGATGAAATCCGCGAACACGTCCTTCAAGGTGTTCGTGTCGCCGGCGATTCTCGTCATCAGGTCGCCCGTCCTGGCCCGAGTGTGAAAGGACAGCGACAGTCGTTGGAGATGCGAGAACAGCTCCCGGCGCAGTGAGTAGACCAGCCTGTACCCCACGGACGAGGTGAGGAGGAGTTGCAGGTAGGAGAACACACCCTGAAACAGCGCGATCACCACAATCCCGCAGGCCGCCGCCACTACGAGGGTGACTTTGTCGGCTGTGGCGATGCCCTGGAGAAAATTCAGGAAGGGCGGCAGGTGCAGCGGCTTGCCCAAGATGCCGTGATCCAGGATGATCTTCAGCGGCCAGGGCTGCAGCAGATCAGCGACACTGACCCCCAGGGTACACAGGGCGGCGAGGATCAGGGTCCCTCTGACCTGACCGAGCTGCGTCCAGATGAACTGGCGATGTCGCGCTCGACTGCTATGTGCCATGGATCCGTGGAACCTCGCTCACCGCATGACGGACCACGGGCTCGAATTCCCGCAACAAGCTGATCGCCTC
>WNGF01004144.1_pt1 | contig 21953 bp, 23 predicted proteins | sample 5400641 | NCBI WGS metagenome assembly WNGF01 (sample SAMN13153371, study PRJNA577476) | soil metagenome | isolation source: 80 cm soil or saprolite under grassland replicate 2 | place: USA:California | collected 2016-06-15 | reverse complement strand
ATCTCTCTCGCATTTTTAATGCGCTTATTCAATTCTTCTATTTGCAATAACAGTTGACTCTTTTCACTACGCTGATGTTTTGTCTTTGTATGGTAGATTTCTGTAATAGTGTTTGCATATAATTCAGACATGCCGGGTTTGGGAACATATTTTTTTAACTCCTGAGCAAATAGATTGTTTGCCTGATCCGCTTTAAAACGGCAACCGCAGGGTGAAGTACAATGGTAATAATAGTAATAGTCTCGATTTCCTTTGGATGCACTTCCTGTCAGCAATCGCCCGCATTTCGGGCAAATCAAATAACCTCTTAAAGGCATCATCTCATGTACAGTGATTTTTGTTCCAGCAGATCTTTCTTTTCTCTTTCTTCCACTTAGAATGTTCTGTACTTCAATAAACAAAAGCTCACTAATAATCGGTTCATGTTGACCCTGAACGATGATATCTTCTTCGTCTTTAAAGCGTGGTACTCTGATCTTCCCGCAATAAACCGGATTACGTATCGCAGTCCAAAAATTACTTCTTCCACATTTAATGCCCTTTTTATTCACTACTTTGCGTATCTGTTCTGCTGCAAATACTCCTTTTGCAATTTCCTCAAAAGCCCATTTCATGATACTGGCTTCCGGTTCGTATGGCTCGATATATTTTTTTCCGCCTTCCATGGTTCTGTTAACATAACCAATGGGTGCGGTTGCCATCCAGCGTCCTTCTTTCCTGGCTCTGCGCATTCCATAAATAACATTCAGTGCTCGCCTGTCATTTTCAACTTCCGGCGCAGCGAGATAAAAAGCAAGCATCATTTTATTCTCAGGGATGGAAAGGTCTAAGGGTTGCTCCACTGCCTGCGGCTCAACACCTAACCTGCGCAATGTGCTGATCATTTGATATGCGTCTCCCGCATTACGGCTAAACCGATCCCATTTTGTAAATAAGATAAGTCCGGTTTTTCCCTTGTACTTTCGCAGTTCAGTCAAGAGCTTATTCCATTCTGGTCGGTTGAAAGTTTTTGCAGAATAATCTTCGAAAATTATTTTGCGGACTTGAATGGAATTTATCTCACAATACTTGCTTAACATCTCCTCCTGGTTGCGCTGCGAATATCCCTTATCCGCCTGTTCATCGGTGCTTACTCTGATGTATAAATCTGCTACTTTCATAGGTTAGCAATTTTCATTCAAATATACTAATAATTTTAGTTTTAGTCGCATAATGGTAGTTCTTTTTGATTTGTAAATTGCGTTGAGGTTCTTAGATATTGTTCTATTGCTATATCAGCCAATTTGCGCAAAAAATCGAGGATGATTGAAGCTTCATTTTCCGTTACAAAAGTGCCATTTATCTTAAGTATGTCAACTGCTTTTTCAGGTGTTATTCTTTCCATCTCACAATTCCCTCTTCACATTTTCAATAATCCATAAAATAGATAAAGCCCGTTTCCAGGCCTTATCTTTTGGGCTTTTATCCCTACCTGCAATCCTATCGCTGATGAGTTGCACTCCTGCATTGCTCATTTCCTTTTCGGATTGCAAAACGTTTATTCTTGCTTTTCTTCAATCTCTTTCAGCTTAGCGGAAAACTGTATGAGCAATTCTGCAATGCTCTCAGCCTCAAATAATATCTGCTTTGCATAACGCTTAACAAAGAAGGATACATCTTCATCCTGCATTTTCATAATCTTATAATTTTCTCCGTCCGCTATTATGTAGTACTGCATGGCTTTAGCTTTGTTTGAATGGTTGCAATGCACTGAGGATAACTGCACAGGGATACGAGACTTCCGAGGAAATGATTGAAGGAGGGCTGGTATTCAATATAGCCATAGTCGTGCAACTCCTGGATACACTTCTGATACGTAGTCCTGCCCGATATTTTGGAAAAGCGCATCACATCGTTTTTGAATACTGCGACGGGATTTTTGCAATCGTTATTTCGCCATGCATGATACAGCGCCATGAATAAACTGATATGCGCGGGCGTGATTCGCGGGTCATCTGACGCGGCTTCAAAAAACCCTTTGAGTTGTTCCAACTGCTCCATAGATTATCAATAAATTTTTTAACTGATGTAAAGTGGAGTGTTATCATCTGCGGTGTGAAAAGCACAAGCACACTCGTTGCAATAGTTTGTTCCGTTTTTAGAAGCTTCGTTCAGAGATTCGGTGATACTATGCAGCAGCCAAAGATTGCTTATAGCCTTTTACCTCTTCCCTGGCGATAGCTTTTATTTCTTTTGAGAGGCATTCGCTTTTTTTCGGACGGGCGTTCTGCTAATTTTTGAGAAGAAAAAATTTTCAGGGGACTTAATACAGCTTCTTTTAACCTTTCTGCGACAGGCTGCCATACTAAATTTCCCTCTAATAATTTTACAGGCAGATCAAATTCTATATCGTTATGGTAGAGTAATGCGTTATGCGCCAATTTCCCGTTGGCATCGGGATATTTCGCTTCATAGGCGACTGTCATTTCTTTTAAAGATGTATGCTCCAGTAAAAAATAAACATCCACAAAATCTTTTAACCGCGTGCCGTTTTGAAAGATAGCTTCGAGCTTCATAGCACCAATATCTTCCAATGATATGAAACGAATTCCCTCTGTTTCTTCAACAGGTTTAATCAACGGATACTGATGAGCGATCATATCTGTTTTTATTCCCCCAGTCCTCGTAAACACACCATTCTTTATAACCTGTATTTCTTCAGGTTTGTATCGCTCAGCAATAGTGTCACCGATTGCCTTGGCATCAAAATCTTTGTGGGTAAAAAGATCAATGTCTATAGATATACGATGTCCAATCTTCAGTGACAATGCCGTGCCGCCCACCAGGTAAAAATCCTTTAAACTTTCATCAGCCATAAATCTTTTGATCAGATCCAATGTCCCGGGCGCGACTGTTTGCGTATATAGCATAACATCTCTTCTTTCTTAATGGGAAAATACCTGCAAACCTTTTCAATCGCATAATCAGGCAAAAATTTAATTTCATTTCTTAAAGCACCGATCACTTTAGGTCTCCCGTAAAACCGGATCAGTTCTTCCCATTCCTTTTCATTTCCTCTTTCGATGATCCTTGCAATAACAGGCCTGTAGGCTTTTTGCCAGTCTATTGAATCATAATCCGTGTCCCAGAACCATGCTCTGTTGACATCCGGTCTGGTCTTTTGTTGATGCTGATTTCCCATATCATAAAGATACAATAATTGCCTTTCCTTCTCTTAGCGTTTACTAACATCTAACCAGTCAACTGCTTTCGTCTTTTTGATTTCTTCGAAGAGATTGCAGTACCTCCCACGAGGTGAAAGTTTTTTAAATGTTCATCTGATATTAATGTCCTGATTAAAGCCAATGTGTCCTTCTCGACTGTTTCCGTATATAGCATTTCATTTCTTCTTTTTTAATCAGGAAATAGTTACATACGTCTTCGATAGCATAATCCGCAAGAAACACGATTTCTTTTTTTAAAGCATGCATCAGTTTTTCCCTGCCATAAAACTTGATTAATTCTTCCCAGTCTTCCTTAGTTCCCCTTTCAATCACCCGTTCGATAATCGTTTTATACGCTTTTCTGAAATCCATATTTTCATAATCAAAATCCCAGAAATATCTGGTATCCACATTTGGCCTGTCATTATGTTGAACATCTTTTCGCATACTCAAAGATACTGCAATCTCATTTTGCCTTACAATCCCTTAGCTAACAGACTGCCTTCGCCTTCTTGATTTCTTGTTACTTTGCGCAGGCATATCACCCTCATCATCCTCACCTCCCTGTTTCTGCGTCTCCTTTTTCGCTTCCTGTTTTACTGACGCACTTTGCCCATTCTTTTGATATAATTCCTGTGGCTTTATGCGGTTCATATTGCCGTCATAAAAGTTGAGTGACTTAAACTGCGGTGAGGCTTCAATAAATATCTTTTGCTCCCTGCCATCGAGTTGTAATGTAACGGACTGATGATTTCCTCTTTGCAGTGATTCCATCAACCTTTCTTTCTCTTTTTCGTTTAAGAGCTCTTTGAAGGGATGTTTGGCAAGTGTCGCTTCAAGATCATAGCCATAATTCTGATGGTATGGTTTCATTTTATAGTTCCCGGCTGCATCAGTTTCCTTCAAGTTTAGCTGCAGCCATGCACTATATTTTTCATCCTGTTTGTTCAACAGTTCTTCTTTATATACAGCGCGTCCGCTTAAAAGATTATAACCTTCTTTGAGTGTGATGCTGGGTTCCTTGTTGTTGATATAAAATGTTTGTTGCAGGATATCCTGCTTATCGTCATTTCTAACCGACAGATCATATTTGTTGAAAAAATACATATCGCTTTGATCGGACTTTTTAAAATGAAGTGCAGCGATGGTGTGGTCCTTTCCGAATTCCGCTTTATGAAAAAGCGTGAACTCAGGTTGCTCATCTTTCATTCTTTCTTTCATTTCGGTTTGTAACGCCTCCCCAAAACCGGTATATTTTAACTGGTCTTTCAGGTAATCAAAATTCTTTTCGTTCATAAGATCTATATTTTTATTGTTTTGAATTTGTTGTCCGTTTGCATCGGGATTATTTTTATTTAATTCAAAGATTTGCCCATAAGGAATTTGGCGAAATACATCAGCGATAGAATCAACACGAATCACTTTGAAGCTATCATGGTCGCTGATATTGTTAGAAGCAAATTCTTTTGCTTCATCATTTTGTGTAAAAAAATGAACATCATCTTTGTCAATAAAATAAAGGGAATTGTTATAAGCCATCCATTTTTCATTTCTGTTAATGGCAGCCTGGATAATATCTATTACCTCATCTGAGATAACATGCGAATGATTCATGTTGTGCTGTATTTTTTCAACTATATTTTTGTCCAGCCAAATTTTTTAAAAATTCAAAAACTTCCACTTGTTTTACCCATCATTATCATTATCCACTAACTGATGGATTGCTTTCGTCTTCTGGATTTCTTTTCACTTTGCTTTGGTCCCTCACCCTCATCATCTTCGCCTCCCTGTTTCTGCGCCTCCTTTTTTGTTTCCTGCTTTACCGACTCGCTTTGCCCATTTTTTTGATATAATTCCTGCGCCTTTATCCGGCTCATACTGCTGTCATAAAAGTTGAGCGATTTAAACTGAGGTGATGCTTCAATAAATATTTTTTGCTCTTTGCCATCCAGTTGTAATGTCACAAACTGCCTGTTCCCTCTTTGCAGTGACTCCATGAGCCTTTCTTTCTCTTTTTCGTTTAAGAGCTCTTTGATAGGATGTTTGGCAAGTGTAGCGTCAAGATCATAGCCATAATTCTGATGGAAGGGTTTCATCTTATAGTTCCCGCTTGCATCTGTCTCCTTAAAGTTGAGTTGCAGCCATGCATTGTACTTTTCTCCTTGTTTATTCACGAGTTCTTCTTTGTACACCGAACGTCCGTTCAAAAGATTATATGCTTCTTTGAGGGTGATGCTGGGTTCCTTGTTATTATTGATGTAAAAATTTTGTTTCACGCTATTTTCTTCGTTTGCTTTTTTCAGCACAACCTGGTAATTGTTGAAAAAATACATATCTGTCTCTGCCGACTTTTTAAAGTTGAGTACAGAAACGGTATTGTCCTTTCCAAAATCAGCCGAATGGAATATGGTAAAGTCGGGCGTATTCTTTTGCATTTTTTCCTTTAGCTCTTGCTGAAGCCCTTCACCAAAACCTGTATATTTTAACTGATCTTTCAGGTAATCATAATTTTTTTCGTTCATGGTAATTGATTTTTTATTATGAATTTTTTGTGTTATCACCGTTTGCAATCCTGATGAGGCTTTACTTGCGACTCCGTTCAGGTGCATACTTGAATTGAACTGATTTTTATTGCAATTCCGATAGCTGTTTCGCCCTAATGATTTTGTTGTTATGCACCTTCAATAAAAGATGTCTTCCGCCACTTTTTTCCATGACTTCTATTGCAAGAAACTTTGCGTCAGGTATGGTGAATTTTTGAAGTGCCACCACTACACTGTTTTTGGATTTACCTTTTACTTTAGTGATATTGCCCTCAATATGTAACGGTTGTAGCACCTGTTCCTGTGTTGCGGTTCTTTTTCCTTTCTTATTGTCCCTTATATAAAAACGAATCGCATCAATGTCATAGTCAATAGGCGAGTCATTATCAAGCGTGAGTTGATAAAACAATACGTCATCCCTGATATAAATTCCATCAAGCGAAATCCGCATACTCCATCTGCTGTCCCATACACCGTGCATTAGTTTTGGATTATCAAGCATAGCCGTTGCATACATCTTCAGTTGGTCGTCGTTCATTTTTTCGCCCGAAAAAAGAATCGTATTATCGGTGGCTGCTGCATCAGCAGTGTTGAAAGTATAGACCGTTTGAAAAGGTAAACTGTCATACAGCACATCAAGCGAATAAAGTTTACCATCTGCCGTGATGATACTGAGATTTGTTTCTTTGAACTGATTGATTGCCGCTTTTACCATGAGCACATTGCCTGCTTCCTTTGCCTGCAGGGCAAGTACATCGGCTGAACCACGATCAACGTGTTTGATGGCAGAAGGAAAAATAAGATTTGTTGTCTTTGAGGTTGTGATCGTGATCGAGGTAGAGCGCAGCATATAGAGCGCAGTATTCTCCTGCGCCTTTGCTGTGAACACAAACGTCCAATACAATAACAGCCCGATACAAATTTGTTTCATGATCATTTGATTTTAAAGGATAAAAAAATTAGTTTGCTTTGAGTAATACTTGGTAGCCTGCCTTTACGGTTACCTTCATTAATTTTATTTTTTTACTAAATAAAGTTTTTGCAGCATCGATGCCGGCAGCAGCAGCCTGTTCCGTGATTGTTGGATTAAGAGAAGAAATGCCTATGTTTTGTACGGCATTATCGGCTGATTGTTTTGCTACATTCCTGTCGATAGAACCGGGAATAAATAAACCCTCCACACCGTCAAGGTCATATGTTTCAAGCTTTACCGGAAACAGTGAGTTTCCGTAAAGAATAGAATTAATTTCAATTTCAAGACGCTCGTTTTTTAAAGAAGCAGTACCATATACAAAACTTCCGTTGGGAATAATGGTCTTATTCACCGTTATATCCTGCAGCAAACGCAGCTTCACAGTGGAACCATTTACCAGTGTTTGCGTTTCATGGACGACAGCTGCTACAGCATTGGAAGCAGTTGTTTGATTTACTTTTCCATCCAGTCCGAAAAACCCGGTTGTCTTTATGATAACAGGCAGAAGGGAATCACAAGATTGCAGGAGTGAAACAGAACTGTATTCATCTTTTACCTCAACAGGAAGAACCTTCTCTTTCTCTGAAGATGATGCAGGTGTTTTTTCTTTTATTTTTTCGGGATGCTGTATATCTAATATTTTATCCAGCACGCCTTCCAGTTTTTTCATTTCAGGATCTTCACCATCCTCACCTTTGTTCATTACCTGCATCATATTTTCGAGCTTATCAACGGATGCACTGAACTGGTTATCTTCATGATTAACTGTTGGTCTATCATAACCTGCTCTAACTTTTGGGGCGGGTTTGTTGATTGCATCATTAAGCAATTTTAATTTGCGCATCACCTTCTCTTCGTTCGGGTCATTGTTGCCGGAAAGCGTTTCTAATGAAACTGCAGAAGAATTTGAACCATATTTAACTGAAGAAGGTTGCGCCCGATGCTTCAAACTAAAATCATTTTGCTCTTCACCATCATTCAAGGTTTTACTTAAATTATAATAAGGGTCATCACTGATCTCTTTTTTTAGTTTCGCAGAATCTTTGTCTGCCTTTTCGTAAAAGCTTAGCTTGTCTGTAAAGCTATTGTCCTTATCACCAGAGGCAGGAAGATTTACATTTAATCCTAAAGTTTGCTTTTGTGATTTTGATGAGGAAGAAGAGGTTGTTTTGCCTCCGCCAAAAGCCCAGAATGCCATCGTTAAAAATGGAATAACGATGAGTGGTAATACAATCAAGAATTTTCTTTTGCGTAGGAACGTTTGTGAATGATTTGTCTTTCTCATGATTAACGATTTTGTTGTTTATAAAAATTTTCAAGCGCTAGTACAGTATCCATCAAGTGCGGCCGTGTTAAGAGGATACTGTCATAACTTCTTTTATTATTTTCTGCAAGGCTGTCCATATACTTTCTGAATTTTTGCAGCTTTGCGTAATCGTCCTTTGTGACCTGCCACTGAGGTTGTAATTTTTCTTCACCGGTATGGTCCGTATATTTCGGAATATTCATGCGGTTGATCTGTAAAGTGATTTGTTGGCTACCGTTTGTAATGAATCCCTTTATTACAAGGCAAATACTCCATCCAAACCAACACACGCCTATAGAGAGAAGCATTATTTTCAGTTTCGCATGAGAAAGATGTTCTGCTTTTTTAGCAAGTAGGTCTGCAAATTTTTGTTGCGTCCTTATTATAGTTATGGCGATTTTATTTGCAGCGCTATCCTTAGAACTATCCGGTGTTGCTTTATCTTTTATCTTTCTTCTGAACCACATAACTTATCTTTTAGTCACATTCAAATCTTTGTTTTCAATAATTTTCCACTTCTCTATTAAAAAACCATGAGGATTATTATCTGAGCGTGATACATTGCGCAGATAGCCTTCTGTGATTAAACTTCTTGTTGTGATGCTGGTTGGCCGGATAATTTTTTGCAAAGCCTTGCAACGGAAGTAAAATGGATATTCATTGATGCTGATACTCACACTGTCTACTTCAATTTGCTGGCTGATATTACCGGAGATAAGATTCGAATAATAATTGTTCTCTTTTAAATTATCATACTGCTGCTTGGCCGATGCATCAGCGAGATACAATGCTTTTGTTATGTTCGATTGGATTACTTTATCATCAGGATCAAGCGTAAAGAAATAATAGTGAAACATCTTTACATGATCCCTTGCTTCAACAGGAATGTTATCTTTCCTGTCAGCAGCATAAGCTTCGAGCACCTTACCATTTGCGAGGATAAATATTTTTTGTTGCGACTGCGCAATTGTTTTATGACTGATATATAAAGCGTAACCACTGATAAGTATACATGCTGTTAGCAACAACAAAGAGAAAGCCCTTATATACCTGAATGCCGTATCTATATTTTTTGCTTTGGTGAACATTACTTTCCTGAAATTTTATCTTTAAAATAATCTGACGATTTTCCTTCAAATCCGTTTTGTATTACATTCTTTATATCGCCGTAAGCATCCTTTACCATCGAAGCGCTGTTTTGAACAGCAGAGTTTGCTACAGACCTTGTTGATCTGGAAGCAATGGTGGTGACTTTGTACAACAATCCATTACCGCCACCTGCATGCACGATATAGTTTGCCACACTCGGTACGGTGAAATAACCGATGATACCGATGATCATGAAGATGAGGTATGCCGTATCCGTTGAACTGAAAAATGTGTCACCATAGTCCTGCACCTGCTGTATATCCAGTTTAAGCATGAGCTGTTGTATTTTGCCGATGATGCCACCAAAAATGTTGGCTACAGGCAGCCATAAAAAAATATTCAGATACCGTGCAATCCAGATCGTAAGCGTATGCTGAAATCCGTCAAAGACGGCAATACCAAATACCAGTGGGCCCAGTATGGCAAGCACGATCAAATGAAATGTTCGCATGGTGTTGATGCAAAGTGCAGCAGCCTGGTAGAGTACGTTGAGCACTTCGCTCATCCATTCTTTGATAGAGTTGCGGAAATTGTAAGACGCCTTTGCCATAGCAAATTTGATGTCATTACCGATGCTTTCAAATATACCTTCACTGCTTCCATCCTGATCATCCGGATGTGTATACTTGTACCATTTATCACGGTCGCCACTCCCTGTTTCGCCCACATACATTTGCCATACATCTGTTTGTTTGATCGCTTCTTCTTTTTGCTGCAGCAATACTGCAATCGCTTTATCGGAATCTTCTACCATCGCTGCTGTTCCGGTAACCGTTGGTTGCATTACTCCATTAATGGCTGCTATAACAGAAGGAAAAAGAAGCACAGCAAGACCGATGGCAAAAGGGCGCAGCAATGGATAAAAATCAATTGGCTCAGCACCTGCAAGGTGTCGCCATACTCTTGAGGCTATATACCAGAGAGCCCCAAATCCGGCAATACCGCTCCCGACACTAATAAGACCGCTGCACATAGGAAGCATATCAGAATAGAGCTGATCGAGTACACCCTGCAAACCCTTTATATCATCGCCCACACCACTTCCATCCTGCGCCTTCAAAACAACAGGCAATATTATTCCTGCCATCATGCAGAGCATGATCATCACTCTTTTTTTCATACAGTTATTTTATTTTTGATTTCTTTTTATTCCCCTTTAGGGGCTAGGGGCCTATTCCATAAACACTACTAATTGTACTTGCATCATTTTTATCCTTTGCTCTTTGCAATGCAAGGATTTTTGTATTGTTATTGAAGTATCGTAAGAAAGTAAGTTTGTCCTGCAAATGCTGGTATACTTCATCTATTGCATGCAACCTTTCATCGTCACTCATTCTAAGTTCACCTGCAGTAATAACCATTAATAGTGCATCAAGATCCTTTAAGCTTTCATCAAAAAGATTGCTGTAAACTTTGCCGAGATAGACAATTTCTTCCGGTGCAAAATTTTTATCCTGTTTAAATTGATTGTATGCTTTTTTGTATTCATTCACCAGTCGCACCTGGTCTGCAATAATTTCTACAACACGCTTATACTTTTGAACAACAGGACTTACCTTAAGCAAGCCACTTAAGAATACATCATGAAGGCTAAAATTTCCTTCTGAAATGTTTTTAATATTTTCATATCCTTCACTTACAATTTCATATCCTTTATACAAATCATTCAGGATTCCTTTTAACTGGATCAGTTTTTCAAAGTCAAGCAACAATTGCTGCGCTTCAAAAGATTGAGCATTGCCTTTTAATAAACAACAAAAACAAACCGCTATTGCTATTATACGTTTCATACCGCTCACTTTATTTTGTGTTATACAATGTTTTTGAGACGTCAACATCATTTTGTTCTTTCACTCTGTCTGCTGCAAGCACTGATATTTCTTTTGTAAAGGACATGGTAAAGCTGTATTTATCTTGCATGTTCAAATAGATTTGATTGATGCGTTGCAATCGTTCATCATCTTTCATTTCAAGTGAATCATCCGTAATAAGAGGCATCAGCACATCAATATCTTTTACACATTCATTTGTCATGTTGTTATACACACGATTGATATAATCAATTTCTTCATCACTAAACTGTTCACTGTTTTTACAATCTTCAATCGCCTTCTTGAATCGTACAATAATCATGTTTTGATAATTCAAGATCCCTTCAACCTGGCTTAAATTTTTTATAGAAGGATTTACTTCTTTCAGTGAACTAAAATGGTCATCGTGCAATTTAAAATCACCATTCTTTATATCATTGATGGTGTTGATGCCCTTGCTTACAATACTATATCCCTCTTTTACATAAACTGCATAAGTTTGCAATGCAGCAATTTGTTCGTACAAACATTTGATCTGTGTTTTCTTTTGGGCGAACCACTCATTCCATGTTTGCGCATAGAGCGAACGCATACATAAAATCATTACTATCGTTACAGTTATTTTTTTCATTCCTCTCTTATTTTCAAATTTTCAAATTGCCCAATTTTCAAATTAGGATTAAGGAAGATTATATAATTTCTTCACCACCTCCACATTATTCTTTTCTTTCGCTCTCTGTAAACTGACGAGCATGTTTTCATTATTGAATTGTTTCAGATCATTATAATTTTCTTCAGCACGATCTGCGGCGTCATTGATAATTTGCAGTCGCTCAGCATCATCCATCTGCGTCGCAAATGCGTTAATAACAAGCAAAACCTGATCAAGATTCTTTACACTTTCATCCATGATGCCTGTATATACTTTAAACATATAATCAATCTCTTCAGGTGTAAAATTTTCATCCTGTTGAAAGAGTGAAAAAGCATGTTTATATTCATTTACCAACTGTACTTGTTTGTTGATAACATCTTTTACGCCGTTGTAATAAGTAATGACTTCCTTCACCTGCCAGAGTTCATCGAAATAATCCTGGTACAGGTCCTTTTGTTTTTGTACCCAATCGGTGATCTCTGTCAGCTTTAATTTCGACATCTCATTCTCTACCACCTTTTGTGCATTCTGCAGCCAGATTGTTTTTGTTTGCAGGCGTTGTATTTGCAGATCAACCGCAACGATCACTTTTTTTATACCTTCTTTAATAATGTCAAATACCGGAATCTGCGCATGCACATTTTTCACTGGCATCATTGCACACACTATCACTATCCCTATCACACATATTTTTTTCATCAGGATCATTTTATAATTACAATAAATTTTTGCTCCCCTTTAGGGGTTGTGGGCTTAGTTCCCCTTTAGAGGTTGTGGGCTTAGTTCCCCTTTAGGGGATAGGGGCTTTTATTTTTTCATACGCACTGCTTCCAACAAGCAGTTGATTCTTTTCAGGAATAAAAGAGAGTATCTTTCCTTTCTTCTGTTCCACCAGCACTTTGCTTTTTTCATCATACAGCGTAAACCATTTTTCTGTTTTGTGTTCTGGTGGTTTGATCTTTCCGTTGATCATTCTTTGATAAGTAGTATTGCGGATGACGGTATAAGAATCAGCATCATCAATTACTTTACTTATCTGTAGTGTATCATACCCTTCACTGTATTCACCCTGGATATGCTTTACATATACACCGGGAATAAAATCAGTAATCTTTTCTGCTGAAAAATTTTTACAACCCGCAAAAATGAATGCTGCGATGGCAGCTACTTTAAATAGTGTTTTCATAAATAATTCTTTTTTAGTCTCCACAATTGATCACGTTTTATGCCGTTCTGCTTTGCTAATAATTTTAGTTATTCTCAAGATGTGCATTATTTTTTATTAAATCAGTGTCCTCAATAATTCATTGGCACATTTGCATATTTGCACATTAGTTTTTCATTTCTTTCGCCATCTTCGCTATAGCTTTTTCCATACTCCCATACTGGATCGCATACTGCAATACCTTTACTTTTTCACTTTCTTCTGTTGTGTAAGCGAGGTATTCTTCGGTCGATACTTCCGTTCGGTACACCTTAGATAAAACACCGCCAAGCGATATAAATACTTCTTTGTATTTCTTTGTAGGATCATTGGCTTTATTAATGGATAACACAAGTGCTTTTTCTTTTTCTGTGAGTCCAAGCAATTCCTGTATCTGGTCAAACTTGTTTTGATACTTACTTTGATCAAGCAATATTCTGCAATCGCTGTTGTTAATGATTGCCTGTTTTACAACAGGAGAGGAGATGATATCTTCGACTTCCTGCGTAACGACAACGGCTTCACCAAAAAATTTGCGCACAGTTTTAAATAGGTATTTGATATATTCTGCCATTCCTTCCTTTGCAATTGCTTTCCATGCTTCTTCAATGAGAATCATTTTACGCATACCTTTTAGTTTGCGCATCTTGGAAATAAATACTTCCATAATGATAATGGTAACAACAGGAAAAAGAATCGGATGATCTTTAATGTTGTCCAACTCAAAAACAATAAAGCGCTGATTCAATAGTTCCAAATTTTGAGCAGCATTGAGCAAGTAATCAAACTCACCTCCTTTGTAATAAGGTCTGAGCACATACAAAAAATTGCTTACATCAAAATCCTTCTCTTTTACTTTATCCGTTTTGAGTACTTCTACAAAATCATTTTGAAGAAACTCGTAAAAGGAATCAAAGCAGGGAAAAGCTTTGTTGCGTTCATAGTATAACTGGAGTGCATTGGATAAAGCAACATATTCGGAGCGATTAAAAGTTTCATCATCTTTTTTCCAAAGTGCAAGCAACAGTGTTTTAATGCTTTCCTTTTTTTCTGTATCAAGCGAGTCACCTTCACCAACGTAAAATGGATTGAAGCGGATTGGGTTCTTTTCATCATACGTGAAATAATATCCCTTCAACATATCGCATAATCCTTTATAGCTATGCCCTACATCCACCAGCACCACGTGTGTTCCCTGCTCATAATAACTGCGTACCATGTGGTTGGTAAAAAAAGATTTGCCGCTGCCCGAAGGACCAAGAATAAATTTGTTGCGATTGGTACAAATACCTTTCTTCATTGGTTCATCACTAATATCAACATGCACGGGCTTACCAGTTAACCGGTCTCCTAATCTTATTCCGCAGGGACTAACAGAAGAACGGTAATTTGTTTCAAGATTTAAGAAGCAACAGGCCTGTTCTGCAAATGTGTCGAAGGTGTCATTCATCGGAAAGTCTGCTGCGTTACCCGGTATGCCTGCCCAAAATATTTGTGGTGCACCATCAAGCTCTTGCTTTGGCACAGCATCCATTTGTGCTAAAGCGGAGGAGACCAGGTTGCGTACTTCCTTTAACTCTTCTTTATTATCAGTCCATACGAGTACATTGAAATGTGCTTTTACAGGAAGCCTTTGTGAAGCGATTGCTTCATTTAAAAATTCATTTGTCGCATCGCGGCTGATTGCATTTTCTCTTGAATAAGCAGAGAGAGATTGAAGCCGAAGTCTTTTGCTTTCAAGTTTTTTGATTGTTGTCTGCGCATCATCAATAAAGATGTATTGATTATAAATATGATTGCAGGATAATAATTGTCCAAGACCGGAAGCAAAGCCCACCGAGAATTTTGTTTTATCTGTTGAATATTTATCATAGTTAATCCGTGAGCCGCAATAGGCAGGAAGATCCTGTGCATCTGCAAGTGTAAATAGCTGGCAGTATGCATCACCGATTTTTATTCCTTCGTTGAAAGAAATGTCGCGCAACAAAAAGGAATGTTCATTTGGTTGAAGATTCATATAACGCTCGATCAAACCACAATAATTTTTATTACCCGATAATTCATCATTGGTGAGTCGCTGGAACTGAATAAAGCCACTATCCTTCAATATTCTTTCAAATTGACCCGCACAATCTGAAAACTCCTGCAACAGTTGTGGCTTCAAAGTTTCTTCAGAAACAATGGATCTCCGCACAAGACTTGACAGCACAGAGCTTGATGATTTACGGTTGAGTGGTTTTTTAGTAAGCATTATATAACACTGGTGATCGAGATAGGGACGCTCATTGAAAAAACGTTCACTGCTGCGTGTAAGAAAACTTGTATCATCCTTGGAAAAATCTGCCTTATACTTTGCTTCTGTAAACCAATCCTGCTTATGAAAAACAGTGTGTCTTGGCAATACTTTAATTGCTTTAATAAGTGCCTGGTGAAATGCTTCATATTCATCATTGGATAAAGTGAACAATTCAGGAAGCGTTACTTCATATACAATTGTTATATCGCCCATCTTGGATAAGATGCAGTCATGCTCCATGCTCATAATTGGTAATATGTCTTTCAGATTTTTTTCCATGCCAGTTGTGTAAATGTTTTTCTTGAATAACTTTTAATAACCTTTGGAATACTTCTCTTTGCCGTCATTTTCATCATGCCATATTCTCCATACTTATGACTCAGTTTATAAATCTTCGTGAATAAAGCTGCTCCCGCAATCAGAATAATACCAAGACAGATATAGGTGTTTATGCTGATGAAATACATAACAGCGAAGCATATCAGCAGTGTAACCAGTCCGCCGCCGAGATACCAGATATACTGCGCTTTAAGTCCGCGAAACTCAACAGGCTTGTTGATACCTTTGTTGATTTGATAAACACTGTTTGCCATAACTTTTACATTCCAAGTCCTCTTCGTTTTCTTTGAGAAGATTTTTTTTTATGAATGGCGGATCCTCCTCTTCCTGCTCTTTCACTTCTTTTGTATTCATCTGTATAACCGGCGCTACCTTTAATTCCTCCGGCGCATGCTGCTTCATTTGGTTAGTCTGTATCTTAATGGATATTTCCCTTTCAAGCTTCGCTACATCTGTCTTCAACTGAGCCAGTTCTGCGTGTTTCTCAAAAGGTTTTTTAGCGATTTGATCCAGCACATGAATATGCTGTTCCAGTTCATGCACTGTCTTTTGATATTTCTCTTTTAAAGACTCAACGCGATCAATTGCATTCAAAAAATATCTCGCTGCGAGCTTTGGATTATCTGTATTGATGTATCCCTGGTTCCAGAAATATTTTATACCACTCTCTTTTCCTTCAGCATAATAAATGTTATGATAACGATACTCAAAGAGACCTTTATTCTCTAAAGCTTCTTTTTGTCTTCTGATAAAAAGATCAAAACCATAAAGGTTGCCGATATTCAGTGTGTCATTTTCATCCGTCTTTGGTTCCCATGAAGCATTCAATTGAATAAGATGTCTGCCAATTGTTTCTGCATCAGAAGAATTGCAATCATTTATTTGCAAAGGATTTGCTTTTACACCATCCTTATCAAACTGCAACCTGCTTTTATACAAGCTTTCATCAACGGTTAATTTTTGCAACGTTTGCTCGGCGTTTGTTTTATCGGTTTTAAGATTCTCTAATTGAAATCTTGCCTTCAATACTTCTTTATGATGTGCTACTCTTAAACTCTCAAGTACTGCTATCTTTTTTTCCAGTTTTGATTTTTCAAGCAGTGAAGTATCACCTGAAAGGATAGCGATGTATTCAGAAAAATTCATCCCGCTTTTTTCATCTATGGCGCCTTCATCAATCGTTCTTACATTCAGTTCACAATTCTTCATCTGGCTGATAAATGTTTGCTTGTTCTTGAGCAGGTTGAATTTGTAATTATCAAGTGATTGCTCGACCGCATAAATAAAGTTTTGTACTTTATTACCATAGCTTTCCTTCGCAAGTATGTTACCCTGTCTTGCACCACGGCCATTTCTTTGTTCGAGCTCAGAAGGTTTCCAGGGAATGTCGAGATGATGCATCGCTATCACCCTTCTTTGAACATTCAGACCCGTGCCTGCTTTTTCTGTGCTGCCCATCAGTATTCTTATTTCACCACTATTCATCTTGCGGAACAGTTCATGTTTATTTTTATCCGTCCAGTCATGAATAAATGAGATCTGGTTTGCGGGTATATCAAAATCACGCACCAGTTTTTCTTTGAGCGCATCATAGATATTGAATGCACCCGTCTTTGGGGTTCCGATGTCACTGAATATAATTTGTGTGCCTTTGTGTTCATTACTTGATTGATATAGTTCCGAAACTTTTCTTGCACATACATTTACTTTGTTATCCGGATGATCAGCGTATGTAAAAGGATCAATTAAACGCATGTCTGCTGCCATCTTCTTTGCATAATTGGTCGCAATGAGCATCCTGCCCTTATCTTCTTCCAGCGTTAAAGGCAATCTTCCGATCAGTGTGGCGTCGCCTGTTTTGGCAAATGCCATCAGTTTTTCAATAAACTCCTGCTGATCCGGCGTTGGCGGAATATTAATCAGTTTTTCATCCAGTTCAGGTTTATCAAGACTGATATGTTTTGCAGTTTTATAATCAGTTATTTCGTTATAAAATAAAGCGAGCTCAGGTACTTTTATAAAATGCCTGAAACGTTCCTTTGCGATGATCTCATTGGTAACAGAAAACTCAAAATCTGTTGTTTTCCTCGCGAATACAGCAGCCCAACTGTCGAAGTTTTCAATGCACTGACGTTCCATTTCATTTGGACGCAGGTATTTAAACAACAGATACATTTCTGTAAGGCTGTTGGAAATAGGTGTGCCTGAAAGAAACGTTACACACAGGTCGCTTTTGAATTTATCCTGTAATGTTCTTACCGCAAAGAGCATATTGAGTGCCTTCTGACTGCCTTCCATATTGCCGAGTCCGGCAACACGATCATGTCTTGTAGTAAAGGTGAGGTTCTTGAATTTATGCGATTCATCAACGAATAAGTGATCAATACCCAAATCTTTAAAGCTGATACCCGAATCCTTTTTCTCTTCAATGTCACGCAGTATGCCGCTAAGCTTTGTTATCAAATTGTTCTTGCGTATCTCCAGACCTTTGAGCATTCGTTTGGAAATTTCTCCTCCAAAATTTTTTAATGTAAATAAGTCTCTTTCCAGATTATCCAGTTCCGTTTGAAATATATCTCTTTGTATTTCCGGCGACTGCGGAATTTTGCCAAACTGGTCGTGCGTAAGGATGATGCAGTCCCAGTTATTGTTTTTGATCTCATGCGATAATCGCTTTCTTTTTGACGGCGTAAAATCATTCTCTCCCGGTGCCAGTACCTTCGCATGCGGATAAGCTTTACGATACGTCTCTTTTATTTGGTTGACATTTGCTTTTAAAGCAAGGATCATCGGTTTGTTTACAATGCCGAGCCTTTTCATTTCATGGGCAGCGACGATCATCGTAAGCGTTTTGCCCAAGCCTACTTCATGATCTATCAATGCACCCCTGTTTTGAATGATACGCCATACAGAATTTTTTTGTGAACTGTATAAATCTGCTATCCCTAAATTCTTTTTATCAAGACCCGGAAAACTTAAATGACTCCCATCATATTCTCTCAGCACATAACAATTGAAAGTGTTGTTGTATAAGCCTTCGAGATTTTTTTTATCCTGCTGCGGCAATTCCTTTAGCCAGGTTCCAAAACCATTGCGTATGGATTCAATCTTTTGATGTGCTAATTGTATCGCATCGTTATCCGGAACCCTTATTTTTTTATCACCGATCTCTAATTCGTAAGTATAAAATGGTGTGGTGTTTTCCAAAGCGTGTTCAAGTAAAGTATATCCATAGGTTGTCCTGCCACTTTTTGTAGTAACTGCATATTCCTGGTTTACCTTTGCATTGCTGCCATGTGGTTTTACCTTGAACGAATCAACTGAAGAAAAATAATTAACCTCTGTATCCAGTTCAAAAAGATGTGTAGCAAAACGGTTGTAATAATCCTGCGGTATCCACCGTTCGCCAAGATTAAAATCGAGCAACTCAAAAGGAATTTTTTCCGGCTGTATTTTTTCAAGTGCATCTTTGCTTCGCTGCAATTGTGCGTCATCCGCTCTTTCACTAAGCCTCTCAAGAGCAATGCTTAATTTGCTCACCCGGCCTTTATCATTCAAGCTTCTTGCGAGTGCTTCAACAGGATTGTCCGTATGAAACGCTTCCTGTTTTTGTGTCAGCGATTGCGTAAGAATATCAGCTTTGACAAATTGCTGACCTTCCTCTCTTTCCAGTGAAGCAAGTATTATGGAGCCAAATACCTCATCTTTTAAGATGCGCTGACGATTAACGGATGAATTTAAAAGACCATATCCGGATACAAGTTGATCATAGGCTTCATTAAGATGCTCTCTTAACGGAGAATATTCCATCTCTTGTTTTGATTCCTTGTCGGTTAATTCAAGATAAGCGTCTCTTATAAGTGCATATTGTTTATAGAATGCCAGGTCCTTTTTTTCATAAATAGATGGTACAAAAACAGGATGATCATCAACATAGGAAACAAATCCAACGCGATCGTTTTGTATGATAAGTGTTCCTTCCCTGTGATAAGGATTAATGTCCAGTAATGGCTGTAACTTTTCTTCTTTATTCGGAAATATATGATATGCAGCTTCTCCGTCATTAAAGAAACGGTGATTATATTGTTTGAGTTTGTTTGATAAATTACCTAGTTCATTGTTCACCGCCGAAGCATTCATCCAGTTAGCAGGAAAATCTATTTCTTCAACGTTTGAATAGAGTTTATACACATATTGTTTTAAGGAAAGTGCTTTAGCTGTTATTAAAACAAATGCTTCATGATCTGGCTTATCGGCAGCTTTGATTACATTTATCATCCTTGCCGTTTGCTTTTGAATAAAAGTAGCATCAAGATCACTGATATAACCCATTGCCCTGTTGATGCTCTCTGCGGGAGCTATATCAAACAAACCCAATTGAACAGGTTTATCGCCTGCCTTATTTTCCGGCATCGAGAGAAAGGTCAATTTCTTCCCGGTTGGTATTGATTGTTTAGCTATAGATAATGCAAATGCATTTTTATTAAAACGATGAGTAATGCCGTCATTGATTGTTGCTGCTAACTTCTCGTTGATTGCATTTATATCTCCATGTTGCCATACTGTCTGATTTGCATCACCATATTGATTTTTACCAGCTTTGACTTCATTACCTGTAATCGTTTCAGGATGCAAATGCAGGTAATGATTAACTTGATATTTGCCATATTCATTTTTCTGTTCAATTGTTTTAATCAATAGCTGTTCTTCAGAAGAAAAATCTTTTTTAGCAGTATTCTTTTGAACGATGAGCAGATGGCTGGGCGCTTCTGTGTTGCCCGTATCCTTCATTAAATTATCAGGCATTACAGATATGCTTATAAAATCAGCATGAGTAAACAAATATTCTCTTGCTGCTTGATTGGACGGATTGTTTAGAAAAGCATCTGTTGTGATATACCCAAGTAATCCACCCTGTTTAATTTTGTCCAATCCTTTCGCAAAAAAATAATTGTGGATCTTTCCTGATAGTGCCTCATCTTTATAATGGGGATCATACACAGAAAAATTACCAAAAGGAATATTGCTGACAATCAAATCATACTTGCCATTATCTTCTGTCGGTGTTTGTTCAAAAGCTTTGATGTAAACTCTTGAAGGAACATCAAGTGAACTGCGCAGAGCCTGCAATACGCGACCTGTCAGTATATCTTTTTCTACCGCAGTGATTTGTTCTATATCTTTAAAATGATTGACTGCTTCTGTAATAAATATTCCTGCACCACCGCTTGGCTCATAGATATTTTTTGGATGAACATGATGTTCTTTTAAAACATCGTATAAAGTTTGCGGAACAACAACAGGTGTATAAAATGCAGTGAGCACACTGTTTTTGATTGAATCAATCACTTGTTTATATTCATGCTCATTAAAATGTTGTTGGAGGAGTTCATGCAACTCTATCATCTTCAGATAAAGTTTCAGATCACTCTCTGTCGCATTTTGATTGATCCATTCTTCTATATTCTTATTGGGGTACAGCACTGCTTTGATACCACCGAAGCCCGCATATTTTTTGAGCGTCTCTAATTGTGTCATGTGAAGTTTATCACCTTGCTTCCACTCAAGTGCAATGCGAATGGCTTCGATGTTATCAACTAATTTTTGATGCACGTTATATCCCATACTTCACAATTCTTTACTTTCTACTTTCTTTGTTAAATACTCATGAATTGTTCCTGTTACAGCATATTTCAATTGCCGGTCACCTTCATTTTCTTCAGTAAATCCAAAGGATTCAAAAACGGGGTTGCAGACTGTTATCATATTGATGACTTCATAGGTCAAGGTTCCGTTTTCTTTCAGTTTGTAATAGTCAGTTTCAAACTCTTCTTCCAAAACCGCGGAGATGTAATTGAATTTGGAAGGACGCAGATCAGTTGTCATCGCATCCAGGCAAAGCTCTTCGATGATGTATGCAGGTTTATTTTCAGATTGTAAATTCCTAATTAGATTTGCAACGCTTTCTATCTTTTGCTGGAGATATTTAGTGACTGCAGCTTCTTCCTGCAAGGAAAAGAGAACATCAGGATTATTTTGCCTGATATATTCGTAAAGCTTATTTACCAGTATCTCTTGCATATTCTATTTTTACTCCCCTTTAGGGGATGGGGGCTTATAAACCGAAGAAACTTTTTATAACTGTAGCTACCACTACCAAAAAAACACAACTGCCAAACCATGCTGCCGCGACTTTACCTGTATCAGGATCACCGCTGTTCCATTTCTGGTAAACTTTCACTCCACCAATAAGCCCCACCAGGGCTCCTACAGCATACATGAGGTTCGCGCCCGAATCAAAATAACTTTTCACCATGTCGGTTGCTTCATCTATCCGTTGGGCTAAGCACCTGGCGCCTTATCGTATTGCTACAACAGGTTTCCCTGAGCTCGCCACCGAACCGTACGTACACCTCTCGGCGTATACGGCTCTCCATTAATACCATTCAGTCCATCTATTCACCATTGTGTATT
>WNGF01010297.1_pt1 | contig 21967 bp, 21 predicted proteins | sample 5400641 | NCBI WGS metagenome assembly WNGF01 (sample SAMN13153371, study PRJNA577476) | soil metagenome | isolation source: 80 cm soil or saprolite under grassland replicate 2 | place: USA:California | collected 2016-06-15 | reverse complement strand
ACGAACGCGCCGCGGATGCGCGCCGGCGCCGGCGCCTCGATGATCGGGTCCTGCCAGACGGTGCCGGTGAAAGAGTCCGCGGGGCCGCGGCGCGAGGGCGTGGAGCCCAACGGTTTGATGTCCATGGCTGCGATTCCTCTGTTGTTCGCGTGTGCTCGTAGCACCGATTGATGCACGGCAGAAGACCGCTCGCTGGCCAATCGCCTCGACCTTATTGTTCGCGCGCGTTTGCTGGTAGCAGGCGGCGATCCCTTGCGATGCAATCGGAGCATGCTACACCAGCCGTCGAAAATCGCTCTCCGCGATCCAGCGGCATGGCATGAACATTCTTCTTCTCGGCTCGGGCGGACGCGAGCACGCGCTGGCTTGGAAGCTCGCGGCGAGCCCGCTCGTCGAGCGGCTCTACGGCGCGCCTGGCAATGCCGGTATTGCGCGCGAGTGCGAGCTGGTCGCGCTCGACATCGCCGACCACGCGGCGGTGATTTCATTCTGCAAGGCGCAAAAAATCGATCTTGTCGTGGTCGGGCCCGAGACGCCGCTCTGCGCCGGCATCGTGGACGATCTCACCGCCGCCGGCATCAAGGCGTTTGGTCCGAACCGGGCGGCCGCGCGCCTCGAAGGCTCCAAGGGCTTCGCCAAGGATCTATGCAAGGCCAACAACATTCCGACCGCCGCATACGCGCGCTTTGACGCGGCCGCGGCGGCGAAGCGCTACGTCCGCGCGCAGGGCACGCCGATCGTGGTGAAGGCCGATGGGCTCGCCGCCGGCAAGGGCGTCGTCATTGCAAGCACCGTCGCCGAGGCTGAGGCTGCGATCGATATGATGTTCGGCGGCGGACTGGGCGCCGCCGGCGCGGAAGTGGTGGTGGAGGAATTCCTGCAGGGGGAGGAAGCGTCCTTCTTTGCGCTTTGTGACGGCGAGAGCGCGATCGCCCTTGCCTCGGCGCAGGACCACAAGCGTGCCTTCGACGGCGATCAGGGTCCCAACACCGGCGGCATGGGCGCCTATTCGCCGGCACCGGTGATGACGCCCGACATGTCGCGCCGCGCCATGGAGGAGATCGTGCTTCCCACCGTGCGCGCGATGAAGGCAGGCGGCGCCCCCTACAAGGGCGTGCTCTATGCCGGACTGATGGTCACCGCCGAGGGGCCGAAGCTGATCGAATACAACGTGCGGTTCGGCGATCCGGAATGTCAGGTGCTGATGCCGCGCCTGATGTCGGATCTGTTGCCCGCGCTGCTCGCAAGCTGCGACGGCGTGCTCAAGAATTTCGATTTGCGCTGGTACCCGGACGCGGCGCTGACCGTGGTGATGGCGGCCAAAGGCTATCCCGGCGCCACCGCGAAGGGTTCGGTCATCGGGGGTCTGGAGGCCGCGGCCGAGATCGCGGGCGTGGAAATCTTCCACGCCGGCACCATGGCGGAAGGCGGCCGCATCCTCGCCAATGGCGGGCGTGTGCTCAACGTCTGCGCACTCGGCAAGACCGTCGGCGAGGCGCAGGCGCGCGCGTATCGGGCGGTGGATCGGATTCACTGGCCGGACGGGTTCTGCCGCCGCGATATCGGCTTTCGCGCAGTGGAACGGGAGAAGGCGCCTCTGTAGGAGGCGGTCGCGCTTGTCAGGAGTTTTTGGGGTGCCCGATCTCGCCGATCTCTATCCCGGCTTCGCCGCGCACTGGATCGATACGTCGGCGGGCCGCATTTTCGCGCGCAGCGGCGGGGAGGGGCCGCCGCTCCTTCTATTGCACGGCTACCCGCAGACCAACGTCATGTGGCACCGGGTCGCGCCGGCGCTGGCGGCGCGTTTTCGCCTGATCATTGCGGATTTGCCCGGCTACGGCTGGTCCGACGCGCCGGCCGCCGACGCCGCGCACGCGCCCTACACCAAGCGCGCCATGGCGAGTGCGATGATCGAGGCGATGGAGGCGCTGGGCTACGCGCGGTTTTGGCTTGCGGGACACGACCGCGGCGGCCGCGTCGCCTACCGGCTCGCGCTCGACCACCCCGGGCGGCTTGAACGGCTCGCCGTGCTCGACATCGTGCCGACCTGGGCCATGTGGCACCGCATGGATGCCCGCCTCGCCAACCGCGCCTGGCACTGGATGTTCCTCGCCCTCCCGGCGCCGTTCCCCGAGACGATGATCGGCAAGGATCCGCTGTACTTTTTCGACACCCGCGCCGCTGCCGGGACGAAGGTCAAGAATCTCTCCGCCTTCGATCCGCGCGCGCTCGCCCATTACCACGCCTTTTTCAACGATCCCGTGCGCATCCATGCGACCTGCGAGGACTACCGCGCCGGCCGCACCACTGATCTCGTCCACGACGAGGAGACGCGCGCCGCAGGCCAGAAAATCCATCCCGGCCGACACCGACGATCCGCTCGCGACCTGGCGCGAGTGGGCGGTTGACGTGCGCGGCTTTGCCGTCGACTGCGGCCACTATCTCGCCGAGGAGGCGCCGGATGCGACGGCAAAGGCGCTGCTGGACTTTTTCAGTTAGGGCCAGAAGGCGCGACTCATACCGAAACGACCCACCAGCTCATATACTGTCGTCCCCGCGCAAGCGGGGACCCATGACCACCGGCTCCGGAATATGGGTCCCCGCAACGGGGTCCCCGCGACGCGAGCGTCGCGGGGTGGCCCCTCGCGGGACGACATCATGTGGGTGTCGGGCATGTCACCGATCGATCGCCAAGCCGCATTTTCCGGAACCAAGGATGTTGCCGGCGCGCTCGCGGTCGATGCCGCGCGGCTCGAGGCCTTTCTCGCCTCGCGCTTGCCCGGTTTCGCGCCTCCGCTCACCGTGCGCCAATTTAAGGGCGGCCAATCCAATCCCACCTACCTGTTGGAGACACCCGCACGCCGCTACGTGCTGCGGCGAAAGCCGCCGGGCAAGCTGCTGCCTTCCGCGCACGCGGTCGACCGCGAGTTCCGCGTGATCAGCGCGCTTTATGCGCAAGGCTTCCCGGTCGCCGCGCCGCTCATCTACTGCGATGATCCCGGCATCGCTGGCACGCCGTTCTATGTCATGGATCACGTCGATGGCCGCGTCGTCTGGGAGCCGCACATGCCCGGTGCCGAGCCCCCCGAGCGCGCGGCGGTCTACGACGCCATGAACGCCACGCTGGCGCGGCTGCATTCCTTCGATCCCGCCGCGCTCGGCCTTTCCGACTTCGGTCGCGGCGACAACTACGTCGCGCGCCAGGTCGAGCGCTGGTCGAAGCAGTACCGCGCGTCCGAGACCGAAAAGATCGAGGAGATGGAGCGGCTGATCGCCTGGTTGCCGGCGCATCTGCCACCGCCCGCGCCGGTGCGCATCGTTCACGGCGATTATCGGCTCGACAACATCATTCTTGCGCCCTCGCAGCCGAAAATCCGCGCCGTGCTCGACTGGGAGCTCTCCACCTTGGGCGACCCGCTCGCCGATCTCGCCTATCATCTCATGCAGTGGAATATGCCGCCGTCGGAGACCGGAGCCGGGGTCGGCACGCTGCTCGGCCACGATCTCGGCGGGCTCGGCATCCCGTCGCGCGGCACCTACGTCGACGCCTATGTGGCGCGCACCGGACTCGATCCACGCCCGCATCTGCCGGTCTACCTGGCCTACAACTTCTTCCGCCTCGCGGCGATCTTTCAGGGCATCGTCGGCCGCGTCCGCGACGGCACGGCAACGAGCGAGAACGCCGCCGCCATGGCGCCCCTGGTGCGCCCGCTCGCGGTGAAGGCCTGGCAATTTGCCCAAGAGGCGGGCGCGCGATGAGGAAGAGCTTTGCCCTCGCCCTTGGCGGCGGCGGCGCGCGCGGGCTCGCGCACATCGCGGTGCTCGAAGCGCTCGACGAGATCGGACGACGCCCCGCCGCCATCGCCGGCACCTCGGTTGGCGCGTTGATCGGAGCCGCCTATGCGGCGGGGATGTCGGGCAAAGAGATCCGCCGCTTCGTCATCAGGCTGGCGCATGACCGCGCGGAGGTCTTTCGCCGCCTGATCGCAACCCGCGCCGGCACGTTTGCCAACCTGGTCAGCCTCGGATTTGGCAGCGCCACCCTGGTCGACGCGGAAAAATTCTGCGAGCAGTTCCTGCCCGAAAAGGTGCCTCACGACTTCGGCGAGCTCGAAATTCCGCTGATCATCATCGCCACCGATCTCTATCGCCGCGAGCAGGCGGTGTTTTCCTCCGGCGCGCTCAAGCCCGCGCTCGCCGCCTCGATCGCGCTGCCGGCGGTGATGCGGCCGGTCGTTCTCGCGGATAGGATCCTGATCGATGGCGGCGCGACCAATCCGCTCCCGTTCGAAGAACTGCGCGGCCGCGCCGACGTAGTGGTCGCGGTGGATATTTCCGGCGCGCCGACCGATCAACGGCGCGACATTCCCAATCCTTGGGAGTGCATGCTCGCCACCGTCCTCGTCATGGCCAACGCGATTACCTCCGAGAAGGTCAAGCGCGGTGCGCCTGACCTCATCGTGCGGCCGAATGTCGGCGCCTTTCGCGCGCTCGATTTCCTGCAGGCGAGCGCAATCCTGCGCGCCTCGGAGCCGGTCAAGGCCGAGCTCAAGGAGAAATTAGCGGCGCTGCTGCAGGGCTAGCTGTCGTGGGCGCGTAGGGTGGGCAAAATCGCTTGCCGAGGAACGACAACTCGCACTCGTGCTCGCATCAGCGCACGTCGCGGGAACGAGTAGCCCGCATGAGCGAAGCGATATGCGGGGCGCCCCGGATTTCGCTGACGCTCATCCGGGCTACCAGACGCCGGCGCCGCCGTCAGCGGCGGGCGGCGAAAAACTCACGCAACAAGGCCGCCGCTTCGGTCTCCCCGATGCCGCCATAGACCTCGGGTCGATGCAGGCAGGTGGGGGCGGTGAAATAGCGCACGCCGTTCTCGATCGCGCCGCCCTTGGGATCGGCGGCCCCGTAATAAAGGCGCCTGATGCGGGCGAACGAGATCGCCGCCGCGCACATCGTGCAGGGTTCGAGCGTCACGTAGAGGTCGCAGTCAACGAGCCGCTCGCTCCCTAGCGCCTCCGCCGCCCGGCGGATCGCTACCATCTCGGCATGCGCGGTCGGATCGCGATCGGCGAGCGTGCGATTGCCGGCCTGCGCGATCACGTCGCCGTCGCACACGATCACGCAGCCGATCGGCACCTCGCCGGCGTCCGCGGCCGCGTGCGCCTCCGCGAGCGCCACATCCATGAAACTTTGGTTTTTTTCAATCATCAGCTCGGCAGCTCACACAACGACAATCGAGGCAATCGGAGTACTGACTACTGATTACTGCTCCCTGATCTGCTATCACGCCGCGACTTGAGCAGCGAGTCGCAACGATGACGCCCTTGCATGGACAAAACGACCCTCCTGCGGGCGAGCGCATCGCCAAGGCCATCGCGCGCGCGGGCTTATGTTCACGGCGTGAAGCTGAAACGTGGATCGCGGCCGGACGCGTTGCGATCAACGGCGAGGTCGTCGCCTCGCCCGCGCGTAACGTCACGCTCGCGGATCGCATCAGCGTCGATGGCCAGCCGCTGCCCAGCCGCGAGCGCACGCGGCTCTTCCTCTACCACAAGCCGCGCGGCCTGTTGACCACGCACGCCGACCCCGGCGGCCGGCCGACCATCTTCACGGCGCTGCCCAAGGGCCTGCCGCGCCTCATCAGCGTTGGCCGTCTCGACGTCAACACCGAAGGCCTGCTGCTGCTCACCAACGACGGCGCTCTTGCGCGCGTGCTCGAGTTGCCGGCGACGGGATGGCTGCGCCGCTACCGCGTGCGCGCGCACGGACGCGTTGCGCAGGATCAACTCGACCCGCTGCGCGCCGGCATCAGCGTTGACGGCGTCCGCTACGGTCCGATCGAGGCGACGTTCGACCGCGCGCAGGGCAGCAACGTCTGGCTCACCTTTGCGATGCGGGAAGGCAAAAACCGCGAGGTCAAGAACGTGCTCGGTCACCTCGGCCTCAAGGTCAACCGGCTGATCCGTCTGTCGTTCGGTCCGTTCCAGCTCGGCGAACTTGCTCCCGGCGCCATCGTGGAGGTCAAGACGCGGACCTTGCGCGATCAGCTCGGCGAGCGGATCGCGGCGTTGGCGGGCGCGGATTTCTCTGGCCCGATCGGCGAGCGCGAGGCAGCGTCCGCCGCCGGCGCGCCCAGGGCGGCGCAGCCGGAACGAGGGGGCGCGAAACGAAAGCGCCGGCGCTTTGATCCCGATCGCATCGGGGCGCCCGAGCTCGCTCGCCGGGACAAACGGCGACGGCGCCTGCGTGGCGGGCGGCGCTGATGCGCATCGTCGGCGGGTGGCTGCGCGGCCGCGCGCTCGTCGCGCCGAAGTCACAGGCGATCCGGCCGACCGCCGACCGGCTGCGCGAGGCGCTGTTCAACATCCTCGTTCACGCCTATGGCGATCCCGTCAGCGGCGCACGCGTGCTCGATCTGTTTGCCGGCACCGGCGCGCTCGGGCTCGAGGCGCTCTCGCGCGGCGCGACCTTTGCGCTGTTCGTCGATGACGGCGCCGAGGCGCGCGCGCTGTTGCGGGAGAACGTCGCGGCGCTGGGCTTGGGCGGGGTGAGCCGCATTTTCCGGCGCAATGCGGTCAAGCTCGGTGCCGCGCATCCGCTTGCGCCGTTCTCGCTCGTGTTCCTCGATCCGCCCTATGGGGGCGGTCTCGCCGAACAGGCGCTCGCCTCGGCGCGCGCCGGCGGCTGGCTCGTCCCTGGCGCACTCGCGGTTGTCGAGGAGGCGGCAAGCGCGGCCTTCGCCGCGCCCGAAGGCTTCGAGGAGCTCGAGCGGCGCCGTTACGACGACACCGCGCTGATCGTGCTTCGCCACCGCGGGTGAGGCTCCCGCCTCGCGCCGTGCAGATAGGTGCGGACTTTAGTCCGCGCCGATGCCGCTCGCCTTCACCGGCGCGGCCCATTTCTCGAGCTCGCTCGCGACCAGCTGGGCGAGGTATTCAGGGGTGCGGCGCTCCGGCGCCGGCACGTTGAGGCCGAGGCCCTCGAGGCGCTCGCGCACCCAAGGCAGGTCGAGCACGTCGCTCGTCGCCTTCGCGAGGCGGCGCACGATGGGCTCGGGCGTGCCGCGCGGCAGGAAGAACGCGTTCCAGGCATCGGCATCGAATCCGGCGAGGCCCTGTTCCTGCGCGGTCGGCAGATCGGGAAGCACGGCGCTGCGCTGCGGCGAGAGCAGCGCGATCGGTTTGATCGAGTTGCTGCGAATGAGCGGCAGCGCGGTCGAGATGACGTCACAGATATAGTCGATACGGCCGCCCATCAGATCCTGCATCGCCGGTCCCGTCCCGCGGTAGGGAACGTGGGTGACGTCGATGCCGATCGCGGCGTTGAGCAGCACGCAGGTCATATGCGTGGCCGAGCCCGCGCCGGCCGAGCCGAATTGCATCCTGCTCTGGTTGGCTTTGGCGTACGCAACGAAATCGGCAAGCGCGTCCGCGGGAAAGTCCTTTCGAGTTACCAGCACCTTGGAATTTTCAACGAATACCGCGACTGGCGCGAAATCGGTGATCGCATTGTACGGCGGCCGCTTGGTGAGCAGCTGGCTATAGGTATGCGTTCCGCTGTTGCCATAGAGGAAAACGTAGCCGTCGGGCGCGGCCTTGGCGACGCGGCTCGCTCCGGTCGAGCCGCCGGCGCCGGCGACATTCTCGATGATGATCTGCTGGCCGAGCAGTTCGCCCATGGGCGGCGCGAGAATGCGTGCCGCTACGTCGATCGGGCCGCCGGCGGGGAAGGGCACCACCATTGTGATGGTGCGCGCCGGCCAGTCCTGCGCCGCAAGCGGATGAATGCATGCAAGCACGCTGGCGAGCGCGGCGGCGATGCTCGGTCTCACCATCGTCCGGCTCCCTCCTTGGATACGGGACCGCGCGTCAATCCGCGCTCGCCCCGCTCGCCTTGATGGGACCCGCCCATCGCTCGATCTCGCTCGGCACGAACTTCGCCAGATAGTCCGGCGTCCGGCGCTCCGGCGGCGGGATGGTCACGCCGATGCTCTTGAAGCGCTCGCGCACCGCCGGCGTTTCCACCGCCTCGTTGGTCGCCCTGGCGAGGCGCCGCACGATCTCGTCCGGCGTTCCCTTCGGGAAGGAGAGCGACGCCCAGCTGCCGCAATCGAGGCCGGCAAGGCCCAGCTCCTGCGCGGTGGGAAGATGCTCCAGGCCGGGCGCGCGATCGAGCCCGAGCGTGGCGATCGCTTTCACCGTGTTTCCCTGAATCTGCGGCAGCGCGGTCGAAATCTGCTCGGCGACGAAGTCGATGCGTCCGCCGATCAAATCCTGCATCGCCGGCGCGGAGCCGCGATAGGGCACGTGCGTGATCCTGGTGTCCATGGCGGCGTCGAGCAGGACGGCGCAGACATGCATGCCCGACCCCGCCCCGGCGGAGCCGTACTGCAGCTTGGCCTGGTTGGCTTTGGCGTAGGCCACGAAGTCGGAGAGCGTATTCGCCGGAAAATCCTTGCGCGTGACAAGCACCCGCGCCGAATCGGAAAACAGCGCGACGTGTTCGAAGTCGGTCACCGCGTTGTAGAGCGGCTTCTTATAGAGCGTTTGGTTGATGGCAAGAACGGCGCTGCCCGAGAGCAGGACCGTGTAACCGTCGGGCGCTGCCTTGGCGGCGCGGCTCGCCCCGGTCATGCCGCCCGCGCCGGGGACGTTCTCGACCACGACCTGCTGGCCGAGGATTTCGCTCAGTCGCGCCGCGAGAATCCGCCCCAGCGTATCGACCGGCCCGCCCGCCGCGTAGGGCACGATCATGGTGATCGCCCGGCTCGGCCAGTCCTGCGCGCTCGCGGCGGCGAACGGTGCCAGCAGGAGCGTAATCGCGGCGGCGCCCATCGCCTTCAGCATCCAGCTCGGTCCGCTCCGTCCCCCGCTTGCGGGGGAGGGTTGGGGAGGGGGTGACCTAAAATACTTCTTCATCTTCAGATCCGATTTCGTCTCGCGTGCCCCCTCCCTGTCCCTCCAGCCGAAGTCGGATGTTTCCGACTTCGGCCAGTTAATAGCGCGGTCGAACTCAGGTAAACCCGAGTTCGACTGCAAGCGGGAGAGGGGACGCTGCTGCCCATCGTAATTCGGCCGGCAGAGATTCTGAACACGCGCCGGCGAATTCAATCCGCGCTGATGCCGGCCTCGCGGATGGGCTTGGCCCAGCGTTCGATCTCCTGCGGCACGAACTTGGCGAGATATTCGGGGCTGCGGTGCTCGGGCGGCACGATCTCGAGGCCGAGCTCCTCGAGCCGCTTGCGGATCGCCGGATCGTCGAGCATATCGCTCATCGCCTTGTTGAGCTTGCGCACGATCGGCTGCGGCGTTCCTTTCGGGAAGAAGAAGGCGTTCCACACGCTCGCCTCGACGCCCGCCAAGCCTTGCTCGCCCGTGGTCGGGAGATCGGGAATAATCGGCGCTCGCTTCTCCGCCATCACCGCAATGCCTTTCACGGTGCCTTGTTTGGCCTGTACCGCGCCGCTCTGGATGGTGGTGCACATATAGTCGACCCGGCCACCGATGAGGTCCTGCATCGCCGGTCCCTCACCGCGATAAGGGACGTGCGTGACATTGAGCCCGGTTGCCAAATTGAACAGCACGCAGGGCAGATGCGTCCCCGAGCCGACGCCGGCGGAGGCGAATTGGGCCGTTTTCTCGTTCGCCTTCAGATAAGCGAGGAGCTCCTGCAGATTGTTTGCGGGCAAATCCTTGCGCGCGATCAGGATGCGCGGCGACTCCGATACCAGCCCGACCGGCTGAAAATCGGTCGCGGCATTGTAGAGCGGCTTCTTGTAAAGCGTCTGGTTGTACGCATGCGTGCCGGAATTGCCGATGAGCAGCGTGTAACCATCGGGCTCGGCCTTGGCGACGCGTTGGCCGCCGAGCATGCCGGCGGCCGCCCCGACGTTTTCCACCACGATCGATTGGCCAAGCAGCTCGCCCATGCGCAGCGCCTGGATGCGCGCGCTCACGTCGATGCCGCCGCCGGCGGCAAATGGAACGATGAGGGTGATCGGCCGGGTGGGCCAGTCCTGCGCGGCGGCATGACCGGCGAATGCAATGATGGTGGCCGCGGCAGCGATTATCGTCCTGCGCATGCTATCTCCTGGTCGGCAGCACATTCGCGCCCAGGACCGACGGGATCAAGGCCGCCGTTGTCGCGGCATTGGTGTCCCGGACGCGGTGCAGCGCGAAACGAAGTGGAGCGGTGCACCGCTGATCCGGGACCGCCACAGACTGGAACGGTCCACGCAAGTCGGGCTTGCCCGACTTGCTCACATTTAAGCGCCGATCTCGGGTAAACCCGAGATCGGTGTCTGCAGCGCACCACTCCGCTGCGCTCCCTGCTGCGCTGCGCCCGGGACACGCGCGATACAGCCGTTGGAATCACAACGCTAGTGAGACCACCGCACCGGCCGCGGCACTGAGGATGACCACCAGCCAGGGCGGCGTCTGCCACATGAACAGCAGCAGAAATGCCGCCACCGCCAGCGCAAAATCTGCGGCATTGGTGATACCCACGGTCCATACCGGCTGGTAGAGCGCGGCCAGCAGCAAGCCCACCACGGCGGCATTGATCCCGCGCAGCGCCGCCTGCGCCATCGGCCGTCGCCGCAGTTGTTCCCAGAATGGAAGCGCGCCGATGACGAGAAGAAAGGACGGAAGGAAAATCGCGGTCAAACAGATCAACGCCCCGACCCAGCCATTGGGCGGCGGCCCCATCACGGTGCCGAGATAAGCGGCGAAGGTAAACAGCGGTCCCGGCACGGCTTGCGCGGCCCCGTAGCCGGCGAGAAACGCGTCGTTGTCGACCCAACCCGGCGGCACCACCGAAGCCTGCAACAGCGGCAGCACGACGTGGCCGCCGCCGAACACCAGCGAACCCGCGCGATAGAACGCGTCGAATTCCTTGAGGGCGTGCAAGGGAAGGGCCGATGCGAGCAGCGGCAATCCGATCAGCAGTGCGAAGAACAGCACAAGCAGCACCGCGCCGATGGTGCGGCTCACGCGCAGCGGCAAAGCGGCCGGCGCGATAGGCTCATCGACGCGCAACAGCAACGTGCCGACCGCGCCGCCGAGAACGATCGCGCCGATCTGTCCCCACGATGAAGGCATGCCGAGCGCGATGATTGCCGCCGCAACCGCGAGCGTGGCGCGCGCGCGGTCCGGCGCCAGCGTGCGCGCCATGCCGAGCACGGCCTGGGCGACCACGGCGACCGCCGCGACTTTGAGGCCATGCAGCCAGCCTGACCCTCCCGCATTGCCTAGCGCCTCCATGCCGTAGCCGAACAGAACCATGGCGATGGCGGACGGCAACGTGAATCCGATCCACGCCGCCACGGCTCCGGCATAACTGGCGCGCAGCAGGCCAACCGCGATACCGACCTGGCTCGAGGCGGGACCGGGCAGGAATTGGCACAGCGCCACCAGATCGGCGTAGCTCTTGTCGTCGAGCCAACGCCGCCGCCGCACGAACTCCTCGCGGAAATAGCCGAGATGCGCGACCGGTCCGCCGAAAGAGGTCAGTCCGAGCCGAAGAAACACCGCCAGGACTTCAAGCCAATTCCCGCCGGCCAGCTCGTGGGGGGCAGGGATTTGCTCGCGCGTCGCCATCTCCCTTACTTCGCTCGCGACTTTTGCGTGAGCGCCCTCTTCGCCTCTTATGCCCGCACGTTTGATCTTGGCATCGGTCTGGGTGATGCGGAACTCATTTGCGGCCAACCGAGCTGCGGTGCAAAATCACGGCAAGTAGGGCCCCGCGCGCTTGCATCGGCTGCGGAAGGGATCGACTGATGCGCTGCATTACAATCGTTGCATTGGCTTTTGCATTTGCAGGGTCTGCTCACGCAGCAAACAACGAGCTCAAAGCCGCCCGGAAAGGCGGCGAAGAAGATACGGCGAGGAAGGCTGCTGACAGGGCCGCACAGGAGATCGCTAGGGCGGAAATCTATTGGCTTGACACCGCCTATCGCCGCAGTGACGGCGCACTGATTCAAGAACAACGTCAGTTTCTGCGAAATAAAGCCGACCTCCGATTTCTTCCTCCGTTTTCCAGTTTGGCGGAATGCCAGGCAGAAGCTCAGTACCGCATGAATTGGCGCGGCGGCAAGGACAGCCCCATTTTTGAGCGAGCGGATTGTCGCCCGACTGCCATTACGCTCAAAATGCTAAATGCCGTCCGCAAGGACCATTGTCGGGATGACCCCAAGAGACCAGCGTGGGAACGCCCGGGATGTCGAGCCGCTGTTGAAGCGCTAAGCAACATTTTAGAAAGAGAGTTGAAAGCCAAATGAATTCTTTGGGCGCGTGGGCTAGGAGGCTTGTCCTTCATGCCGCCGACCAGATTCGAGCTGGTCATCAATGCTGGAACCGCCAAGGCGCTCGGACTCACCGTGCCGCCAACGCTCGTCCCGATTGCCGACGAGGTAATCGATATTTTGAAGCAGATGGCACGGTCATGGGTGAAGTCAGAAGATATCTAGCCAACTATTTGAACGGTTCGACTAGCTGGGCTACGGTTTTGCTACGGCATCCAAAGCAAAGCGAGTGCCCCGGAATCTTTGTATTGACCCGCGCTGTTTGCTGTCCTTTCCTGTAAAGCCATGGAAGTTCGTCCAGAAAGCGCCGAGACGATCCTGATCGTCGATGACGACGAGCTGGTGCGCCCGCAACTCGTGGCCGCGGCGCGCCGGCTGCGGCCGGAACTGAAGATTCTCTTCACATCCGGCTATTTCGAATACGCGGAGATCCGTCACGCGCTTGACCCCAGCATCGAACAGGTGAGCAAGCCTTATGAGCGGGAAGCGTTGGCGGTGATATTGCGCAGGACGCTCGACGGCCGCGGCGGCGTCGCAGACGACTGACGAACCGATCGCGAGCAGCGCTAGTCATGTGCGACGCGCACTGGGTGCGGTTTCTTTCCTGGGCGTCGCCATCGGCGTTTCGGCCGCCTTAGGGTGCATTCATGTGAAGTGGAATCAGCGCAAGTGGCGAACTCGGTCTGCTCCCTCCTCCGCAAGCGGGGGAGGGTTGGGGAGGGGGCGAACGCGCTCGCTCTATCTTTGTGCATGCCCCCACCCTAGCCCTCCAGCCGAAGTCGGATGTTTCCGACTTCGGCCGATCAATCAAGCAGTCGAACTCGGGTAAACCCGAGTTCGACTGCAAGCGGGGGAGGGAATGCACCGAGTGCCGGCGGCAGGATGCATCAAGCACAAATGAGAATGCTCTATCGCCGCCCGAACAGCCGTTCGATATCGGTGAGCTTCAATTCCACGTAAGTGGGCCGGCCGTGATTGCATTGGCCGGAATTGGGCGTCGCCTCCATTTCCCGCAACAGCGCGTTCATCTCATCGCCCTTATCGCAACCGCCTGCGCAAGCTATTACGCCAAGGCTCGAGCGAAAGTGTTCTCCCGGGACAAGCGGTGGGAGGAGATGGTGACGCGACACAGGTTCGCTCGCGCGTCTTGTTCGCCCGCAAGAGACTCCTTACCCTGTGCCGAAACTTTAGAGCTGGTGCGATCCATACGTGTGCTGAAGCGGAGGGTTCCCGATCCATGAACGGCACCCCCTTCAAGCTGGCGACGATTGCGAGGGTAGGCACAAACACAAAGCCCTTCGCCGCTCTCGTGTTGGGCGACGAAGCCATCGACCTCTCGGCCGTACATACGGCCTATCGTGCCGCGCGCGGCGGTCCGAGCTTGAGCGCCACCGACAGCATCCTCGATCTCCTCGAAAACTGGGACGCCAATTTCGCTGTGCTGCAGGAGATCGTAGCTTTCATCGAGAAGGATGGTGTCCCTGCGGCCGCTGCGGTCGCGCAAAGGAGTTTGCGCACGTTTGCGCCGGTGCTGCGGCCGGGCAAAATGTTCTATGCCGCGCAGAACTTTCAGGAACACGTCGACGAGATGATCCGCGCCGGCATGACGCCCGCTGGTGGGCCTAAGTTCACCGGCGAGAAGTCGACGACCGTCCCATATCTCTTTTTGAAGGCGCCGAGCACGCTGTGCGGCGCTTTCGACGAAATTGAAATCCCACGGGGCATGAAAAAAATCGATTGGGAGGCGGAGATCGCGCTCGCCATAGGCAAGCGCGGCAAACGTATCAAGGTCGAGCGTGCGCTCGATCACGTAGCGGGCTTCATGACCACCAACGACGTCTCCTGCCGCGATCTGCAAATCCGCGAAGATCGGCCGGCGCTGCGGTCGGACTGGCTCGGGGGCAAGAGCCACGACAACTTTGCGCCGATGGGGCCTTACCTGGTGCCGCGCGCTTTCGTCCGTGATCACATGAATCTCTCAATGCGCCTGACCGTCAACGGTGCAGTCAAGCAGGACGGCAATACCTCACAATTCATCTTCACCCCTGAGGAGCAGATCGAGTACGCCTCGAACATGCTTACGCTCGAGACGGGCGACGTGTTCAGCTGCGGCACCTGCGGCGGTGTCGGTCAGGGTACCAACACGTTTCTGGCTCCCGGCGACGTTGTCGAGACCGAGATCGAAACTTTGGGTAAGATGCGCAACCGCTTCGTGGACGAAGCCGCGTAGGTCCCCGCAAACGACATGCGTTACCGTTGACCGAGGCTGCCTGGCGGCTTCCCAACGGCACGAGCGAGGAGGATGCAATGTGGACTTGGTGCTTGCATGCGATGCGGTCGGCCGTCACCGCGATCGCGATTTGCACAGTGAGTTTGTCGAGCGCGTCGGCGCAGACCGGCCAGCCGATCAGGATTGGGCTGAGTCTTGCATTGACGGGTGCCGGTGCGGCACCAAGCAGTGATCAGCACCGCACTGGAGATGTGGCGCGATGACGTGAACGCCAAAGGAGGCCTGCTTGGGCGGCCGGTCGAGCTTGTCATCTACGATGATCAAAGCACACCGGCGAACGTCCCGGCCATCTACACCAAGCTGGTTACTTTAGACAAAGTCGACCTGTTGCTCGGCCCCTACGGCACGAATTTCGTGGCGCCGGCCATGCCCACCATTATGGCGCACAACAAGATGACGATCAGTTTCACGGCGATCGGAATCAATGACAAGTTCAAGTACGACAAATACTTCTCGATGGTGTCGGTCGGCCCGGACGGGGTGCACGCCTTCTCGCGCGGTTTCTTCGAGATCGCTATGGCGCAAAAGCCTCAGCCAGAGACAGTCGCGATGCTGGCTGCCGACGCCGAGTTCGCGCGCAGCGCCGCCGACGGTGCTCGCGACGAGATCAAGAAGCACCGCCTGAAGCTTGTCTACGATCAGAGCTATCCGCCCCAAACGACGGACTTCTCGGCCGTGATACGCGCGGTGCGGGCAGCCAATGCTGATGTCGTTTGGATCGGCGCTTATCCCCCGGACAACGTGGGTATCATCCGAGCGGCCGACGAGACCGGGCTGTCGCCGAAGATATTCGGGGGCGCGATGATCGGCATGCTGGTAACCCCGCTCAAAGTGCAGCTGGGTCCGGTCGCCAATGGCTTGTTGATCGGGGAGAACTTCGCTGCGGCTCAGGCGCAAAGCATTCCGGGCGCTGCCGATTTCCTCAAGCGGTATGGCGTGAAGGCGAGCGCGGCCGGCATCGATCCGCTCGGCTTTGCCTGGGGTCCATTCGCCTATTCGGCGGGACAGGTGCTGATGCAGGCCGTGACGGAGACGAAGAGCCTAGATCATGCCAAGCTTGCGGCATACATGCACCAAGCCAAGTTCGATGCCGTAGCTGGCAGCTTCAGCTTCGCGAGCGACGGCGAATGGGCGCAATCGCGTCAAGTCTGGACGCAATTCCAGAACGTGCAGCCGAACAACCTCGATCAGTTCCGCGATGGCAAAGTGCAGCCAATAATTTGGCCCGCAGATGCCAAAACGGGGAATCTGATTTACCCATACGCGGAAGCGAAGAAGAAGTAACCGCGGAACTTTAATGAATGCGGTCCTAGTCGACGGGCAAGCACAACTGAAAAAATGCACTATCGCCGTCCGAACAGCCGCTCGATGTCGGTGAGCTTCAATTCCACGTAAGTCGGCCGGCCGTGATTGCATTGGCCGGAATTGGGCGTTGCCTCCATTTCGCGCAACAGCGCGTTCATCTCCTCGCCCTTGAGGCGGCGCCCCGCGCGCACGGAGCCGTAGCACGCCATGGTGGAGGCAACATGCATCAAGCGCCGCTCGAGCGGGAGCGCCTCCTCCCACTCCGCCATGTGCTCGGCGAGATCGCGCAGGAGCGCGCCGGCATCGATCTCCCCGAGCAGCGACGGGGTCTCGCGCACCGCGACCGCGCCCGGCCCGAACGGCTCGATCGCAAGCCCGTAGCGGGCGAGCTCCTCGGCGCGCACGGTGAGCCGCTCGACGTCGGCCGCGTCGAGCTCGACGATCTCCGGAATGAGCAGGATCTGCCGCGCGATGCCGGCGGTTGCCAGCGCCGCCTTCAGGCGCTCGTAGACGATGCGTTCATGCGCGGCGTGCTGATCGACGATGACGATGCCGTCTCGCGTCTGCGCCACGATATAGGTTTCGTGCACCTGCGCGCGGGCAGCGCCGAGCGGCCGGTCGAGCAGGTCGGGCGCGGCGACATCGATGCGTGCGTCGGGACCGCCGACGTCGAACGCCGCCTGCGCCGCCTCCGCCAAACCTGGCGCCAAACCCGGCGCGTAGCTGCGCCCAGCCACGCCGCGCGGATCGATCGGCCGCGCCGGCGACTGCCGCCAATCCCAGCCGCCGCGCCGCGGCAGCGCCGGACGGAACGCGGCGATGGTGGCGCTGCCGCCGGTCGTCGCGGCGCGCTGGCCTTCCCGGGAGAGCGCCTCCTGCAGCGCGCGGATGAGCAGGCTGCGCACGAGGCCGCCGTCGCGGAAGCGCACCTCGGCCTTGGCCGGATGCACGTTGACGTCGACCTCGCGCGGATCGAGCGCGACGAACAGCGCCACGATGGGATGACGGTCGCGCGGCAGATAATCGGCATAGGCGGCGCGCACCACGCCGATGAGGAGCTTGTCGCGCACCGGGCGGCCGTTGACGAACAGGTATTGGCCGAGCGAATTGGCGCGGGTGAGCGTGGGCAGCGCGGCAAAGCCCTCGATCGCGACCGGGCCGTGTCCGCCCCGCACCTCGACCGCATTGGCGCGAAACTCGGGGCCCAGAATGTCGGCAAGCCGCGCCAGCCGTCCGGCTGCGCCAGGCAGCGCCGCCGGCCAGGTGACCGGCGCACGCTCCTCGCCCGCGAGCGTGAAGGCGACGTCGGGCCGGCTCATCGCCAGACGGCGCACCGCCTCGCGGATCGCCTCGCCCTCGCTGCGGTCGCTCTTGAGAAATTTGAGCCGCGCCGGCGTCGCATAGAACAGGTCGCGCACCTCGACGCGCGTGCCTTCGGTGAGCGCCGCCGGCTTGACCTCACTTTTGCGGCCGCCGTCGACCGTGATCGCCCAGCCGTTAGCCGCGCCGGCGTGGCGGGTCGCGATGGTGAGATGCGCCACCGCGCCGATCGAGGGCAAAGCCTCGCCGCGGAAGCCGAGCGTGCGGATGTCGAGCAGATTATCGTCCGGCAGTTTCGAGGTGGCGTGGCGTTCCACCGCCAGCGATAAGTCCTCGCGCGTCATGCCGGCGCCGTCGTCGCTGACGCGGATCAATCTGCGTCCGCCGCCGTCGGTGACGATCTCGATGCGCGTTGCCCCGGCATCGAGCGCGTTCTCCACGAGCTCCTTGACCACGCTCGCCGGACGCTCCACGACCTCGCCCGCCGCGATGCGGTTGACGATGCCTTCGGAGAGTTGGCGAACGGGCATCGATTGTTCCGGAACGAATCGACTGATTTGCACGGGCTAGTGTACTCGGCCGGTGAGGCTGGGCGAGTCGCTGTGCGATGCGTCGTGGGCTTGGTGGTATCGCTTGTGCGGCCACGATAGCTCTGCGCCCGGCAAAGCCGCGCCGTCCCCCTGGAGCCGAATTTCACATCAGCCACGCGGTATTGCTGCTATGCGGTAAGTATCAGTGACAGCGTTGGTATACCAGCTTATATGACGGGGCAGACGATGTCCCCCTCAAGCAATCTGACCGCATGACCATGCTCGCACTCTCCGCCCTGATCCGCACCGCTTCCGGCCTGCTCGGCCGGCTGTCCGCCTACTGCGCCCAGTTCTTGGCCGGGATCGAGGAGGCGCGCGCCATGGCGCTCGCCTACCAAAATCTGGCAAACCTGTCGGACCGTGAGCTCGCTGCACGCGGCCTCACGCGCGCGGACATTCCGCGCGCCGTGCTCGCCGCGTTCAATGGCGATTGAGCGACGCCAAGGCGGCACGGGGGCCGACTTGGAGAGAATCTATCGCGGAGAATCAGCCGACTTAGCGCCCATGAGCTGCTGCCTTCGACTCACGGCATCGACCTCCGACCAGACCTCCACGATTCGTCCGCACTTGATGCGAAAGCTGTTGATTCCAGTCCAGGTTGCCATGCGGCCTGAGGGCGGGAGATCTCCAAACTGTCCCTGTTGGGTTCCTACGGCTGTGTAGCGCTCTACGACGTAGTCATCTTTGCACGATAAATTGGTCGAAGGTGTAACGAAGGTCGGGGAAGGCAGTCAGAAAGTCGGCCATCATCGCCGCAATACCGGTTGCGTCCATTACCTTGGGATAGCCGCCAGCCGCGTGGTGCACGACATCAGAGGCGAGAATGTCCTGTAGGATCGCTGGATTTCGTCGATTGATCACGTCCTCATGCCAGGCTCGCGCGATGACCGTGTTCTCAACCGCTGTCTTGATCGGGCATTCCGGCGGAGCCGGCGGCTCCACTTGCGCAACGGCTTGGCCGACTAGGAGCGTGGCTGAAATGCCAAGCGGTGCAACAATGGCTGACAAGTAGCGCATTAGGGCGTGTTAGGACGCGATTGGCACAACTCGGTCCGGTGCGTGGCCGGCGTGCCGCTCGGCGTCGATGTATTCCAGCGTGATCTCGCCGCCCGCCTTGCGGTAGTTGGCGACAAAGCGCTGCGGCTCGTTGCCCGGGAAGCTTCCCTCCGCGTCCTTGTAGTCGTGCAGCAGGTCGCCGCGGCCCTGGAACCAGACCACCGGCGGCGTCAAAACCTTCTCCCCGCGCTCAAGCGCGAGCATCGGGTTGCCTTCCTTCATATTGGCCTCACTGCGCCAATAGGCGTCCTGCCGCGGGATGATGGTTTTCGGCCATCCCGGCGGATTGGCGCCGGCAAGCGCGCGCTTGGCGAGCCGGTAACGGCTGAGCGGATTGATCACCGGCCACGACATTACGACGCAGCGAACGGTCGCATCGTGCGCGGGCGAGCCGGGAGGCAGCGAGATCGCGGCATAGCGCGGATCGTGCGGCCGCATGGCGACGAGCATCGCCAGATGCCCGCCGCTCGACTGGCCCGAGAGTCCGACGAGTTCCGGCCGCGTCTTGAGCGCACGGGCATTGAGCTTCGCCCAGCGCACCGCATAGTTGATGTCCTGCGCGGAGGCCGGATAGGGCTCCTCGTTGCCGGAACGGAAATCGAGCGCGATCGAGACGATGCCGTGCGCCGCCATGGCTTCGTGGCGCAGCCGCTCGGTGGTGCGGTCGCTCAGGCACCAAGCGCCGCCATGGCACTCGACCAGCGCCGGGAACGGCTCGCCGCCGCGCGGTTTGAACACGCGGGCGAGCAGCGGCTTGTCGCCATGGCGAAGGTACTCGACGTCCTCCACGTCGAATTCGTGCGTCTTGGCGTCGAGAATTGTGGTCGTCATGGCGAACACCCTTTCACGAGGTCGAGCTTCGCCGATCATCGCCCACGGCGCCGACGACGACAACCCATCCCAGTTACGGTGCATTCAATTCAAAAATGGTGCACTATCATCAAACAAGCGGGGTCAACAACAGCCAAGGAAGCGCACCATGCCCGGCACCACCATCAAGATTCGCTCGCGCGAGGGCGGCGAGTTCGACTGCTATCTCTCGACGCCCGCGACGGAAAGCCAAGTCCCGGCGGTCGTGCTCGCCTCCGCCGTGCATGGCGTCGACGCGGATATCCGTGCGCTTGCTGACGAGTTTGCCGCGCACGGCTATATCGCAGCCGCGCCCGACCTGTTCTGGCGGTCGGTGCCGGGGCCGCTCCCGCACGAGGATAGCCGGGCGGCCGAGCGCTCGCAGCCGCGGCCCGAGAAAATCCGGGCGGGCGAAGCCGACATGGCGGACACGCTCGCGCATGTGCGCAGCCTGCCGCAGTTCAACGGCCGCGCTGCGGCGATGGGATTCTGCTACGGCGGCCCGTACGCGATCCTCGGCCCCAAGCGCCTCGGCTACGACGCCGGCATCGCCTGTCACGGCACGCGGCTGCTGGACTTCATCCAGGAGCTCGACGGCGTCACGGCGCCGATCTGCATCATCTGGGGCGACCAGGACCACGCCGCGCCCGCTGAGGTGCTCGACGCCTATCGCGGCGTGCCCGCGCGCATGCCGAACGTCGAGGTGCACGTCTTCCCGGGCGTGCTGCACGGATGCGGTGGAACACGAAGGCATTTCATCAGGAGACGCGCGCGTTCTCCATGCGACGCGCGCTGGCAATCCTCGATGGGCTGCGCGGCGAAAACCGCGGGCAGGCGCTGCGCCGGGCCTCCTGATCAAATTTTTCTCGCCTCGGTATCCATGGCGAGCTGCTCAAGCTCGGCTTCGAGGTCGCTCAGTCCAGCGTCGCGAAGTACATGGTATTCGGTTTGCCCGTTGGGCGAAGTAAGTTCTTTGTCCACGGCGGACCATCTCTCCGCCCAGTAACATTGATATTGGGATGTAAATAGCGCTCTTGGAGTCCGTACTCACGACCCGCAAGAACCATGCTTGAAGCTGATCAGTGGGACCGCGTCCTCGCCAACCCACAGACCGCAGGGTCCATTGCGTTACGGACTAGCCAGCCCGTTCCGGCGTGACCATTCTCAAGCAACTAGCTTTGCGGCTTACAACAGATGGCCGCCGCGAAGTAGATTTTCAGGAAAGCCCATCTGGCCCTTCGATATCGTTAATGATCTGATCACCAATTCACGGGAAGCCCAATGTCAAAAGTACGCCACGTCCGGGTCGTTGATCATGACCAAATTGCGGAGCTGGCGGCTCAGGCTACGGCAGAACCTCGTAAGCGCGCTCACCTGTTGCTGCACGACGGTCCGGCCGATCCCGTTCAGCGGCTTATGATTGTGCTTCAGCCAAACAGTTATGTGCGACCGCATCACCATTCGCGCCAATGGGAGATGCTGGTCTTGCAGCAAGGCCGAGGCAGCCTGTTGATCTTCGATAGCAGTGCGCGCCTCGCGGACCGAATAGAGCTGAGCCCAACCGCACCTGTAGTTCAAATTCCGGTCGGTCTCTGGCATGGCTTCGTGGTGCTAGAACGAAACACCGCAGTACTGGAGGTTAAGCCTGGTCCCTACCGCGCCAACGAATTTGCTCATTGGGCACCGGAGGAAGGTGACGCCAACGCTGAAAGATTCGTTGAATGGGCGACAAATGCGGCACTTGGAGCAAGCTGGAAACATTGAACAAGTTGCAGAGCCGCACACGTTACGGAATAATTCGGTCGCTCTTGGAGGTGAAGCGGACATGCCGCGACCTCCGGCGCCGCATCAGTCCGAAGCGGGCGAACCGCACGGGAGGAATACAATGAGAATGATATGGGCGTTCGTTGCCGCTTTGGCCGCCTCGACCGCCGCTTCCGCCAATGACGTTCCGAAATTTCAGCCCGAGCCATTCTGGCCGAAGCCGCTGCCCGAGAACTGGATTCTCGGTCAAGTGTCCGGCATTGCAGTCGATCCGAACGACCATGTCTGGCTTGTGCATCGCCCCGGCTCGCTGGTTGATGACGAAAAGGGCGCGATGCAGAACCCGCCGGCAACCAAATGCTGCAAGCCCGCGCCAGCGGTGCTGAAGTTTGATGCCGAGGGAAATCTCCTGGCCTCCTGGGGTGGACCGGGCCAGGGCTACGACTGGCCGAAGAGCGAGCACGGCATCTTCGTCGATCGGTCCGGCAATGT
>WNGF01003807.1_pt1 | contig 21974 bp, 22 predicted proteins | sample 5400641 | NCBI WGS metagenome assembly WNGF01 (sample SAMN13153371, study PRJNA577476) | soil metagenome | isolation source: 80 cm soil or saprolite under grassland replicate 2 | place: USA:California | collected 2016-06-15 | reverse complement strand
GAGCAAAAGGCCCGAGAGCAGATCATCAAGGACCAAGCAACTTATTCATCAACCGACAAAGGGCGATGCATGCGAACAAAGGTTTATCTCCCGAGCTATGTGGAATGGCTCACCTGCCTCGAGATGGAAAGGGACGTGAGAAAGATGCGGCTGGGAGAGCCGCCTGCGACGGAAACTATGACGCTCCCACGGGTACGCCCGGCCATCAGCTACTAGACCATTGCGGGATCGGATGAGACTCGTATCGCGGCTCGACTGCTGTACCGCCGAGACGCTCGGCCTAACCGTACCGCCCTCGCTAGTCGCGCTCGCCGACGAGGTGATCGAGTGAACCGGCGTAACTTCATCAACCTGCTTGGCGGTGCAGCAGCTGCGTGGCCGCTCGCGGCGGACGCGCAGTCATCCAAGCCCGCGCGGATAGGCGCACTCTACATAGGAATCGCGGACGAGGAGGCTTTCAAGACCAATCTCCGGGAAGGACTGCGCGAACTTGGGTTGGCGGAGGGACAAAACATCGAATTCGAATTTCGTTCCGCGGAAGGCAAGCTGGATCGACTTCCTGCACTGGCAACCGAGCTAGTTCGGCTCAACGTGGACGTTATTGTCGCGCTTTACGTGCCCTGCGCTCTGGCAGCGAAGCAGGCAACACGGGATATCCCAATCGTGATCATAGCGGGTGATCCAGTCGAAACCGGTATAGTCCCTAGCTTGGCAAGACCCGGCGGAAATATCACCGGGGTATCTCTGATGGCTGCTGCAGCGAACGGAAAAAGTGTCGAGCTGTTTCGCGACATGTTGCCGTCCGTCCGCCGGGTGGGCGTATTGGGCCACGCCACAAACCCAGTTTACGCAAAAGCCATGCTTGACGAAGTTCTACTCGCCGGTCGCCCGACCGGGATTGAAATACAGCCCGTTGTGATGGTCCATGGACCAGACGATCTCGAAAGTGCCTTTCTGACCATGGTGAGAGAGCAAGCAGACGCGCTTGTCGTCCAGGGCAGCTTGGCGATCAAGCCCCTGACAGACTTGGCGATCAAATACCGTCTGCCGGCGGCCTCCACTACGCGGGCGTTTGCAGATATTGGTGGCCTGATGTCGTTCGGAGCGGATGGTCCCGCCGCGTTTCGTCATGGAGCCAAGTTTGTTCAGAGGATTTTACAGGGTAAGCAGTCTAAAGACTTGCCCATTGAGCAGCCCACGAAGTTCGAACTAGCGGTCAATCTAAAGACCGCGAAGGCCATGGGCCTTACGATCTCGGACTCCTTCCTTCTGCGTGCCGACGCTGTGATCGAATGAAACGCCGCGAGTTCATCGCCCTTCTCGGTGGCACGGCGGTCGCGTGGCCGCTCGCGGCGCGCGCGCAGCAGCCGGGGAAGCTACCAACCATTGGGTTCCTGGGCGCGACCACGCCTTCCGCCATGGGCCAATGGGCTGCCGCTTTTATGCAGCGGCTGCGCGAACTCGGTTGGATTGAAGGTCGCACCATCACAATCGACGTTCGTTGGGCGGAGGGACGCACCGAACGTTTGATCGAGATCGCCACGGAGTTTGTCCGGATCAAAGTCGATGTCATCGTCACACACTCGGCCGCACCCGTGTTCGCGGCAATGCAGGCAACATCGGTCATCCCCATCGTCTTCGCAGTGGCGAACGACCCGCTCGGCAGCGGCCTAGTCGCGAGTTTGGCGCGACCGGGCGGCAACGTCACCGATCTGTCGAACCAGGCGACCGATCTTGCTGGCAAGCGGCTCGAACTCTTGCGCGAGGTCCTTCCGGGTTTGCGCCGCCCGGCGATCATGGCCAATGTCGATGCTCCCGCCGCTGTCCTGGAGATGGGTGAGGTTCAGGCAGCGGCCCGCGCGCTCGGCGTCGAGGCGGTTACACTCGAAATCCGACGAGCGGAGGATATCGCGCCGGCCTTCGACGCTCTCAAGGGCCGCGCGGATGCTCTTTTTGTCTGTGCCGACCCACTTGCCGTCGTCCACAGGATTCAAATCAACACCTTGGCGCAGGGCGCGCGCCTACCGACGATATTCGGGTTCCGGGAGTTCGTCGAAGCTGGAGGGCTGATGTCCTATGGACCAAACTTCCCGGACCAGTTCCGGCGCGCGGCCGATTTTGTCGACAAGATTCTGCGCGGGGCGAAGCCCGGCGACATCCCGGGCAAGAAGTGCCGATGTCCGTTGGCCTTCTTGCGGCGCGTGGCCCGATCTGCCGTTGGCGGCTCGTCAACGAAATGGAGGCCGCGCGGCCCGTAGCGAGCGTACCGTGTCAGGGCGCCTTCGGCTCGCGCCACCAGGTTTCGGGAAGATAACCATAGAGCGAGGTGGTCGCCGGTCGTCCGACTGTGGTCCAACGCGCGATCCACTGTGCCGGAGGATAAAACAGCGGAATGACGTAAAACCCCGAGATGAGCACTCGGTCGAGCGCGCGCACTGCGGCGACGAAATCGCCATGGTCCTCCGCCTTTAGCAGCGCGGCGATCATCGCATCGACGGCCGCGCTCTTGACGCCCATGTAATTGCGGGTGCCCGGCTGGTCGGCGGCGGCTGATCCCCAATAGAAGGCCTGCTCGTTGCCGGGCGACAACGATTGGTCCCAGCGGTTTTCGATCATATCGAAATCATAGGCGAGACGCCGCCCCTCGTATTGAACTGCATCTACGACGCGTACGCGTGCCGCAATGCCGGCCCGCTTCAGACTTTGCGAAAACAACAGCGCGAGCCGCTCCTCGTCTCGCGCGGTGACCAGAATCTCGAACATCAGCTGTCGGCCACTCTTGCGCTCGACGAGTTCCGTGCCGCGGAGTTCGTAGCCGGCGGCCGCCAGCAGGTCGAGCGCGCGTTTGAGCGTTGCGCGGTCGCGGCCGGAGCCATCGCTGACCGGCGGCGACCAGGTGCCATCGAGCACGTCGGCGCGAACCGCGTCGGCAAACGGCGCAAGCAGCGCTCTCTCCCGGTGATCGGCCGGTCGCCCGTGCGACGACAATTCCGAGTCGTCGAAAAAGCTCGCGCTGCGCCGATAGAGATCGAAGAAATATCCGTGATTGATCCACTCGAAGTCGAACAACAACGAGATCGCCTCGCGCACGCGGATATCGGAGAAGACTGCACGCCGGGTGTTGAACACGTAATAGCTGCTCGCCTTCGGCACTCCGGTGGGCAGCGCCTCCTTGACTACGCGGCCCTCGCGCACGGCGGCAAAATCGTACGCGGTCTGCCAGCGTCCCGGATCGTGCTCGTTGCGCATGTCGTAGAGACCGCGCTTGAACGCCTCCAGATGCGAATTGGCCTCGCGGTAGTAGTCGAAGCGAACCTCGTCGAAGTTCCAAAGGCCGCGGCTGATGGGAAGATCGCGGCCCCAGTAATTGGGATTGCGTTTGAGAGTGACGCTCTTGCCGGGATCGACCTCGCTGACGGTGTACGGGCCACTTCCGAGCGGTGCCTGGAACGACGTCTCCTCGAACAGCTCGGGTTTGACCGCGTGCTTTGCCAGCACCGGCATCAATCCAAGGATCAGCGCAAGCTCGCGGTCGTTGCTGCCGGAGAGGTCGAAGCGCACGGCCTGCTCGCCGAGCGCTTCGGCCTTGGCGACCTTGGCGTAATAGGTACGATGGTTCGGCCGTCCCTTGTCGCGCAGAAGCTGCCACGAGAAGATCACGTCTTCGGCGGTGACAGGTTTGCCGTCGGAAAACTTTGCAGCCGGGTCGAGGTGGAAGGTGACGTAGCTGCGCTGCGCGTCGGTCTCGACCTTGCGTGCGATCAATCCGTAAAGGGTGAACGGCTCGTCATAGCCGCGCGCCATGAGGCTTTCGACCACGTAGCCGCGAATCGACGGCGGGGCGATTCCTTTGACGATGAGGGGGTTGAGGCTGTCGAAGGTGCCGAGCACGCCCTGGACCAGGCGGCCGCCTTTAGGTGCGGTGGGATTGGCGTAGGGCAGGCGGCTGAAGTCCTCGGGCCAGGCCGGCGCGCCGTGCATGGCGATGGCGTGCTGCGCCTCGCCGGCGAGCGTCTCGCTCGGGATGGCCCAAGCGCAAATGGCAAGCCAGAGCAACGCCGCACAGCAGGCGGCGCGGGGTCGCGCCCAGCGCGAGTAGATAACACGGACGAGAAGGCTCACGGCGGCAATGCGGGCTTTCGGAAAATATTTCCAGCGAACGGGCCAGCCGGGTTGCTTGGCTGGGAACTCGAGGCCACTCGGCCTGTTAAGGCGACATTTCATACCATAACGCGGCGACGTTATGGCTTGCCGGACAGATGAAATGGGCTCGATCAGTAGACATCGTCACGCTCCTGCCGCATTTGGTGCCGACACAGCCTAAATGCGGGGCAACCGTTCCGGCGTGGGGCGCTGGGAGAACGGTCAGGAAGAGGATCTGTCAATGGATCATCGGTTGGTTTTTGCGCCGGCCCGGCCGGCCGCATGTGCGTTCGCCGTGGCGGCGGCAACGACCATGCTCACCGCATTGATCGGCTCTGCGGCGTTCGCCCAAGCTCCGCCGGCCAGTCCGGCGCCGGCGGCACCGGCTGTCCCCAAAGCCGCTCCCAAGGCGGCGCCGAAGGCGGCACCCGCGCCGCCCGCTGCTCCGCAAGCACAGCAGCCGCAGCCGCAGGCCCAGGCCGAGCAGCCGCAGCTCATCTTTTCTCCGTGGACCAAGTTCTGCCTGAAAGGCCAAGAGGCCAATGCCAAGCAGGTCTGTTTCACCGGCAAGGACGGCCGCGTCGAGTCGGGCATGCCCGTAGTCGCGGCCGTGCTGATCGAGCCGGAAAACGACCCGAAGAAAGTGCTTCGCGTCACCTTGCCGCTGGGCATGTCGATCCAGCCGGGGACGCGCGTGATCGTCGACAACGGCCAGCCCATGACCGGGCCCTACGTCATCTGTTTCAACAACGGCTGCATGGCCGACTACGAAGCGAGCGGTGAACTCATCGGCAAGCTCAAGAAAGGGCAGGGGCTTGTGGTCCAGGGCATCAACGGTGCGGGCCAGCCCATCAGTCTCGTGGTCCCGCTCCAGGATTTTGCCAAAGCCTATGACGGCCCGCCGACCGATCCCAAGAAATTCGAGGAGCAGCAGAAGCAGCTACAAGAGGAGCTGCAGAAGCGGGCCGAGGAGGCGCGCAAGAAGCTCGAGGGTCAGCAGCCCGGTCCGCAGTCGGCAGTCCCAGCGGCGCCGACGCGATAACGGCTCACATCAGATTTGGAAGAGAAAGAGGCGCGCTCGGGCGCGCCTCTTTCGTTGTAACAAGCGAGTCCGTCTGCGCTCAATTGAGCAGTGAATTGCGTGGCCGGTAGTCACCGGTCTCGTCCTGCACGAAGATCTTGGCGACGTCGGGATGACGGACTGGCTTGCCGGACGTGTCCGGCAAGAGGTTCTGCTCGGAGACGTAGGCGATGTACTCGGTCTCCGCGTTCTCCGCGAACAGATGGTAGAACGGCTGATCCTTGCGCGGGCGCACCTCGGCGGGGATCGACTGATACCATTCTTCGGTGTTGTTGAATTCCGGATCGATGTCGAACACCACGCCGCGAAACGGATAGAGGCGGTGGCGCACCACCTGACCGATCTTGAACTTGGCGCTGCGGGTCTTGCTCATGCTCGAACCGAGATAATGCGGGATTGCGGGCCGCGCCAGAGGCTCAAAGGCCGTAGCGCGCCGCTATGTCCGGGTCCTTGGCTGCGACCAGGCGGGCGAGGTCGAGGATTACCTTGGCCTGTTTCCACGTTGCATCGTCCTGCATCTTGCCGTCGATCATCACCGCGCCGGTGCCGTCGGGCATGGCATCGATGATTTTCTTGGCGAAAGCAACCTCTGCCGGGTCTGGCGAGAACACGCGTTTGGCGATTGGCACCTGACTTGGATGGAGCGTCCAAGCGCCGGCGCAGCCCATCAGGAAGGCATTGCGGAACTGTGCCTCGCAGGCTTGTTCGTCGTTGAAGTCGCCGAACGGACCGTAGAACGGCTTGATGCCCGCCGCGGCGCAGGCATCGACCATCTTCGCCAACGTGTAGTGCCACAGATCCTGCTGAAATGCCGCGCGCGGCCCGCCGCCGGCGGTGGCGTCGGCGAGGACCTTATACTGCGGATGGCCGCCGCCGACGCGCGTCGTCTTCATCGCCCGTGAGGCGGCAAGATCGGCCGGACCGAGGCTTATGCCGTGCAGGCGCGGCGATGCGATGGCAATGTCGGCGACGTTGTCGACGCCTTCGGCGGTCTCCAGAATCGCGTGGATCAGGATCGGCTTCCTGACCGAGTGCTTCGCTTCGAGTTGGGCGAGGAGCTGGTCGAGATAATGGACATCCCACGGTCCCTCGACCTTGGGCAGCATAACGACGTCGAGCTTCTCTCCCACCGCGCCGACGATCTCGATCACGTCGTCGAGCATCCACGGCGAGTTGAGGGCATTGATGCGGGTCCACAGGCCGGTTGCGCCGAACTCGTTCGCTTTGGCCATCGCGATGAAACCTGCCCGCGCCGCCTGCTTGGCATCGGCAGGGATTGCGTCCTCCAGATTGCCGAGCACTACGTCGACCTCTGCGATCAGCTCCGGCACCTTGGCGCGCATTTTCTCGATATGCGGAGGCACGAAATGGATCATGCGCTCAAGCTTGATCGACAGCTCGCGCAGCGGCGCTGGCGCGCCGATCGCCAGCGACTTGAAGAAGTTGCGCGGGAGCTTCATGTCTCGAGATTCCTTGCGCAGAGGTGTCGTTGCTACGGTATGGGGAAGACCCGGACCTCGCCAAGCCGTTTTTGTGAGGGCCGGAAGATGTTGAGCACTACAACGCTTCGCCGCGCATCAGCCGCGGCTGAGAGGCCCACGGCGTCACGCCTTCGCGCATGATGGCCCGACGCAGCAACCCGACCCGCTCCATTAGAAAAAGGGCGGCCGCGCGCGCCCCCTGCAATGGCAGGAAATCCGAAAGCAGGCTGCGATTGAGGAGATCGACCCCCAGCATTCGGCTCGTCGCGTCGGCGCGGCGCATGCGGTCGTAGCGGTCGGTCAAATCCCCGACGTCGTGCCCGTCGCGATGAGCGGCGACGACGAGTTCGCCGATGGTTGCAGCGTCGCGCAGCCCGAGATTGAGGCCTTGCGCGCCGATCGGCGCAACGACGTGTGCGGCTTCGCCGATGAGGACGACGCGCCGTGCGCCTAATCGCGTCGCGGTCGCAACGGCCAGCGGGAAGGCGCCGCGGCCCGGCTCGACTTCGATCCTACCCAGGATTGAATGCGAGCGGCGCTCGATTTCGAGCGCCATTTCCGCATCCGAGAGCATGGACAGATGGCCGATGTCGGCCGGATTAACCACCCAGACCAAGCTCGAACGTCGCTGCGGCAACGGCACCAGTGTGAAGGGACCGGATTCAGTGTGAAATTCTGTCGACGTGTCCTGGTGAGGTCGGCGATGGCCGAAGCTGCAGCTCAGCGCCGTCTGCGCGTAGGTTCGGCCGCGCATCTCGATGCCGGCGGCAGAACGACACAACGAGTGACGCCCCTCGGCGCCGATTGCCAGATGTCCCGATACCGCTGCGCCGCCGGTGCAGCGTACCGTCACGTGATCATCGGTGATTTCGACGGCGGCGGCTTGGTCGTTAATGCGGGCGAGGGCGGGCAGCTCGCATGCGCGCGCCTCGAGAGCGGCAATGAGAAATCGATTCTCGATGTTGTAGCCAAAAGCGTGGAGCCCGATCTCGCTTGCGGCAAAGCAGACCTCGCGCGCCCGTAAGAGCCGCCTCGTATCGTCGATGATGCGCATCACGCGCAACGGCGCGGCCCGCGCCTGGCAAAAGCGCCAAACGCCGAGCGTCTCGAGCGCCTTGACCGAACCTTGGAGCAGGGCGCTGGTGCGCAGATCCGAGGCGGCGGGGTTGGCAACCAGCGTGGTTTCAATCCCGGCCGATGCAAGCGCGATCGCCGCGGTCAGGCCGGCCGGGCCGCCGCCGACAATCACTACCTCGGCAGTCAGACTGCTCATGTCGCAAGTTAGCTCGCAGATTCACCGCCCACTGAGGCCCTATCCTCACGTTGAGAGGGAGCGGGCTGACAACGCATACCAAGGCCCTATGATCACCCCGTAAGTCAATCGGCCCCGCCGATCTTGCCGGCGGGCGGGTCGCGCTCCGCGCGTCAAGATCGGGGGTTGCATGTTCATCAGCGCGCGCGCCTTTGCGGTGCACATCTTCACCGCCGCAGGCGCGGCGCTTGCGCTGGCGGCGCTTCTCTATGCGGTGCGCGGCCAGTGGGCGGCGATGTTCCTGTGTCTGGGCATCGCCCTTATTGTGGACGGCGTCGACGGCACCATCGCCCGATGGCTCAAGGTCGCGGAGGTGCTCCCGCGCTGGTCCGGCGACGTGCTCGATTTCGTCGTCGATTTCTCCACCTATGTCTTCGTGCCGGCCTATGCGATTGCCGCGGGCGGGCTCCTGCCAGAGCCGCTTGCGCTGCCGGCAGCGATCGTGATCGTCGTCAGTGGCGCGCTCTATTTCGCCGACCGGGAGATGAAAACCGCTGACAACTACTTTCGCGGATTTCCGGCGCTCTGGAACGTGGCTGCATTCTACCTCTTCCTGCTCAAACCCGCGCCGTCACTCGCGGCGATTATTGTCGCTGGTCTCGCCGTACTGAGCTTCGTGCCGTTCAAGTTCCTCCATCCCCTGCGGGTCGCACGCCTGCAGGTGCTGAATATCATCGGGTTGATCCTGTGGTCCGTGCTCGCGCTGATCGCGGTGCTGGAGGACCTCGCTCCCGGACCTTGGGTCGCAGGCGGCCTGGTGGTGATCGCCTTATATTTTCTCGGTGTCGGGCTGACCGAGAGACGCTGAATGCACGCTTTGTCGCTGCTTACGGACCCGCATGCGTGGGCCGCGCTCGTCACGCTCACCGCGCTCGAGATCGTGCTCGGCATCGACAATCTCGTATTCATCTCGGTGCTCACCGCCCGCCTCGCCGAGGACAAGGCCCGCCGCGCGCGCCGGATCGGGCTCTCGCTGGCGTTCATCTTCCGCGTCATCATGCTGGCGGCGCTCACCTGGCTCATTGGTCTCACCGCGCCGTTGTTCAGCATCTTCGGAATGGGCATATCCTGGCGCGACATCATTCTCGTCGGCGGCGGCATGTTTCTGATCGCCAAGGCGACGCATGAAATTCACGGCGAAGTGGAGGCGTCCGATAGCTCTGCCGAGGCGCCCGCCGCCAGCACCCGGGCATTCGCCTGGATCGTGGTCCAGCTCGTAGTGATCGACTTGGTGTTCTCGCTCGATTCGATCCTCACCGCGATCGGCATGGCCGAGGATCTTGAGGTGATGATTGCCGCCGTGGTCATTGCCATGATCGTGATGTATGCGGCGGCAAACCCGGTCGGCACCTTCATCGCCGCGCATCCCACGACCAAGATGCTGGCGCTCGCCTTCCTGGTGCTGATCGGGGTTGCGCTGGTTGCCGACGGCTTCGAATTCCATATTCCGCGCGGCTACATCTATTTTGCCATGGCGTTTGCCGCCGCGGTGGAGGCCTGCAACGTCATGGCCAGGCGCACGCGACACCGGCGGTGGCGCCGGTGACGGCTTGATCGGCAGCCGCCGCTGAGAGACATTGACGCACCGGTTTGCGGCGGCGCAAGTCGAGACAGGGAGTGAGAGCAATGGTTGCAGCGGTGCGAGTGCATAAGACCGGGGGTCCGGAGGTGCTGACCTACGAAGACATTCCGTCCCCGACGCCGGGGCCCGGCCAAATCAAAATCAGGAATCACGCCTGCGGCATCAATTTCATCGACACCTATTTCCGCAGCGGCATGTATCCCTCGCCGGTCGGGCTGCCGTTCGTCTCCGGGAACGAGGGGGCTGGCGAAGTCACCGCCGTTGGGCCCGACGTCACGGACATCAAGGTCGGCGACCGGGTCGGCTATGTCTCGGCGCTCGGCGCATACGCGGCCGAACGCGTGCTGCCGGCCGATCGGGCGGTGAAACTCCCGGACAAGATCAGCTACGAGCATGCTGCCGGCATGATGCTCAAGGGCATGACCGTGCAATATCTGCTGCGGCGGACCTATAAGGTGCAGAAGGGCGATAACGTGCTCATCCATGCCGCCGCCGGCGGCATCGGCCTCATCGCTTGCCAATGGGCGAACCATCTCGGCGCCAACGTGATCGGCACCGTCGGCTCGAAGGAGAAGGCCGAGCTCGCGAAGAAAAACGGGGCCCACCACGTCATTCTGTATGGCGAGGAGGATTTCGTCGCCAAGGTGAAGGAGATTACCGGCGGAAAATTGTGCGAGGTGGTATATGACGGCGTCGGCAAGGCGACGTTCCCGGCTTCGCTCGATTGCATCAAGCCACTCGGCATGTTTGTGAGCTTCGGCTCGGCATCGGGACCGATCGACGCTTTCAACATCAACCTTCTGCAGACCAAGGGATCGCTGTTCGCCACACGCCCGACGCTGAACACCTATGCGGCCAAACGCGAGGACTTGCTCAAGATTGCGAACGACCTGTTCGACGTCGTGATGAGCGGCGCGGTCAAGATCCCGGTGAACCAGAAATATCCGCTGAAAGACGCGCAGAAGGCGCACCGCGACCTCGAAAGCCGCAAGACCACGGGGGCTAGCATTCTCCTGCCGTGATCCGCGCAAGAGCGTGACCCTGGCAGGAGCTCACGTGATCAAACCGGCGATCTGCGCGAAGGCCGCATGATCGCCCGTTCCCTGCGCCCGTCGCGGAAGCCCCACCACGTCGAGCGCGTCTGCGAACTGCGCAATCGCGGTGACCGTGTCCTCGAGGGAGGCGGCGCTGCCTTCGCTTTCGCTGACCACCACCGCCGCGAGGTCGAGATTGCGTCGGGCCATGACTTCAAGCGCTGTCAACGTATGGCTGACGGTTCCCACGTAGCTCCCCGCCACCAGGATGACCGGGATACGCAAGACCGAAATCAAGTCCAGCACCGTGCGGCGGTCATCGAGCGGCACCATGATCCCGCCGACGCCCTCGATCAGACATGTGCCGCGGTGGTCGGCCATTGCTTTGCGGCAAAACTCCACGAGGTCCTGGAATATGATTGCACGTCCCTCGCGCGTACTCGCCATGTGCGGGGAAAGCGGCGCCTTGAAGCGCCAGGGCGAAATATGCTCGACCTCCGCCAGCGCGATGGGACGCCCAAGCGCCGTCAGCAGAACGGCGGGATCGCTCTTCTCCCAGGCGTCGGGATCGAAACCACTGACGACCGGCTTGACCGCGACGACCGCACCCCCGCTGCCGCGGATATGACGGATCAATCCCGCGGTGACGAACGTCTTGCCGATGTCGGTTCCGGTCGCCGTGATGAAAACGGCGCTCATTGCGCTTCGGTTACGCTCGCCGGAGCATGCGCGAGGACGCGCGCGCGCACGACTTCGGCCAGACGCTCGATATCACGGTCGGGATGCTGCGCGGTAAACGTCAGCCGCAGGCGCGCCGTCCCCGCTGGCACCGTGGGAGGCCGGATCGCAACGACCAGGAAACCTTCCTCTTCCAGCAACCGCGCTGCCTTCAGCGCCGCCTCAGCCTCGCCCAGCAGCAGGGGAACGATGGGACTCACCGGCTCGGGCAGCCCGGCGAAGCTTGCAAAAGCCTTGGCCTTTGCCAGGGGGAAGGCGGCATATCCGGGCTCGCGTTCGATGACGTCGAGCGCGGCGAGCGCGGCCGCGGCCATCGCCGGCGGAAGTCCCGTCGAATAGATCACGGTGCGCGCGCGGTTGCGAATGAGATCCACGACCGCGGCGGAAGCGCAGAGATAACCGCCATAGGCACCGAGCGCCTTGGAGAGCGTGCCCATCTGTAGCGGGACCTCGACCCTGGATCCCTCCACGAAATTCGAGCCGCGACCGCCACCCACGACGCCGAAGCCGTGTGCGTCGTCGGACATGAGCCACGCATCGTGTCGCTGCGCCAGCTCTGCCAGGGCGTGCAAAGGCGCGATGTCACCGTCCATCGAAAAGACGCCATCGGTCGCGATCAGCGCGCGTCGATGATGATGCCGCAGTTCTGCGATCAGCGCGCCCGCGTGCGCGACGTCGGCGTGACGAAACGGCACCACCGCCGCGCGCGCGAGGCGAGCGCCGGCCCATAGACAGGCGTGGGCGAGTTCGTCGATCAGAACGAGATCGCCGGGGCCGATCAGTGCGGGGATGATGCCGAGATTGGCGAGATAGCCCGAGCCGAAGACGCAGGCGGCCTCGGTCTCCTTGAGGTGGGCGAGCCGCGCTTCCAACTCGCCAAGCAGGGGATGGTTGCCACTCACGAAGCGGGAGGCGCCGGCGCCCACGCCATAGCTGCGCAGCGCTGCAATAGCCGCCTCCTTGACCGCGGGGTGATGGCTCAGGTTGAGGTAATCGTTGCAGCAGAACGAGAGCAGGCGGCGGCCGTTGCGCAGCACCCAAATTCCCGTCAGCCGGGTGGTGTCGACGAGCGCGCGGCGTAGACTGCTGCGCTCAAGTTGGGCGAGCTTGGCGATCGCGAATTCATCGAGTGACTGCATCGTCGACCTCAACCGGTCATGCCGGTTAAGCTTTGCATTGAAAGGGCCGAATGTCGCGAAAAAAGGGAGTTCCTCCTGCGTGGTATGAGGCCGGGCTCGCCCATGTCTGGCTGCCCTATGCGCAAATGAAGACGGCGCGCGCGCCGCTGCCCGTGGCCCGCACCCATGGCTCTCGCATCGTGCTCGCCGATGGACGCGAGCTCATCGACGGCATCGCATCGTGGTGGACCGCCTGCCACGGCTACAACCATCCCCACATCCGCCAAGCGGTCGAGCGCCAGCTCGCGTTGATGCCGCATGTGATGTTCGGCGGGCTTGCCCACGAGCAGGCGCTCACGCTCGCCGGCCGCCTTGCGGCGCTGATGCCCGGCGATCTCAATCGGGTGTTCTTCTCCGAGTCGGGCTCGGTCGCGGTCGAGATCGCCATGAAGATGGCGCTGCAGTTCTGGCTCAACCGCGGCATGCGCAAGCGCAGGAAATTTCTTGCTTTCAAGGGCGGCTATCACGGCGATACGATCGGGGCGATGGCGGTCTGCGATCCCGATGCCGGCATGCACGCTCGCTTCCGCGGCGTCTTGCCCGAGCATTGTGTCGTCGGGCTGCCGGAGAGCGAGGAGAGCGCCGCGAATTTTGCGCGCTGCTTTGAGCGCCACGCCGAGGAACTCGCAGGCATCATCGTCGAGCCGCTGGTGCAAGGCGCGGGCGGCATGCGGTTCCACTCACCTTCGGTCTTGCAGCGCCTGCGCGAGGCCGCGAACCGCTGTGAGCTTGTTTTGATTTTTGATGAAATCTTCACCGGCTTCGGCCGCACTGGCAGGCTGTTCGCCTGCGAAGCGGCCGGCGTCGTGCCGGACATTATCACACTGTCGAAAGCATTGACCGGGGGCACGTTGCCGCTCGCGGTTACCATTGCGCGCGCCAAGGTATTCGACGCGTTCTGGTCGGACGAACCTGGCGACGCGTTGGCGCATGGACCGACCTTCATGGCCAACGCGCTTGCCTGCGCCGCCGCCAACGCCTCGCTCGACCTGTTCGAGCGAGAACCGCGCCTGCGGCAGGTTGCGGATATCGCAACGGCGCTCGAGCACGGACTCGCGCCGTGCCGCGGCCTTCCCGGCGTCAAGGACGTGCGGGTGAAGGGCGCGATCGGCGTGGTGGAGCTCGACCGCATCGACGATCTCGAAAGCTTGCGCGTGCGCTTCGTGGAGGAGGGGGTATTCGTGCGGCCGTTCGGCTCCATCATCTATCTCACGCCGGCCTTCACGATTAGCGCGGAGGAGCTTGCGAGATTGATGGAGGCGGTCGTGAACGTGGTGCACAAACGCAATTAGCGAAGCGACGGACGTCTCGTACTAGGGCGTGTACTCATAAAATCGCGATTCGTGAAACACGCATGGGGCGCGGCTGGCGTCGGTGAGCACGGTGGAAAGTCGCTATCTGGCGTGCTGACCAGACGCCCTGCGCGGGATTGGCGGCGTGCGCATCGCGCGCTAAGCTCTCTGAACAACTTGCCGGCTTGGTCCGTGCGGGCTCGGTGTGCTGACGAGGGCGCGCTCAATATGCACGTCGCAATATTTGTAACGGTTGTCGCAATTGTGGTGGGTTTCGCGGCGCCGACCTGTGCGAATGATCGCCCGAGTGATCCATTCGGAAATCACACGATCGAGCTAAATAGGGACGCTCCTCTCGTTGAAATATGGGAATCCCTTAGAGACAAAGTGCTGCTCGATAAGGCCCACTTTCACTCTTGTATTGAATCTAGCAACACCAACACCGATTGTGAGGCAGTTTCCGCGCTCATGAAAATAGTCGAGGAGGCTCGCCAATATCCGGGCAAAGCTCTGCTGGGGCACATCAACAGATCGATTAATCTTATGATCAAGGCCACCCCTGGCTACATGACCAGTCCGCTTGAAGCGATCACGATGAGAAATGGCGATTGCAAGTCTTATTCCATCGCTAAGTATGCGGCGGCTCGAGTAGCTGGATTCTCCGCAGACCACGTTAGACTCGTGACCGTGCACGATCGACGTCACAGTTTTGACCATATGGTTGCCGCGGTCTATCAAAACGAAGAGTGGCTTATTCTCGACAATTTGACCAATCTGCTGCTACGAGATTCAGAAAAGAGAGATTACGAGCCGACAGCTATTTTGGACTACAAGGGTGCCCGGTGCTATCTTTCGGCGTGCTGGATCTATTAAGGGCGCCCAGATCGGTCATTTATGAGTACACGCCCTAGTGCGGCGGCGCAACGAGCCTCAAAATCCCACCACGGTGCCGTGCAGGTCGTATTCGTCGGCGCGATCGATTCGCACGGTCGCAATCTCGCCCAGGCGCAGCGGGCGGCGGCTTGTCACATGGACCGCGCCGTCGATCTCCGGCGCATCGTTGCGCGTGCGGCCTTTGGCCATCATGCCGGGGTTTGCACGCGACCTGCCACCAGCTGCAACCTCGTCGATGATCACCTGTTGGCGGGTGCCGACCTTGCGCTTGAGACGCCGTGCCGAGATCGCCTGTTGGTGCGCCATCAAGCGATGCCAGCGCTCCTCCTTCACGGCCTCGGGCACGGCCTGCGCTAGCTCGTTGGCCCGCGCCCCCGCGACTGCCTCGTAGCGGAAGCAGCCGACCCGATCGAGCTCGGCCTCATCGAGCCAATCCAGCAGCAGTTGGAAATCCTCTTCGCTCTCGCCGGGAAAGCCGACGATGAAGCTCGAGCGAATCGTGAGGTCCGGGCAGATCTCGCGCCATCCGGCGATGCGCTGCAGCGTCTTTTCCTGCGCAGCCGGCCGCCGCATGCGGTGCAGCACCGCCGGCGCGGCATGCTGGAACGGGACGTCGAGATAGGGCAGCACCTTGCCCTCCGCCATCAACGGGATGATGTCGTCCACGTGCGGGTACGGATAGACGTAGTGCAGCCGCACCCAGGCGCCGAGTTCGCCAAGCGCGCGGGCAAGATCGAGAAATCTTGCGCGGACATCGCGGCCGTTCCAGGCGCTCGCCGCATATTTGAGATCGCTCCCATAGGCAGAAGTGTCTTGCGAGATAACCAGCAGTTCCTTGACGCCCGCCGTAACGAGGCGCTCGGCCTCGCGCAACACGTCAGCGGCGGGCCGTGAGCGGAGATCGCCGCGCAGCTTGGGGATGATGCAGAAGCTGCAGCGGTTGTTGCAGCCTTCGGAAATCTTCAGGTACGCGTAGTGGCGCGGCGTGAGCTTGATGCCTTCGGGCGGCAGCAGGTCGAGGAACGGATCGTGGCGCGGCGGCAGCGCACGATGCACCGCCTCGACCACGCTCTCGTATTGATGCGGCCCGGTGACGGCGAGCACGTGCGGATAGCGCGCCGTGATCTTCTCGGGCTCGGCGCCCATACAGCCGGTCACGATTACCTTGCCGTTCTCGTTGAGCGCCTTACCGATGGCGGCCAGCGATTCCGCTTGGGCAGTATCGAGAAAGCCGCAAGTGTTGACGACCGCGAGGTCGGCGCCGGCATGCGAGCGGGCGAGTTCATATCCCTCTGCGCGCAGTCGCGTGATGATGCGCTCGCTGTCGACCAGAGCCTTGGGGCAGCCGAGTGAGACGAAGCTCACCCGCGGTGCGCGCTGGCTCGGCCGATGTCGGTTTTCCATGGCCGAGGGGCTACCCCAAGCGCGGGGATGGGAGCAAGCGGTCTGCAATCCGTGCAAGGCCGAGGGCGCCCCTCGTCATTGAATGTTCACGATTGGCGCCTATATGAGTGCTGTCGCTCGCGACCGAGCTGCCGACCGCGGATGTACCGGCGGTGGCAAGGTTGCGGGACGACGTGGGCCCGCCAGGAGAAATTCCGGGCGGGTTTTGTTTTCGGGTCTACGCCAGCTGCGTCCTCGTCGCCTCGCATCAGGGGGTCGGATGGAACTCGGCAAATCCGCCGCCTTCGGTATCACCGTACGGCCGTCATTGAACCTCAGGAGCGCCGCAGGCGACTAACTCTTGATGCGGCTGGGGCTTGCTTGAGGGGCACGATGCTGATCCTGAAGTACTTCTTGGTCGTCGGCGCCATTTTGACGGCGGGCCTCATCGCGCTTAACGCCCATCTCCTGCCGGCTGGCTCGACGGCACCGGCGATGGCTCATTCCGCAACAAGCGCCTCGCTTCCGACCGTCGCGCCAAAGGCGCAGCCGGCGGACACCGATTTGGCTGTTGAGGCGGCTGTTACGCCCCCCAAGGAGGCCTCTCCACCGCGTCGTTCTCATCGCTCGGCTCGCGCCCACCGCCGCTCGCAGTGATCCGGGCTGCTCGGCCGGACCCTTCTTCTGCAGAAATGTCACAGCGCCAAAATTTAAAACGGCGCCGATTGTCTGCGGTGCGCTCGCGCATTAGCCTTTCAGGGTCGCGGTTCGCCCTCATGACCGTGACGAATGCTCCTGCGAGAGAGAGCCCCGGCCGTCATATCACCCACGGCCGGGGCTTCTTTCTGCGGGGCTGAGCCGGGTCCGCTGCGCAAATCTGCCAAACCCGCTGACGGCTGCGGCAACCGGCGGCTTGCAATCGGGGCCACCTTCACCCATTCAGGGCCCGGCCGGAAGGGTGGCGAAGTGGTATAAGGCAGCGGTCTTCGAGGGGCGCGATGGAAATTTCACCACCGGCGCGGCCGGTTTCCTCATCCCTTGTATCGATTCAGGCGCTGCGAGCCATCGCGGCTCTGCTCGTGTTCTGGGGACATGCAATCAACGCTGTGACTTTGGAAGTCGCGGCGGATTTTCCGCATTTATATGGCCCCTTCGGGGTCGATATTTTCTTTGTCATTTCTGGATTCGTGATGGTCTACTCCTCCGAAGGTCTGCTCGGACAGCCCGGCGCTCCGATCAAGTTCTTCGCCAGGCGCATCGCGCGCATCGTGCCCCTCTATTGGGCGGCTACAGCGATCCTGGTTTGGTTCGTTGTTCCTTACGCTTCTACAAAGGCGGTCCTGGGCTCATTATTTTTTGCTCCACACATTCCTTCGGAGGCGCCTCTTCTCTTCGTCGGGTGGACATTGATCTTCGAAATGTTCTTCTACGCCGTGTTTGCGATTGCACTGTTAGCGAAGCGGCGTTTCGCAGTTGTGGCCGGCGCCAGCGTGTTTCTGATCTCTTTTTCTGTGGTCTTTGGCCCCGCGCTCAGCGCTGACAACCCCTGGGGACCGCCAGCTGCAAGTTCCATCGCTTACCTCGCCGATCCGGTCATCATCGAATTTATATTCGGCATGATGATCGCACTCGTCTATCGAGCGGGCGGTCGGCTCTCGATATGGGCCACCATGAGTTTGCTCATTGCTGCTTTCATCTGGTTTGCGGCAACCGTACCCTCGGTCCCGCGACCATACAGCGCCGGCATCGCCGCCGCATTAATCGTAGCCGGGCTGTCCCTGTCGTCGATGTCCAGCCCAAACGGCAGCCCCTTTATCCGTGGCGTGGTGTTTTTGGGCGACATCTCCTATGCGCTCTATTGCACGCACCTCCTGTCATTTAGTTTCGTGGCTTGGATCGTTGCCAAACTTGCCATCAGCCCGGTCGGGCACGCATGGGCATATTTCGGTGCCATGCTCGCGACAGGTCTTGTCATCGCCGTTGGGACGTATCTGATGTTTGAAAAGCCGACCACCAATTTTTTAAAGAGACTGATTGAACGGCCTCGCCTGCCAGCGAACGCGGCAATTGCGAAATATTCGGCGGTCCCCCAAACCCTCGGCAAAGGGGCTCGCTCTAGGTTGTAGGCGGGGTTCGCAAAAGTTTTGGTCCCCCCTCGATCAAGTCAGGCCGCGAGAGACTCTTGCTCGCATTAATGCGCGAGGTCGCAATGGCCGCCTTCGCCAAGAGCTGGCGGCGGACACGACCAAGCATCCAATAAGCAAAAGCCCCGACCGCCGTCAGGTTTTGCGGTCGGGGCTTCCATGGAGGGTTGAGAGTTACGCTTCGCCCCCTCCCCGATCCCCTGAAGCGTAACAGTCACACGCTAGTGCCTTCGCGCCTGATCGACAATGATGCGAGTTCGAAAGAAAATCACTGTGACATTTCTGCAATATCAAGATAGGGCGCTCCAACACTTCTGATGGCGGCGGTGGCAATCGGAGTGGCAGTATCCACATTTGTTTTGTTGGCGGCAGCGTGTAAGTGTTTGACATTGTTGATAGGGAAGGGTGGCCGAGTGGTTTAAGGCAGCGGTCTTGAAAACCGCCAGGGGCGTAAGCCCCTCGTGGGTTCGAATCCCACCCCTTCCGCCAGCAATTATTGATTTCGTTCAGTTATTCCTGGCAGCGCCATTGCTACCCATGCCCCACTCACCCATAGAATGCCTCCCACAGCCCGTAGGAAGCCCCCCTAGCGCCGTTTTCCGGGTGGTGGTAGCGGGGCCGGCGGCCCCGCCGCTTGCTCTTACCTAGCGATTTTTCAATGTAAATCTCTGGCATGCGATGCGAAGACGCCAAACGGCCGCACCAGCGCCAACGCGAGGCCCGCATAGTCCTCGACGCCGGCGACGTGCTCAACGATGGTTTCGCCGTCAGGAGTCCAGGTGGGGGTTCTTCTTATCCTCCCAGTGAAGTGAGTTCTCGTTGTGGTCATGGAATTCGCGACGCGAGCAGCAAGGCGAGGAGGATGATGACGAGTAGGAGCGTGGTTATTCTTCGTCCGACGGAGTGATTTCGAGAAACCAGTGGCGGGGGTTCTTCTTATCCTCCCAGATGCGGACCTTCGCTTCGAGGTCGATGGCGAGCCACTGACAACGGTGCAAAGTCTCGCGGTTATCGAGTTCACGGGTGTAGGGTTTGCCCCCAAGCACATGTACCGCAACATCCATCGCTGCACGGTCGCTAGGGTCGGTCAGCAGTTCTAAAGCTTTCTCAAGTTGCGGAGGTAGTACAGGGACGGGGCCGCCCGGGGTCGGGGGGTCGACGCTCAAATGCAACCGTGCGAGTTCGATGATTTGGTCGTTGTCCATGTTCTTGTTTTCGTGAAGCCACAATTCGCCGGAGGGAAGCTTATCGGTTTTGGTAGGCGCGATGAAGCCGGCCTAGAGGGTACGTTGCAACAGATTGCGGTCTCCCGACCAATCCCGCTTACCGCGAGCGCGACGACGCGCGCCTGGTAGGCTGTGATCAGGTCCGGCTCGATCGGCGGGAGTTCCGTCAGCCAACTGCCGATGGAAGGCTATTTCTTTTCACGCTCGCCTGCGCCGGCAGTGCGTATTTCTTCTCCCATTCCTCGCGGCTCAACTCCCTGGGTACGAGCACGTAGGGCAAGCCTTGCGCTTCTGCCTCAGCGACCTCGTCAAAATGAAAGCAGTACCGGCGCGGACGTGCGCGAGACTCGGCCTCGACCTTGGCGAGCAGACGCTCAATGCGAAGGGCGCTGGGCTTCATGGGTGCTGGTCCTCTCGCGCGCAAAACATCTGGGCGCGCCGGAGGTTCCCAAGAGGATCAGCGGGGCGCTTCCCCCTCTCTCGTCTCTTCCTGACGGTCCCACTTCTTCGAATGCGGTCTTGACGTGCGGGTTACTTGCCTGCGTCGCACGATTTTTCGCCTCGGCTGCTCTCTGTCGGTACATCTCCGAACGCGGCGACATGCAAGGCGAACACTGAAAAGAAGAGACTGTTCCTCAATCACGTCGGGGTGTTTGAGCCCGATGAAGTTGTCATTCTACTCGCCGCCTTCGATAAGTCTTGGGGGGCTGTTCAAGCCAGCGGCGTCAGATACCCGGCAGACAAGCTCGAATTTGTGCGGGCGATACTCGCGAAGCATATTATTGCAGCCGCAATGGAAGGCGAGCGCGACGTGGGCCGGCTGCGCGACGGTGCTCTACTCGCCTTGGCTCAATCAAATCTGCGAAGCGGGCCGGCGAGCAAACTCAGCTAGTTGAGCGTCGTAGAAAGCGAAGCAGCGGTGATCCGGCACGTCCAGGAGCGTATGCAGTCGCCCGTTAAAAATCCCGGTTTGTAGAGCCGAATTGCGAAGGCCTGGAGTAGCGCAAGGAGGACGACGCGCAAAATCATTCTCAGCCAGGCGAGAACGAGGCGAAGGTTGTACCCGACGGCGCTAAGGATGACGTTGGCGGCATCGCCGGCGCGACCTTTGAGATAGCAGCGGCCGAGACGACCTTCTGCTTTCATATGTCCGATCACCGCCTCGATGGCGGAGCGCCGTCTGAGCTCGCGTTTGATGCGGCCGAAGACCCCGCGTTTTTGACCTGAGATGAAGACGCGGCGCGGGTTTGGGGATCACTTCCAAGGCCGCCATGCCCTGAGAGATGTTGCAACCCGGAACAGCCTGATTCCAATGTTGGAGGACATCCTCGAAGACTTGAGCGAAGAGGCGATTGCGGCTCCCGCGCGGGCGGCCGCCCTTGTGGATGTTCAGGGCGTACCTGGCCGGTACGGTCATTGATCACCTGGACTCGCCTCGGCGGCGGGCTGCTCTGCATACCGCTCCATCCATTCCCGGAATTTTTGCCGTTATCGATACCGATCACGGCGAGTTCAGAGTTGAGCTGGTGGGTGGGGTGTTGGCCACCTTCTGAGGATGATCACCCACGAAGAATAAGTGGCCCCGAAAGCCGGTCGGTTATCTCGACAGAAAAAAGCTGGCTAATTACTCGCGCCTTCGTCGTCAATCCGCGTTAGTCCGACGAAACCTCTTGGTAGTGTCGGACGTCTGATGCGGCACGATAGATGGCGAGTTGAGACGATCTCTTACCTCCTGTTCGCGCCGACGCAGCCATTCTTTGGTTTCTTTGCGCCGTTTTTCCATTTCCCAGTGACCGGTGTATCCCGGTTCGTAGGGTAGAATCACTTTTGAACTGGGTCGCATGGGCGGCCTCTCTTAAAAACGCTTGCCACCCCACAAACAGATTGGTGCAGGTTTCTCCAACCGCAATGGCTAAAATTTAGATTCAGCAGGCGAGCGCTTTCGGAGCTTTGATGGCTCAACCCTCAAGCGCGCGTCAACACGCACCCGAACCAGGCGGCTAGCCGCTGCGTTATCAGTCGGTCACGACGCCCGCCAGCCAGTGTGCGTTGTGGCAAATCCCGGCCCGTCGCAATGGCTAAAATTTAGATTCAGCAGGCGAGCGCTTTCGGAGACACCGTCACGTTCTGGCCCTCGACGTAGCCGGCATCGTTGAGGCCCTTGCGGAACGCCGCGGCAAGGGGCGCATCGGGCGATCCGGCATTGACGAATCCGACGACCGGCACTGCCGCCTGCTGCGCGCGCGCCGCCAACGGCCACGCCGCCGCCGCCCCGCCGAGCAGCGTGATGAACTCGCGCCGTCTCATCATTCGATCACCTCGTCGGCACGCGCGAGCAGTGACGACAGCACATCGAGGCCGAGGGCCTTGGCGGTCTTCATGTTGACGAGCAGATCGATGCGTGTTGCCTGCTGCACCGGCAGGTCGGCCGGCTGTTCGCCTTTGAGAATGCGGCCGGTATAGGCGCCGGCTATTCGTACCTGATC
>WNGF01003319.1_pt1 | contig 21977 bp, 24 predicted proteins | sample 5400641 | NCBI WGS metagenome assembly WNGF01 (sample SAMN13153371, study PRJNA577476) | soil metagenome | isolation source: 80 cm soil or saprolite under grassland replicate 2 | place: USA:California | collected 2016-06-15 | reverse complement strand
GCTGACACCAGGGCCTTCCAACCGGTACCGCCACCGCTCCGGCCATCTGCCACCGTCACCCACACCCGCCGCAACCAACACGGCGATCAGCCGCCGATCCCCGCCAACACCCTTACCCGTTACTGACCCACGCTCCTAGCCGCCGCGCTGCGCGACGAATGCGCCCTGCGGGGCGTGGTCCTCATCGCCGGCCAGGCCGAGGACCTCCTGGCCAGCCAGGTCCAGGTCATCGCCAACCAACTCGGGATCACCGAACGCACCGTCCTGGACCGCTACCTGCCCGACGACGTGGTGGCCGCGCTGGCCGACACCCTCGGCGCCGCCGACGCCACCTACCGGGACGCGGTCGCCGCCACCGAACCCGTCATCCTCAACGTCGCCGACCTCGGCCGGATCATCGCCGCGTCGGCATGACCATGAAACTGGCCACCGACGCCATGGAATCCAAACCTCGCCGGGCGGATGCGCTGGGCGTGGCCGCCGACTGCGCCGACGCGGTCGTCGGCATCGGCGCAGCCCTGCGCCGATGCCGACTGAGGGAACCAAGCCATCCACAACTATTGACAGTTGCTCACCGAGTAGTGCCGAAAGGCGTGGGCATCTGGTGCCCGTTCTCGCCAATAGTCTTCGATGACTCTGTCGTGACGCCCGTGCCGTGCGTGAAAATCGGGGTCGGTCACCCGCCGACGTCGAGGTTGCTTGGTGCTTCGAGCCCGTCCAATAGTCTGACGCTGGGAGCGTGATCTAGGGGCGCTGCACTGTCGCTTCGAGCACGCGAGTCCGCCTCTGTCTTTGCCCCGTACCGTTCCCGCGGGTGACCGCCCTGTTGATGCGTGAACGAAGGGGGGTGCCCATGGAGGAGATCACCGAGGAGCCGGTGCAGGTTGCCGCGCGGGTCTGCGCGATCGACATCGGCAAGGCCGGGCTGGTGGCGTGTGTGCGGGTGCCGCACGCGTCGCGGCCGGACCGGCGGGTGCAGGAGGTCCGCGAGTACGCGACGGTGACGCCGGCGTTGCTGGAGCTGGCGGACTGGCTGCGCGTCGAGCGGGTCGAACTGGTGGCGATGGAGGCAACGTCGGATTATTGGAAGCCGCTGTTCTACCTGCTGGAGGCGGAGGGCTTCGAGTGTTGGCTGCTCAACGCCCGCCATGTCAAGAACGTGCCGGGCCGGCCCAAGACCGACCGGCTCGACGCGGTGTGGCTGGCCAAGGTCGTCGAGCGGGGAATGTGCCGGCCCAGTCTGGTACACCCCAAGCCGATCCGCCAGCTACGGGACGTGACCCGCTACCGGCGCAGCCTGGTGCGCGAGCAGACCCGCGAGAAGCAGCGGCTGGAGAAGACCCTCGAAGACGCCCAGATCAAACTGGACTCGGTGATCAGTGACCTGCACGGGGTGTCCGGTCGGCAGATGCTCCAAGCCATGATCGACGGGCAGCGGGACCCGAAGGTGCTCGCGGAGATGGCCCGCGGCTCGATGCGCCGCAAGATCCCCCAGTTGCGGGAGGCGTTGACCGGCCACTTCGCCGAGCATCACGCGTTCATCTGCGCCACCATGCTGCGCCGCATCGACGCCCTGGCCGCCGACATCGCCGACCTGGACGCCCGGATCGAGCAGATGATCGCCCCTTTCGTGCCGGCGGTGGAGAAGCTGGATGAGATCACCGGCATCGGCGTGCGCTCCGCCCAGGAGATCATCGCCGAGCTCGGCGTGGACATGGCCGCGTTCCCCACCGCCGCGCACCTGGTCTCCTGGGCCAAGTTCTGCCCGATCGACGCCTCCTCGGCCGGCCGCAAGAAGGGCAACACCACCGGCAAGGGCAACCCGTGGCTGGCCGGCACCCTCGGCGAGGTCGTCGCCGGACTCGTCCGGACCAACACCTTCCTCGGCGAGCGCTACCGACGCCTGGCCCGCCGGCGGGGCAAGAAACGCGCGATCGTCGCGGTCGGCAACTCAGTGCTGACCATCGTCTGGCACCTGCTCTCCGATGTCGACGCCCGCTACCAGGACCTCGGCCCCAGCTACCACGAATCGCGGACCAACCAGCAGCGCCGCCAACGCGACCTCATCCGCCAACTCGAACACCTCACCGGACACAGGGTCACCCTCCAGCCCCAACCCGAACTACCCGCCGCAGCCTGACCCGGCCAGACCACAAGCCCGGCTCCGCTGCGCTACGCCGGGCGCTACCGCCTGCCCACTCACGCACCGATTTTCGAGTCAGCCAGACGGGTTGGCTTCGAGCCGGGCACCAAGTTCGCCGGCCTGCGGACATGCCTGACGTCACAGACTCCCGGACAACGCCCTGACCATGCGACACACTTGACAATCGCAGATAACGTCGGCCGCGGTGCGGGCCAGCCCCTCGATCTCGATCGGGGTGAAGGCGGCGCTGATGCCGACAAGCACGACGCTGGCCATGCCCGGCCCGGCGTCCGACGGCCGGCCGGTGTCGTCGATGTGCCGCGTCGCGTGGATGATAGGGGGCCAGCCGGTCGGCGAGGCGGGCGTAGGAAGCGCGTTGGTCCTGCGCGATGCGCGCGATGTTGCGGTGGCCGTTGGGGGTGGGCTCGACGGTCATCGAGTCCGGTGCGGTGCTGGGCGGCGTTTCCGGCCGCTTCGCGCAGGCGCGGGCTTCGGCCGCGGCCTGTGCCCACCGGTCGGCCGCGACGGTGAGGACGTGGTGGATGGTGCGGACATTCGCGACCGGCAGCAGCAGCGGGACCAGGTCGTCGCCGGGTGTGGGCAGCCAGGCCACCCCGTTGGCGGCGAGCGGGTCGATGTCGCGGCGGCGCAGCAGCGGCCGGGTGCCCTCGGGTTCGGGAACCCCGTCGCGGTCGGCGTCGTAGACGAGGATGTGGTCGCCGCCGGCCGCTTTCGCGCTGTACATGGCCGCGTCGGCGCAGCCGCGGGCGTAGTTGGCGTCGTCGCCGCCGCTTTCGGCGATGCCGACGCTGGCCCGGGGTTGCATGCGGTGCCCGGCGATGACCGCCGGGCCGGCCATTGCGACGCCGATCGCCGAGGCGAGCGCGGCCGGGTCGATGCCCGCGGCGAGGAGGGTGAACTCGTCGCCGCCTTGGCGCACCAGGCAGCCACCCGCGGGCACCGCGCTGGCCAGCCTCTCGACGACGACGTTCAGGTATTGGTCGCCGGCGGCGTGGCCGAGGCTGGTGTTGACCGCGTGCAGCCCGTCGACGTCGACGAGGGCGACGGTCATCGGCGCGCGGTCGCGGGTGGCCGCAGCGAGGATCTGGTCGGCGAGCGCCCGGTTGGGTAGGCCGGTCAGCGGGTCCCGGCGGGCCTCGGCGACCGCGGCGCGGCAGCGGTACCGGTAGCGGGTCGCGGCGGCGGCGTAGCCGACGGAGTAGGCGCCGATGTTGGCGAACACGGCTGCCTGCGCCAGGACCGGGTGGCCGGTGATGATCGCCAGGATAGTGTAGGCCGGCAGCACCAGCACGCCCAGCGTGGCCACCGCTAGGATGCGGTCGGCGGCCACGGGGTGGCGCTCGGCGAAGGTGTCGAGGATGGTGGACACGGTGTGCTCCTCACGTGATTTGCGATGGTGCGCAACGCATGCGGAAACTGGCCCGCTGCGCGTGGCTCGCACGCCCGAACCCCTGTCGGTCGGGGGTTGGCGCCCGCGTCGGCCCAGGCGCGGCGGGCGGCACGGACCGGCCGGTGGATCGGCGCGAGGTCGCCTGGGAGGCTGGGGCGACGGGTTAGGTGCGCACCCGCATGAGGGTCTGGGCCGAGCCCGCATGAGGGTCTGAGCCGAGATCTTGGCATGGGACCCGTCGGTGGAGCGGACGGTGCGGTAGCGGCGCGCGCCTTCGCGGCTCGATGTCGAACAGGTCGGCGATGACCTGGCGGGCACCTGCGCGGTGGCGGTGGGGATGCCCGCGGGTGGCGGGCAGCGGCGCGAACAACTGCAAGGCGTCGCGGTGCAGGCTGCGGGTCGCGTCCCCGTTGAACGCGATGCCCTCGTCCGGGTCGAGGACCGGGGCGCGCAGCCCGTCCGGCCCGGCCAGCACGATGCCGCTGCCGCGGATCTGGTCGATGATGCGGTGGGTGTCGTGCAGGATGGTGGGCCACGCCGTGCGGTAGGCGGGGTGGCTGGGCTGGTAGGCCCAATGGTGGGTGTACATGGGGCCGTAGCTCCCTTCCCGTGTTGGGGGTGAAGCCGGGCACGGCCATCGGTGGCCGTGCCCGCGCGGGGTGTGCGCGGCGGCGGCCGGGCACGGCCGGATAGTGCGAGACCCTTCCGGTACCGGTGGGCCCGCGGTTCGTTGCAGGGATCTGAGTTACCGGCGGGCCGCGCTGAAGACCCGCGGGTCGTCGATCTCCCACGGGGCGGCGGTGTAGCCGGAAAGGCACGTGATTGCTCGGGCCTGCAGCGCGTCGATGTGCACGGTGGACACCACGAAGGCGCTCATCGCCGGCTCCGTTCGCGCAATGTGCGGGCTTTCACCGCCGAGCGGGGTAGCCCGTGCTCCACCATGGTCGCGGCCAGCCAGCTGGCGTGCTCGCGGCTGTCGAGGCGACGTGGCAGACGGCACCGCCGAGGGTGACCGTCACCTCGGTGGTGCGGTGCGCGAGCCGGAAGCTGGTCCACCAGTCGAGACCGCGGCCGGTGGCGAACACCATCACCTCGTTGACTTCCACCACGTGACGGGTCACCGCGGCTCACCGTCCCCGCCACCGTCGGCCGGTGTGCTGCGGGGCGGGGCGCCGTCGCGGGCCAGGGCGGCCAGGAGCGCCGGCGCCCGGTGGCTGTTGGGAGTGTTGTCCTGGTGAGGCGGCTGTCGCGCGCCTTGGGCCACGGCTCGTTCACTGAAGTCCCCATTTCCCGGGACGCCGGATCCCACGAAAGGGGAACGGCACCCCCCACCTCGTGGTGATGTGCCCGCGCGACGCGGCTGCGACCGTCGGATGCGGCGATCGCGGGGATGCCGCGGTGTGGAGGGAGGAGTCGTGCGAGTGTGTATGGGCGGTCGGCGAGCCGCCGCGGGAATGGTCCTGGTCGGAATGCTCGCGGTCGCGGCGCTGGCGGGATGCGCCGGCGGCGGGCGGGCGGGGGCCTCGGCCTCCCCGTCGGCGAGCGGGATGACCGACGCCCAGCTCCAGGTGCTGGTGAACAACCTGGTCCAGTGTGTGCGGCAGCACGGGGCGCCCGGCATGCCCGACGTCCCGGTGCGCAACGGCCACATCGTCCTGCCCGACGAGAACACGGTCGACCAGGCCACGAAACAGAACATCGACGCGGCCCGGCAGGTGTGCAAGGCGGTGGAGGACCGGATACCGCCATCCGTCCTCGAGAACAACTCCGACAGCCAGCAGGCGGGCGGCCCGACCGCGGCTGATGTGCCGAAGCTGCGCGTGTTCGCGAAGTGCATGCGCGACAACGGGATGCCCGACTGGCCGGATCCCCGGGCGGACGGCAGCTTCCCGCAGGACAACCCGGCGGTGAGGCAGGGCAAGACACCGCAGTTCGTCGCTACGATCCAGGCCTGCCAGAAGTACTGGGACGGCCCGATCAGGTTCACGCCATGACCGGCGCGCGACGGGTGGCCCGCCGGGCGGGCCTGGGCGCCGCGGCGACGGTACTCGGGGTGGCGGCGCTCGGGGCCGGGTGGGCGGTGACCGGGCGACCCCGCCCGGCCGCCCCGGCGGCCCAGGTGAGCACGGGTACCGCCGCGGTGACCCGGGGCCCGGTGGCCGAACGCAGCCGGTTCACCGGCACCCTCGGGTTCGACGGCACGTACCCGGTGACGCACCAGGGGGCGCCCGGTGTGCTCACCGCCGTGGCGGCGGCCGGCAGCACGGTGGGCCGCGGCGGCGTCCTGTACCGGGTCGCCGACCAGCCGGTGCACCTGCTGATCGGTACCGTGCCCGCCTACCGGGACCTCCAGCTGGGCATCGCCGCGGGCGCGGACATCAGGCAACTGGAGACCAACCTGGTCGCCCTCGGCATGGACCCGGGCCACGACATCACGGTCGACGACACGTTCACCGCGGCGACCGCGGCCGCCCTCCGGCACTGGCAGGCCAGTTGGGGCCTGCCGGCCAGCCAGCGCACCGGGGCGCTGCCGCTGGGCGGCGTGGTATTCGAACCCGAGGTGCTGCGCATCGACCAGGTACCGGCCACGCCCGGCACCAGCGTCGGCCCGGGCACGCTGGTGCTCGGCGCCACGTCGACCCGCCAGGTGGTCACCTGCCAGATTCCCGTGGCCCAGCAGACCGCGCTCCGCGCGGGCGACCAGGTGCAGATCACGGTCAACGGGCTGCCGGGCACGAGCACCGGCACGGTGGTCCGGGTCGCTCGCACCGCGACCGCGCCCGGCCAGCAGAGCGAGCAGCGGGACAACCAATCCACCGCCGCCACGGTCACGGTGAGCATCCAGGTCACCCTGCCGGACGCCGCGCGGAGCCTGGACCAGGCGCCGACCGGCGTGTACGTCACCACCGCGAGCAAGCGGAACGTGCTGCTGGTACCGGTGCTGGCGCTCCTGCCGCGCGCCGGCGGCGGGTACCAGGTGCGGCTGGCCGGCGGCGGGTACGTGGCCGTCACGCCCGGACTGTTCGACGAGGTGACCGGCACGGTGGAGGTCGACGGGAACCTCACCCCCGGCCAGCTGGTCCAGGTGCCGGCCTCGTGACCGCGGTACTGGAGCTGCGCGAGGCCCGCAAGGTGTACCCGGGCGTCCCGCCCGTGGTACCGGTGGCCGGTGTCAGCCTGACCGTCCACGCCGGGGAGATGGTGGCCATCGCGGGCCCGTCCGGTTCCGGCAAGACCACGCTGCTCAACCTCGCCGCCGGGCTGGACCGGCCGACATCCGGTTCGGTACGCATCGCCGGCCAGCCGATCGAGGGGCTGTCCGACCGGCGGGTCGCCGGGCTGCGGGCGCACCGGCTGGGCGTCGTCTTCCAGCAGTTCTTCCTGCTGGAACAGCTCAGCGCCCGGGACAACGTGGCCACCGGGCTGCTGTATCGGGGGGTACCGGCCGGCGAGCGCCGCCGGGCCGCCGCCGCCGCGCTGGACCGGGTCGGGCTGGGGCACCGCGCCTCGCACCGGGCCCGGTTACTCTCCGGCGGCGAGCGCCAGCGGGTGGCGATCGCCCGGGCGCTCGTCGGCCGGCCCGCCGTGGTGCTGGCCGACGAGCCCACCGGCAACCTCGACAGCGCCACGGGCGCCGGCATCCTCGCGCTACTGCGCGAGCTGAACGACGCCGGCACCACCATCGTCGTCATCACCCACGACAGCCAGGTCGCGGCCGCCGCCCGCCGCCGGGTGGAGATGCGCGACGGCCTGCTCGTCCACGACACCGGGAGCCTGATATGACCGTTGCCCCACCCCGGTCCCGGGTCCGCGCCGGCGACCTGCTGCCGCTCGGCACCGTCGGGCTGCGCAGCCGACCGGTACGCGCCGCGCTGTCGATGCTCGGCGTGGCCATCGGCATCGCCGCGGTCGTGGCGGTGCTGGGCATCACCCGCTCCAGCCAGGCCGACCTGCTCGCGCGCATCGACCGGCTGGGTACCAACCTGCTGGCCGTGACCGACGGCCGGAGCCTGGCCGGGCAGGAGGTGCCGCTGCCCACCACCGCACCGGCCACCGTCGCCCGTACCGACGGCGTGACGGCCACTACGGCCACCGCCGAGCTGACCACCGTCGCCGCGTACCGGTCGGATCTGGTACCGCCGCAGCTGACCGGCGGTATCGGCGTGCGCGCCACCGGCACCAACCTGCTGTCCACAGTGGACGGAACACTCGCCCGCGGCAGCTTCCTCAGCGGCACCACCGAGCGCTACCCGGCCGCGGTACTCGGCCACGCCGCGGCGCAGGCGCTGGGCACCGCCGACCTGTCCGGCCACCCGCGGATCTACCTCGGCAACCACTGGTACGTCCTGATCGGCATCCTGCGCCCGGTGGAGCTGGCTCCCGAGATCGACAACTCGGTGCTGATCGGGCTGCCGGTGGCGGCCGACCAGTTCGGCTACGACGGGCACCCGACCCGCATCTACGTACGCGCGCAGACCGACCGCACCGCGGCGGTGCGGGACATGCTCGCCCGGGCGGCCGACCCCGCGGCGCCCGAGCAGGTCACGGTCAGCCGCCCGTCCGACGCGCTGACCGCCCGGTTGGCGGCCGCCAGCTCGGGCACCGCCCTGTTCCTCGGGTTGGGTGCGGTCGCGCTGCTCGTCGGCGGCATCGGCATCGCCAACGTCATGGTCATCTCGGTGCTGGAACGGCGCGGCGAGATCGGCCTGCGCCGCGCCCTGGGCGCCACCCGCCCGCACGTGGCCGCCCAGTTCCTCATCGAGTCGGTCGTGCTCGGCGCGGCCGGCGGCGGCCTGGGCGTGCTGGCCGGCGCCACCATCACCCGCGCGCTGGCGTACCAGCGGGGCTGGCAGCCGCTGGTGCCGCCGGTCGCGGTGGCCGTCGGGCTGGCCGCCGCGCTCGTCATCGGGGCGGTGGCGGGCCTGTACCCGGCGCTGCGCGCGGCCCGTCTCGCCCCGACCGACGCCCTGCGCAGTACCTGAGCCGCGTGGGCGCCCTATGGTGAGGTGGATGCGTAAGCGGTGGGGTCTGCGGGCCAAGATGGCCGGCTCGTACGTGCTGGTGACCGCCGCGGCCGTGGCCGTGGTGGAGGCCGTGGTGCTGGTGCTCGTGGTGCCCGGCCTGCTGGGCGGCGGCCAGGACGCGCACACCCTGCTGGTCGGGCTGACCGCGCGGGACATCGCGGCGAGCGCGGGCCAGATCGCCGCGCAGCTGGGCCGGCTGCCGGATGCCGGCCAGTTCCCCGTCGGCGATCCCGGCCTGCGGCTGCCACCCGGCTAGGCGCAGGCCACCGCGGACGGCACCGAGGTACGCATACCGTACACGCCGACCGCCCAGGACGGCGGCGCCCCGATGTCCATGGCCCTGCTCGCGGACCCGCAGGGACGGATCGTCAGCAGCTCGTACCCGGCCCGGTACCCGCCGGGCAGCGTGATCGGCGGACCCGGCACCGGCCCGCTCCCGAGCGGGATCATCGCCAAGCTGCGCGTTAGCCCGAAGGGCTACGCCGTGCAGAGCGCCGTCCCAGGCGGCGAGGTGCTGTGGGCCGTCGTCCCGGTGAACGTGACCCGGCCCGGGACGGACCCGTCCGGCGCGGACAAGAGCCATGTCACGACCGTGGGCCTGGTCTATGTCCAGGTGCCGGCCGCGGCCAAGCTCCCGGTACCGGCCGGCCACGGCCCGAGCATCTGGGAGAACCTCTCCGCGCAGCTCGGCATCGGGCTGCTGGTGCTGCTCGGGGCGCTGCCCGTGGGCGCGGTGTTCGGGCTGCTGTCCACCCGCCGGCTGCTGGGCCGGCTACGGCACCTGGCAGCCAGCACCGCCGCGGTCGCCGGCGGGGACTACGGGCGGCGGGTACCCGTCTCCGGCGGCGACGAGGTCGCCCGGCTGGAGGCGGGCTTCAACCAGATGGCCGAACGGCTGGCCGACGCGATGGCGACCGAGCGGGCGCTGGCCGGCGCCAGCGAGCGCGCCCGCATCGCCCGGGAACTGCACGACTCGATCTCCCAGGACCTCTTCTCGCTGCGCCTGCTCGCCGGCGGCCTGCGCCGGGCGCTGCCCGCCGGCTCCCCGCTGTACCCACGTGTCGAGGCGATGGAGCGCACCGTGTCCGGCGCCCTGCACGAGATGCAGGCGCTGCTGCTGGAGCTGCGACCGGTCGCGTTGCGCGAGGCCGGCCTGCTACCCGCCCTGGACGAGCTGTGCCGCGCCTACCGTGACCGGCTGGGCATCGCGGTCGAGGCCGACCTGGAACCGGTCGAGCTGGACCCGGCCGCCGAACCGGCCGTGCTGCGCGTGGTGCAGGAGGCGCTGGCCAACGCGGTCAAGCACGCCCGGCCGTCCCGGGTGGTGCTGCGGGTCCGCGACGCGGGCGGCGGCCGGGCGGTGCTGTCGGTCAGCGACGACGGCGCCGGCTTCGATCCGGCCCGGGCGGCCGGGCGCCACGGGATGGGCCTGGACCTGATGCGGGAGCGGGTGGCCGAGCTGGGCGGCCAGCTGCGGCTCGAGTCGGCGCCCGGCGAGGGCACCACGGTACGGGTCACGCTGGGGCCGACACCATGATCAAGGTCCTCATCGTCGACGACCACAAGGTGGTCCGGCAGGGGCTGCGCTACCTCCTCGAGCAGGAGGACGGGATCGACGTGGTCGCCGAGTGCCCCGACGGCGAGAGCGCGATCGCCGCGGTCCGGAGCCTGGCGCCCACGGTGGTGCTGCTGGACCTGTTCATGCCCGGCACGAGCGGCCTGGACGTGCTCGCCCAGATCAAACGCGACCGGCCGGAGACCGAGGTGCTGATGCTCACCTCGTCGACCGCGGACGAGCACCTGCTGGCCGCGGTACGCGCGGGCGCGCTGGCATACCTGCCGAAGACCGCCGGCGTCGACCGGGTCGTCGCGTCGGTACGGGCGGCGGCGCGCGGCGAGAGCCTGCTCGACCCGCGGATCGCGGCCCGGCTGGTCCGCGAGGTACGCGACGCCAGTCCCCGGCGCGGCCCGCTGAACCAGCTGTCCCCGCGCGAGACAGAGGTCCTCGCGCTGCTGGCCCGCGGCCGGTCCAACCGGGAGATCGCCCGCACGTGCGCCATCAGCGAAGAGACGGTCAAGGCGCACGTGTCGAGCATCCTCGCCAAGCTGCACCTCGCCGACCGCACCCAGGCGGCCATCTTCGGGCTGCAGCAGGGACTCGTCCCGCTGGACGAGGCGCTCGAATGAGACCCGCGCGCCACCGTCCACACAGGACGGTCGGGTACCCTGTGCACTTCAGTCGGGCCGGTGCTCTGCTCGACCACCCAGCGCACCGTGCCCAGGCCCGACCGAGCGGTTGGCCGCGATGGGCGATGTATGGGACGATCCCTTCGGCGCGCACCAGCCGGCGGTACTTGTCGTGGTCGTAGCCACGGTCGGCGTACATGTCCGGCGGCCGTCGCCGCAGTCATCCCGTTTGCCGCGAATCGGGGGAATCGTCGCGAGCAGCGGGAGCAGCTGCGTCACATCGTTTCGGTTACCACCGCTGGTCCGCTCTACGATCCGACGCCCGCCTACATCCAATCGGTGCACGGTCCGTCAAGCAGACCCGGTCCTCGATGTCGCTGAGGCAAACGTTCACTGCCTACCTTGGGCCTGACGCTTCTGCACGATTCAATGCAGCCCGGCCCGGACCGAGCAGGCACATCGCCGTGCCGGCGGCCTCGGCCAGCGCCGCGCGTACCGGCGCTCGGTCAGCGGCTCGTTAGGGCAGGTCACCAGGGGCTGCGGTAGGCCAGGTTCACGGCCAATGCGGCCACCGCCAGTGAGGAGAATATGACCCAGGCGCCGAGCTGGTAGTTGCGCGCCCGCAGGTGGGCACCCAGCGCGCCGAGGAAGTACAGCACAAGGCCACCGGCGGCGAGTGTTCCCAGCAACGGCACGACAAACCCGGCCAGCAGTCCCACCGCGCCCGCCGCCAGCAGGACGCCCAACGGGATCATCCACGACCGTGGCACGCGCACCTTGTCCGCTGTGGCCTTGATCGACTCGTGGCCGATAAAGTTCAGATAGGCAGCGTAGGCGTTGGCTGCCGCGGCCAGGAGGGTGACCGCGACGTAGATGGCGAACATCGGACTCTCCGTCTCTGTGAGGACGATGCCTGGTTCTTCGCCCCCATGGACGAGACAGCGACTTCAGCGCGTGACATGCCGCACTGTGGGCTGGGTCACTGGATGACGCCGGTCAGTTTCTCCGGATTGCTGACCACGTGAACCGTCTCGATGACTCCATCCACCAGATGCAGCGTGATCGCCAGCACCGGCGTGCGTCCCAAGAAGATGACGATCCCCGGGCCGCCGTTGATCTGCAGCACCTGAGCATGCGCGTCCTCGGGCCTCCGCTTGGCGAAGGTGACCAGCGCGCGGGCCACCCGCTGCAGGCCGTGGATGGTCTTGCGCGGCGCGGGCGTGATGCCACCGCCGTCGCTGACCACTGTCACCTCCGGTGCCAGCACCTCCATCAGGGCTTTGAGATCGCCGCCGAGGGCGGCGGCCAGAAACCGCTCGGTGGCCCGCTGCCTGGTCGCCTGATCGGTGTCGTAGCGGTGGCGGCGCGCCTCGACCGCCACCTTGGCGCGGCGCGCGATCTGCCGCACCGTCGCCTCGCGGCGCCCGACGAAGTCGGCGATCTCCGCATGGCTGTAGCCGAACGCCTCGCGCAGCACGAACACCGCGCGTTCCATCGGGGACAGTGCCTCCAACACGAGCAGCATCGCGGTCGACACCGACTCGGCCAGCACCACGTCCTCGGCGATATCCGGGCTGGTGAGCATCGGCTCGGGCAGCCACGGCCCGACATAGGACTCCCGCCGCACCCGCGCACTGCGCAGCCGATCGATCGCCAGCCGGGTGACCACCCGCACCAGAAAGCCCTCGGCGTCGTTGACGCCGGCGATGTCAACGCGGCTCCAGCGCAGCCAGGCGTCCTGCACCACGTCCTCGGCATCGGCGACACTGCCCAGCACCCGGTACGCCACAGCGTGCAGCAGACCACGGTGCCTAGCGAACAACCGCTCAGCCTCGGGCTGCTCCAGCACCGTGCCGCCGGACATCGCGGTCCCTCCTTCGCAGGAACGCTAACGGTAGCGCCCAACGCGGTATCCCGGCGATCATCGCAGCGCGAGCTCGGCCTCCCACAACGCTCCAGCCGAGCCCGACTGTCACGAAATTCCCCACCCGTAGTGGTGTGATGCTTACGTAGTTCGGTTTCTGTTGCAGGAAGTCTGGTCGGTAACCCGAGCATCGCTTTCCGTTAGAGAGAATCGGTTGTGCTGACTGCTCGACCGTGGGCAGACGGTGGACGGGGACGGCGAAAGCCGTTGACCAGCACGGGCGTGTGGACGGGCAACAGTAAATGATCAGGCTTCCCGGTGTATGATCAACCAGTTTGCCCGTTCGGATCTTGCGCTCTGGGAACGGGCGTCGCGGTGCGGCGCGACCACCGTGCGCCCGGCGGGCCGCACCATTCCGTGAGCCCCGTACGGACCTCGGTGGTCAGGTGTCGGGGGGTTGGTTTCGTCGGTGGCCCAACCGATGTAACCGTCCGGCCGGACCAGCATGGTCGGGTGTCCTGGACCGGCGGGGGTGGCGACACGGACCCGGTCGGCCCATGGCGCGGCGGGCTGGAGTTCTGCGGGCGTGATGCCGGCGGGTGTGATCCCGGCGGGTACGAGCAGCACGAACGTGCCTTCGCGGAGCTCGTACAGGTGGGCGGCGGGTCGGCCGTCGCTGGCCAGCAGCAGGTCCTCGGCCCGCTTGCCGGCCAGGGCGTGGACATCCTTCCCGCCTGGGTACTCGATGCCCACCCCGGAGATGATGCCGGCGACCCGGCGGGCGATCGGCCCGACGCGCATCGCGGTGCCGCCGATGACGTTGCGGGCGGTTCGTTGTATCCACGGTTGGATCATGACGAGGCGGATGATCGCGCTGCTGGTGCGCATCACATGCGGCCGACCGGGTGGCGTTCGCTGTGGCAGCTGTCCAGCAGCCCATCGGGTGCCCAGCCGTGGACGGTGGCGGCCAGCTTCCAGGCGGCGTCCAGCAGGCCGGTGTTCATGCCTTGGGCACCGGCGGGGGAGTGCACATGGGGCTCCTCGTACCAGTGGACGAACGAGGCCGTGACGATCCAAGCGGCCGCCGCGTACAGCAGCAGGCTGAACTGGCCGAACAGCAGTGCCTGGCCGACGATGACGGTCAGCAGCCCGAGGTACATCGGGTTGCGCACGCACCGGTTGAAGCTGAGGCTCGCCTCGACCTGATCGCCGCGGAGCACCGCTGTGCGTGGTAGCACACCGGCTCGGGCGACAGGTGCTGGGCCTCAGCCCATTCGACACGGATTCCCGTGCTCGACACGTCCCGCAGGTGTCGCTCGTCCCGCATACCTCATTGGCGCCGGAGTACGACCAGAACACGCGCAGGTGTTCGCCAGACGACCGTCGGAGGCTGCGTGACTTGCGTGCAGTCCCCGTCATGTCTGGTCGTGTCGCGGCGGAGTCCAGTCGAGGATAGGGGCGAGCAGGCGGGTCCCGGCGGCCGCCGGGATGGCGGTGAGCATGGCGTCGCGGCAGGCGACGGCGAACCTGTCGCGCAGGTGCGCGGCGGCGCCGACGCGGTGGGCCAGGCGTACCACCCGCTGGGTGGATGCACGGCGTAGCTGGTCGTAGCGGGCCAGCGCGGTCGGCAGGTCCGGCTGGTCGGCGAGCACGCTGGCCAGGGTGACGGCGTCCTCCAACGCCTGGCCGCCGCCCTGGCCGAGGTCGGGGGCCATGGCGTGCGCGGCGTCGCCGAGCAGCGCGACCCGCCCGGCGACGTAGCTGGGTAGGGGGCTGCGTTGCTCGTACACGTCGGTACGGATGACCGCGTCCGGGGTGGCCGCGGCCAGCAGCGCGGGGATCGGGTCGTGCCAGCCGCCGAACCGGGCCCGCAACTCGGTCAGCTCACCGTTGTGGGCATGCCGGCCGGGGTCGGTGGCCGCGCTGGCGTAGCAGTACGTGCGCCCGCCGGGCAGGCGGGCCAGACCGAACCGTTGGCCCCGGCCCCAGGCTTCCGCACCCGCCTGGGTGTCGGGACCGAGGTCGAGTGCGACGATCAGCCGCCAGGTGGTGTATCCGGCGTAGCGGGGGCCGGGACAGGCGGGGAACAGGCGAGACCGCAGCACGCTGTGGACCCCGTCGGCGGCGACGACCAGATCGGCCGTGATGGTGGTGCCGGTATGTGCGACGGTGGCCGGGCCTGATCCGCCCACCGTGACCGCGTCTCCTGCCACGTGCACCCCGGTCACCACCGCGGCGGGAGGTACCGCCCGGTACAGCAGGTCAATCAGGTCCGGACGGTGGACCAGGACCGCCGGACCGTAGCGCCGCGCGGTCACGCCGTCGTCGGCACGCGAGAGCCAGCGGCCGGACGGGTGCCGGATACCCGTGCCGAACACGGTCTGACCTCCGGCGCGTAGCCGCGCACCCAAGCCGACCGCATCGAGCGCGCGCAGCGCATTGGGAAACAGGGAGATGCCGGAACCGACGGTGGCCAGCCGGTCCGCCCGCTCCAGCACGGTCACTCGCCAGCCGAGCTGATGCAGGGCGACCGCGGCGGTCAGCCCACCGACCCCGGCGCCGACGATTACCGCAGATCCGCACCGCCACGACATTGGCGTGAACCTATCAGCGCGAGGCGTTCTGCGCCGTGGCGCTGACCGGGGTGGGATGTGCCTGAGCCCGGGCAGGCGGTCTGCACCCCGCCGAACGGCTGCTCGGGTACCGCCGTGCCGTCATGTGGGTCGGACAGCAGCGCCAGGTCCAGGATGGTAGCCGCGTTCGGCGCTGGCTGGGAGGCCGGCCCGGAACAGGCGCCACCCGAGGATCACCCACCAGGCCAGCGTCGCCACGCTGACCGCTCGTTCGGCCAGCCCACCCAGGTGGGTCGGCGCGGCCGGTGAGCGCGGGTTGAACAGCCAGCACATGACGGCCACCAGGAGCACGGTGACGACGGCGGCGGCCAGGGAGAAGACGCCCCAGCCGCGCCGACCCGGCTGTCCGTCTCGATGCGTACCCGAGTGCGCGGCCATGCCGCTCGAGCGCGGCCACCAGGGTCGCCCAGCCGCTGCGCACGTACCGCACCGCTGGCGGCAGCGCGAACACGCGGGCGAACCGTTCCGCGACGAAGGAGGCCGACAGTTCGCCCGGGTCGTGGTGGTAGGTGAACACCGCCGCCACGCCGCGCAGCACCGCGGCGTCCTGATCACTCCACCGGCGGCCTGCCCAGGAGCGGAAACCGCAGTCCACGCCGGGAAATCAGAGCACACCGGCGTCCCGCGGCGCAGGCCGCGTACGCCCGCAGCACCGCCCACCGCGGCGTACGCCGGAGCCTCCCCTGGTAGCGGAACCGGGCGCCGCCCGCCGGCGGCCGTGCCGTCGGTACCGCTATGCGGCGCTCTCGCAGGAAGCGCCAGGTGATGCCGTCGGCGTACAGGCCGTGCGGACCGTGGTTGGCGATGAACGGCGGTCCCGGTGCTGCCGGCGCGGCCGCCCAGCCGCCGGTTGGCCTCGTGGAGCACCGCCGGCACCCCCTGCTCGGCGCGGCGGATGGCCGCCACCAGGCCGCCCAGCCCACCCCCGACCACGGTGACCGACCTGGCGTTCCCAGCCGCGGAGCCGGGTAAGGCGATGGAATGTTCTGCGTCCATACCCCCAAGGACAGGCCAGCCACCCCGGCTGTGACACCGTCGGTGTCAGATGCCGCGACCCGCCGGGTGAGCTGGACCTGTAGGTGGCGAACCGAGCATGCTCAAGGCCGCGGCGGCACGGATGTCCGCGGTGCCGGTTCAGCCCGGCCGCGGTACCGGCGCCGCCGACCCGGCCGTGGCGGCCAATTGGGCGGCAACGCAGCGGAGCTTGTCCGGGTTGGCCACGACGTAGATGCGCCGTGCCTGGACCCCGTCCGCCTCGATCAGGCCGACGTGGGTCAGCTGGCCCGCGTCGGTGGCGATCAGCGCCGGCACCCCGTTCACTTCGACCAGCGCCGGGTCCACCGCGGCGGTCACATCCTGGGAGATCCCCAGCAGGAATCGGGCCACCGCCGCACGACCGACCACCGGGCGCAACGCGGCGCGCACCCGCCCTCCGCCATCGGTGACCACCACGGCGTCCGCGCAGAGCAGCGCCTCCAGCCCGGCAAGATCGCCGCCAACCGCGGCGGCGACCAGCAGCCTGGTCAGGTCCGCCTGCGCCCGCCCGCTGGCCCGAAACCGCCGACGCTCCCGGGCCAGATGGGAGCGGGCACGGCTGTACAGCTGACGGCAGTTGTCCGCGGTGAGATCCAACGTGTCGGCGAGCTCGGCGTAGCCGTAGCCGAACACCCCGCGCAGCACGAACACCGCCCGCTCGGTCGGGCTGAGCCGCTCCAGCAGCAGCAGGACGGCAAAGGACACCGACTCCCGCTGCTCCACCGTCTCCAGCGGCTCCGCGGTCCCCGGACCGGTCAGCACCGGCTCAGGCAGCCACGGCCCCACGTACACCTCGCGGCGAGCCCGCGCACCGGTCAACCGATCCACACACAGCCTCGTCACCACCCGCACCAGGCACGCCTCGGCGTCGCGGACATCAGCCGCGCCGCGCCAGCGCAGGTACGCATCCTGCACCGCGTCCTCGGCGTCACTCGCCGAGCCGAGCATGCGGTAGGCGATGGAGAGCAGGCGACCGCGCTGGGCCTCGTACCGCGCATCCGCAACCGTCGACCGGGCCATCATCACCCCCACGCCGCCTGGTGGTACCCTGTCGCCGATCCTGAGCACTGCGACCGCTGTTTCGGCTACCCACCTCCCGGAGACGGTAACCCTCGCACCAGCCGACCGGCGCCAATGATCACCCTCCTGCGATCCGCGGCGCCGGGCCGGGGAGACACCGACGGCCCCGTCCTGCTCGGCCTGGCTGCAGTTACTTCACTCTTCGGGTGCGCCACGACGGCGACATCGGGCTCAAGCCCTCCGGTCGGGTGATGCCGCCACCGTCCGGCATTGGTCAGGTATGGCAGGAGGGGCGGGAAAGACGCTGATGGACCATTTCGGCCAGCGCAGCCGGTCGGGTGGCGACCTCGCCCACGGTGCGCCGCGGCGAGTGGTACCGGCGCCGGTTCACGACGTCGCCGTGTCGGGAAGCTCGGGGTTCCGGCGCTGTGCAGCGTCGGGCGTCGTGTGCGGGGCCGGGTTGGGGCCGAACGCCGCCCGGTAGGCGCGTGGCGTGGTTCCGGTGTGCCGGACGAAGTGGCGGCGCAGGGTGGGGGCGTCGGTGAAGCCACAGCGGTGCGCCACGGTCTCCACGGTCAGGTTCGTGGTCTCCAGCAGCTCCCGGGCATGCGTGACCCGCTGGGCGAGTAGCCATTGCAGCGGGGTGGTGCCGGTCTCGTCGCGGAACCGGCGGCTGACGGTGCGTACCGACATCCCGGCCACGGCGGCCAGCTGCGGCACGTCGAGGCGCTGGTCGAGGTGGTCCAGCGCCCAGGCCATGATCGGCGCCACCGAGGCGTCGGCGCCAGATTCGGGGACGGGCGCCCGGATGAACTGGGCCTGCCCACCGTCGCGGTACGGGGCGACCACGGTATGCCGGGCGATGTCGGCCGCCACCGCCGCCCCGTGATCGCAGCGCACGACATGCAGGCACAGGTCCAAGCCGGCGGCCACCCCGGCGCTGGTCAGCACATCCCCGTCGTCGACGTAGAGCACCCCGGGATCGACGCGCACCGCCGGGAACATCTGGCCCAGCAGGTGGCACACCGCCCAGTGGGTGGTCACCCGCCGGCCGTCCAGCAGACCCGCCCATGCCAGCGTGAACGCACCGGTACAGATCGACACCAGCCGCGCCCCGCGTCCCGCCGCGTCTCGCAGCGCCTGCAGCAGAGCGTCGGTGGGCCGCCGGTCCACCTGCTCGTACCCGGGGATCACGATCGTGTCCGCCTGTGCCAGCAGCCGCAGGCCGCCTTCGGTGGTCACGCGCACACCGGTGCAGGTACGCACCGTCCGACCAGCGGCGCCGGCCAGGGTGTGCCGGTAGCGGCCGCCGCCGTGGTAGTCGAACACGTGCACCGGGATCGCCAGGTCCAGCAGCAGCCCGCCGTCCTGCACCACGGTCACCACGCGATGTGCCGGCACTGGCCGAAACTAACCCATCATGGTCTTTCCTGCCACTGTTTCTCTGGCCGACTCCCACCCGACGATGGCGTCGCCCGGCCCGGAGTGGTGACGGATGCCAACTCGTGGATCAACACGACCTGCGGACGAGGGGTCGCACCGGTGGTACCGATGACCCCCTCGGGGTGCAGAATCGGCCACGGTTGGCGCCGATCCGGCCGGGTTCGACGCGGGTGGGTTGCCGCGATCGCCCGCCGGGTAGCACCCCACGGTGGGTCGTAAATGCGCGCCGCGGAACGGGTTCGGTCTCGGCGGCGCCGCGGGGTGGGACAGCCGCTGTGGGCACGTATGTGGCCGCGGGTTTCGAGCCCGTACGCGAGGTGTTCGAGCAGGGCATGGCCGATCTGGGCAACGGCGGGGGCGCGTTCTGCGCCTACGTCGACGGGTGCCGGTGGTCGATCTGTGGGATGGCACGGCCAGGCCGGGCCAGCCGTGGGCGGCGGACACCCGGGCGGTGCTGATGTCGCTGGCCAACGGCCTGACCGCGCCGTTCGTGCAGGTCCTGGTCGACTTCCGGGAGGAGGTCGCCGAGCCGTTGGAGCTGGACACCAGGATCGGCACCCACCGGCGGAGCAGGGGCCGGTCGCGCACGTGCTTCCGTTCTCGTTGGCGGGTCTGCCCGGCGCAGGCGGTGCAGGCCTACGGGGTGAACCAGGCACGGTGCGTGACGCAGGCACGTTGGCCGGCCAGGGGATGGTGGCGCGGTTACGGAACGATGTTCCTGGATCACCCGAACAAGTCCGTCAACCGCGCTCACGTGCTGGGCATCGAGATCCGTCGGCGAACGGGACGTCGACCGCGCGCAGGCTGGCCCGGCTTCTTTGCGATGTTGGCGATGGGTGGCGAGTTGGGCGATTTGCGGATGCTCTCGGCGCAGGCGGTGCGCGCGTTCCGGGCGGTACAGGTGCGCTGTCCCGACCCGACCAACGAAGCACGTCGAGGCGAGGCGTGGGTTGCTCGGCGTCAGTGATCCGCCGGCGGGGATCCTTGCGGTTGCCTGGCCATCTCCTGGCGCCGCGGGGAAACCTGCCGGGTGACCGTAACTGGGTGATCGTCGGCGAAAGGAGGAGCCATGCAGCGTGCGCTTGTCACAGGGGCGTCCCGGGGCATCGGACGGGCCCTCGTGGCCGACCTGGCCGGCCGCGGGCTGGAGGTGGTGGCCACCGCCCGGCGGGTGGACGACCTGACCGACCTGCCGGCCGCACAGCGGCTGCCGCTGGACGTCACCTCGGACTCGTCGGTGGCGGCGGCGGTGAGGGCCGCCGGCCGGATCGACGTGCTGGTGAACAACGCGGCCGTCAGCGTCGCCGCGCCCGTCGAGGACACCCCGGCCCCGGTGGCGCTGGCGATGTTCGACACCAACGTCGTCGGGCCGCTGCGGTTGATCTCGGCGTTCCTGCCGGGGATGCGGGAGCGGGGCGGCGGAATGGTGGTGAACGTCTCCTCGGTGGCCGGGCAGGCGGTGTTCCCGCTGACCGGCGTCCACGCCGCGAGTAAACACGCGTTGGAGGCGCTCAGCGAGGCGTTGGCCATGGAGGCCGGGCCGTTGGGTATCCGGGTCCTGGTCGTCCAGCTCGGCGGAGTTGCCACCGGGATGTACGAGCGGCAGGAGCGCTACTTCTCGCCGGCGTACGCGCACCTCGACCGCGCACAAAAGGAGGCGTTCGAGCAGGTGCGGGCGCATGGAGCGTCCCCGGAGCAGGTGGCGGGCGACATCGCCGACGCGATCGCCGCCACCGATGGCCGGCTGCGGGTGCCGATCGGGCAGGACGCGGCGTGGATGCTCGCCGAACGCGCGCGCCTGGACGACGCCGCCTGGATCGCGCGGGTCCGCGAGGTCACCCAGCCGACCAAGACCGGAGGTCCTCGGCCGTGACCGGCACGGACAACGAGTGTGACGTCCTCAAGCTGGTGCAGCGCTGGGCCGCCGCCGAGCGGCTGGGCGACGCCGAGCTTCTCGGCGGGCTGCTCGCCGCGGAGTTCGCCGGGGTGGGTCCCTTCGGCTTCGTCCTGGCCCGGGACCAGTCGCTGGTCCGCTTCCCGACGGAAGTCTGCTGGCACAACGCCGCCGGCGCTCACCCCTCAGCATCAGGCCCGGAGACGACCCATGTCTGACAGCCGGACCCCGACCGGCCACCGCGGCGACGGTAACGCCGCCTCGACGCTGGCGACAGGGCGCTGGATCGGCCTGAGCGTTATGTCAGTCGCGCAGCTAATGGTGGCGCTCGACGTCACGATCATGAACATCGCCTTGCCGTCGGCCCAGCGCGGGCTGCACTTGCCCGACGCCGACCCGGCAGTGGCTGATCAGCGCCTACGCCCCGGCCCTGGGCGGGCTGCTGCTCGGCGGCCGGATCGCCGATTACCTGGGCCAGAAGCGGCGTTCCTGATCGGGTGGTGGAGTTCGCCGCCGGCTCGGCCCTGGGGGGCGGCGGTGAGCCTGCCGATGCTGGTCGCCGGCCGGGCGGTGCAGGACGCCGTCGCCGCGATCCTGATCCCGACCGCGCTGTCCCTGCTGGCCGTGACGTTCACCGAGCCGAACCAGCGGGCGAGGGCGTTCGCCGTGTACGGCGCGATCGGCGTCAGCGGCGGCGCTCAGGCTGCTGCTCGGCGGCGGGCTCACCGAGTACGGCTCGTGGCGCTGGTGCATGCAAATCAACGTCGCGCTCGCCGAGCTGGCCGCCGTGGCCGGCCCGGCCTACGCGCCCGACACGGGGGCGGCGGGCCGGCCTCGGTTCGACGTGCCGGGCGTGCTGCTGGTCACCGGCGGGCGCCACACACCGACGGAGGACGCCATGGAGGAGACAGTCCGTATCCTGCAGGACCGGGTGAACACGGCGCTGCTGGGGTCCGACTGGCGGACGCTCAACGAGCTGATCGCCCCGGACGCCCGGATCACCGGCCCGAGGGGCTTCATCATCGACCGGGACACCTGGATCGGGGTACCCAAGGACAGCGAGTACCAGCAGGTCAGGCTCGAACCGACCGAGACCGACGTGGGCACCTACGACAACGCCGGCATCCGGTTCGACGTCATCGAGTCCGAATGCAAATACAAGGGCGAAACCATCGCCGGCCGGTTCCTGCGTTCCGCGTAATTCGGGGGTTCTGGAGACGGGATCGGGGCATCACCGCAGGTAGGAAGGCCGGAAGCCTTCGTCAGGCGCGAAAACGCCTAGAGAAACGCCTGCCAATATTGTCCCTAGCCAGAGAGGTTGTG
>WNGF01003308.1_pt1 | contig 22010 bp, 21 predicted proteins | sample 5400641 | NCBI WGS metagenome assembly WNGF01 (sample SAMN13153371, study PRJNA577476) | soil metagenome | isolation source: 80 cm soil or saprolite under grassland replicate 2 | place: USA:California | collected 2016-06-15 | reverse complement strand
CTGCCACGGGGTCACCCAGCGGGTCACCAGGGCCCGCACGCAGCAAGGAGGGCGCCATGGACCTCAACGTCGTCACCATCACCGGCCGGCTCGCCGACGACCCCAAGCCCCATGCGACCGGGAACGGCCGCGACGTCACCATGCTCCGCGTCGCCGTGAGTCGTCCACGGCGGCCAGGGCAGCAACGCTCGGACGCCGACTTCGTCGACGTCGCCGCCTGGGATGACCTGGCCCGGCTCGCCGCGAAGTACCTCGCGAAGGGTCTTCGGGTCGGCGTCACCGGTCGGCTGCAGCAGCGCACCTGGAACACCCAGGAGGGCCTACGCTCCCGGCTGCAGATCGCGGCCGGCCAGCTCCACTTCATCGACTTCAAGGAGCAGAGCGAGCACGGTCCCCGCGAGACCAACGGCGGCGCGCACGTCGCCACCGCGGCCGAGGCGGCTGAGGCTTCCACCCAGGCGGCCGAGCCGTCCAGCGACACGGCCGATGCGGCCGCTGAGGTTGTAGTTGAGGTCGACGGCGGCTCCCGCGGGAACCCCGGCCCGGCCGGCTACGGCGTGGTCATCGCCACCCCGGCCAAGCCAGCCACTGGAGAGGAGGCGTTCCACAGTCAGGTGCTCGACGAGCTGGCGACGGGAATCGGCTGGGCGACCAACAACGTCGCCGAGTACCGGGCGGTCATCGCCGGGCTGGAGCGGGCCCGGGCGCTGGGTGCGCGCCGAGTCTGGGTGCGCGGCGACTCCAAGCTCGTCATCCAGCAGCTGAGCGGCGCCTACAAGGTGAACAGCCCGGCGTTGCTGTCGCTGCACGCCGAAGCCCGGCGCCTAGCTGAGGGCTTCGACGACGTCAGGTTCGAGCACGTCATCCGCCAGGCCAACCAGCGCGCCGACGCCCTGGCCAACCAGGCCATGAATGCCCAAGGCTCGATCGCTGACCCCGCCAAGGCGACAGCCGCGCCGCCTTCGGTGCAAAGCGCCCTTGGGGCCGGGGCCTCGTCCACCACTGCGCCTGATCACGCTGACGCAGAGCGCAACTGACACCAGGCTCCGTTATCCGGGCCTCGGCGCCGAGTCGAGGCCCGGATGGTGCAGGGCATCACCAGCTCTGCTCCGTTCGCCTCGCCACGGTCGGCGCCGCAACGGATCCGCGCGCCGACTTGTCCACCCAACCAGCATGGAGGTTCCCATGCCCACCACCGAGTCGACCTACCTGCACAGCTGGGAGGTCGCGGAGATCCTGCACGTCACGCCCAAGACCGTCTCGCGCTGGGCCAAGGAGGGCAAGCTGCCGTTCCTGCGGACCCTCGGCGGTCATCGCCGCTACCCGGAGGACCAGATCCGCACCCTGGCCGACCGGCTCCAGGAGCCAGCCACGGCATAGCCACCAACCATCGATCCCAGACGCTCAGCAGGCGAAGGCGCACCGGTTGTGCCGATGCGTCTTCGCCTTCTTCACCGCGGCGACCATCCAGAGCAGAAAGGCGATCGAGTGACTGCGCCACACCGCATGTGGACAAAGCTTGGACTTGCTGTCATGGCTGAGATTGACCGCGACCCCAGCGAGGATGGCCGCCTCATGACCGTCAAGGTGGTGGAGAAGGCGATCGAGCGAATGCGGTGGGAGGAGCCACCCAACCGACTCCCGCTGAGCCCTGGCCTTACGATCCAGCAGCTCATTCGGTCGCTGGAATTGCCGCGCGTCGACCGCATCTCCTACCGCAACTGGGACCTCGCACCGTACGGGCTGTACGGCATCCAGGCCAACTACAGCGACGGCCGCATCCGCATGTACATCCTCGACCGAGGCCATGAGCTGGCCGTGGTGGCCACCGACTTGTGGCCAGCCGCTACGGTCGGCGTCCGGGACGGCGTGTCGAGTCCGCCTTGACGGCGGCGCTTCGCGTCGCGCGGTGCCGGCCTGCGGCCGGCAGTCTTCTTGCCGTCCCGCCGGGTCCCTTCAGCCTAGTGCCACCCCGGCCCCTGCAAGGCCGGTCCGTTCCTCCCTCGCTCATCGCTCGGTCCGGTACTCCCGTCCCCTTCGGGGACGCCCTGCGGGCGGCCTTTCCGGGGCCGGGGGCCCGGCACTGCGGGGATGACACCCGGCGGGTCACGGAGGTCCGCTGCAAGCCGAGGAGGCCCCCAATGGTTGGGATCGCTCCGAGCGTCACCGGTGACGTGGATCAGGCCCACGTGTTCTGTCAGCCCTGCTGGTGGGGCGAGGACGTTCCCTCCGACAAGGCCGCGCAGATCGCCACCGAGCACGAGACCACGCCCGAGCACCTCGCCGCCGAGAGCGAGGAGCAGGACTTCGAGCTGCTGCTCGAGGCCGTCAGAGACCACCGCGGCTACTAGCCACCGAGCGGCCGGGGTCACCCCTCCCCCCAGGGGGTGGCCTCGGCGTGTCGTAGGACCTCGCGACGCCGTGCTCGCACCACCTACCCAGTCACCCTCCGGCCCTCGTCCTTATCGGCTTCGGCCCAGCCTGGCCCCGGCGATCCGGCGCTTACGCAACTGTCCGACCGCCGGCGGCCGGCCATACGGCGTCCACCTCGAGACCACCGCCCTGGCTATCCAGCCCAGGACATCCCCGATCTCAAGGAGTTCCCAATGAGCGTGCAACCCAGCTCTGAACCGGCCATGCACCTACTGCACGGCTGGTGGATCGCCAGTTGCCCCAACTGTGGCTACGAGTTCGCGCGCCGTCGCGGCCAAGAGGCCGCGGAGCGAGCCGGGCTTCGCCGCCGCTGTCCCGTCTGCCAGCCCGCCACCGAGATCGCCGCCGTGCAAGATGTCGCCTGAGGCTCTCCGACCCCGGCCAGCCTGCTGCCCGGCGCTACCCAGACCGCACCGCCAGCTCACCCCGCCAGTGTCGTCCTCGCCTGCGCCCCTCGACCGGGTCCGGTGTGCTGGTTGACGAGCCGCACGCTTGCACGGCCGCGCTGGTGTGCAAGGGGCACCCCAGGGTGACGTCGAGTGGACCGGCTACGCCGGCAGTTGATCCAGCCGACGTCGCCCTGGGCTCCTCCAAAGTTCTGGTCGGCGAGGAGCCGGCTTCGCCGGCGCTCGTCCAGTTCCGACCACAACTTTGCCCCGACCCCTTGCGCACCAGCGTGCTCGGCCATGCGCCCTGGCCTCGCAACCACACCCGAGCCCCCGAGGAGGGCGCCATGCCCGAGAACGTCGTCACCGTCGTCGGGAATCTCACCGACGATCCCGAGCTCCGCTTCACCCCGCAGGGCACGGCGGTCGCCAACTTCCGGCTGGCCGTCACCGCCCGCGTCCGCGACGGCGACTCATGGAAGGACGGGGAGACCTCGTTCTTCCGGGTCAACGTCTGGCGGCAGCTCGCCGAGAACATCGCCGAGACCCTGACCAAGGGCACCCGCTGCATCGTCGTGGGACGGCTGCGGATGCGCTCGTGGGAGACGCCCGAGGGTGACAAGCGCTCGGCGACCGAGATCGAGGCCGACGAGGTCGGCCCCAGCCTGAAGTGGGCCACCGCCAAGGTCCAGCGCACCGGCAAGGCCAACGCTGGCGGGTCGTCGGCCGGGCAGTTCAACGACGAGCCGCCGTTCTAGCCGCCACCATCCGGGCCCCGGCCGTGCGCCGGGGCCCGGGTCTGTGTGCGCACGTTCATGATCCTGGCCGTTCCTCTCACCATCTGCGATCTACCGACGTCCCCCAACGTTCCGATTCGGCAGGAATCACGGTTCCACGTCGATCCTCCGCCGGCTCTCTCAGCGTAGTGCCACCCCGGCACCTGCAAGGCCGGTCCGTTCCTCCCTCGCTCCCGCTCGGTCCGGTACTCCCGTCGCTGGCGCGACGGCCTGCGGCCGGCCCCTCCGGCACCGGGACCCCGCCACTGACCGGCAAGCCGCCGGCGGGCCACGCCTGCCGCCACCGGCAAGTCAGCGACGAAGGGAGTCGGACCATGGGTCTCAGCATGGGCTGGATGGAGATCCCCGCTGATGTCGAGCGGGCCTCGCAGACCTTCCAGCGCGTCATGGTGTAGGTCGACAAGGAGTACGAGCGGCTGCGCCGCCTTGACGTGGAAGTGGACGATCCGGCCAGCCCTGATCCGCGCATGATCGCGCTGGAGCAGCGCTACGAGGCTGCCTGGGAAGCATTCGAGCGGGCCAATCGCAGCGGCTTTTCGATGGGCGCTGGGCGCATGGGCGCCAGCCTCGCGGTTATGCTCCACGCGGGCATGGTCGTCAACGTCTTCCGGCCGATCGCCCCCATCCGGGCCGCATACCCCGACGAGACCGCCTACGACACGGCCCTGGACGCCTACCTGCGCGACCGGTGCGGCGCCGCGGTGATCCCAGCGCACAAGTTCTGTAGCAGCGAAGGCTGGCTGGTGAGCTCGCAGGAGCTTCGCGCCGCCCTGCGCCATGCCCCGGAGGTTGGCCGGCATCCCGCCACCGGCGAGCTGCTCGACTGGTGGGTCGAGTGGGTTGAGTTCCTGCGTGGCGGCAGCACCCACGGCGGCATCCACGTCAGCTGACCGCCAGCCACCCCGACTGACGTAGCCGCACCGGCCTGTTGTTGTCGCGGTTCCCAGTGCTGCCCGCCGTGATCGTCGGCACCGCAGCCCTTCCACCGGCAGGAGGAGGAGAAATCGGCATGGTCGCTCATGCTGCCCGTCGCGTTGTCCTGAGCTACGGGATGGGATGTGAGAGCACCGCGGTCCTGCTGCGCTGGCTCGAGGACCCCAGCAGCCGCGACTTCGACCTCAGCGACGCCATCATCCTGACGGCGATGGTGGGCGACGAGTTCGCCGACACCGGCCGCCTGGTCACAAGCCATGTCCTGCCCCGGCTGCGCGCCAACCGCGTCAGATTCGTCCAGGTCGCCCGCGCCGGTCGCCACGAGGCCGACGGCATCACGGTCCTCGGCGACTCCCGCGCGCCCCGCGTGCTGCACCTCGGCGGCGTCTACCGGCTGTCCTCCGAGCTGGCAGCCGCCGGCACCACCCCACAGGTGGCCAGCGGCCGCCGCCTGTGCAGCCTCAAATTCAAGGGGTTCGTCCTTGACACCTGGATCGCCAGCGAGCTCGGCAGTGAGCCGTTCCGGCACGTCATGGGCTTCAACCTCGACGAAGGCGCAAGGGTCCAGCGTGACCGCTCGTATTCGACGACCACCCGCAGCTCCGAATACCCCTTGGTCACGTGGGGCTGGGATCGGGCTCGCTGCGAGCAGTACCTCCAGGACCTCCTCGGCGAACCCTGGCCGAAAAGTGCCTGCGTGTACTGCCCCTTTGCGGCCAACTATGCGGCCCTGCCCGCGCTGCTGGCGCGCTACCGGCGGTTCCCCGACGCCGCCGTCCAGGCCATGCTGCTGGAGCTGACCAGCATGGCGCTCAACCCGAACATGGCGCTGTTCGGCAGCCGCAGCGTCAACGCGTTGGTCGCCGCCGACGGGAACCAGGCCGCACTCACCGCCCTTGAGCGCATCCTGGCCGCGTGTGACTACACCCTGTCGAGGTACGCCGCGTGCTCCCGCTCAGCGCCAGCCACTGCGGCCGGCCGGGCCGTCCATGGCGGTCGGTACGCCAGCTCACGTCCGGCAAGGAGGCGACGGTGCTCGGCGAGCTGCGACACCGAGCCCATGCCGCAGGTGTTGACGTTATCTCCAGCGGCCATGTCCACCGGGCCATCCTGCGTCCCCGCGGGCTCACCCTGCCGACCAAGGAGCACCTCCTGGTCGTCAGCCCCAGCGGCGTTCAGGCCAAACAGCGTTCGGGGTTCGAGCGTGTCTGGGCGCAGGTCGGCGACAGCGACATGTTCCAGCCGCCGCTGGCGTCCACGCGCGGCGAGCGCCTGTGAGGCGGGCACGCCACTGCTATCCCCGCAGCGTCCCGGCTTCGGCCGAGTCAGCGCTCCAGACCCTACCGTCTGCCTGGGTCCTCCCAGCGTAGTGCCACCCCGGCGCCCAACCCTGAGCCTCCCGGCGGACGGCCTCGCCGGCGGTGCCGGCGCCGCGTCCGGGACCCTGCACCCGGACGCGGACCGGCCGTGCTCGCGGCCACCCGGCCGGATCCCGCGCCGCTGCCGGGCCGTGTCAAGGGCGCTGCGCGTCCCTGCGGGACCGCCTGCGGCGGCCCTTGCCCCGGCGCGGGGTCCCCGGCCTCAGCAAGAAGGCGACCAGCCACACCGCTCCAGGAGGCGCGCCCATGCGTGAGGAGGGCATTTGCCGCAACGAGGGCTGCGGCCGGCCAGGGCCGCTGCTGGAGGACGGCTGCTGCTCCCAGGCCTGCAGCGAGGCGGCCGCGGTCGGTGAGCACATCGAGCAGGCCCGCGCCCGGGAGGCGTGGATCCGCCGGCAGCTTGCTGGACTCCACCCGGTCGCCGCAGCGCAACGCTTGGAGGAGATCTTCCAGGCTGAGGAGGCGGCGGAGCTGGCCGCCGGCTGTCGGCATCTGAGCGTCATCCACGGCGACCTCGAGCGTGCCGAGGACTGGGACCTCCTCGAGCGGCTCCTTGCGGCGATCCGGGACGCCTGCGCCGGGCGCCGCTGGCACCGGACCGGCAGCAACGACCGGCTCACCCTGACCGTCGGCCCACCCAACGCCGACCGGGTCGTCGCCGGCCTCGCGGAGCTGGCCCGTGAGATCGCCGAGGAGGCGGCCGCCGGCGGCGGCTACCGCAGGCAGGTCGCCCTCCTCAAGTACCCGCGGGAGCGGGGATGGTGAGCCGCGTCGCCGAACCGGCCTCCCACCGCGGTGGGCGGGCACCGGCGGATCGCCGGCCGCGCCGCTGGCACCTGCCGGCACTCGAGGGGGTGGGCCTGCCTGGTCGCCCCATCGTGGGCCACCCCGGACCGCGTCAAGCGCACGCCCAAACAAGTCGGCTTCCGTGCCGCCTTCGGCGGCGGTTGACCGACAGCCGACTTCTTCGGGCCAACCCGCGCTTGACCCGGCCCGGGGTCCCCGGCCTGGGAGTGGGACGCCGACCAGGCAAGCCACACCAGGAGGAACGGTCATGGACGGCGGCATCGGCCAATGCAAGAACCCCGCGTGCATGCAAACCGACGCGCTCACCGAGGACGGCTTCTGCAGCGACGAGTGCCGCACGCAGGCGACCGGCTGCTCGGTGCCTGGCTGCGGCTGCGGTGGGGCCGACGACGGGGTCAGCCGCTGCACCGACTGTGAGCGCTACACCGCCGGCGTGGTCGACGGTCGCTGCCCGGATTGCAGCGTTCCCGCGATCACGACCACGGTCGAGGTCGTCCCCGGCGCGGACTCGTGGCGGCTGCCCCGCGGGATCGGCGACGTCAGCCGCGCGCCTGAGAGCCGGTCATGACCGCCGCCCGGCCCCGCCAGCGGGTTGCCTGCCCATGCGGCTGGGTCGGCTACCGGGTCAACCCGAACGCCCGCGACTGCCCGGCACGCGGCTGCCCCCGCGAGAAGATCGAGGCGCTGTGGACGGCCGGGCAAGGACCCGGTCGGTCCATGGTGTACCTGCTGCACTTCCACTGGCCACCGCGGCTTGTCGACGGCGAGTTCCGGGAGGTCCCCCCAGCGGGCTTCCACGCCCGCCATTATTGCGGCTGGACGACCGACCTCCCCAGCCGCCTCCGCGACCACCTCGCCGGAGTCTACATCCGGGGCGAGAAGCAGCGCGGCCGCGGCGCCAGGCTGGTCGCAGCCGCGATCGCCGCCGGCGCCACCGTTGAGGTCGCCCGCATCTGGTATGCGCCCAGGGCGTTCGAGCAGCACCTCAAGCAGCGCCGCAAGGGCGGCTCGACCCGCTGCGGCGCCAAGAAGGCCCTCACCAAGCTCTGCCCGATCTGCGACGGCCGGGCGCTGCGCCGCTACCCGCAGGAGCGCATCTACCAGCTGCTCGGCCTCAAGGACCCCGCGCAGGAGCGCCAGGAACGGCACAAGCGCGCGGCCGCACGCGGCCGCCACCGCGCGGAGGTGGCCGCTGGCGTGTGGGACGCCGACCTCGAGTGGGAGCAGGCGTTCCCGAACCTTGCCTACAACGCGCCAGAGGTGGAGGTCGCGCAGGCCTGATCTCGGTGGGGGAGGGGCACCGGTCCGCCCCTCCGCCGCCGTCACTTACCTGGAGGCCCTGGTCATGCACGGCCACGACGTCGAGCTTGTGGTCTCCGATGCCCGTCCGTGATGCCGCCGACGAAGGTCTGGGTAGCCTCGCCGCCCTCGATTTTCCGCCGCTGCTCGAGGCCCAACTCGACGACGTCCTTCGCTGGCGTGACCTCGGGCACGGCGGCGGCGGCTCCGGTGGAGCGTCCGCTGGCGTCGGTTAACCCTCAACCGTCAGCTCTGTCCACAGGGCCCATCTCCGTCAGGCCCACAGGAGGAGACCGTGCCTCCGAAGACCGAGGAAGAACCCGTCCATGGTGCGCCGCTGCACCATGGACGACTGCAGCAGGCCGGCGACGCCTTCGCCGCCGTGATCCCCAAGGCTGAGCGCCGGCGATCCCGTCCCCTTGGCCTCCTCACAGCTTGCCGCCGCCGACCCGCTTCACAGACTTGCACCAAAGGTGCGTGGCTGTGAGCCTGCCGGTGAGCCGCAGGGTCCACGCTGCCGCTCCTACCTGCTCGCCCGCCTCGGTTCGCGCCGGGTATGGGCGCTGGATCGAGGGAGGGAGCGGTGCTCAACATCGGCAAGCTGCTGCGCGGCAAGCAGCGCTACTACCTCGACCAGGTCGCCCGGAGCCAGGAGGAGTACTACACCGGCGCTGGCGAGGCGCCGGGCCACTGGGCCGGGGCGGCCGCCGTCGAGCTGGAGGTAGCCGGCGAGGTCAGCGAAGACGGCCTGCTGCGCATGCTGGCCGGCGCCCACCCCGACACCGCGGCGCGGCTTGGCGGACCACCCCACGGCGAGCGGGTGCTCGCCTTCGACCTGACCTTCCGGGCGCCGAAAAGCGTCAGCCTGCTGTATGCGCTCGGAGGGCCGGTGGTGAGCCGCGCCGCCAGCGACAGCCACGCCCATGCGCTGGCCGCCGCGCTTGGCTACCTGGAGCGGCACGCCGTCGTCGCCCGCCGCGGCCACGGCGGGCAGCAGTTGGTGCGCGGCAACGGGTTCGTCGCGGCGGTGTTCCAGCATCGCACCAGCCGCGCCGGTGATCCGCTGCTGCACAGCCACGTGCTGGTCGCCAACCTGACGCGCGGGCCCGACGGCCGCTGGACGGCGCTGGACGGGCGGGCCCTGTACGCCCACGCCAAGACCGCCGGCTACCTGTACCAGGCGGTCCTACGCCACCAGCTCACCCACCAGCTCGGTGTCGCCTGGGGCAGGGTGCACAACGGGGTCGCCGACATCGTCGGCATCCCCCAGCCGGTACTTGTGGCCTTCTCCCGCCGTCGCCAGCAGATCACCCGGCGGCTGGCAGAGCGCGGCGAGCACTCGGCCAAGAGCGCTCAGACCGCCGCCCTGGACACCCGCAGAGGCAAAGAGCGCCGGGTCAGCGAGCAGACCCTGCGCGGTCGCTGGCGGCGACGGGCCGAGGCGGTCGGCTTCGCGGCGCGAGAGCTGGAGGCCGTCGTGGACCAGGCCGCCAGCCAGCCGGCTGCGCCGATCGATCAGGATCGGCTCCTCGCTCACCTGGCCGGACCCGAGGGGCTCACCAGAGAAGCCAGCACCTTCTGTCGCCGGGACCTGCTGCGGGCCATCTGCGAGCAGCTGCCCGCCGGCGCGGAGCTTGGCGAGATCGAACGCCTCGCCGACCAGTTCCTGCGGGCCGAGGGACTCGTCATCCCCCTCACCTACATCGACGACGACCTGGCCCCCGCCGGCGACACCATCCGCCGGGCCGACGGTCGGGCCGTCTCGGCCCGGGCCGACACCCAGCGGTACTCCACCCACGAGCTGGTTGCGTTGGAGGCCAGCGTGATCGCCGCCGCACAGCGCCGCCAAGACGAGGGCGCCGGTGTGGTCCCCGAGCAACTCCTGGACGAGGTGCTCGCCAGCCACGTTGGCCGCCGCGTCCCAAGGGCCGCAGGCGACGCCTCGCCGGCGCGACTCGCTGACGACCAGGTCGCCATGGTCCGCGCGCTGGCCACCTCCGGGCATGGTGTGCAGGTGGTCAACGCCCGCGCCGGGACCGGCAAGACCTTCGCGCTGGACGCTGCGCGGGCCGCCTGGCAGGCGGCCGGTCACCGGGTGCTCGGGGCGGCGCTGGCGGGGAAGGCGGCCAGCGAGCTGACCGACGGATCCGGCATCGAGAGCGGTACCGTCAGCCGGCTGCTGCTGGACCTTGAGGACCCGAGGGCGCCAGGGCTTGGGGCCAACACCGTCCTGGTCGTCGACGAGGCCGCCATGGTCGGCACTCGGCAGCTTGGCCGGTTACTCCAGCATGCCGAGCAGGTCGGGGCGAAGGTAGCGCTGGTCGGGGACAGCGCGCAGCTTCCCGAGATCGACTGCGGCGGCCTGTTCCGCGGCCTGAGCGTCCGGCTCGGCGCCATCCAGCTCACCGAGAACCGCCGGCAGGTGCACCAGTGGGAGCGCGAGGCGCTGGAGCTGCTGCGTGCCGGCAACGCCGGCGACGCCATCGGCCGCTACTGGCAGCACGACCGGGTCGTCGTCCGCGGCAGCGCGCCCGCCGTGCGCAGCCAGCTCGTCGCCGACTGGTGGGCGGCGATGGGCCACGCGGATGAGCAGCCGCCGGTCATGATCGCCGCCCGTCGCGTCGACGTTGACGACCTCAACGGCCGAGCTCGTGCGCTCATGACCGCCGCCGAGCGGCTTGGGGCCCAGGTGCTCACGGTGGGGGACCAGGGGTTCGCCGTCGGCGACCGGATCGTCGCGCTTAAGAACCATCAGCGCCGCCTGGGGGTCCTGAATGGCACCCGCGGCACCGTCACGGGGATTGACGTCGCCGCCGGCGCCTTGGAGGTCTGCACCGACGACGGCCGGGCGGTCCAGCTGCCCCGATGGTATCTGGCCGGTTCCCACCGGCGCCGCTGGGTCGACCACGGCTATGCGATCACCGGCCACAAGTCCGAGGGGATGACGACAGACCGGGCGTTCGTGCTCGGCTCCGAGGACCTGTACAGGGAATGGGGCTACACGGCGATGAGCCGCGGCCGCCAAGAGAACCGCTTGTATCTGGTGGTCGGCGAGAACCCCCTGGCTGACGAACTCGACGTGCTCGGCCAGCCAAGGCGGGACCCGGTGGCCGGGATCGTGCAGGCGTTCGGCCGCAGCCGGGCCAAGCTCCTGGCGCTGGACCACCTCGCCGCGGCCCGTGCCATGGCTGCCGCGCTGCCCGAGGCGGAGCTGCGAAGCCGCGTCGACCAGGCCGCCGCGCTGCTCGAGCAGCGACCCCCGCTGACCGGCCAGACCAGCGCCGCCGAGCTGCGCCAGGAGCAGGCCCGGCTGCGTGGCTACCGGCGCGACGAGGCAGGCTGGCTCGCCGACGCCCGCGAGCGTCTGGCCGGGGGTGGCCTGCGAGGAGGCGAACGGCGACGGTTGCAGGTGGCCATCCCCGAGCGCGAAGCTGCTGTCGCGCAGCTCGACCGGCGTCTCGCCATCATCGACCAGCGACTGGCTGACCTGGACGCCGAGCGCGCCGCCCAGGCGGCCTGGGACCGCGACCACGCCACCCCGCTCGGCGAGGCACTGATCTACGGCCGGGAGCTGTCCCACCGGGAGTTGGCGGCAGTGGTCCAGCTCGAGCACGCCCCTCCCGGCTACCTTGTCGCCCAGCTCGGCGGCCGCCCCGACACACCCGCCGGGCGGGCCGCCTGGCGGGCAGCAGCCACGGGGATCGAGGCCTACCGCGCCAAGCACGGCATCACCGACCCCGACAGCGCGCTGGGCCCGGCCCCAACCGACCCTGACGCGCAGCTGGAGCGCGCCGCGACCGCGCGGCTGGTGCAGGCCGCCGTGCAGGCCATCGACGGGGTTGAGGGTCCCACCCTGCCCGAGCCCACCGCCGACCAACTTCGCGACCTCGCCTTGTAGGACGCCACCGGGAGGCACCCATGCGCGACCCCGCCCCGCAACCAAGCATTCACACCATCCCGCTCCAGCGCTACCGCCGCGCATTGCCTCTGGTTGGCCTCGCCCTGTACAGCCTTCTTGCCCGGCTGCGGGCGCCTCGCCGCTGCCGTCATGGCGACGGCGCCTTCCACGCCGGCTACGCGCTGCGGGATCGCCAGACCGCCAACCGGCAGCGGCTGGCCTGCCCAGCTTGCCGACCGGGCACAGCCGGGCGGCGGTGGCGGTGATTCCTACGGAATGACTCATTCACTGCGATAGTCAGTGGTGATGAGCCTGTATTGGGCTCTTGAACATGGCATGCACAGCTTGCTTTCTTGGAGAATGCCGCCATGGCTGGAGAGGAATCGGCTGACCGGGAACTGTTCGATCACCTTGTCGCGGAGTTCGGGGACCGCGGGCGGGATTCGGTCGGATTTCTGGAGACTGCCCAGCGGCTTGTCGCGAGGGATGCGGCGGGGGATCTTCCGCGTCGTGCCGGGGCGGCGGCCTACTGCATTCGTGAAGCCCTTGACCGACTGTTGCCAGCCGAATCCGGTCAGCGCTCCTGGAGGCGGCTCTCCGATGAGGTCTTGGCCGCGAAGACCCGATTCGAGGCCGTCCGAGGTCTTCCAGGTGCTGATGATGCGGCAGCCCTAAAGGATCTCTTGACGGCGATCGATAGGATCGAGGAATTCAAGACGGATGAGCGAGGTCAACGCGAGCGCCGCCTGGCTGGGTTGATGGAAGCACGTACCGGGGTGCCGCCGCTCAGAATGGCGTTGTCGGATTATCAGCGTCTTGTGCGCGAACTCAACGACAGTGCAGTCCATGGCTCTGCGGCTCTGCTTCTGTGGAGCAGGTTCGGGAGCTGCTCGGACGAGCAGTCTCGGTTCTTAGGACGGTCTTCGCACCATTCCAGATGCGTCAGCCTGAACTGGATCAGCTTGCGCAACTCCCGGATCCGCGAGGGGAGGACGTCGAGCGTCTGCTTTCGATGTGCGCGACCCCGCATCACTTGAGCTACTTCCTGCAGCGTGTGACCACGCCGAGATGGCTGTCGTTGTTGATGCCCCATGGCGTCCTTGACCCTCCTACCGGCGGTGGGGTGTGGCCCGCCGGTTTCGCTGTGGAGCGCCTTGCTCCCACACACGCACAGGAGGTCGCTGCCTGGTTGACCGAGGCGTACAAGCGGTGGGGGGCGACCGAGACCGGGGCCGCGCTCATTGCCCTCGCTGCACGTGGATGCCTCCCCGCCGCGGCGCCCACCGTTCTTCGCGCGCTTCATGACTATCCGCGTACACACTGGATCCGCGCCCAGGCCGCCGCGGCGCTGAGTGAGATCGATCCGAGCAGCCAGTTCATCCAAGCGGTGGCCGAGGTACTGCTGGATCCCAGCGACGAGGCCGCCCTGACTGGCACGGCCCGGCAGACCATTCGTGCCTTGGTTGATGGCATGACGCCGGCCAACGCCGACGAACGGATCGTTCTCCTAGCCGGCAAGCTCGCAGCGGGCAAGGACGTCGATTACTTCTTGTTCTCGGTAACCGATTCGGGATCCATCGAAGACATCGCCGAGCGAGGCGCGCGTGGCATTGGCGTGCTTATCAAGGGCGTGATGGCCGCGGTTGGCCGAGCGCGAGAACTCGGATTGGCGACTCAGAGGACGCTCGCGCTGCTGGAGCCCATCCCCGGACGGCTGCTGGTTCGCCTTCGGGCATGGATGCTCACGAATGCGGCGGACGTGCCGCCGGAGGCGATGGCTGGCGAGATCACTCGCGCGATTGCAGATCGCGATCCCACCGGAGACGACGTCCGGTTGATACAGCGGATCACAACTGAGCTGGCCAGCGACGTGTATGTTGAGCCATGGCGGCAGGCGATGGGAGCCCCACCCACAGCCGTACAGGTGGGACAGGCACTCGCCTCCCGCGATATTCCCCGCGAATGGGTACGCGCGTTGCTGTGGCGTCCGCTGGTGCCCGATGGTGTCGGAGGAGCGTGGGATACGACCAGGACGCTCATGTCACCGGTCGTGCGTGCCCCGGAGCGTGAGTCCTATCTAGAGCCGCCACCCGAGCCGGAACTGGCATCTGCGAGAAGCCCAATCAGCAGAACCGATCTTGAACGGCTCGACGTCACCGAGGCGGCGCGTCTGGTCTCGTCGTGGCGGCCAACCGGCGATCACCTGATCATCGCCCGTGAGCTTGCTCGCACTCTACAAGAGGTCGTTGCCTCCGATCCTCGCGCATGGGCCATCCGTCCACTGGAAACCTTGGCGCTGTTGCGGCATCCCACCTACGTGAACCACTACTTCGCGGGACTGGCCCAGGCGGCCGGAGACCTCTCTGGACTGGGACCACAACTTGTCGAAGCGGTCGTCTTCGCGCGCACGCACCCATGGGAGCCACTGCGGCTTGGAGACGATGACTTCGACTACGACCCCACATGGCAACCCGCCGACGACTCCGGAATCACGCTAATCGGCCGGCTCGCCGAACAAGACGTCGATCTCGGAGACCGCTACGACGACGCCTGGGAGCTCGTCCTTGCGGCTGCACGAGACCGATCACGGGCAACCGGCATCAGCTCCCGGGATGATCCACTAGAAACCGCGATCAACAGGCCCTGCACAAGGGCATTCCAGGACATCTTCCAACTCATCGGAACCGAGTTCCGCCGAAAGGAATCGGTCCGTGAGCAGGCCTTTGACCTCCTCGACGAAGCGCTTGAGCTGGACGGCCGGGACGGAGCAGAATACCGCGCCATCATCGCCCCACGGCTCCCGTTCCTCCTGCACGTCGCGCAGGAATGGGTCGAAACCCGGGAGGCCAAGCTCCTAGGGGATCAAGCTCTCGACGACCTCGGCCAGAAGACCTTGGAGCTCGCGCTGAAATGGGGTCGCCCTCATCGTTGGCTGCTCGAGCGGAACCTTCGAGCAGTGAGACGCGCGGTCCGCGCCAGAACCACCAATGCGCTCGACCACCTCCTAATCTGGGCTGCGCCGCCGCGGCCGATGACTGTCGTGCCCGCCGCACTGTCTGCCCCGCCAGACGCACCACGGCGAGCGTCGTCGTCGGGCTGAGGGCCGCGCGGCCTCCCGTAGCCGTCTGGCGATCGGTCACGACGCGGCCTCCCGCCGCCAGCGCTGCTCATCGGTCAGCACCAGCGACACCCCGGCGAGCGCCTCGCCCAGCTGTGCTGCCGTGCTGACCCTGACGATCGGTGTCACCTTCGTGGCCTCAAGGGTGAGAAGTATTGGCCCCACCCACCTCAAGCCCTCGTCGCGGGATGCAGCCGCACTGGACCGGGGTGGCAGCTGGACGGATCGCAGTGGGGTGCAGGTGGGCTGTGGGTTGGCTTGAGGCCGTGTTAGCCGGGGTGACGGCGCAGCCGCAGGCCGTTGGCGATGATCAGCAGGGCGGTGCCCTCGTTGAGCAGCAGCCCCAGCGTTAGTGACAACCTGCCGGCCAGGGCCGCGGCGACCAGGACCGCGACCGTGACCAGCGACAGGGCGATGTTCTGGCGGATGTTGCCCAGGGCACGGCGGGCCAGGCGGACCGCTTGGGGGAGCTTTTGGAGGTCGTCGGCCATCAGTGCAAGGTCGGCGGTCTCCAGGGCGACGTCGGTGCCGGCCGCGCCCATGGCCACGCCGATGTCGGCGCTGGCCAGGGCGGGGGCGTCGTTGACGCCGTCGCCGACCATCGCCACCGGCCCATAAGCATGGCGCAGCCCCTCGACGGCGCTGGTCTTGTCTTCGGGCAGTAGCCCGCCGCGCCGGTCGTCGATGCCGACCTGGCGGGCGATCGCGCTCGCGACGTGCTCGTGGTCGCCGCTGAGGATGGCGACCCGCATGCCCAGGGTGTGCAACTCGGCCACTGCCTGGGTGGCCTCGGGCGGAGCTGGTCGGCGACCGCCAGCAGCCCCAGCGGCCGCTTGCCGTCGGCAACCACGACGGTGGTCTTGCCGGTCGCCTCCAGCGCGGCCAGCCGCTGGGTGGCCTTGCCGGTCGCCTCCAGCGCGGCCAGCCGCTGGGTGGCCTTGCCGGTCAGGGCGACGCGGCCGTTGGGCCGGCCGACGAACAGCCGCCGACCGTTCACGGTCGCCTCGACCCCCACGCCAGGCGTGGCACGCAGCTCCCGGCCGGGTGTCCAGGCAAGGCCGCGCTGGCGGGCGGCGGCCAGGATCGCGCCGGCCAGGGGGTGCTCGCTGGCGGCCTCCACGGCAGCGGCCAGCGCCAGGACCTGCTCGGCGTCCTGGCCGTCAAGCGCGGCGATGTCGGTGAGTTGGGGCTGGCCGTGGGTGAGGGTGCCAGTCTTGTCCAGCGCGACGACCCGCACCCGGCCGAGCGCCTCCAGGTGCGCACCGCCCTTGATGAGGATCCCGTCGCGGGCGGCGCGGGAGACCGCCGCGACCACCGCGACCGGCACCGAAGATAACCAGCGCGCACGAGCAAGAGACGACCAGCACGACCAGGCCGCGGTAGACCCACGTGTGCCAGTCCCCGAACAGGAGCGGCGGGATGGTGCTGACCAGGATGGCCAGGGCGACCATGACCGGGGTGTAGGTGGCGCCGAAGCGGTCGGCGAAGCGTTGCGCGCGGCCGCGGTGGGCCTGGGCTTGCTCGACCTGGCGGATGATGCGGGCCAGCGTCGTGTCCTGGTAGGGCTTGGTGACCTTGAGAGTCAGCGCGCCAGTGCCGTTGACGGTCCCGCCGAACACGCTGGTGCCCGGGGTGACCTCGACGGGGAGCGACTCGCCGGTGACGGGGCTCTGGTCGACCGCCGAGGCACCCGCGACGACGATCCCGTCGGTGGGCAGCCGCTCGCCGGGCCGAACTAGCACGACCTCGCCGGGTTGGAGCTGCCCGACGGGGACCGTTTCCAGCCGCCCGTCGGGTTGCTGGCGGTGGGCGGTTGGGGGGGCCAGGGCCATGAGCGCGCGGATCGCGCCGCGGGCACGGTCGCTGACGTAGTCCTCCAGCACCCCGCCGAGGGAGAACACCACCACCAGCATGCCGGCCTCCTCAACCACCCCGAGGGCGAGCGCGCCGGCGGTGGCGACGACCAGCAGGGTGCCGATGGTCAGCCGCCGGCGGCGCAGCACGTCGATGGCGGTGCGGACCGGGAAGATCCCGCCGACGGCCACGGTGGCCAGATAGAGGGCGGTGCCGAGGGTGGCGCGGTGGGCGAGCTTGTCAGCAGCTAGGCCGGCCAGCAGTAACACGCCGGCGGCGGCCAAGGCGAGCAGCCGTGGGGTGCGCCACCACCCCCACCCCCGTCCGGACGAGGATGCCGCCCCGGTGGCTGGGGTGTCGGCGGGCAACAGGCGTAGGCCGAGCCGGCGGGCCTGTTCGGCGACCGTGGCGGGGTCCAGGTTGCCGTCGTGGGCGAGCCGGACAATCCCGGTGGCGCCGAGGACCTCGACGGCGCTGACCCCGGGCAGGCGGCCGAGCGTGCCCTCCAGGTCGCCGGCGCAGTCCAGGCAGCCCTCGGCGACCCGGAAGCGGCTTTGCGCCGGCAGCGACCGTCGCGCCAGCCGGGCGGCTGAGGCCGGGCTGGTGCCGGCGGTCGGCTGGCTCACCGCGCTGCCGTCCCCACCTGGGCTACGGCCGCGGTGGCGGCGTCCTCGGTGAGGCACCAGCCCAGCTCCAGGAGCTGGACCACGCAGGAATCGTCGATGCGGTAGTAGATGCGGTTGCCGTCGCGGCGGGCCGCGAGGATGTGCTGGTCGAGCAGGCGGGCGAGCTGGTTGGAGACCGCCTGCGGGCGCATGCCTGCCTCGGCGGCCAGGTCGGTGACGCACAGCTCTCCGGCGCGGGCCAGGGCGTGCAGCAGCCGCAGGCGGCTGTCGTTGGCCAGCACCTTGAACGTGGCTGCCAACCGGCGGGCCTCGGGCGGGCTGATCGGCGGCCGGGCGTCCAGGGACGGCTTGGTCGCGCAGGTGGCGATGGTGGTGGATGCTGCCATGTCGGGTGCACCTCCCCAACCAGTATTACACTGCCTCGTGAAACGATGAAGTAGCCCGGGAGCCCAGGAGGTGTCGGCGCGACCAAGCGGGAAGCTGGCAGGGCTGCTGGTGGCCGTGACCCTGGAGCGGGAGGTCGCGGCGTGGCAGGCGGCGCGCAACGCTTCAGGTCGTGGGTCGACTGGCGCTTCACGACCGAGGATGCCCGCATCAAGCTGAAGCGCCTCTACCCTGCAATTCAGGGCTGACGAGGTACTAGCGCGCTTCCCGTCCAGGTCGGGGTGGGCAGTGCCCGCGCGTGGTGCGCAGTGGTGAGCGCTGCGGCGCGTGGTGTAGGGCACGCAGAGGGCACCGGGGATGGCTCGGTCACGTGCCGGCCGGGTCGAAGGTGGAAGACCCCGTTGCCGGCTGTGTCCGGCCGGGATCAAGCTCTGGGGGTGACGCCGCCGGGGCCGAGGGCGGCGGCTCTCGTGGCCCGGGGTTCGAGTCCGAAGTGGCCTACAGTATCTGTTGGCGGGCCTGTTGGTGCAGGTCAGCCGGCTGTTGGTGTCTGGCGGTGCCCACTGGTCGGTTTCCAACTCGCGAGCTGAAGCACGGTCGCTATCCCTTCTTCTTCTCGTTCTGTTGGACGTGCACTGCGAGAGATGGAGGCTGGTCGAGCAGTGCCCGCGCGACGATGACGTCCGTTATCAAGCTGGTCGCGTAGCCGCCCTTCAGTAGCGCCCTAAACGCTGCGATCTTGTCGTGCCCGCCACCGACCGCGATCACCTCGTCCACCGTGCGCAACTGCCCAGCGGTGATCGTGATGCAGCGATCCGTGAAATCCGTTGCGACCGGCCGCCCGTCGGCATCGAGCAGGTTCGCGCAGAGCTCGGCACATGCTCCGTGTGCTCGCAGCTGGTCACGTTCGCGTTGGCTGAGGGCGATGTAGAGCTGCGAGTGCGGTGGGGCCCAAGAGCCGACGGCGATGACCGCCTTCGTGAGCTGGTTCCAGCGCCGTTGGGCCTCCGCGACCTGCGGCTCGCGACGTAGCGCCTCGGCGGTTGCGAAGTCGGGGAGGACCTGCGGAGTGTAGATCGGGAACGCCGGGCCTCCGGAGACTGCGGCGACTCGGCGGACGAGTTCGATGCTGTTCTCCTGGACGTTGACGCCCAAAAGAGCGCCCGATAGCTGAACGACCGTACACCGGGCGAGCCGGGTGAGCGCGTCGGTCATGACGGTAAGCGTGCGGCCGTAGCCCAGTCCCAGGATGTCTCCCTCGACGACGGTCTCGGCGAGGAGGTCGGCGGCGACACGCGCGAGATGGGCCCGCAGGTCGGTTTCGGGGTTTTCGGGAGTGTCGACGACGATCGCGTGGCGCAGCTGGTAGGTGGTGCGGACGCGCTCCGAGATATCGGGATCGATCTGCGCGGGGACGCCAACCTCGATGCGAACGATGCCGCTGGCGAGAGCCTGGTCGAGGAGTCGCGCGATCTTGAACCGGCTGACTCCGAACTCCTCCGCGATCTCGAGTTTGGACCGACCGTCGAGGTAGAAGCGGCGGGCGACGGCAGCAAGGCGGACCAGCTCAGCAGGGCCGACCCGCCCAGCAACAGAGGCATCGACCATCTCCGGAACCTCGCACACTTGAGCAACTAGTCGCTCATATTCTCATAGGCCTCTTGACAGCGGCAACGGAACCCCCATTCAATATGTATGCAACGGACGAGCTGGATGGTGCTCAAATGAGCGGACCCTCCGCAACCGGGGACCGGCGTGCCTGCTGTGATCTTCAGAGGAAGTCAGCTTCCTCCATCCCGAGGTCGCTTGAGACCGCAGCGACTCGGCCGTGCGCTCCTCCCGGAATGCTGCCGCCCACGGGTCTCGGACGGTGGCCGGCACAACCCTCGATCACCGACATCTACGTCTCGCCCTCTTGAGGGCTCCCTACAGCACCGCTAGATCGTGACCTTTGCGAGCGGGCGGTGCCCCACTCGGGAGGTGGGTCGATGCGAGATCGCGTTGCCGTGGACGCCTGGCGCAAGATCCCGTGGGCTCTTCTGCTCGTCCTCGCCCTGGTCGCCAGCGCCTGCTCGGGAGCTGGCGGCGGAGGAGGCGGCGGAGGAGGCGGCGGGGGTGGCTCCGAAGGGGGCAAGACCACCATCACCGTCGCGACGGTCGCCAACCCGCAGATGCAGGACATCCAGAAGCTGGCCAGTAACTTCGAGAAGGATAATCCAAACATCACGGTCAAGTTCGTGATCCTGCCCGAGAACGAGCTGCGCGACCGGGTGACCCAGGACATCGCCACCAAGGGCGGCCAGTACGACGTGGTGACGATCGGGACGTTCGAAGCGCCGCAGTGGGCCAAGAACGGCTGGATCGAGAACCTCAGCTCCTATACACAGAAAGATTCCAGCTACGACGTGAACGACCTGATTCCCACGGTCGCCAAGGCGCTGTCCTACAACAACAGCCTGTACGCGGTGCCGTTCTACGGCGAGTCCTCGTTCCTGATGTACCGGAAGGACCTCTTCGACCAGGCCGGGCTGAAAATGCCGGCGCAGCCCACCTGGGACCAGGTCGCCCAGTTCGCCACCAAGCTCAACAACCCAAAGAAGAACCAGGCCGGCATCTGCCTGCGCGGCCTGCCTGGCTGGGGCGAGGTGTTCGCGCCGCTCAACACCGTGGTGAACACCTTTGGCGGCCGCTGGTACGACATGAACTGGAACGCACAGCTCACCGAGGCACCCTTCAAGCAGGCCACGCAGTTCTACGTCAACCTGGTCAAGGGGGCCGGTGAGCCCGGCGCGCCGAACTCCGGCTTCACCGAGTGCCTGACGACCTACAGCCAGGGCCATGCGGCGATGTGGTACGACGCGACCGTGGCGGCCAGCCTGCTCGAGGACCCCAAGAGCAGCAAGGTGGTCGGCAAGAACGGCTACGCGCCGGCCCCGGTCAAGAACACCGCATGGTCGGGTTGGCTGTGGGCGTGGTCGCTGGCCATGCCATCGACCTCCAAGAAGAAGGACGCCGCCTGGAAGTTCATGTCGTGGGCCACCTCCAAGGACTACATCAAGCTGGTCGGCGAGCAGCTCGGCTGGGCGCGGGTGCCGCCGGGTAGCCGCCAGTCGACCTATCAGCTTCCCGAGTACAAGCAGGCGGCCGCCGCCTTCGCCGACCTGACCCTCAAGGCGATCGACCAGGCCGATGTGAACAACGCCGGCACCCAGCCGCGGCCCTACACCGGCGTGCAGTACGTCAGCATCCCTGAGTTCCAGTCGCTCGGGACGGCGGTCTCCCAGGAGATCTCGGCTGCGATCGCCGGCCGGCAAACCGTCGACCAGGCCTTGCAGAAGGGGCAGCAGCAGGCCGAGCAGGTGGCCAAGGAGGCCGGCTACAAGAAATAGATCGTGCGGACGCTCCAGAGGCGAGCCCGTCCTGGATTGGAGGTGCCGTGACCGTCACCGGGGATCGCGCCAGGGAACGTGCGGTTGCGCTCAGGGAGCGTGCGGCAAGGGCAGCGGTGGGGCGCCGCAACCGCTGGGGGCGGCGCTCCCTGATCCTGCCGGCCATGCTCTACACGATCGTGGTCACACAGGTCCCGTTCGTGATCACCATCTGGTACAGCCTGCAGTCCTGGAATCTGCTCCGGCCGGGCACCCGACACTTCGTCGGCCTCGCCAACTACGGTTCGGTCTTCACCCAGTCCGGTTTTCGGACCGCCGTCATCAACACCGTGACCTTCACCGCGTCGGCCGTGATCTTCTCGTTGGCCATCGGCCTGTTCCTGGCGATCCTGCTGGACCGGAAGTTCCGTGGCCGCGGCGTGGTGCGGACCCTGCTCATCTCGCCGTTCCTGATCATGCCGACCGCCGGGGCGCTGCTTTGGAAGACGACGATGTTCAACCCGGTATTCGGCATCGTCAACTTCGTGCTCAGGCCGTTCGGCGTCGGCACGCTGGACTGGGCGAGCAAGTTCCCGATGCCCACGATCATCACGGTGGCGGTCTGGCAGTGGACGCCGTTCATGATGATCATCCTGCTGTCGGGGCTGCAGAGCCAGTCGACCGACATCCTCGAGGCCGCCCGGGTCGACGGGGCCGGCAACTGGCAG
>WNGF01010158.1_pt1 | contig 22021 bp, 25 predicted proteins | sample 5400641 | NCBI WGS metagenome assembly WNGF01 (sample SAMN13153371, study PRJNA577476) | soil metagenome | isolation source: 80 cm soil or saprolite under grassland replicate 2 | place: USA:California | collected 2016-06-15 | reverse complement strand
TCTCATGAATCTGCAAAATGAGCGACGCCAGTCGTTGCGAATCCCACGTCTCCGAGTATCGGTCAGTCCGTCGTGAAGCTTCAGCAGCAACCGCGCCCGCCTGGAGACGTCGTCGTATGCCTGCTTTGGTGTCACGCTATTTCGCTCCCCAAGGCGAGGTGAATGCGGCCCGTCTCGTTAGGCGGACCCTTTCGATATTCTTCGCGCGTGTGGTGCACAGACAGTCTTTGCGGCGTCCCTGCGGCAGCAATTGCCCGAACGCCGGCCCCCGGAGAACATCGAATTGAAAGCGGGGCTCAATCGGAGTCGGCCATCCGGCCAGCGACTTGACAAGCTCGGCAACAACCATGCTCGCGCTCAGGCACGCAACGAATGGCACGGATGGCTGGAAGTCGGCTCTCTGGGCTTCGTCCGAAATCTGTTGAACCATGGCCTCTTGGATCACCGAGCAAATAGATCGACGGAGTCGAGTGCGCAGCCATTCCTTCTTGTCCGATGGCGCCTCACGAACATCCTCTTCTGTGACGACTTCGGTGGCCCTCGGAACACGCGAAATCCGGAGCCCGGTCGCTCGGCTGGCCACCAATTCGGCCGACTCGCCGCTTGGATGCCGAAACAGACATAACAAGCATGCCGTGTCCTCACCCCACGGATGACGACTAACCTGGCAGCCGAAGTCGCCGATCGCACCATCGAAGATGAGGTCGGGCCACAAGGCCTGCACAGCGTGGCGCGCGTTGATGTTGTCAAGCGCATTAAGGACAACCGGGCGCCATACGTTTCTGGCACCGATACGCTCGACAAACGAGGCAAATTCCTCGGGGAAGCCCTTGACGTCAAGTTGTGGTCGCAGGAAATCCGCTGCGAAGATCGCCTTGTCCCTGCCGATGTCGGACGGCCCAACCAGCAGGCAGGTACCGAGATTCTCAGGCCCGAACTTTTGACCGTCCACGATCGTGAGACGACCAGCCAGCGGCAGCCGGCCCAATAAGTACGCGATAGCGTTCCCGATAGCACCCGCGCCGACCATGAGGAGGTCGATCAGGAGCCGATCGGGGAGCAGACGACCTGGGTCGCCCTCGTCGCTGCGATATGAATAGAGGCTGAAGCTGAGGCCATCGACGAGGTGACCTCGAGCCTCGTTCAGTCGGATCAAGCGCTTGAAAGCCTCTGCCACACCGAGGCCAGCCGCCGCCAAGGCCGCGACCGGGTTGGCCTGCGTGCACTCACCGGCCAGATCGGTCGCACCGGACGAGACTCTGGCCATCCAGCCATTCGAGTTGATCACGGTCCATGGAAGATCAGAGCGTGCGTGAGTGCCCACGGACAAGATCGCCTCATAGCGGTCGAGACCCAAAGCATCACTGAGAATCTGGACCGGCGTCTGAAATGCGATCCTCGCTGCTACCGCGTGACACTCGGTGCGAAGTTCTTCGCATCCCGTCGGCAGGAATACCGAGACGTTTGAGCAGATCCTCACCAGGAGCCTCAAACTGCTCAGAAGGCAGTCGCGCCCATTCTCAGTCCTTAGCACGTCATGCTCTCCGGTGAGGAGGACGTGCTTGTTTGTGAAGCGGTGCCGATCGGGAGCGAGTTCACCCAGTCGAGCAGCAGTAGCTTCCGGGCGGCTATACGGCAGGTTCACACTCTCGATTCCTCGCCTACGAGGATGAGCGGTACCTCGAAGCCTGTCCCAACGTGCAGCCGCTGACTGGCCTCGGCCCCAGCGAGCCGCCGATAACCGATATTGGGCTCATACACGTGGACGCCGCAGTCTTCGATTTGAGTTCCCGGCTTGGTCGCATAGTTAGGGGCAACGACGGACAGGTAGTAAGGAACAGCAATGCCCCGCGTTCGATCCGTAATCGACAGACCAATCCCATGGTGGCGACCATGAGAATGAATTTGGCCAATCAGGGCGACCCCAAGGTCGATAGTGACATCGGTCACTTCGTTGAGAAGCCAGGGTTCGATGTTGATCAGATCTGGCCGCTTCACGATGCCGGGCCCGCGAAGGGCGACGAGATGGGTCACGGTCGCTTCTCCATCACGACGGCGCCCGAGCCAGAGCACGATTCCCTCGTTGCCATACGCCCCATCGCGCGCCATCTCGCGAAGCGAATCAGCCAGTGCGATCTCGGGAATGCACCAGCAATCAACACGTGGGAAGAACGTCATCGGTATCGCCCCTGGAAATGGTGATCCAGTTCGTCCTGGAGAATGCGCAGCACCTTCAGGAATACATTGCCACGGGGATCCCAGGCGTACTGCGGATCGGTTTTCCACTCCGGATGGAGCCCAAAGCCCTCGAGACACCAGTTGACGCAGGCATCCAGGCTCTGCGGACGGAACCCTCGCACCAACGGCCACGCTGTCGGCATATCCAGCCGGCCGGTTACGGGATCGCGAAACTTGAGGGAGGAGGCTTGTCCCGGATAGATATCCCAAAGTAATCGTGCCTGAAACACTTCCTGAGTCGCGCTGACGGGCGACATTGAGGCCCAGATCTCAAGCGGCCCCGCCTTCTTAAGCACCCACCTCGCGGCATCCTCCGAGGTCAAGACCTTCTCGAAGTCGTCCTCGAGATTGAGCGCTGAAAGGTCGTCGCTCACCAGCAGGTGCCTTGCGTAATCTGCTGGCTTAGCTTGAGCTGCAGCGCTTTCTGGTCGCCAGCGACATCCCCAAGGGGCTGGTCCATATTCTCGAGGGTGGCTTTCCCGTGATGGAGGGTGTAGCTAATGACGGTGTTGTTGGGGCCCTGGCCCTCGATGAGCGCAAAGGCAAGGAGGACCCGCACCTTGAAGTGACCCACGGTCTCGTTTCGTTTCGCGTGCTCGTCCTTGAACGGTTCCTCTGCTGCCGGGTAGTGAACCACGACGTGAAGGTCCATGTCGTCCTTCATCGAAGACTCCTTTCCTCCCGCACTGTGCAATGGCCCTGCTGACCCCGCCAGCGGTCGGCCAATCCCGATCCGCTATACTGCCGATCCGCGGATTAGCGTAGCGCGGGTCCAACAAAAAAACAAGCCCAAAATTTCAGGGGAACAACCCCGGCCCAACGTGCCCCGCTTCGCCGAGGAGATTTAGCTTCAGGAGACGGACCTTTGCGGCCTCTTTAGAGACAGCGAATTGGTTGGCAACCGCTCGAATAAGCGCCTCCCCTTCGCAGGAGCCGACGTGGAACACTGCCGTTCCGAGGCCACTCGCCGTTCGGTAGTCCCGTAGCGCCTCCTGAAGCGGACGGCGGGGCATCAAGATCGCGCCGCACACATATCCCGCCTGCCACTCCATCCAGTCCTGCGCCGGGGCGCCGATGATACTCGTACGCTTGCACTTCGCGCTCACCTGGACAGCCGTCCCAGCAAACAGCGAACTGCCAGCATTGATCTGGAACATGAAGTCATGGAACTTCGCATGCCCGAACTCATGCGTCAGCGTGGTCCGCAACCGATTCTCGAATTCGGGGCGCCCTGAGATTTCCCGGGAAATTCGGACACGGGGGCGTTGCCCTCGCCCGAACTCTGTGACCCCCTCGACATCGGCGCCTTCCATCGAGAGATCTGCATACATGTCCAGGTCGCCGGCAATCTCCTCGATCAGGCGGGTCAGGTCGTCTGTTGCCACGGGGTATCCCACGCATCGATAGCGACGCCTGAGGAACTCCGAGATAATCTCTTCGCACTCTTCATCTAGCTCTTTCGCATCATAGTGGGGCCGCTCTGAAAAACGGCCGCTTCGGTCTTTGACCCATCTCATCTCATCAGCCTTTACGAATCTTCTGTCGGAAGGCTTTAAATGCTTCGACGACCTGACTAGGGTCGGTACGATGATCGACTAAATTTTCCGGCAGGCGTCCAGCCAGGTAGGCGAGTAGATCTGAGTCGAGATTCAACGTCTTGCCGAGCTGCTTTAGAAGGCCATCGGGCGGTGCTCCTCGTCGATCATGCTCGATGTCGTTCAAGTACTGAGGGGATATTGGCGTCCCATCGTCCTTCTTGAGCTTCGCGGCCAGTTCCTTCTGGGTCATTCCTGACCGCTTCCTCGCCTCAGCGATCGTTTCCCCAAAAGTTGGCATGTGTCTCTCCTGACTACTTTTGTGCGATGAATTGCATAACAGCCAATCCGCTGATAAGCGGATTGTATACCAACTGCCTGGCAATTGGCTGCACGAAAACCGCGCCTAATTCGACGGCCCAGTCTCGGTAGGCCGATGTGCTGACTGTCCTGGGAAGAGAGGCTCATTGCCAGCAGCAAGCGTGGTGGTGTGCTCCAAACCGAAGGTTCGCCGCTGGTCGTCGGAACCACCATGGCAACTCGACAACATCCTCTCGATGGAGTGCTTCCCGGTCGGACTGCGCACCCTGAAGACGTAAGATGCGGCGGGAGGCCCGAGGGATGGGCAATGATCCACGGAAGGCGGACCGCCGACGGGTCGTTAGCGCGGAGTCAGTCGCGGGCTCGACACCACCCCGAGCGTAATCTGGAACTGGGCGCTGCGCTCGGAGGCCGACGCCGCCTCAACCCTCTGCTTCTTTCCACGCAGCACCCTCTCTTTATCATTGGGAATAGGCCGACGGCAGCGCTGACTCGTCGGGGGATTCATGTTGTCGTTCCTCACATCTCACCTTGGCGCTCCGTCACTTCTGCGAGGGTTGGTACGGCGGCTTCTCCAGGAATGGCACCCCTGCTCCGTGCACCTGCACCAGGTCTCGGAACAGCGGGACGGTTGCTTCAAGAATCACGACGGCCCTCCGTAACGAATCCCGGTTCCTCTTGCCGCCGTCCGTAGAGCAGCCGTGGAAAATCTGCTTCCGCAGGACATAGAGTCGAAGAAATAGCCGCTGTAAAACTGTTCCAGATTCATTCTTCCAGATGACGGCTTGCTCCCTGTCTGGCTTCACGACCCTGCCCTCCCGATCCCACTTCTCCCAGTTTCGATCGTCAAGGAACGGATCGGCTAACAATTCGCCAGGAGTGTTCTTCATGCGGGCAACGGCTCGCGCCAGCACTCCGGCCGCATCGGTTCGGGCTACCCATGAGAGAAACGTTGCTATTTCTCGATGCTCGGACGCTGACGGAGCACGAGCTTGATCCGGCCCCGACGCGTCCTGCCTCTGTCGGTATCGTGCTTGGCCATAGAGAGCATTGAAGGCGATCCAAGAGAAGATGAAGCGCCCATCGAGATCCGCCTCGGGGAGTCGCGCAGCTCGACGAATCCAGGAACCAGCCCGATATGCCCGCAGCAAGTGCCCGACCGCCCCAGCGCGACTTCCTGGCGCCTGCTGGCTATGGGAATCCGACTTCGTCAAGCCCGTTCTCCGTGACTATGAAGATCCATACCCCGAGGCTTCGGAGAGCAGGCAGGGCACGCAAGACTAGTCTCCGATGAATGGGCCGGATCGCGACGGCAAGGTCATCCGCAATTCCTTCGCCGCGTCGGAGGACGATCTGGCCAAGCAAAGTCATCACCTCCACATTGATCGTCCCAGGGCTGCTCTCGTGCCCCGGCCGGTCTCCCTTGACTTCCACGGCGAGCACACGACGGTCTTTTTTCGCGATGATGTCTGGGCCGTGCCGTCCCGGCCGACTCGTCACATCGTAGCCGTGGTCGGCTAAGTATTGACGGACACACGCCTCGACTTCAGGCTCCCTCATTGGACGCCCTGTCTCTGCCGAAGATATCGCTCAATGCCCTTCTCGCTGAACCGGACCCCACGTCGACCTATTCGAACTGTGAACGGAAGTTGCCGCGCGTGTTCGTACAGCCAATACTTCGTCACGGCCAGGCGAGCCGCCGCCGCCGCGGCGGTCAAAAGACGATCTGCCCTTCTCGTGTCTTCCTCCGCTTGCTCCCGCGCGAAGGCACGAATCAGTTGAGCAGAGAGAGCCCCCTGAACTGCCGCGATCTGGCTCAGAAAGGCTGGGATTATCCCAGGAGGGGTGTCGGATGCGCGAGTGGGATCTTGGACGAGTTCGGCTAACGTCGGCACCGAGTGTCGCGAAGGCATATCGCTCCTCTTACCAAGCCGAGAATGACGATGCTGGCGCGCCGCGCGGACAGCATCCAACCCAGTTCTTCCTTGAGGGGCGTTTCACCGTCTGCGCTCAGCCTCAGGCGGTCCCGCCGGTCCGGTCAAGCCAGCTATCGCGCCGAGCGAAGCCGAGGACCGTATCCTTGTTCATGAGGACGAGCATACCGGCAACGGACAGGATAACAATCAGGCTCCCGATGAGATTCTGGTTTCGGATGTGCGCCGCAAGGACCCGAAGGAAGCGTTCCTGCTCGCCGCCGTCGAGGCCTCGGGTGGCCGCCCTCCACAGCAGCTGGTTGCGGGCCCACATACGCTTTTCCCCATCGAGCGCTCGCTGCAGCGTAGCCGGATCGTCGGCACGGGTGGTGGTTTCGGAATCCAGATGCCTGAGATTGTTGTCCAGCAACCAGCGGTACGGAGAGAGGAAGAACATCATGAACGGCAGGCAGAGCGCGGCGACCGCGAGCGACCGGGCCCAGTCGCCCAGCTCAGTGGGTAGATGCGCCCAGGCTACGCTTGGGATCAGCCCTGCGCAGACGTAGAGCAGTGACACGAGGGTCGCGTCCTGGATGAGATTATGTCCGAGGTCGTGCCTGGTCATCTCCGACGCCGGTGGTGCAGCTAGCCGTCCCACAATGACCGACAGCGCCGCCTGCACGGCGAGGATGAGAACGCCGGCGCAGACGCCGCCTGCCCACGAGTACAATCGAGGTGGCTCGGCGAGGACGAAGGTAAGGGCGGCATAGCCGGACAAACCTGCACTCGCCGTGAGTAGGCCGGCTGCGACCCACAGCGGAGCGTCAACGCGGCGCAGTCGTAGCAGCGCTGAGTTGCAAATGACACTGTTAAGCGTCCACAGCGCCAGCAGCAATCCTCCGAGAAGAGCGAACAGGTTGAGCCGGTAGGTGCCAACGAAGACGAGGGTCACGGGCCACGACATCGCCACCAGTGCGGACGCCCAGCGCAGCACCCGTGCTCGTCCGAGACCGAGCAGCGCCGCGAAGCCGCAGGCAACCAGCCCCACCCCGGCCAGCAACGCTAACTTTGGTTGGATACCCGACCCGGCCAAGTAACGAACATCGGTCATGGTGGCGAGCGTGACGGCCAGCGTCAGGAAGATCGCGGCCGCACCGGAGACCACCACGAGCAGCAACGCGAAGCGCGCCGCCCGCCGGCTCACCGGGGGTAGCGTGTAAGAGCCGTCAGGCCCAGCCGGGTCCTTCTCCTCTCTCACTTCCAGGTCGAAGCGGCGCCGCATGATCGGAAATAGCCTCCACACGATCAGGACCGCAGTCAGGAAGCCGAGGACACGGGTGAGGTCGTTGTCTTCGCGCCACCTTGGCGCGCTAACCGCAAGCAGCCCAAGTCCCCCCAGCGCTGCAAAGACGGCGAGCACGTCCCAGCCCTGATTCAGCCACCGAATGCCCTGGCCGCCCCGGCCGACCAAGGGCAATAAGATGAGCGCAACCACGAAACCGCCGGACCAAGCCGCGGCCTGCGGCCAGTGCTGCCCCGCGATTGCGTCGGCGCTCAAGGTCCAGGTCGCTGTAAGGAAGAGGGGCGACACTAAGCCCACCAATACCGCCCAGGCTAATTCCGGACGGTAGGGCACGTTTCCATTGAGGTCTCGTATCAGCAGAGCCAGCGCTACGCCGACACCAACGAGGCCGACGCCGACTGTACTCAGGACGCGGCCATACTCGGTAGACCAGGGGGCTTGCGCGGCCAGCCCCAGAGCGATGGCCGCAAGGACGCCGAACAGCGCCGGGCGACACAACGCCCTGATCTGCATTCCAGCGGCCGCAGCAGTCATGATCACCAAGGCGAGGGCTGCCGTAGCGAGCGCGACGATCGAACTTTGCGAGGCGAGGGTCGCGGAGATCGAATCCCGCACCGCGAGTACAGCGTAGCCCAGGAGACAGCCGCACACCGCGGCGCTACCCGGTCCGGCGAGCAGCCGGACAAGTCGCTGCCGCACGTCGGGTAGTGCCCGGGCGCCCCCAACGCGGATCAGCATCGCCGCGAGCGCTGCCGTCAGTATGCCCGCTGTGACCACCGCATACGCAGCATGCCACTTGCCGGCCGCTGTAAAATAGTGCGGCTCCGGCAACGTCCAGTTCAACTGAGGGTGGTTGTCGTGCAACCACATCAACTGCGTCAGGAGAGCGCCAGCAGCCCCAAGCAACCCCGCGACCAACGTGACCGCACGCTCCGTGCGGGCCGGTGGCAGGGCCTGAGCGCCAGCGATAAGCAGCAGAATCGCGAGAGGAAGAAGCACACTGTCACCGACGTAGGCGCTTGGGAAGGCGAGCAAGCCTGGCAGGTTCTCCCCACGCGGGCTGAGCGCAGCGAACCCGGCGAGCACAACGAAGCCACCCAACACCAAACCGCCGGCCGCCAACGCAAGCGGTGTCAGCACCCTTACTGGTGACTCGGGAAGGGGATTCTCGACTGCTGCTCCCATCGGGGAATCACTCCGGCCGGGATTTTCAATATGAATCATTCTTCTTAGCCGCGCGACCTCCAACCAGCCATTTCGCCCATTCAGACTTGGTTGTTTACCTCCCAGCCTCCGGTCCGAACCAGAGGGGATTCTACCTGAATCTGAGCCCTTTGCCTCTCAGTGGGGACTTGAAATCCTCAACCCCGAAACGGTCTCCTTGCACCTCAGCCCGTGAGTCTTACCCTCGCTGGAGGTCGTCGGGCAACCTCTACTCGACGCCGAACGGAAGCCAGGTCGCGTCGTGACGTTCTCGACCGGCTCGCCGCGGCTCCTCCCAGAGGTCAAGCGCCTCGTCAGCTTCTCGCAGAGCCGACGCTGCCGCGTCTACATCCGCCGCATGCTGGAGTCTTCGCCCGAGTATCAGAAGGGGCTCGAGGATCTCCACTTCGACCACTCCGACATCTGTTTCGATTGACGCGACGAATGACGTGAATCCATCCGTGCGGTTCCGAGGCTCCCCGGTCCGCCCTCGTAGTTCAACGTCGGCACGCTCCAAAACCGAGTCGAGCTCCACGAACATATTGGTCGAGTCTCTCGAAGCGGCGCTCTAACGTTGGCTCAATAGGCCAGCGTGAACCGAGTCACTCATCGTGCCCGACTATTCGTCCTTTGCTGTCTTGCCGAAGAGATAAGCCGGCAATTGCTCCGAACAAGGCGATCGCGGCGGCACCTTCCGCTGCTCGGGCGTCCACCTAGGCGGGTACCCGCCTTAGAATCCAACCAGGCGCTTAAAGAAGTCGCCGAGCGGATCAACCTCCGCCGCGACCGGCTCGATTCTCACCCTCCCACCGGGTTCTCGGTCAGCCGCGATGAGCGCAGCCGCATCGAGCAAAGGCCACTTCTCACCAACTCGAACCAATTGAAGACTGCTGAGAAACGCTACGAGCTCATCGACAGGACTGGTTCCAGCATTCCCCTTCCGAGTGGCCTCCTTGTCGGCGCGAATCAAATAGATCAGGCCGATTCTGGCTTTCGGCTGAGCCAATCTCAGATTTACGGCATCTCCGACTATTTCTCGCTTTCGATTGTTCAGGTTCTTGCGAACGGACCCACTCTGAGTAACCACGAACAGTACGGTGGCTATTTCTCCATCCCGCTTAATCGCAATATCTGCCTTTCGTGGGAAGTAGTGCTCTACGACTACTTCCAGTTGTATCTGGTCTGCGGGTACTCCCTGCTGAATAAGCTCGGCCATCGCAAATCGGATTACTGGCATCACATGCCGCTTTGAGGCGCTGCCTGCGTCACGGTGACGTACGTAGTCCTCGAGCGACGAAACAAGGCGCTTTCTATCCCCAGCCGCCATCACATCCTCGTTTGCGACGCGACATACTGGCGACCGACGTCCGTCAATTTCCGCCCACCACGTTCTCGGGTGATCAAACCAAGTCTCAGGAGGTAGGGTTCAAGTCCCTGCTCAAGGTTGCTCTTGTCCTCACCTAGAGCAGTGGCCAGCGTCTGCAACCCGACCGTTCTGTCTGGAAACAACTGCCGCAGGTAGCCGCGATCCTGATCGGTGAGGCCCCTGTCATCCGTGCTCCGTATCTCCGTAAAGAACCTGCGAACGTCCTCGACGTTCGGCTGGATCTCTCCTAGCGCGATTGCCATGCCCACCTCACGGAGGTACTGCAGGGCCTGCCGAGGCATAAGTCGACCTACGATGGCAACCACCGCAAGCGCGTCGTCATTGAGTGAATCAGCCGCAGGTGGAACTTCATTTGCCCCGCGTTTCGCTCGCAGAATCTCAACGACCTCTTCGAGGGAGTACTCTTGCAGCTGAACATCCATGAAGCGGCTGATAAACGCTGGTCGCAGCTTTCCCCGGTCCGTCGTTGCGATCACGAAGGTTACTTGTCTCGTGCTTATCTCACCGCCGCTGTAGAGCAGCACTCTGTCCGTCGGTTCGGTCGCCTTCAGGAGTGAGTCCTGTGCAGGTCCGGAAAGGCTGTGTACTTCATCGATGAAAACAAGCATAGGCGGAGCAAGTTCTCTACCATCGTCGTCGAACAGAAATGGTGTCCCAGCCTCGTTCGCAGTTTCCCGCATCTTGCGGGCAAGCGCAAGGCTTGCTTGATTCGCCTCACCGCCCCCTGATTCCCAATAAACCCGTCAAACGCTTGATCGATTCGGGCGAATACTGGGTCCGCTGCAGCTCCTTGTTGCCCTGGCGCCTCGCCCTGTCTTGTATTTGCCACAGAAGGCGCAGGCGACACTACTCGTGGAGGTGCGGCCGGAACCAGCTGCGGAGGTGCGGTCGGAACAGGCTCCGGAGGTGCGGCCGGAACTGGCTGAGGTGCAGATGGCGCTGCCTGCGGAGGTGCGGCCGAGACTGCACTCACGCGCATGAGTGGCGCCGGAGTCACTAGGAGGGCCTCCAGCCTACCCAAGGGTACAGTCACGTACTCGGTGCCGCGGTCAAGCTCTACGATCACCTGATCTCCCGGGATGGTGTGGTCCAGCATCAGCGCAGTTCCCACGGGTGGCTCGACCTTGCCCCCTACCCCATTTCCCTCCCAGGGCTGGAACTCCACCTCACCATGATTCATCTTCCGGAAGAGCTGCTTTAGACCGAGTGCGCGCTCGATACCTTCGTCGTCCTGCAACACACCGAAGGAGCGATACCGCTCCATCACTTCGTGGATCGACCATGCAAGATCCCTGGCAACTATAAGACAGGATGGTCTCCCGTCCGTGGCGAACGCTTCACTCGGAATGATCTCCCGCAGTCTCTTCGAGGTTTCTGCGAGTTGCCTCCCAGCTTTTTCCCACTGCTGCCGTCTGGCACCAAACTTTACTTCCACCAGTCGATAACTGATGCGAGGAACTTCTTGCTCGCGCAACGGGAGGTAGAGTACCAGTATGTCATCACACCTGGTGCCACCCTCCAGAGACTTGAAAATGGGAGACCGGCCCGTAAGGTCTCGAAGCGCAATCACGACCGGAAAGGTATCGTCCCGTGTCAGTGCCTCCGCAGAAAGAAGCCATCGCATCGCAAGAATATTGTCCAGACCATCCATGAACCCGGTGTGTGTTTCGGCATGCTTTGCGGCTGCCCGCATAAAATCGAACACCTTGGTGCCTCGTACTAGATTGATGTCGCGAAGAAGACCCTTCGTAACATTTGCATCGACTCGCTGACGGACCCCACTCGGAAGGGCCCCGAGCGCTGTTCTTAGCGAGGCGGTGAACGGCGCAATTCGTGACGTCACTGACACGATGTCGCGACCCGGCAATTCTGGATCACCCCGGTCACTGCATTCCACAAGGTAGATCCCCGCGCGACTTGCCCGCTGCCCCACAAAGAACTCCGGGCCTTGATCTGGGTCACAATGAATCGAGATGAATGCTCTTCCGTACTCGGCCGCTTCATCCGCCCTCGCGACCTGCCTTAGTCGGCGGCTGGGAACCGTATCTTCCACCACGCCGGCCAGAAGCCCCAGTGACAGGCGCCGAGCTAGAGAAACGACAGTTGCATAGCGCTCCCTGGATCGGCCTCCCCACAAACCTTCGGCGCGCTCTCCGTAATTTTCGCCAGAGGATGACACATACCGCGTGTATCGAACTTCATTCGCCTCCATTTCGGCAAACCGCACCGGCTCCTCCAGCAGTCCCGCAGCGAATCCAGAATCTCTTACGAGCGGACTCTGGCGTGAGATACCGGCGAAGGGCGTAGCCTCCGCCTGCGGACCAGTCGTCCGAAACACCAAATGCGCCTCGCGCTCGCCGACCGTTCCCAGCTTCGCGACCTGCACACGTCCAAGAAGTAGATTTCGGCGCTGCACATTTGCTTCGGTCGCCCTTCCCTTGAAGAGGGCTGTAAGTGCTGGCTCATCGTTGGTCGATACGACACCCACGTCAAAGCGGCAGCGAATGGAGCTATCCCCGCTCAGCGCTTCCATTGCTCGAAGCAAGTACTCGCCCTGACCAGGTCCAACATCAACGTTCATACACACTACTTGTCCTGAGCTATTCAGGTATGGACATAGCTCGAGCAGCCTCTTCACCTTCGACCCGACGACCGCATCGAGTTCGCTATCTGTATCAACAGCGACCCCTCCTGGCGTCCCAAATAGCTGCCACAGAAGCGGAGCTCGCCTTGAACTCGCAAGAACTTGCCCGCGCCACGGCACCCAAGGGAGAATGCCGCCGAGAATCGGCCTGTTCACGAGCCACTCGATGTGTCCTCGGTCGGCTAGGTTCGTCCACTCTTGTTGAAGAATTCCACGCTGCAACGTGGTCAACAGTGCGACGGAGATTGGATGAGTCGGCGCCAAGTGAAGGGAACCGCGATCTCCGACGGCGCGGTCACAGAACAAGACAGGCTCAATAACTGCTTGATTTGCTGATCGGCGGACACTTTCCTCCAGGCGACCTAGCAGCGTGCAGTACTCGTCAACGTATTGATCCCCCGCTGCCGCCAGCGACGCGTCGCGCAGGTCTGCAAGATAAATGCTTGGCTTGCCCGGCGATCCACCTCTGGTACGTCGCCCACAATTCTCGACCACTGCCTCGAAGAATTGCCGTCGTGAAGTTAGCCAAGCGTCGAGCCAGTCAGCCTTAGCGGCAACTGTTCCAGCAACCTGACGGTCCACCGCGTCCGCTTGAGCTCGGGGGGCGGGCGATCTTGCCCGCGCCATCGGAACAGCACATCGTCAACTTCAACCTCTATTGTTTCTCCATCCTCAGGAGGCAGCCGTTCATCCTCAATGACGTGCTGCTTGCCTCCTACTCGGACCGTTATGGCGTCAAGGGTCCCGTCAACCACGAAGCAACGCTTGGCGGTGTCGATAGTCGCTCCATCAGGTGCTACAATCTTTTGACCTTCCACGACCGCGATCCGAATTCGCTGCGTCGGGGTAGGCGCTCTTCCTCCTCGGAGCTGCTGCGGCCGTACCTGCAACTCCTGAACCGTGAACCTCTCACCCCCTACTCCAACAGTCAGGCCAGGTGTTCTCTCTCCCGCCGCAATCGCGCTCAGAAGATTCCTCTCCGCGTACACCCAACCCGGCTCGTCACCCTCGACAACCGCGAACATCAGGGCCCGACCCGTCGGCGATGCGACTACCAATTCAACTTCAGCATCCTGTTCTGATGGTACCGAGAGCGCCTGCCACGGAAGTCCCTCCCCGGTTGCCTCCCCACTTGCTGCCAGCGCGAAAAACTCGATGCTTGCTGTCCCGATCTTGGCTGGCGCCGGCTTGTACTTCCGCAGACTTCGTTCAACCTCGCCTAAGGTGACCTCGGCGTCGGTGACTCGCCGCGTTGCCCCTCTCAGGCTTGGCGTTAGTGCGTCGTAAAACGGCTCTCCAGGCTCCCCTAAGGCGATATGCCGCGATGCCGCGACTATCGGGTCTTGCGCTCGCAGTTGCCGGAAGCTCTCGACGAGCGCCGCTACCTCCGCGTTCTTACTGAGGCGCTTTTCGCTAAACGTCATCATCTCCGGGTCGCGGAATAGCAGACCAAGCTTCGATAACTGGCCTCCGACACCTCCTGGCTGTCTTTCCCGGCGGCACGCTTCCATGAAACTCGTCCCAGACTCCAGGGTTTCCACCCTCGTCTGCGCCCAGGCCGGTTCACGACCAACGTGCTCCTTCCACCAACCGAGTACGTTGCATGCAATCCCATGGGCGGTCGGCTCAAACCCGACCTTCCATTCATCAGACGTTAGCCATCCGACCAGGATCTCAACAGAGTCGACGCTGGTGGCAAGTTCGCTCGAACTGGCGGACCTTTCAGTCTCGAGCGGCCTTTCGTCAAACACAAGAAACACGCGAACCGTGTTCCCGCTCGCGCCATATTGAAAATTATCCCTAAGCCGGCTTGCAAACCCCTGCGAGCCTTCCCATCTCTGCCTAGGCTCCTCCGGAACCACCACGTACGGAATCACTTCAATTCTCTGCCCAGCGCGCTCAAATGCTGCGCACGGCAGCGTCACATCGACCGTTCCTCCCTCATCCTTACGAATCGTGACATTCGTCGTCTCCCCGGCCTTGAGCAGAACTGCCGCAATAGAGCTCGCCTCTTCAGGACTGTATCCCTCCAAAACAATGCGTTCATGACTCGCTAGGCGAAGTCCTTCCACGGCTCTCTTCGTCAACGCCGCCACCACCTCATCAAACTTCATCGCCTAGACTCCCGTTGGATGCCTAAGGAAGTTGGCTTCCCCGACGTCCGAGAGACGGTCGAGCAACCCAAGGCGCGCGAGCGATGAGCGAAGATCCTCCGTGGCCTCATGGTCGGCGGGGAATAGTAAGTCCTCTTCGAGTCGCAGTTCAAAGTCCGCTAGCGGCAGCCGCCCCCGAAGCAGCTTCCTCCGAGCTCTCGGCACCATTGTCGTGTCATCTCGCTCCAAGATGTCACGCTTCTCGAACATCGCAAGCACAAGCAGGTAGATAAGTTCGTCTCCCAATCTGAAGTGCTTCGCCGGCCTGTTTGCGACCATCGACTCAGGGCCACTCCGAACAACAGATTCGAATACGGTTTGATGGTGATCTCGCGGATAACGGCGATTGTCAGGCATTGAGTAGTAGCGTCGAACGCCATCAAAAAGACAAGACACAGGTGCTAGACGAAGCAAGTCGTCGGCCGCTGGATCAAGCTGTTCTATCTCTCGACCATACTCACCTAAGAGGGCAACTAGCTCGCCTGCCAGTTTCCGCTGAGCCGGGTCGGCGCGCTCGAGTTTCTGTCTCGCCTCCGTCCATCTGAGCGGGCCACTCTGCGGCGACTCCCCCGACGCTACACGTACCGCGAGTTCCAGATTATTGAGAACCGGTAGAAGCAAGTACGCTTCATTCAGCGCCTGCATCATCGCCTCGTACTCCGCCTGAGGCACACCCAACACACGCGCCTTGGCGCTATGGTAGCGAATACACAAGTCACGTCCGGCCCAAGGTCTATACTCCGGGCCCGCACGTTCGCTGTGTAGAACTTGACACGCCCAGTCCAGCTCTCTGTACAAATTCCGCGAGAGCCTCACCATGAACAGACCGAAATGATAAAAGAGTAGACGCTCCACAAACGCCACTCGTTCGATCCTCGCCAGGCCAGGGGTGTGAGCGATTGCTTGAACATCCGCCCCCAGACGCTGCCCTTGGCGCGCAAACTCCTGAAGAGGCCAAAACTCACTTTTTTCGGGAAGCTCCTCGTATACGAGGCTCCACCAATCTGAGTCTGAATCTATGAAACCTGGCACCCGCTGAAGTTCGGCCAGCTTCGAACCTACGATCCGCTTCTTCAATGCGTCAACAAGGGCATGGTCAAGGGGCGTCAACCCCTCCGTCCTAGCAAAGAGGTTTCGCAGAACGCGGATTAAATGATTGTCAAAATAGTTAGCTTCGTCGCAGGATAAGAACTCGAGGAACTTGCCCCTGAATCCCTTGTCCGTTTGGTTTCGTCTTCCGCGCCCTTCAGCATCAGGTCCCTCGCTCCAGGCCCTCCGGCCGTAGGTATCAAACGCCATTGGGACTGAGACGTGTATTGGAAACAGGATGTCCTTGCCGGCGGCGCCCAGTGGAGGCGTCCTGTATATGGGATCGAAGGGCTTCAGATCGGCATTTACGTCAGCAAGCGGGGTGGCACCTTCTGCGTCACCATGGAGGAGCAGTTCGCTCCGAACGAGATCTTGCAGGACTGCATAGAGCAAATGTTGCCGCGATTCCGCAGACACTGATCGGGGCAGCAGTGAGGCGTTTACCGTCCGTCGCCACTCGCTGCTTGAGGGAATAGGCAGCTTGGCCCCGGTCGGTCCAATGCGGATGCATTCTTCGGCGATTGCTAGGTCGGTGCTGACAAGGCCAGCAGTTTGCAGCCGCAGGAGCACGGTCCTCGCCAACTCAGAGCGCGAAGACAAGGTAGCCTCCTCCCTCGACGCCTTCGATCTGGAGAACGTCCACGCCGTTGAACACGGCTACGCCTGATTGCTCCGCAGCAAGCGCACCGACGCTCGCGCCTACGCGCTCCAGATGCTGAATACGCTCCGGGTCTAGGCTTCCGGCCACGTATCCGCGCGTCGCAACCCGCATCAGGAGACGGTACAGCGACCAGTTGACATCGATCTTCGGACCCTCACGCAGAGGTATGGGAACCGTGAGCGGGTACGCTCCGAGAGCCTCTGCCATGGCGGCCACATCCGGGCGCATGCTGCCTGGACGATAGACGTCAGGACCGAGGATGCGACAGTCCCTGTTCGTGTCTAGCTGGCCTGGCCTGAGATGGACGAGCGTGAACAGCTCGCGCCGCCCTCGCCATGGCAGCTTCAATTGCCAAAGATTTGGGTGTTCGCCCGTCTGCGGCCGGTACATCTCTCGCAGCACATCGACGACTCGCTTGTGAACTTCATTCTCGCGAACATCCACTCCGGCTAAGGCGTTGTTGCGCACTCTATCGAGTGCGCTGGCCCATTCCTTGAGCCAAGCGTGCCGAAGCGCATCTGGCTCCTCGCTCTGCAGGAAGAAGGCCCTCCGGACGGCCGCTCGCGCCCGCGCCTCTGGCTCGTCTGGCGATCCGCACAGCGCCTCTGCCGATAGTCCCAACGTCCTTGCGAGCTCCTCTGCGAGTACACGATCCTCTTCCGGGGAGAGCCCAGCTACGAGCGCCGCTTCGTGCCCGCTCAGCGAAAACCGCAAGGACGGGTCCATGCGGGCGAGCTCGGTTGACAGCCCCGGATTCTCCTGCCCCAGCCAAGACTCAGCATCGGAGAATAGCCCGCTGAAGAAGAGCCCCCTGGTCAGCTCTTCGTCAGATGCTTGCCCTATCTCCTTGCAGTTGATTAGGGGCCGCGCTGCCGTGATTCGCGCATCGTCGAGACCCCCTATCGACAGTCTGTAAGCGAGATGCCAAAGTCCGCGTGGTCCGATGTGGATGCGGTCTTCCAGAGCGATATCCAAGAGCAGCGTCTTGAGTCTTACACGGACAGCCGGAAATCTGAGGGCTATGAGGTTCGCGTTTACGGGACACCGCGGGGCTTGCGCGCAGGTGGCGCAATTTGGATCACTCTGCGCGAGGAGCCCCCTTTGATTGTTCGGATCCAGCAGGTCGAGCATCTCATCGACATACTGCCGAGCGCCTTCGTCTAGCTGGACGAGCCCCCTGCGATCCAAGTCCACAACAAGGACCCGGTCAAACCGTTCTCGAAATGCGTCTGACCATTCCCCCTCAGCGATCGCCTGCATGCCCATTTGCCCGCGGAGGATTCTGTCGAGGTCGCGAAAGCGGTCGCCGCACGCTCCCATGAACTGAACTGCCGCTCCAGTATTGATGGCTACGATGTGTAGTTTTGCAGGATTCCACCCCTGGCCGTCCATGAAAGGGAAAAAGAAGCGTGACAGCCGGTCTACGGCGCGTTCCCGAGGGCCGTCGCTGTGGGTCGCATCGAGAACCCACTCGACATCGCCGAGACCAACACCCTCGCGCTTGAGCCGTGCGCGGACGGACCGTAGTAGATGCGACTTCCCGTCGCCGGCATTACCTGAGAGCAGAATCAGCGAGTATCGCCGCCCATCAGGGCGAGTCATCTCCTCCAGTATCAGCTCCACAAGCCAATGTTCTATCGGGTGTGGAATCGTCGGCCGGTCCAGCGGCGATTCGTCGTCAGAGCCGTTGACCACAGAACCTTTGCTCGACTGCCGAAGTTCTCTCAGGCTGTTAATGACATCTGTCATGTCTTGCGTCCTCGGATTAGCACCACATGCTCAAACAGTTCACCTTTTGAGTACTTGCGGGCCCGAGTATTCACTAGACCTAGGTGCGAACGAACATGATCGCTGCGCACGATCTCCGACGTGGAGGCCCCTAGGGCGCGCGCCATTTCCACATAGATCGTTCCGAGGGGGACATGAATGTCCTTGTACCAGCTATCCTGAACGACCAGAGCGGCGGGAGCGCCACGCTTCAGAACACGCAGGTACTCGCGCAAGATTGCCGCTGCGTCTCTGAAGTATTGAACATGGTTCTTGAAGTAATACCCTGAAGACGCCTTAGACGGATGTCGGCGGATCAATTCCAGAACCTTCCTGCAGGTAGGTCCCCAGTCTTTCCGCATTTCGTAGCGTCCACCAGTAATGCATGTTGATCCCATGATCTCGCGCCGCAATCGGTCTTGATCGGATGCTGACTCAACCCCAAGCGTCGCGAGCTCAACCGCCGTTGTTACCGCATAGTCGATTCGAGTCAGGTAGGGAGGGGACGTGACGATCAGGTCAATTGAAGCCGACTTGAGCGGCAATGCTCTCGCGTCGGCATCCAGTACGAGTGCACGATCAACCGGACTTTTGTCGGGTCCAAATGCGGCTACGAGGTCAGCTTCCATCTCGGCCGCCGCAGCGACGAAGCCCGCCAGCAGATTTGCGGGCTCCTTCTCTGAAATGGTACTGCGCTTCAGCCAAGTGGGGTTCTTGGAGGGGCGTGCCCGTGATGCTCGCCTCGCGGCCACTATCAGCGCGGCCGTTAAGAAGGCCCGAATTGATGCCACACATGGTGCTGAGTCGTTCAATGTCGCCAAGAGGCGGGGGGCAATCGGCGCTAAGGGTTCAGCAGACGTTCTCTGGATGGCTGACTGCAGGCGCCGGACATCTGTGAAGGTCTCGGAGTGAAACCACGCATCAGCATCCGGCGACATCTCAGCAAGTCTGGAGATGCGCCGCGCCGCGTCGGCTGTCTCTTTGGCGATTTCAGCCAAGGCCCTGCCAACCAGAGCGGCGTTCTTAGCCCGAGCGATTGCCGCTGCAGCTGGGTTTAGGTCGGCACCAATGCAGCAGTATCCCGTCTGTTGAGCCACAAGGGTGGTTGTACCGCTTCCGTTCATAGGATCGAAGACGATCGCCGTATCGCCCACCTTGAATTCGTCAAGGAGGCTTGCGACGAAATCCTCAGAGAAACCAGCGTAGTACGGGAGCCAAGCGTGCACGCCTGCCCGCTCCTTCGCCGTGCGCTTTGCGCTTCGGTCGGGGACTGGCGCTGACTTGGCTGGGTGCTCGGACGTGCACTTCACAGCGGCAGGTCTGCTCGGGCGCATGCATCTCTTGTGCTGGTTTCGCGATCGAGAGCTTCGCCCCGCCCGCAGCTGTGGGCGGCCCTACAGGCCAATTGAGCCGCATGCAAGTCGGCGCATTCGGACAGCTCGGACGGACCCCGACTCGGGATTAGCCGAGCAAACCCACCCAAGTGCGTTGCAGGGACTCTGGACGTCATTTCAAAATGTCCGTGTTCAGCGCCTGGGACTCCGTGAGGCTGCGCGGAACCGATAGGTTGCCAGTCAGCTCACCTTGGGTGTCCTGCATGGCTGCGACCCGATTGTAGCGAACACGCCGGGCCAGGGTCCGGCTCTTTTGGGCCGACCGCCGGTGGAGAATCGCCGCCTGCCGGCAATCATACATATCGGCTGGCGTCACACTCTCGATCCCCTCCTAGTGCCGCTCGTGACTGCAGAAGCGGCTGAAGTGGTCCCAGGATGATGCGGCCGCAGTAGACGTGTCGAATTCGGAAGGCGCGCGGGTGATCCTCGAAGGTCGCCGCCAGATAGCAGAGCCTTGGTCTGTGGGAAGCCAGGCCCGCGTCGCGACCGCGGCAGCCAGCATGCCCTCCACTACACCTCCGGGCTCGCATCAGGCTAGGAACTCCGTTCATCTGCACAGGCACAGCGTGCATTGCGTCCCCTGGCACGACGGGAACTCGGGGTGCCGACTTCTAACGCCTTGGCGTTATTCCCCTTGAGTAGAAGTCTGCCCACCGATTAGACCAAACCCGAAGCACGCTTCGTGAGACGCAGGTAGGGGCCTCTGGGTACACGCTTGACGTGAGGCACGCGGTGGTGGTACAGATTTCCTTGGTGCGGCGATCAAGTGGTCCCGTACCGGAGCAGCCCCTGACGGGGTATGAGAGGAGGGCAAACGCCCATGAGTGACTCCGACCTTTCCAGCCAGTTTGCGGCACTCTCCGATGTTGCCGCGCGCCTCAACGCCGAATCCGATACCGTCAATCAACTGATCGAGCAGTTTCAGGACAAGCTGCGCGCCCTGAACGTCGGCCTCGATGCGTGGGTGCTGCTCGACACCGAGCCGGGCTCTACGGTCGTGCCTAGTCCAAGGGTGACCAGCAGACCGGCTGCCCCGACGACCGTGACGATTCAGATCTCCGTGGGCTATGCCAGAGGCGACGATGGGTGGGGCCTGTATGCCAAGCGCATCGCCTATAAGCCCCAGACGCCCAGCCTTGTCTCTCTTGTGCCCGCCGAAGTCGTCACGGTTTACAAATGGATCAAACTTGTTGACGCTTCTCGCGCCATACGCGTTGAGGCACTGGGCGCATTTCCAAAACTCCTCGAGGCACTGAAGACCGCCGCGGAGTCGGCGGTCCAAACCATCGAGAACGCCAAGAAGTTCGTCCGCTAAGCGTTCGGCACAGGGCTGAGGCTCCGGTGCTGAACGTCGAGTGGGCGTGGAACACCTTCCTGCATCGTCCGCTGATCTTGGACGTGTCCAGGATCATGCCCACCACCACGTCCGGGGCCCCCTCCGCCAAGGCCATCGCCCCTCGATGGGCCACAGTCGTCAGGCTCTCATGACGAAGCGTGACGTGCTCAATCTCTTGGCGTCAGCGCACGACCTCACCGCGGGCGCCATCGCCCGGCAGCTGCAGACTTCGATGGAGGCGAGCGGCATGATGCTCATACGCCTGATGCGTCAGAGCCTCGTTGTCCGTGAACTCGATGAAGGCATCTTCATCTATAACCTGACGCCAAAGGGCGACGCTCGCCGTGTCTTCCTGAACACGCGGACGAGCGAGACCACCGGATAATCCCCATGCCTCGAGCCCCACGAGTCCGAGACGGAGACATGGGCGGGGCGCACGGGCCTCGTGTCCGGCGGGCCTGGCTCTCCCAGCTCAAAGAGGAGGCCGTCCGACAACTTCCCGCCTCAGCCTCGGCGGGGGACCGGGCGAAGCTGCGGTCGAATGTTGAGCATGCGCTCCATGGGCACAGCCCAGACGATCCTGCCCCGGAGATTCTGGACATCGTCGCGACGCTGGTCAGCGAGACCCTTGCCGCGTTTGAGCAGGTCAAACTCCAGGCCGAGCGGACGCAGCGGAAGGCAGAGCTCCTCACGATGGCCAAGGCGGCGCTCGAGGTGCTGCTCCAACAATACCCTGTGCACCTGGTCGGCCAAGTCCGCAGCCAGCGGCGCATCGAGATCACGCAAACGCTCTGGCACGATCTTCGAGCCAAACTCAGCCAGAGCCTTTCCGGAAGCGAGGACGACGGAGAAGTCTTCCAGGTCGTGATCGCGCACGTCACGGCCTGGCGACGCGAACATGAGCGCCGGTGGCGCCCGAGGCTTCCCTCCCCGGCCCAAGTGGGCAAGGCGATCGACACCACCGTGCGCGTCGTGGAGGCCGCCCGTCAGGTGCCCGAATGGCGCCAGCTGGCGAGCACGGTCTCGCAGGCCGTACTCGATCGGCTTCGCCAGCGCGGAGCGCCCAAGGACCCTCCG
>WNGF01005272.1_pt1 | contig 22021 bp, 24 predicted proteins | sample 5400641 | NCBI WGS metagenome assembly WNGF01 (sample SAMN13153371, study PRJNA577476) | soil metagenome | isolation source: 80 cm soil or saprolite under grassland replicate 2 | place: USA:California | collected 2016-06-15 | reverse complement strand
TCGCCGCGACGACTCGCCAGCGGATGCGCCACCGCCACTCGCGGGTGGTCGGGCAGGCCCAGCGCGGCGGCACGCGCCACCGCGGCCGCCTCGAACGCCTCCGTCACCACCGTCACCGCAGGCCGCCCGTGCTGCTCCATCTCGACGCTGTCGTGGAGACCCCACGTCACGCACGACCCTCAGTCGGCGACGCCGTGCACCAGGGCGTCGCAGGACTCGGCCAGCCGTGCCAGGATCTCGGGCGGGGTGGGAATGCTGGGGCTCGCCTTCCGGTAGCGCTCGACGCGCTCGATGCCGTAGTCCAGAGTGAGGATCGTTTCGAGCGTGTGAAGGAACGTGTCGGCGTTGTGCTTCGAATTGTCGATGAGGCCCAGGCGAGCGCCGCGGAGCGACGGCAGACGCGGAGCCAACCCGAGCTGGCGCGCGACGTCCTCGGCCGCGGGGTGAACGACGATCATGGGGTGCTCGGTCATCGCGGTTCCTCCATGTGGCGCATCAACGCCGGAGAAGTATAGCAGCCGCAGTTCGGCAGCGACTCCGGTACCATATCGGCTCATTTGACACGCTCCGTCCCCCGCCGGACAATCCACGCGCCAGACCGATCCCCGCGAACCCGCATGAGGAGAGAGACCAGTGAAGCGCAGCAGTCGTCGCATCCTCACGACCCACGTCGGTAGTCTCGTCCGGCCGCCGGAGATGGTCGATATTCTCCAGCGCAAGGAGGACGGCAAGCCGTTCAGCGAGGGCGAGCGCGCCATCCTCGCCCGACACGTGGCCGACGCCGTGCGGATGCAGGCCGAGTGCGGCATCGACATCGCCAGCGACGGCGAGTACTCGAAGACCGGCTTCTCCCAGTACATCACGGACCGCCTCTCGGGCTTCGAGCTGCGCACCGACCTGCCCGGCCGCGGCGGCGGCACCGCCCGGAGCCGAGACCGAAAGAGGTTCGCGGACGCTTATCGCGAGATCGAGGGCAGTGCGCAGAACGCCCCGACCTCGCCCGGCCGGCCTCAGTCGCAGATGGTCAACACGGTATGCACCGGGCCCATCACCTATCGCGGCCAGGCGGCCGTCCAGACCGACATCGCCAACTTCAAGGCAGCGCTGGCGGACCAGAGCTTCGAGGAGGCGTTCATTCCGGCCGTCGCGCCCGGGACGATCGAGTTGCAGCGCGCCAATCACTTCTACAAGACCGAGGAAGAATTCCTCTACGCCATCGCCAACGCGATGAAGACCGAGTACAAGACCATCGTCGACGCCGGCTTCATCGTCCAGATCGACGACCCGCGGATGGTGACCGAGTACGACTCGATGGATCCCGCGCCGTCACCCGAGCAGTACCGGAAATTTGCGACGATGCGCATCGAAGCGCTGAACCACGCCCTCGCCGGCCTGCCGGAGGACCGTGTGCGCTACCACATGTGCTGGGGCAGCTGGCACGGGCCCCACACGACGGACGCGCCGCTGCGGGAGATCGCGCCGGTCATCCTCCAGATCAGGGCGGGAGCCTTCTCCCTCGAAGCGGCGAATCCACGCCACGAGCACGAGTATCACGTCTGGGAGGACATCAAGTTCCCGGATGGGAAGATCATCATCCCGGGCGTCATCGCGCACACGACGAACTGCGTCGAGCACCCGGAGCTGGTGGCCGAGCGGATCTTGCGCTACGCCAAGATCGTCGGGCGGGAGAACGTCATCGCCGGTGTCGACTGCGGTTTCGCCCAGGGACTGGCGACGGCGCGCGTGCACCCGAGCATCATGTGGGAGAAGTTCCGCATGCTCTCGGAGGGGGCGCGTCTGGCGAGCCAGCGTCTCTGGAGCTGACCCCCACCTGAGAGGCTCACGCCCCGCAGACGCCGCTCCGCGGCAGACCGTAGAGCTTGCGCGCGTTGTCCGAGAGCAGCTTCGTGACGACGGTGCTCCCGATGTCCTGTCGGGACCTCATGTTGGCGAAGACCTCCGGCTGCCCTGACGGGTCTCCCCCACGCGCCCGACCGCCGTGATGTCCCCAGTCGGAGCCCACGACCAGATTGTTCTCCCCGACATAGTTCACGAGGTAGGGGAGGTCTTCCCACTCCTCGTACGCGCTATAGAGGCGATACTCCTGGAACAGTCTCGGGCCCCACTGTTCCGGGCCTCCTCCGAAGACGCTCCGCAGCGCGTGGAGCACGTATGGAACCCAGGACGCGCCGGCCTCGATGAAGCCGAACCGCAGCTCGGGAAAGAGCTCGGGAATCTTGTTGGCGACGAGATTCCGAAAGGCCATCAGCGGAAGAGTCCGCGTATGGGGAAACGTGTGACTCCGCGTGACATCGAAGACGGCGGTGAACGCCGGACACCCGGCCCCCGTGTGGACGCAGATGGGCATATCGAGGCGGGCCGCTTCTTGATACAGGGGGAAAAAATAGGGATCGTCCAGGGTGCGGTCGCGCTCGATTCCCCTGAAGAAGACTCCGACCGCGCCATGCTGCTTGGCGACGTTGATCTCTTCGATGGACGCGTCGATGGACCTGAGAGGCGGCACGGCCACCCATCTGAGTCGCCCCTGTCCGTTCTGCCAGACTTTGGCCATGAACTGGTTGTAGGCGCGGCACAGGGCGACCTCGAGCCCGGCGTCATCGGTGACGTACGCCAGGAAAAGGGTCGGGTAGATCACCTGAATGTCGACGCCCATTGAATCCATGGCCTCGAGTCGCCCGACGATGTCCAGCAGCTCCCTGGCGCGCACATCGGGCGTGGTTTCTATCTGGCCCGGCTCGGTGGGCGTGCCCAGCAGGAATCCCCCCTTGCCGGCGGACTTGGGAAAGATGTTGCCGTCGATGAGCCAGAAGCTCCCACGCTTGTAGACGGTGTCCCTGGGTGCGGAGACGATGATGGGACGACGGGCGTACATCTGCTCGTCCAGGAAGTCCCAGACCTGCGGCGATTCGAAGATGTGAGTGTCGGCATCGACGGCGCGCAGCATCGTTGGCTCCTGAGGCTGAACTACAATGCGTAGGCGGCCCTGGGGTTGGCGTCGACGATCTTGTCGTAGACGCGCGCGCTGATCCCGCCGGCGGTCTTCAGATTGCGTAAGCCGTCGAGATCAGCGGCGTGGTCGTGATGGCCGTAGTCGGTGCCCATCATCATGTTGTCCTCGCCCGTGTACGTGAGCACGTAGGGCAGATCGTCGTCGGACTGGCACGCGACGTAGAGGCGATAGGCCTTCAGCGGATTCTCTGGAAGCGTACGCCCCCGCTGCTGGGGCAGGCGACGCGCGAGGTCTTTCAGCGTCCACGGCACCCACTGCGACGCGATCTCGACGAAGACCATCCGGAGGTGAGGAAAGCGATCAGGCAGGCCCGCCATCACGAGCGAGTGGAAGGCGCCGATCGAGGACATCCGGTAGGCCCAGAAGGTGCCGGGCGCGTTACGCTGCGCCAGCAACTCGCGGACATACGGGTTGCCATTACCCGCGTGAACGCCGATGGCCATGTCGAGCGTGCTCACGGCTTCGTAGAGAGGGAAGAAGCAGGGATCATGGAGCAGATGCTCGTTCTCGATGCCGCGCATGAAGACGGCGACGGCACCGTTGGCGTGCGCGAAGCGCAGTTGATCGAGCGCTTCGGACATGGTCTGTAACGGCAGCACACATACCCAGCGCAGCCGGCCCTTGGCTTGCTGCCAGATGTCGGCCAGCCACCTGTTGTAGCTCCGGCAGACCGCGATCTCAGCCTCTGGACGATCGGCAACCCGCTCCAGAAACAAGGTGGGCCAGAGCACCTGGATGTCCACCCCGAGCTGGTCCATGTGTTTCAGGCGGACCTCCACGTTTTCGCCTTCGCGCGCCTCCTGAGGAGCCGCCATTCTGCGGCCGAGCTTCTCCTCGAGCGCGGAGACGTCGGGAGCGGTTACGGCCTGGCGCGCCAAGCCTCGGATCTTGCCGTCGATGTACCAGTATTCTCGCCCACCCTCTCCCCTGGGACTGATCACGAAGGGCCGGAACTGCTGCTCCGAGGGATCCAGATAGTTCCACGTGTGGTCGGTTTCGATGACGTGGGTATCGGCGTCGATGACTGCCATGACGTTTCCCTCAGGTGTTCAGCGTCGTCCGGTAGTAAATGTCCTCGAGCCGCAGCGGCCGACGGAGTAACCCCTGCTCCAGGGAGCCCCGGATCGCGCGTTCGACATTCTTACCCATGGCACGGAGACCGATGGGATACGGATCGTCTCCGAAGACCGCCGCCTGCTCCTGAAAGTCCTTGCCCGGAAAGAACAGATACGCCGACTGGGATCGCCGGGCGCGCTCGTAGGCCACGTCCTTGGATCGCTGAAAGGCCTTGAACAGCTCCAGTGCCACCCACGGATGTTCTTTGAGAATGCGGTTCTGCACGATCACGTGGTGATTGGCCTGGAAACATCCGGTCTTTCGATAGAACTCGTAGACGACCCCCTTGCCGTTGTCGTCCAGCAACTTCCTGAGGCGCGGGTTACCGTCGATCGGCGTACCGCCCCAGCGGTCGACAACCGTCGTGTCTCCGGCGGTGACACGGGCCTCCGGGCGGATGGCCGTGCACGCGTCGATCTCGCCGCGATCGAGCATCACGTCCAGTGTTTGATCCACGGTGAGCCAGTGATGGGTGACGCCCACCGGCCCATCCGTGTCCAGGCCCAGCGCGCCCCCGTGGCTCAGCTCCTTCGTGCGCCCGTTGTACCAGACGTTGTCCTTGGCCTCGATGCCGTGGAGATCCTTCAGCGTGATCCGAAACCACAGCGCGGCGGTCATGTCGTAGTCGGGAACACCGATCCGCTTGCCTCGGAGGTCCGCGAGACTCTTGATGCCGGCAGCGGTGTTGACGTAGAGCGCGTGCCAGTGGTGACCCCGGCTCAGGAAGACCGGCAGGGCAGACCAATCCCATCTCTTCCCATCAGTCCTTTCCCGGGCCAGGAGCGTCTCCGAGATGGACATCTCCGAGACGTCGAACTCGTCGTAGGTGAGGTTTCGCTGGAAGAGGTTGCTGGGATCGAGCGTGATGCAGTCGAGCTCGATGCCCTGCGGCTTCACGGTTCCATCTTTCAGCGGCTGCACTCGCGGATTGTCGGAGAAGCCCATCGTCAGTCTGAGCGCCATGACTCACCTCCCGGTTGCGGCTGACTCCTCGGCACCGCGGCGGCTCGCTTCTCCTCACTCTTTGTCCGGAAGAGTTTGCCAGCCCGTATGTGAGATGTCGAAGACCACGTCATCGGGGCCGGCCCACTTCATTTCGAAGTTGCGGTGGCGGCCGGGAGCCATTGCGACGTCGAGACCGTCCTTCTGGGTGAGCCGCCTGGCCTGGACCGCCTCCAGCCTTTGGCTGGCCTCGTCGAGGTCTTCCACCTCGAAGCCGAAATGATGGATGCCGTTGTAATTGGGCCCGTTGGCTCCCACGTCGGCGTCTTTCTCCGCAGTTCAGGATGGCCAGGTTGATGTAGCCGTCGGTCAGGAACACCGCGCCGCTCGGGCTGCGGCGGATTTCCTTCAGTCCGAGGCCGTCTTTGTAAAACGCCGCGACCTGGTCGGGGTTCTTCGTGGTGAGTGCGATGTGCTTGATCCTCGCCATGACGTCTCCTCCTTTTTCACCTAGGTTGCGTCATCGTGTCGATGAGCGCCAGCGTCCTTTCTCCGTGACCCGCGCACGCACAAGAACCTTGCTCACAGCGTGGCTCGAAAGTGAGCGACGGTGCGAGTGACGGAATCACGGGCGGTGTCGGGATCGTAGCGAACGAACGTCATCCCTCGCCCCGGTCCCATCGAGATCTGGCGGCCTCCCGTGGAGGCCGGATTATCCCATTGATGCGTGGCCTCAGGATGCACGACGACGTCGGCAGCATGGCCGCCTTCCTTGAGCGCATTGGCCAACGCGATGCAGGGAGCAGCCAGCGTCCACGTATCCTGGAGGCCGACCATCATCAGGAGGCGACGCCGGCCCAGGAGGCCGTCGCGGGCCTGCATGTCGCGACAGCCGCCATAGAGGGCCACGGCACTGCGAAGCCCGGGCGCGCGAGCTGGATCCAGACGCATCGCGGCCTTGATCGCGGTGCTCGCGCCCATCGAGAACCCGAGGACACCGATGCGCTGGCCGTCGAGCGGCGGATAGCGGCTCAGATGCTGAATGACCGCGGCCAGATCTTCCACACGTTCATCCGTATCGATCGTGCCGGGAGGGCGCCCACAGGCGCTCGTGAACGGACGGCCCTCGAGCGGGAACGACCGCACCGACAGCCACGCGAACCCGTCCGCCACCAGGGCCTCTCGATAGGCGTTCTCCCGATTCAGCGGCCCCTCAGCGCTCCGACCGCCACAGCCGTGCAGCAGGATGACGACCGGGAACGGCCCCGAGCCCGCCGGCGTGCCCGAGAGGATGCCCGGCTCCAGCATGGCGAAGCGGTCGAGCCCGGGCCCGCCCGGCTGCGCCGTCGCGCAGGCGGCCAGCATCAGGGCGACCACACCGGCCACGATCTGTCGTGCGCGTCGGGTCATCGGACCGTCTGCTCACCGCGGCTGCGTCACCGTGTCGATGAGCGCCAGCTTTCCCTCCTTCACGACCTTCAGGCCTCTCTCCAGAGCCGGGCGGATCTCCTCAGGGTCGAGGATGGGACCGTCGCCGTAAATGCCGAAGCTCTTCGCCAGGGTGGCGAAGTCGGTGGCGGGTCCCTCCAGGCTGACCCCGACTCCAACGTTGTCCAGGGAGCGCTGTCTCATCTTGGTGACCGCGAGCTGGTGTCCGACGTCCTGATAGTAGGACCTGTTGTTGAACATGACCATCAACATGGGAATGTGGTGATGCGCGGCGGTCCAGAGCGATCCCGGGGTGTACAGAAGGTCACCGTCGTTCTGGATGCTGACGCAGACCTTGCCCGTTCCCCTGAACGCCAGCGCGACCCCCATCGCCACGCCCATCCCGGTTCCCGTTCCACCGCCGCCGGCGATGTATCGCGACCCGTCCTTCACCTCCCAGAGCCTTCGCTCCCAGCCGCTCAACGACCCGTGCACCAGGACCCAGTCCTGAGCGCGAATCGTCTCCCAGATCTCGGCAGCCAGCCGGGCAGTAGAGATGGGCTTCTGCGCCCACCAGCGCTCCTTCAGGTCCTTCTGGACGCGGGTGGCGGTTGCGGCGTGGATCTCCTGGGCCCTCGCAGCCCTCTCGGCGACCCGCCGTCGCAGATCACCGTCCATGGCGCTCTCGCACAAACGACCGATCTCCCGTAGAACCTGTGGCCCGCTCCCGAGAATGGCGATGTCCGCGGGCACGAGCCGGCCATGGCTACTGGTCCAGCTCCTGATCCCATACTCTTGCAGGCCAACACGAACGAGCTTGGTCCCTTCCCGGATGATGCTCTGGTGGCGCCGATTGTACCCGGAGGGCACCCTCGGCAGACCCGCGGGAATGATACCGGCTTCCGGCTCTGGCCGCGTCAGCGCGGCTTCGATGTCCTTGACGCCGACGGTCAGGACCAGGTCCGCATCCTTCAGCACCTCGGCGCTCGCTCCGCTGACGTTCAGGGGGTGAAGGTTCGAGAGATTGAAGGGGGAGCCCTGCTCGATCACTGGAATCCCGAGAAGCTCACTCAGCGATTGCAGCGCTTCCGGTCCGCCCGGCGCCCGTCCCAATCCCTCGACCAGCAGAACCGGCCAGCGCGCCTCCCGAAGCGCCTTCGCTGCGTCGGCGATCGCCTCGGGGTTGCCCGAGGGAGGGGCGGGGGGGCGGTAGCGGCTCAGATCGGGAATGGTGAAGCCGTCGGGGAGCCGGCTCTCCTGCAGCTCGACGTCGAGGCAAAGGTAGACCGGGCCCCGGGGCTCGGTCATCGCGATCTGGTAGGCGCGGAGGATAGATTCGGCGACGCTGAGCGCCCCCTGGGGCTGGTCGTCCCACTTCACGTAGTCCCTGACGATCTGCGCCTGGACTTGCGCCGTGTGGATCCAATCGATCCACGGCCGCCGGTGCGTCGAGTCCAGCGGCCCGGTGCCTCCGATGATGAGCATCGGGGCGTTGTTGAGCCAGGCTTCGTAGATCGCCTTGCTCGCGTGCTGCAGGCCGACAATGTTGTGAACCAGCGTGGCCTGAGGCCTCCCCGTCGCCAGGTAATAGCCCTCGACCATGGCGACCGCCACCTCTTCGTGGCTGCAGGTGATGACCTCGGGCGCGACATTTCCACCGTAGGTCACCAGGGATTCATGCATCCCACGGGTGGTCGCGCCGGGATTCAGGGTGACGTACTCGACGCCGAGCCGATTCAGCAGGTAGACGACGAGATCCGACACGTACTCGGGCTTTCCAAGGCTCATCGCTGCTGCCTCTCCTTCAGCGATGCGTACCCGCCGAAGACGGCCCGTCGCAGTTCTTTCCAGAAGCAGTCGACGTCTTTGAACCCGGCCGCCTTCAACGCCGTTAAGTGTTGGTCCAGGGTAGCCGGAAAGGGTCCCCGGGTCGCCGGCGCCGGAGACCGGTTCCCGTGCCGCACCAGCGTTGCGAGATCCTCGAAGGCGCCTTCGCGATGCCGGCGCGCGGTGGCCACGCCGTCGTACCGCTGGTGCAGCGCGGCGGTCGGGGCGTTGATCAAGTCCGCGTTCAGGAAGGCGCCGCCCGGCTTCAAATGCGCGCAGATCTCGCCATAGATTTTGCGGATGCGCCTGAAGTCGCGCAGGTTGTGCAAACAGCTGGACGAAACGGCGGCGTCGAACGGGCCGAACTGCTCGGGCAGCCAACTCACCTCGAAGAGGTCGGACTGGTGCAGTTTGAAGCGCTCTCCATACTTCGCGACGAGGTGTCGTGCGCGATTCAACATCGGCTCGGAGCCATCCTGCGCAATGCACGTCGCGTGAGGATACCGGTCGAGGATGAACATGCTCACTGGCCCGTAGCCCGCACCGACATCCAGGATGGTGACGGTGGCATCGTTGGGGAACGGGAAGAGGTCGCAGATCAACTGAAACCGCTCGGCTCGGCTCGGATCCTCAGCCTGCTGCCGCCTCACCCACTCGTCCACGTAGGTCTCCGAGGCCCAATCGTGGTGGTCGCGCCGCGGCCTGTCGCCTCTTGCGCGGCCTCCCTGACGTATCCGCATCTTTGTGCCTCCCGCGACCCGCCCGGCCCGAATCCTGCGGCAACCGTAGCGCCAACGCAACGAGGGGGTCAAGGACCGGCTCACGGGTCCTCCTCGGCCCCGACCGCTTGCACGCGGCGTTAAGCTTTTCTCGTCATACCTTCCTCGTGGCCTTTGTAACCGGGTCTGTCGATCTCGAGCCGCCCGTTCGACTAGTGAGCGAGAGGGAGAAGCTGGCCGCGAGGACCGGGGTGAAAAACAAGGAGAAAGAGCATGACGGGCGATACCAGAACGAGCGATACCACGAAGGCCGTGGAGCAGAAGATCGTCATCACGCGCGTCTTCGACACGACGCGCGACCTCGTGTTCAAGGCGTGGACGGAGCCTGAGCGAGTGATGCGCTGGTGGGGACCGAACGGCTTCACAGCGCCTTTCTGCAAGATCGATCTCCGACCCGGAGGCGTCTTTCACAACTGCATGCGCTCACCCGAGGGCCAAGACTTCTGGTCCAAGGGCGTGTACCGTGAAGTCGTCGAGCCGGAGCGGATCGTCTGCACCGATTCCTTTTCGGATGAGGCCGGCAACCTGGTCCCGCCGACGCGCTACGGAATGAGCGCCGACTGGCCGGCTGAAGCGCTGATCACGGTGACGTTCGCCGAGCATGACGGCAAGACGAAGTTCACCCTGCAGCACGCCGTCGGATCCGCGCCAGCTTCGGAGCGCGATCAGTGTCGGCAGGGCTGGAGCGAATCCCTGGACCGGCTCGTCGGATATCTGGCGAAGGCCTGAACGAACATGGGAGCCAGGAGCGAGGCGCGCTCGTGAGGAGGCCCTTCTACGGCTGGGTCATCGTCGGCGTAGGGATCCTCGTCACGTGCGTCGGGTTCGGCGCGATGCTGTCGCTCAGCATCTTCCTCCAGCCGATGGCCGAGGCGATGGGCTGGTCCCGCACGGGCATCGCGACGGCCGCGATGCTCAACTACCTCTGCATGGGCCTCGGCGCGTTCATGTGGGGCGCGCTCTCCGACCGGTACGGCACGCGCGTCGTCGTCCTGTGCGGCGGCGCCCTCCTCGGCCTCGGGATGGTGCTGGCCAGCCGGGCGACCACGCTGTTGCAGTTCCAGCTCCTGTTCGGCGCGATCGTCGGCGTAGCGTCCGGGAGCTTTTACGCGCCGATGACCTCGACGACCACGCGCTGGTTCACTCGGCATCGTAGCCTGGCGGTCGCGCTCGTCTCGGCGGGGTTGAGCGTCGGCTCGACGGTGATGGCGCCGCTCGCGCGCTGGATGATCACCACCTACGACTGGCGCACCGCCATGCTCGTCATCGGCGATCTCGTGTGGCTTCTGATCATTCCGGCCGCGTTCCTCGTGCGCAACCCGCCGGCGCCGGTCACCGGTTCGGCGGCCTCGTCCGGCGGCGGCCCCGAGCTCACGATCGGGCAAGTGGTGCGCACGCCGCAGTTCGCCGCCATCGCGCTCACGCACTTCGCGTGCTGCGCCGCGCACTCCGGGCCGATCTTCCACATGGTCACACACGCGATCGACCGCGGGGTGCCGACGATGGCCGCGGCCACCGTGCTGAGCGCGGCCGGCCTCGCGTCGCTGAGCGGCAAGATCGGCTGCGGGATCTTTGCCGACCGCGTCGGCGCCCAGCGGACGCTCGTGGCCGGCCTCACGCTCCAGGCGGTCGCGATCAGCCTCTACCTGTTCAGCGGCGGGCTCGCGAGCTTCTACGCGCTCGCGCTCGTGTTCGGCTTCGCCTACGGGGGCGTGATGCCCCTCTACGCCATCCTCGTGCGCGAGTACTTCGGCGAGCGGGTGATGGGTAGCGCCTTCGGGGCGGTGTCGCTCGCGGCCACGCTCGGCATGGCGCTCGGGCCGTGGATGGGCGGCTGGCTCTACGACGCGCTCGGCAGCTACGCGTGGATGTTCGTCGGCTCGTCCGCGATCGGGCTCGGCGCCGTCGCCATCGCGTTGACGTTCCGGCCGCCGCGCACGCTTGGGGGGACGCTGCTCACGGCCCGCGCGTCGACATCATGAAGAAGCTGAACCGGAGGAGCTCGACCGTGACCTATGCGCTGTGGATCGTTCAGGGGTTGCTCGCGCTCGTCTTTCTGTTCGCCGGGGGGATGAAGCTGGTCCTGCCGCTCGAGCAGCTGACGGGGCCGGTGCCGCTGCCGGGCCTGTTCGTGCGGTTCCTCGGGGTGGCCGAGGTGCTCGGCGCGCTCGGCTTGATCCTCCCCGGGCTCCTGGGTATTCGGACCGGCCTGACACCGCTGGCGGCCGTCGGGCTGGTGATCATCATGATCGGTGCGACGGTGGTCACGCTGGTGGGCGGTGTTATCCCAGCGGCGTTGATCTCGCTGGTGGTGGGGCTCCTCGCGGCGGTCGTCGCCTACGGCCGCTGGCGGCTGGCGCCGCATGGCGGTTCGTCGCAGGCGCCCGTCGAGCGGGAGCTCGTCTTTACGCGCATCTTCGATGCGCCGAGCCGCCGCGTCTTCAAGGCGTGGACCGACCCAAAGCAGGTGGCGCGGTGGTGGGGCCCGCACGGATTCACGAACCCCGTCTGCGAGCTGGACGCGCGGCCCGGCGGCGCCATCCGCATCGACATGCGAGGGCCCGACGGCGTCGTCTATCCGATGACGGGCGCCTATCAGGCGATGGTCGAGCCCGAGCGGCTCATCTTTACCAGTGCTGCGCTGGACGGAGCGGGCAAACCGCTCTTTGAAGTGGTGAACACCGTGACCTTTGCCGAGCAAAGCGGCAAGACGACGCAAACGTCGAAGGCGCGCGTCGTCAAAACCACCGCCGGGGCCGCCCGGTATCTCGCCGGGATGGAAGCCGGCTGGACACAAAGCTTGGAACGCCTTGCCGCCCTTGTGGCGAAGGCCTGAATAGGGAGAAGGCTCGCTATAGACTGAGGCGAGAGACGTGATCGCTCGCCCGGATCCATGACCCCTTTTTTCGCCGGGCGTGTCGATGTCCAGCGGTCCCGTTCGACTATATGGCGAGAGGTGGAGCCCATGGGGCTCGAGAAGGAGGAAAGGGATGAGCGGAGTCCGGATCCTGGTTGGTACACGCAAGGGCGCATTCGTCCTGACTTCGGACGCAAACCGTAAACAGTGGGATATCGCCGGGCCCCACTTCGGGGGCTGGGAGATCTACCACCTCAAGGCATCTCCCGCCGATCCGAATCGGCTCTATGCGTCGCAGTCCTCGAGCTGGTTCGGGCAGGTGATCCAGCGCTCGAACGACGGTGGCAAGACGTGGGAGGCGGTGGGCAACAAGTTCGTGTACGAGGGCGTCATCGGCACTCACCTGTGGTACGACGGGACGTCGCGGCCCTGGGAGTTCGCGCGCGTCTGGCATCTCGAGCCCTCGCTGACCGATCCGGACACGGTCTACGCCGGAATTCAGGACGCCGCCTTGTTCCGCTCGGTCGACGGCGGACAGACCTGGCAAGAGCTTCCCGGACTGCGCGGGCACAAATCGGCGCCGCTCTGGCAGCCGGGGGCCGGGGGGATGTGCCTGCACACGATCCTCCTGGATCCGAGCCATCCCGGACGGATCTTCGTCGCCATCTCGGCGGCGGGCGTGTTCCGGAGCGACGACGACGGCCAGACGTGGCGACCGATGAACCGCGGCCTGAGGTCCGAGCAGATCCCCGACCCGACGGCCGAGGTCGGCCACTGCGTTCACCGCATCGCGATGCACCGCTCGCGCCCGGACGTGCTGTTCATGCAGAAGCACTGGGACGTCATGCGCAGCGACGACGCCGGCGAGTCGTGGCGGGAGGTCAGCGGGAACCTGCCGACCGATTTTGGATTTCCGATCGACGTGCACGCGCATGAGCCGGACACCATCTACGTCGTGCCGATCAAGAGCGACTCCGAGCACTACCTGCCCGAGGGCAAGCTGCGCGTGTACCGCAGCCGGACGGGCGGAAACGAGTGGGAGGCGCTCACGAGAGGTCTGCCGCAACGCGACTGCTACGTCAACGTGTTGCGCGACTCGATGGCCGTCGACTCGCTGGATCCATGCGGCGTGTACTTCGGCACCACCGGCGGGCAGGTGTACGCATCGGCCGACGCCGGGGACAGCTGGGTGCCCATCGTGCGAGATCTTCCGTCGGTGGTGTCCGTCGAGGTCCAGACGCTGCCATGATCCGAGTCGTGCTCCCGGCACATCTGCGGACGCTGGCACACGTCAACGGCGAGGTGAAGGTCGACGTCGAGGGGCGCGCCACCCAGCGCTCGGTCCTCGACGCGCTCGAGGCCTGCTATCCCATGCTGCGCGGGACGATCCGCGACCAGGTCACGCAGCAGCGCCGCCCGTTCGTGAGGTTCTTTGCCTGCGAGGAGGATCTGTCTCACGAGCTGCCCGACGCCCCGCTGCCCGACGCGGTCGCGACGGGGATCGAGCCGTTTCTGGTCGTGGGGGCCATGGCAGGCGGCTAGGGCCGGCCGCGGAAAGGGACACCCGGCATGCGCTACATGCTTCTCATGTACAGGGACGAGAAGCTGTGGGGAGAGATGTCTCAGAAGGAAAGGGAGGCGATCTACCACCAGGCGGTCGAGTACAGCGAGGGCCTCCGTAAGGAGGGCGTCTTCCAGGCGGGCGATCCGCTGCACCTGACCAGCACCGCCACCACCCTGCGGCTGAAGAACGGCAAGACGATCACGACCGACGGCCCGTTCGCCGAGACCAAGGAGCAGCTGGGCGGCTACAGCATCATCGAGGTCAAGAACCTCGACGAGGCGCTCTCGGTCGCCGCCCGCAACCCGTTGCTGCGCGGGGGCCACTCGATCGAGGTGCGGCCCATCAGGGCGGGGCCGCCGCAATAGCCGGTCGCGTGCACGCGGCCGCCCGGTGGAGTAGCTTTTCCACCAGGCGGTCATGGGCATCGAGGACGTCTTTCGCACGGAGTACGGGCGGATCCTGGCCACGCTCATCCGCCTGCTCGGCGACTTCGATATAGCCGAGGAGGCGCTCCAGGAAGCGTTCGCGGCGGCGCTCGAGCAGTGGCCGATGACCGGCACGCCCGGGAATCCGGCGGCCTGGCTGGTCTCGACCGCGCGCCACAAGGCGATCGACCGGCTGCGCCAGCGCGCGCGCCTGGCACAGAAGCAGGAAGAGATCGCGCATCACCTCGAGTTGTCGGCCGAGGAGGAGGCGTCCGTGCCCGAGGACCGGCTGCGGTTGCTCTTCACGTGCTGCCATCCGGCGCTCGCCACCGAGGCGCAAGTGGCCCTCACCCTGCGCACGCTCGGGGGTCTTTCGACCGAGGAGATCGCGCGCGCATTCCTGGTGCCCGCGCCGACCATGGCGCAACGGCTCGTGCGCGCCAAGGCCAAGATCCGCGCCGCGGGCATCCCCTATGAAGTACCACCCGACGCCGCGCTCGCCGAGCGGCTCGATGCGGTGATGGTGGTGCTGTATCTCGTGTTCAACGAGGGCTATGCCGCGAGCTTCGGCGAGCGGCTCGTGCGCCACGAGCTGTGCGGGCAGGCCATCCGGCTCGGGCGCTTGCTGGTCGAGCTGTTGCCAGCGTACGCCGAGCCGAAGGGCCTGCTCGCGCTCATGCTCCTGCACGACTCGCGGCGCCGGACACGCCTGGACGGAGCAGGGGACATCGTGCTGCTCGAGGACCAGGACCGAACGCGCTGGGACCGCGCGCAGATCGACGAAGGTGCGGCCCTGGCCGCGGCCGCGCTGAGCACCGAGGGCCAGCCGCCGGGCTCGTATTCGTTGCAGGCGGCGATCGCGGCGATTCACGCGCAGGCGCCCACCGCAGCCGCCACCGACTGGCGGCAGATTGCCGCCCTGTACGGGGTGCTGGCGCGGGTGCACCCTACGCCGGTGGTCGAGCTCAACCGGGCGGTCGCGGTCGCGATGTCGCTCGGACCCGAGCGTGGGCTCGCGCTGGTGGACGAGCTCGACCGTCGCGGCGAGCTCGCCGAGTATCATCTGCTGCCCGTCGCACGGGCGGAACTGCTTCGCCGGCTCGGCCGCCACGCCGAGGCCGCCGAATCGTACCGACGCGCCCTCGCACTGGTGAGCAACGAGGCCGAGCGAAGGCATCTGGGGAAGCGGTTGCGAGAGATCGTGCGCTAGAATCCTCCACAGCGCACATCCGTTCGCGAGGCGAGGAGCCCATGGCGTACGTGCCCGACATCATCCCGGCCGAAGAGCGCCAGCGCTACGCCAAGGGCAACATGGGCAAGCGCGTGGGGTTCGGTGCGCGGCCGGCCGTCCTGGTCGTCGACATGACGCGCGCGTTCACGGAGGATCGGTTCCCGCTCGGATGTAGTGTAGCCGGGGTCCCCTGCGCCGCCGCCATCCGCACCCTGCTCGAGGTGGTGCGACCGCAGGGCGTGCCGGTCCTCTACACCCGCTACGACGCCTTCGCCGCCGACGCGGAGTGGGGGCGCTGGCTCGACAAGGGCACGGGCGCCGAGCCCGACTCCCGCATGCGGGGCCCCGAGGCGCACGAGATCGCCGACGCCATAAAACCGGAGCCGAGGGACATCGTGGTGACGAAGTCCAAGCCGAGCGCGTTCTTCGGCACGCCGCTGGCGTCGATGCTCACTTATCTCGGCGTCGATACGCTCGTCGTCACGGGGATGGTCACGTCGGGCTGTGTGCGCGCCACGGTGGTCGACGCCTTTTCCCACAACTATCGCGTGGTGGTGCCGATCGAGTGCGTGGCCGACCGCAGCGCGACGTCGCATCAGGTCAACCTCTTCGACATGGACATGAAGTACGCCGACGTCCTGCCCCTGGCCGACGTGCTGGCGCACTTCGGTCGCCGGTAGCGGAACGCGCTTGCGGGACAGCGTCGTCGTGGACGGCGTCGGCAAGACCTACGCGGGCGGCGTCGAGGCGATCCGCGAGGCGCGGTTCCGGGTGGCCCCGGGCGAGTTCCTGAGCCTGCTCGGCCCGAGCGGCTGCGGCAAGAGCACGCTTCTGATGATGATCGCCGGGCTGCTCGCGACGAGCCGCGGCAGCATCCAGGTGGACGGCGCCGAGGTCCAGGGCCCGCGGCGGGACGTTGGGATCGTCTTCCAGTCACCGGTCCTGCTCCCCTGGCGCACGGTCCTCGACAACGTACTGCTGCCGGTGGAGATGCTGCGGCTCCGGCGGGCCGACTACGCGGGGCGCGCGCGTGACCTGTTATCCATGGCCAAGGTGGACGACTTCGTCGCCAGGCTACCGCACGAGCTCTCGGGGGGGATGAAGCAGCGGGTGGCCATCTGCCGCGCGCTCGTGCACGATCCGGCCCTCCTCCTGATGGACGAGCCGTTCAACGCGCTCGACGCCATGACGCGAGACCAGATGGGCCTCGAGCTCCTGCGCATATGGGACCTGCACAAGAAGACCGTGGTGTTCGTGACGCACAGCATCCGGGAAGCCGTCTTCCTCTCCGACCGCGTCCTCGTGATGACCCCCCGGCCTGCCACCATCGCCTTCGAGACCGACGTGAAGCTGCCCCGGCCGCGAACGATGGACATGCAGGAGTCCGACGAGTTCAACCGCTATGTCGGGTTACTGCGGCACTCGATCGAGGCAGGCACGCGACCGTGAGGGGCCGATCGCTTCTGTGGCCACTGGCGGTCACGCTCACTGCTCTCGTGGCGTGGGAGACGGTGGTGGCCGCCCTGCGCGTGAAGACGCTGCTCCTGCCGCGGCCGAGCGTCGTCGCCGGCGTCCTCTGGAGCCGGGCGCCGCTCATCCTCGAGCACATGTGGCCGACGTTCTACCAGATCGTGCTCGGCTTTCTGCTCTCGCTGGTGGGCGGCGTGCTGGTGGCCGTCCTGCTCACGTACTCCGAGATCGTGCGGAAGGGCTTCTATCCGCTCATCGTGGTCTCCCAGATCGTCCCCAAGGTGGCGGTGGCGCCGCTCTTCGTCGTGTGGTTCGGACTGGGCGACCTGTCGCGGTTGCTCCTGGCCTTCCTGATCGCCTTCTTCCCGATCGTGATCAACACAGCGACCGGGCTCACGAGCGTGGACGATGACTTCGTGCGAATGGCGCGGGCGTACATGGGCACGCGCCAGCAGATCTTCACGAAGATCCGGTTGCCCCACGCCATGCCGCTCATCTTCGGCGGCATGAAGATCTCCATCACGCTGGCGGTCATCGGCGTGGTGGTGGCGGAATTCGTCGCCGCCCAGCGTGGGATCGGCTACCTCATCGTGATGGCCAATGGGCTCCTGGACACGCCGCTGATGATGGCCGCCATCGCGGCGCTGAGCCTGATGGGCCTGGCCCTGTATGGCGTCGTGGCCGGGCTGGAGCGCCTGGTAGTGTACTGGCAGGTTCGCACGGAGACGCCGCGCGGCGGTTTCGCCTGACCGGCGGCACGGGGAGAGGAGACGACGATGACAATTACTCGACGCAGCTTCCTGGCCGGAACCGCCGCCACGGCGGCGGCGGTTACCGCCGGCATTCCGGCTGCCCGGGCGCAGTCACAGACGAAGCTCAAGTTCACGCTGCCGTGGATCCCTCACGGCGGGTACACGCACGTGTTCGTCGCCAAGAAGCTCGGCTTCTGGGAAAAGCGCGGCCTGGACGTCGCCATCGACCGCGGCTTCGGCTCCGGCGAGGTGTGCAAGACGCTCGGGCTCGGCCAGTACGATTTCGGTAGCATCGACTTCGGCGTGATGACCAACTGCGTCGGCAAGGGACTGGACCTGGTCGCCATCGGCATGCTGTCGCCCCGGTCGCCGCTCGGCATCTTCTCGCTGCCAAAGAAGGGCATCCGAGCTCCCAAGGACCTCGAAGGCAAGAAGCTGGCCTTCGCCACGGGCAGCGGCGACTTCCAGCTCTGGCCGGCCTTCGTCAAGGCGACCAAGATCGACGACTCGAAGGTCCAGAAGGTGTTCATGGGTCCCGAGGCGCTGATCAAATCGCTGATCGAGGAGCAGGTCGACGGCGAGGGTAACTTCTACGGCTCGATCGCCCCCAGCGTCTGGGCGCAGGGGCTCGAGCTCAACACGATGCTGTACGAGGATTACGGGGTCAAGATGTACAGCCTCGTCTTCGCAGCCCAGAGCAAGACCATCAAGGAGCGGCCCGACGTGTGCGACCGGTTCATGCAGGGCACCATGGAGGGCCTCGCCTACACGTACCTGCACCCCAACGAGTCCATCGACATCCACCTGGAGCAGGTGAAGGAGTTCAAGGGCGGCCCCACCAACCGGGACGTCGTCAAGCACGGCCAGGGCGTGATGACGGCGATGGGCCTGGCGCCCGAGATCGAGAAGAACGGTTTCGGCTGGATGGATCCCGAGATGGTCAAGCGGACGCGCGAGACGGTGATCACGTACATGGGCGCCAAGGACGTCCCGGCCGCCGAGCAGCTCTTCACCAACGCCTTCGTCGGCAAGGTGAAGCTCACCCCGGCCCAGTGGGCCGGCGTGCGCGAAGCGGTGAAGCGCTACATCCCCGTGAAAGCGTGAGGCGGGCATGAAACAGGGGTTTCGCGACGCGCTACGCGTCCTCGAAGACGCGGGCGAGCTGCGCCGCATCAAGAAGGCGGTCGATCCCCGTCACTTCTCGGCGCTCGCCGCCCAGGCGAAGGAGGCGACGTTCTTCGAGACGATCGAGGGCTACCCGAGCTGGCGCGCGGCGGGCGCGCTCGTCTCCACCCGCAAGCGCCTTGCCCTCGCCATGGGTTGCTCGGAGGCCGATATCGCCCGCCGCTTCGAGGACGGGATCCGGCGCCCCGTCGACGCCAGGCTGGTGAGCGATGGCCCGTGCCAGGAGGTCGTCTGGCAGGGCGATGCCGTCGATCTGACCGCGATCCCCCTTCCGTTGATGCACGTGAAGGACGGCGGGCCGTACATCTCCGCGACCATGGTGGTGTCCAAGGATCCAGAGTATGGCCGCAACGTCGGATCGTACCGGTTGATGTACCGCACGCCGCGCGATACGGGCATCGACCTGGTGTCCTCGTCCGACATGCGGCGCTACTACCAGCGAGCGCTCGACGCCGGGCGCCCGCTCGAGATCGCGGTCGCGGTGGGCGTCCATCCCTACGAGATGCTGGCCGCCTCGTACAAGGCGCCGATCGACGTGGACGAGTACGCCATCGCCGGTGGGCTGCACGGCGCCCCCGTCGATCTGGTGCGCTGCCGGACGGTCGACCTCGAGGTGCCGGCCGACGCCGAGCTGGTGCTGGAGGGCGAGCTGCTGCCCATCGGGTGGACGGCGGACGAGGGGCCGTTCGGCGAGTTCAGCCACATCACGGGCGACGTGAAGTGGAACCCGATCTTCCGCGTCAAGTGCATCACCCACCGGCGGGACCCGATCTTCTACATGCTCCAGATGCCGTGGGAGAACGACTGGCTGGCCGCGCCCGTGATCGAGGCGGCCGGGCTGCAGGCCCTGCGCATCGCGAGCGTGGAGCCGGTGGCGATTCGCGCGCCCGTCGGCGGCTGCTGCTACTGGACGCTCATCGCGTCCATCCGCAAGCGCCCCGGCGAGGGCAAGAACGCGCTGCTGGCGCTTCTCTCGGTCGCCGAGGTGAAGCTGGCCATCGTGACCGACGACGATATCAATATCTACGATCCCGACGAGCTGGACTGGGCCATGACGTTCCGCATCCAGGCCGACCACGACGTCCTCATCATTCCCGGCGCGCGGGGCAAGCACATCGATCCGAGCGTGCGGGCCTGGTCGCTCGGCAAGGGCGGGTTGCCCACCACCGCCAAGCTCGGCATCGACGCCACCATCCCGGAGGGTGTGCCGAGGGAGCAGTACGAGCGGCTCCGGTACTTCGCCAAGGACGCTGTGCGACTGGAGGACTACCTGTGAGCCCGCTCGCCGAACGGCTGGCGGCCGACCTCCGCGCGCGCCCGCGACATTTCGCGGAGCTGGTGGAGGCGCACGCCGCGGTGGCGTGGCGCGACTTCCTGCGAGCCTGGGGCGAGGTGCGGGGGCTGGAGGCGCTCGGCCGCGACGAGCAAGGCCGCTATGTGATCACCGCGCCCGCGGGCTAGCGTCCCGTCCCGGAACTCATGGTTAAGCGTTCCCCCGCAGGCGGAGGCGACGGGCGGGCGCGGCAGGGGGCGACGGGACCACGCGGCACGCGCTCGCTGCTCGATTGCGGCTGGGCTCCATCCGGGCGCATCTCGTCCGCATGGGGCGAGACGGGAACGGATCCCGTCGCCCCCTACCACGCCCGCCCGTCGCCTCCGCCTGCGGGGAACGCTTAACATGAGTTCTGGGACGGGGCACTAGTCCAGGAGGCGGTGCGCTCCGTACATAACTTTACCTGCCAGAAAAACGCGCTTAACCGGACCCGCCCAGACTTGCTTGCGATGCGAGACGTTCACAACCCCTTTCAAGAGGAGCAGCGATGAACACGACACAGACCCCGCAGCCTTCCACGTCCGGTGAAGAGAAACCGCGCCGCCGCTTCGTCAGGCGTGTGACGATCGCCACCGTCATCGCCGGCCTGGCGTCCGGCATCGGCATCACGGCGTTTGCCCAGGGCGGCGGCCATGGCGGATGGCATCGTGGCGGCTTCATGGGCGCCGCGCTCGATCCCGCAATGGTGGATGAGCGCCTCGACCGGATGCTCAAGCACCTGTACGTCGAGATCGATGCCAGCGACGCGCAGAAGCAACAGCTCGCCCCGATCGTGAAGGGCGCGGCGCGTGACCTGTTGCCGCTGCGCGCCAAGCTGCACGACGCGCGCCGGCAGGCCGTCGAGCTGTTGTCGCGAGAGAGCGTCGACCGTGCGGCCCTCGAGACCCTCCGCGCCGACCAGCTCAGGCTGGCCGAACAGGCGTCGATGCGCTTCACTCAGGCGCTCGCCGACGTGGCCGACGTGCTCACGCCCGAGCAGAGGAAACAGCTGGCCGAGCGCATCGGCCGCTGGCACGGGCGCCGCGGGTAAACTGGACGTGTGACACCGCGCATTCTGTTGATCGAAGACGATCCCCGCCTCGCCGCGATGGTGTCCGAATATCTCGGCGAGGCGGGGTTTCACGTGTCGACGGCCGCTGCCGGCAGGGCCGGGCTGGAGCAGCTGCGCCGCGAGCCCTACGACGCACTGGTGCTCGACCTCATGCTGCCCGACATCGACGGGCTCGAGGTGTGCCGGCAGCTGCGCGCCACGTCCGACACTCCGGTGCTGATGCTCACGGCGCGCGGCGACACGATGGACCGGGTCGTCGGCCTGGAAATAGGCGCCGACGATTACCTGCCGAAGCCGTTCGAGCCGCGAGAGCTGCTGGCGCGCCTGCGCGCGATCCTGCGCCGCCGCCAGTCGAGTCGCGCTTCGGACGTGCTGAGCTTCGGCCGGCTCGAGATCGATCGTGATGCCCGTGTCGTGCGCGTGGATGGCGCGGAACGCAGCCTCACGGGTCATCAGTTCACGCTGCTCGTCGCACTTGCTGAGAAGGCGGGCCGCGTGCTCTCGAGGGACACCCTGATGGATCTCGTCAAGGGCGAGGCTCTGGAGGCCTTCGACCGTTCGATCGACGTTCACGTCTCACGTATCCGCGCGGCCATCGAGGACGACCCGAAGAAGCCCCGCCGTCTCCTCACCGTGCGGGGCGCCGGCTACGTTTTTGCCAAGCAACAAGACTGATGCCCAAGCTCTATCTGCGCATTTATCTGGCTGTCCTCGCAAGCCTGGCGGCGTTCGCGCTCGCTTCGGGCTTCCTGTGGCGCCAGCTCGGCGACGCCGGCCCCGCGGGTCACGCGTTCGAGGTTGCCGGGACGCTCGCGCAAAATGTGCTGCCACCCGCCGAGGCGCCGACGTCCGAGCAGCAGGCGGCGCTGGACAAGCTGGCCGCCAATTTGCGCGCGGACGTCGCGCTGTTCGCCGCCGATCGCACTCGACTCGCTGCCGTCGGCGACTCGTTGCCGGCGCCGGACACGAGTCGGGACCGCGGCGGCTGGTTGCGCGCCTGGGCTGGCCCGCCGGCCGGGGCGATCCATTT
>WNGF01009423.1_pt1 | contig 22024 bp, 19 predicted proteins | sample 5400641 | NCBI WGS metagenome assembly WNGF01 (sample SAMN13153371, study PRJNA577476) | soil metagenome | isolation source: 80 cm soil or saprolite under grassland replicate 2 | place: USA:California | collected 2016-06-15 | reverse complement strand
ACGATTACTACCTCGTGGAGTTCGTCAAGCGAATGACCGAGATCGCCCACGGCAAGGCGTATTTCACGACCAGCTTACGCCTCGGCGAATACGTGATGATGGATTTCATCAAGCGCAAAACGAGCAGGGTGAAGTGAGGCCCGATTTCTTGATGCCAAATCTCCCCGAAAAAACAACAGCGAGGATCGAGGATCGAGGATCGAAGATCGCGTCCGTGGCGAGTAAGGCGATCCTCTATCTTCGATCCTCGATCCTCGATCCTCGCTGTTTCCGCGTCGCACTATCGCTGGCGCTGCTATTCTTCAATCGTTCGAGTTCGTCATCGGCGGCGCAAACGCTCCGGGAGCGGCACGCGCGGTTGCGCGCGGCGCTGGATGGTAATGATCAGGCGGGAGCCGAATCGCTGCTGCGCGGGATGATGGAGAACGACCCCCACGCGTTCGCGCGAAACAATTACGATTATTTGCTCGGGCGTTTGCTGCAGAACCGGCAGGCCGGAGCCGAGGCCGGCGCGTTCTTCCTGCGCGTCGTCAACCGTAATTCGCCGCTCGCGGGGTACGCGCTGTGGCATCTGGCCGAACTCGCGCGCGGCAGAGGCGCTTACCCCGAAGAGCAGAAGCTGCTCGGGAAATTCATCTCGCAGCGCGTCGATCATCCGCTGCGCGAACGCGCGATCGAACGGCTAGCCGACAGTTACTTCAAGACCGGCCAGAACCAGTACGCGATTGACACGCTGCAATTGCTGCCCCGACCTGATCGCGACGCGCGGGCCGCGATCGGCGAAGCGCAACTCGCGATGAGGCGGACGACGGAGGCAAGGCGGACTTTCGATGCCCTGCTCGCAAACGGCTCGCTGGATGACGCTTCGCTGCGCGCGTGCGCCGGGCTTGATCGGATTGACGCGGCCACGGGAAACGTCTTGACCGCAGCCGAAGCGCTGCGCCGCGCAGGCGTTTACCAATTCAACCGCAGCTTCGCCGAAGCGAGGCGACACTACCTGACCCTGGTCAACAATTTTCCCCAGCAGCGCCACAGCGCCGAGGCGCTGTTTCAAATCGGCCGAGGCTATTTCCTCGATAACGATTTCGTCGAATCGGCCAAGTGGTATGAACGCGTTCATGATGAGTTTCCGCAGACGGAAGAGGGCGAACAAGGGTTCTATTACGTCGGGCACTGCTACCAGTATCTGGGCGACTGGATGCGCGCGATCGCCCGATACGAGGCCTTTCTGAAGGAGTATCCGAAGAGCGACTATTTCGGGTACGCGCATCTGAACGCGATCGACACTCTGCGTTCGGCGGGGCGGCTGGAAGAGGCGCTCGCCTGGGCCGCTCGCGCGCAGGCCAACGGGAACGATCCTTTCACCGTCGTGAGCGGTCTATTTCAGGAGGCCAAAATCAGACTGACGCAGGGCGATTACGCCCAGGCGCTCGCCCGTTTCACGGCGCTCAGGTCTCGCAACCTGAATGTGCGCGGATTGATCGCTACAACCAACGCGCCTGAAGTCGCGTTCATGCGCGCCTACTGCCTGGAAAAACTCGGAAGGTTCGATGAGGCGATCAATGAGTATCTGGCCTTGCCCGAATTGCGCGAAGGCGCCGCCGGCTATTACGGCCACCGCGCGAGCGAACGGCTGCGCGACCTCGGCGCAGATCCTCGCGCCGGCGTTTCGGTGGCCGCCAGACGCGACGCGTTCATCGGTCAGGCCCGCGCGGCCCGGGCGCAAGGCGCGGCCGAGGCCGCGAAAGCGGCGGCCAATCAGGCGCTGCGGTTCACGATTGGCGCATCGACTTGCGACGAGATGTTGAGAATCCTCCGCGAAGCCTATTCAAGATTGCCCGGATACCAGATTCCGAAAATGCCGATCCCTGAGGTCGGGCGAACCGCTCCGATCGAATCCGGCGCGACGCCGCCCAACGATACTAGCCATGAGACGATTGCGGGAGAATTGCTCTTCCTCGGACTGTATGACGAAGGCGCGCCGGAGTTGTTGCAAACTCCGGCCGCGAAGTCCGATTACGCCGTCGCGCTTCCCTGCGCGCGCGGCGGCTGCCCGAGCCGTACAGTCAAATTTTCGGAGCCGCTGTTGAAAGCCTTGCCCGAAGATTACCGCCCGGAATTGCTTCCGCCTGATTTGGCCGAGATCTTCTATCCGTTCCCCTATCGTGATTCGCTCACCCGCCACGCCGTCACGCGTGGCGTCGACCCGCGATTCGCGCTTTCGATCGCCCGGCAAGAGACGCGCTACAACCCGCGTGAAAAAAGCTCTTCGGCTGCGCGCGGGCTGATGCAATTCATCTCCTCGACGGCCAATCAGATCGCGGCCCAGTTGGGGTTGCGCGACTTCGAACAAGACGATCTTTACAATTCCGACACGGCGATCCTCTTCGGCTCGCAATATATGAAAAACCTGTTCGCGGAATTCGGCTCTCCGCAGGAGGTGGCCGCCTCCTACAACGGCAGCGAAGATTCTGTGCGCCGCTGGATCGCGCGTGCCGGAAGCGATGACGTCGACAGGCTGGTGATCGAGATAGCGAAGCTTCAAACCAAAGACTACGTCTTCAAGGTGACCAATTTCTACAAGGCTTATCAAGCTATCTATCCGTCTACCTGAATTCCAAAATCATTGGACTCACTCGGCAAGTGTTCGCCAATCCACAGTGAAAAAAGCTGGTCGCTGCGTGGACGTCGCCGATGTGTTGGCCTATCGGAGCAAACAGAAAGAACGCGCTCAGGCGGCTCTGAAGCTGTTGCGCGATGAATCTGACGAAATGGGGGCTTGACCAATCATCCCACTGTGTAGCACACTCCATTTATGAACGTGGAAGACAGCGCCAGGCTCTACACTTTTTACGAGACTCCTGTCTTCACATCGAAGTTGGCTCAAGTGGCAGGCGAGAACGCACTGCCAATTCTATACGCCATTCAAGCCGATCTGATTGCTGACCCGCTGCGTTGGCCAGTGGTCAAGGGCACAGGCGGCGCGCGCAAAGGACGTATTGCCGACCCGGAGAGCGGCAAGGGGAGGAGCGGCAGCTTCCGTTATCTGTATCTGTATCTGGAACATCGCGGTCAGATTTACCTGCTCTACATGTTCGCCAAATCAGGGCAGGCCGATTTGAATGCAGGTCAAAAGAAAACGATTGCGGCACTGATCGAAGCGATCAAGAAGACGCAAAAACGGGAGGACGAATGAAAAAGAAGAAATACATGAGCGACGAAGATTTCGCCGAGTTGAAGTTGTCGCTTGAGCAAGCGCTCCAGCACGCGCGTGGCGAGCGGCGCGATTTGCGCACAACCGTGCTGCCCGCGCCGCCCAAGCCAATGAAGAAACACGAGATCGTGAAGCTGCGTCAGCAACTCAACCTTTCTCAGGCAGTCTTCGCCGGCGTGCTGAATGTTAGCGTGAAGACAGTCCAGGCCTGGGAACAAGGGCTGCGCCAGCCGAGCGATGCCGCACTGAAGCTGCTGACGATTGCGAAAAAGCATCCGGAGGTTTTACTGGCTTAATTTCGGACTGCTCAGCCTACCTGAATTCCTCATCCGGCGACCGCTTCACGAAGCTCCGCGAATAAACGCGCAAGGTCATCAAGCTGGTAGTTCGCGTTCAATCCGCTAGGGTTCGGCAGCGTCCAGATCAAGGCGCCGCCCAGCCGCTCATCCTGCCGGCCAATCACAGCTTTGGGACGCCCGAACGCGGCCCGATACGCTCCGACGCCTAGGAAGGCCACACACCTCGGCTTGTAACGGAGGATTTTCTTCTCCAGAATTCGCGCCCCGCGCGCATACTCTTCGTTTGACAACTCCGAGGCCGAAGCCGTCGCGCGCGCGACCAGATTGGTAATGCCGTAGCCGCGATTGAGCAACTCGCTTTCTTCAGAAGGCGCAAGCAGCCGATCGGTAAATCCGGCCTTGAGCAAAGCAGGCCAGAACCGGTTGCCGGGCCGGGCAAAGTGATGCCCAACAGCCGCCGTATACAATCCCGGATTGATCCCACAAAAGAGCAGTTGCAATCCGTGCGCGATCACGTCCGGCACGGTCTTCCCGGCGGCGGCGAGCAGTTCTTGTTTCGATGGTTTGCGATCACCCATCGAGTTCTCCGCCTTCGAGCCGGAACTGTCGGCGAAATGAGGATTGATCCAGAGCCTGAAAAAGTTGATCGAAGTCTCGCATGGGGGAGCAGTTTATCGAATTGTCCCGTTGAAATGTTGTTTGGCCATCAAGGTAGGACTTCAATTGAGCCGAACTGTTTGAAGTGGCGATCAATGGCCAGAGCTTTTGTGACGCCGAGCGCTTCCATTACAACTTTGCTGGAACAGTCGGTGAAGCTCCATTCTTTATCATTGTAGCGGCGGAAGACCTGCCAGGTCTCGATCAAATCGTCTTCTGTAAGCAGGTAGATCTCGACCATTTTCGACTCGAAGAATCTTTCGCCCATCAGCAGCGCGCGTTTAGATTCGCCGCGCGCCCGGAGCAATGTCAAAGTTTCGTCCACGATGTAATCGGTGGTGATCAGAGGCTCGGTGTTTTCATCCAACCATTCCGAGACCGCTTTGTGTTTTTCATCGGAAGGGATGATCGCGGCATACCACGCGCTGGTGTCTACGAAGATCATGTTCAAATTAAGAGTTTGGCTTGGCGCCGTAAAGCACGACATCGTGATCCGCGCCAGAAAAGCCGTCCTTCGGGGCTTCTTCGGGAAGCGCAGCGATCTCCGCCAGTATCTCCGCGAGCCGTTTGCCGGACTCGGCGCTCGGACGTTTGAGCAGGATGATTTCAACCACCTCGCCTTCGCTCAAAGTCACCGGATGGAGTGGGCGGAAGATGCCTTGCTCATATACTGCTTCGATTTGTTTCGTCATACACTTACCTCGCTGAACGTGGATAGATTATAGCAGATAGCGCGGATGGAAAAGGATTCATGATTTTGAGATCGCAACGCCGGAGACCTTTCCTTTTATTGGTTTCATCTGCGATCCGGCTTTCTCTTTCCGTCCCTGTGCGTGTTCGGCGCGCTCCGACCTGATGCGTTCCAACAAGACTGAAGCCGGCTCGTATTCGCGTCCTTCGCGGCGGGCAAGTTCGGCTTCCGTCGGCACGAGTTCGCCGCGAAAGGCTTTGGCAAGGATGGATTGTGGCAGCTTGTCCATGTGCGGTTTCGCCTTCTGGTAACGAGCTTCAATCTGATCAGCGAGTTTGAATAGGGCTTCGACGCGGCGGACAATTTCGTACTGCTCGTGTAGAGGGGGAACTCGGTGAAAAAGGGAATACTGCTCAGAGATGGGGACAAAGTCGCGCGTAGTTTGTTCTTTTACAACGTCCACTTGTTCGGAAAAGAATCGGGAGGCGAGATAAAGCATTACAAATCCATTGGCAAACACACGTGGCGAAACTCGGTAGTAGGTTGTCTGCGGAGTCAGAACACAATCACGATCAGCGATGGCTACGCGACCGACAGACCCCTTATGGGTGTAGATTACGTCACCCGGTTTGGCAAAGCCGACACGAAGCCTTGCGAGCGGCTCGCCTGACACCTTGTATGCATTATCATAATCAATGCGGAAGCCGTTTACTTGCGCCGCAGTGATGAATGGTAGGCCCGTCTCAGTGAAATCATTTACTTTTGGATGGTTCGCACCATGATTGCCGTCCTTCAAGTCTATGATTGCGCCACAACGAAGTAACTCGGCAGCCGAATATCGCCCCCATGTCGCCGGCAGTTCCCAATCATCAACCGCATCGGACACTGGCACTGATTCAGGAACTCCTCGCCTGACGCTACTAGCTGCATTGGGCTTTCTTCTTAGCTGTTCAATTGTGGTAGAGGCTGGCTCAACATCACAATTCTGCTCTCGCCAATCCGCCGTCAGCCTTCCCGAACACGCTGCCGCCAGCACCGCCTGCCGAAAGCGTTTGAGGACCACGGGAATTTTCGCCAGTCGCTGCTGGCAGGCATTCACTTTGCCGAGCAGCGTTTCCAACTTTGCTGCGATGCGATGTTGTTCGGTAAGTGGGGGGAGTAGAACTGGAATTTTGTTCATGGCTCCCTGCGTCAATTTCAGTCTCGTTGTTCCGTTGACGTACTCGTGGAAATCGAAATGGTTCAGAAAAAGTTTCAGGTAAGCGTTGCTTGTGACAGATATTTTAGCTCGCAGAACGTGTGCGTGATTGTTTACCCAGCTCTTGCCATTGATGATGTAAGCAATTGGTTTTGACTTGTCAAAGAACGGTGCCCCATCTTCACCGATCAGCAACAGTTCTTCATCAAAAAGGTAATCATCAATCCAGCCAACTTGCCCGGTTGCGCCGTAATAGGGAATCTTTCCTTGTCGTTGACTCCTCTCATCTGAATTAACAGGAACGCGGCGATTGTCCAGAACATCAACGCAATCGCTCAAACTACAAGTTATCCACCCCTCCGGCAACTCACTCACGCCACCACCTCCTTGCCGCGTAGCGGCGCAATGAATTTAGCCGTGCGTTTCAACGCACGGTCAGTACGCGAAATGATCCGGCGTCGCGTCAGCGACGGTTGAATCATTGCGGCGCACGTTTCAATCGTCGCTGACGCGACGGGATGGATTGTGTTATCGCGTTCCGTGGATTGAAATCCACGGCTAAAGTCAACCACCGCGATGCGGTGAAAACCAATCGTGGCTTGATACAGTTTGTTCACGTTGTCATCTACCTTTGGATTTCAATCGTCCCAGGCGTCGCGCTCATCGCGAATGAAACGATCAGCTTCTTCCGGCGTGGCAAAGACTCCTTTGCCAGAGCCGATCATCGCAACGTAATTTGACGCTGCTTTGGTATCCGCCTCTTCTTCTTTTTCAATTAGCGCAATAATCTCGCGCAAATCGTCCACGACCGCTTCGAGTTCCGTGATGGCTTCGCTTGCCAAATCCTGCGGCTCCGGCAATTCGTCGGCGTCTTCGAGCGATTCGTCGCGCAACCAGGTGATGTCGAGTTTGTAATCGCGCTCCTTGATTTCGCTGATGTGGAATTTGCGGAAGCGGCCTTCCGGGCCGGTGTCGGCTCGGCGGCTTTTGCCGGTCGGGTCCGCGCCGTAGCATTTCTCGAAGTCGGCGAAGTGCTCGCGTGACAGCGGGCGCTCTTTTTTGGTGATGCCCGGCACGTTGGAGCGCGCGTCGTAAATCCAGACGTTTTCGGTCGCGAATCCTTTCTGAAAAAAGATGACGTTGGCTTTGACTCCCTGACTGTAAGGCGAAAACGTGCCGCGCGGCAACCGCAGAATCGTGTGCAGGTTCGCATCCTTCATCACGATTTCAAAGATCTCTCCGGCTTTGTTCTCAAACAGGCAGTTATCAGGCAAAACGACAGCGGCGCGCCCGCCGGGTTTGAGGATCGTCAGGATGTGCTGAACGAAGTTGAGCTGCTTGCTTGAGGTTTCGATGGTGAAATCATCGCGGACGGGAATCTGATTAGCGCCCTTCGTGCCAAACGGCGGATTGGTCAGCACGCAATCGAAACGGCGGCCATCGAACGGGTCGTAGATCGAATCGCCAAGTCTGATTTCCGGTTCAAGTTCGTGTAGGTAAAGGTTCATCAGCGCCAGACGACGCGGACGTTGCACCAGTTCCTGGCCGAAGTATGTTGATTTCCTGACGCGCCTGGCCACGTCGCGATCCAGCGCGCCTTTGGTCTGCTGCATCAACCATTCATACGCTTCGACCAGAAAGCCCCCGACTCCGCAGGCCGGATCGCAGATGGTGAAGTCGCGTTGAGGGCGTGGATCGGGTTTGATCGAGCGCACAATAGAGCGGATCAGTTCGCGCGGCGTGAAGTATTGCCCCGCGCCTTTCTTGCCTTCGTTGGCGGCGCGTTCGAGCAAGCCTTCAAACGCCTCTGCCTTCACGTGAACATCGAGCGTCGTCCATTCAGTTTCATCAATCAGGCTGATGAGGCGTTTGAGGTTGACGGGATTGTTGAAGCGCGATTGCGCCTCGGCAAAAATGTCGCCGAGGATGCCGCGTTCACGCCCGAGTTTGCGCAGAAGGTCAACATAATAATCGGTAAGCTCCGTGCCGCTCCTGCTCTTCAGCGTTTGCCAGTCGCAGCCTTTCGGCAATTCGACACTGCGCTCGTCAGCCATCTTCAGAAAGAGTAGATAAGTGATCTGCTCGATATAATCGCCGTAATCAATGCCGTCGTGCCGCAGGGTGTGACAGAAGCCCCAAAGTTTCTGGACGATGTCGCTCATGCTTCTTGCTCTCGATTTCGCGGCCCCTGCCGCTCGATGTGTGGAGGGATGATGGTCTTTGAGAAATAAATGAAGCGAGTGCGTAAATCAGATAGGCGGAGCCTTTGGAGTGCGGTTGCTTGGAACCGCTTTGGTAGTCCACTTTGATACTTTGGCAATGATGGAAAGGGAGCCCACTCGGGTCTCTCGCCCCCGGAGTCTGTAGGACCGGAGATGACTACCAAAGCGGTTCCAAGCAACCGCACTCCAAAGGCTGTCGCCATTTTCTGTGGTCGACCGTATTCGACTTTTATTTGCACACGCTTCAAAACACCAGGCGGCAGGAGCCTCTGTAGGCGGTTTCCTCAAGCCGCTATCGCTTCGTTGATTTCGTTGATGACCGTAGCAAGCTGCCCGTTGAAAACGCGATTCGCTCTGCCCCAACCGCCGAAGCGGGTGAAGACAGGCAACTCTTCAAAGTCTTCCTGGTCTATCGAAAGATTTTCGACCAGATGATCGCGGATGCGGTCGAGCCATTGTTGCTGCTCTTCGGTGAATTTCTGTCCGGCAGGCGCCTTCTCGAACGCCTGCCGCACGCGCTCTTCGGCGGTCAGCAGCGGCGCTTCCTCACTCGCGGCATGCTTGACCATCGATATGATGTCTACCAGTGCTTTGTGATAACGAACCTGATGCGCCTTTTGCAGATTCTGGATTGTGAAACGTTCGGTCGTGGCGGCCAGTTTCTGCCGGAGTTCGCTGAGCGCCTGTGTGCCCCAACCCTGCGGACGGTCAAGCAGAATGCGAATGGCTTCGACCTGGGCGGGATTCTCTTTGACGAAATGAGAAAAAGCGACGAGGTAATCTTCCGGCTTGTACTCCTTGCCGTCCAACCCGCGCACCAGCCATTCGGAACTGACCGTGTCTTCAGCTTCGTAAGCGACCATGAATGTTCGGGGAGCGCGAGGATAACCGACGAGCAACTTCTGAAACTTTTCGTCGCGCAGCAGGCTCATCGTGCGCGTGAAATCGCGGCGCAGGTTGTCGGCGAGTTCGCTGGCGTAACGGCCCATATCTCCATCCGGGATGTAGGCGGTGAACATCTCGCGCGCTTCGCCAGACATTTCCTTTTCGATGCGTTGCAGCCGTTTGACCAGGCAACGGATGTTGTAATCGCGGTCGCGGTTGGCCCAGATGTCGTCAATGATCTGTTTGATCGTCCTGGTTTCGCGTTCGGGCGGTTCGGCGGTGATGGCGGTGGCTTTGCGGAAGTATTCGAGCAGAGTCCCGTCAAAACAATCGAAGACGACGAAATGCGACTTGTCAGGAAACTTCTCGCCCTTGCGCGTGCCGCGCCCCAGCATCTGCTCGAACAGGATGCGCGATTGCACCGGGCGCAGAAAGACAATGAATTCCAGATCTGGGATGTCCACGCCAGTGGTGAGCATATCTACCGAAACGACCACGCCGGGCTCGGGGCGATTGCGAAATTCGCGGATGCGTTGCAGCGGACGATCTACGCGACCGGTGATCTTCTGCACGAATAAATCGCCGCGCCCGAAGACATCGCGGGCAATGTTCACAAGGTTGTCGGCATGTGAAGTGTGCGGCAGATCGTTGACGGCGAAGATCAGCGCTTTTGGGAAACGTCCGTATTGTTGCTCATGTTCGTCGCAATAGGCTCTGATCTCTTCAAGGACGCGACGGTTTGAATCCGGCGCTGTGATCTTCTTTTCGACTTCGGTTGCGTCGAATTGCCGTTCGTCTTCCAGTTGATCGAGTTGTTCGGCGCCGGTTGTCGGGTCAATCATTCCGATCTGTTCGCCTTCTTTCAAGAATACGCCTTTCATCCGCACGTCGGAACTGATCTTCACCACGTCGTAATCAACCAGATAGCCTTCTCTGACGGCGCGTTCGTATTCGTAACGAAAGACAACGTCCTTGAAGTAGGCTTTGGTGTGAGCGGCGGGCGTCGCCGTCAGGCCAATTTTGATCGCGTCGAAATGATCGAGCGTCTTGCGCCAGACGGAAAGCTCGCCCGTCGTGTAACCGCGATGGCATTCGTCGGCGATGATGACATCAAAGGCCTGGATCGGAATGTCTAGCTTCTCCGCATCGTCGTCAATGGGTTCGTCTCCGGTCTCAAAGATCGCGTTTCGTCCTAACAAGTTTATGGTCATTCGCTGAATCGTCGAGACGTAAACGAAAGCGTGGCCGGGTTGCGGATCGGTCAGGTATGATGCGGGCAGCACGTTTGGGTCAAACCTTTCATCCTCGTCAAAATCATCGCGCTGGAATCGCTGGCTGTAGACTTCGTAAATCTTGTCGAACTTCAACCCCGGCTCAGGCTCGAAGGATGCGAATGCGCGCACGGCCTGCGCGGCCAAAGCGCGACGATCCACCATAAAAAGGATGCGCTTGCCGACGCCGGATTTCATCAGCCGATAAACCTGATTCACCAACGTGAAGGTCTTTCCTGTTCCGGTCGCCATTGCCACCAGCATTTCGCGTTTGCGCATCGCGATGGCTTTTTCAATTTTCAGGTTGGCTTCTTTCTGGTACGGGCGCAAGCGAGGGTGGTCGTTCGGAGTTTGAGCAAGCCAATGGCAGTCGGTTTCAAAGCTCCGCGCGAACATTTCGCGCAAAGCGTCGGGCGTGTGAAATTGGACGACCTTGCGCGATCTGTTCAATTGATTGCGCGCGTCCTGAAACCAGATCACTTCGCCATTAGTCGAGTAAAGAAATGGCGCGCGGTGGCCGTCGAAATTCATCGGGCTGTTGACCAGGCCTCGTGAGTAGCGCTGCGCCTGCGTCAACACGTTCTGCGGCCCGAGCGTCACCTTCTTGGCCTCGATAACTCCGAGAATGGCGCCGTCAACGCACAAGGCGTAATCCGCCGGGCCGCTGGCGGTCGGGAATTCTTCAATCGCGCAGTTTTGATACCAACTCAGCGGGCGGGCGGGATCGTAAGGAGCAATCGTCCATCCACGATCACGCAGTTGAGGATCGATTCGCTGTTTGCGCGTTTGTTTTTCACTCTCGTAGTTCATGCGCCGAGCGCCGCTCCTTCCAGAGGCCGTTCATTTATTCAGATTCGGAAAGGAGGCCGCTTGCCGGTGATCGTCCGACGCAGTTGCTCGGAGTTTCTATCTTGAGCAGCGTCGCGAGGGTCGGGGCGATGTCCGCCGGGCTGGCGTCGGAGTAGTAGGTTCCGGGCGCGATTCCTGCGCCGTAGAAGATCACGGGCACGTGCGTGTCGTAGGTGTAAGGCGTGCCGTGTGTGGTCGTAACGCCTTCGGCGATGAAGAAGAATGGTTGAGGCGCCACGACGAGGTTGCCGTTGCGGTGGGAGTAGAAGCCGTTCGCCACGCTGCGCGCTATCCTGGTCTGCGGCAGTCGGCCTGAAAGAATCTGCGAGCGCGTGAAGCATTCGGCGACGCCTTCGATCTTCACGACGGCCTGGCTCGCCACGCGCTCGACTTCTTCGACGTTGAGCTTGCGCCGCTCGATTGCGGCTTCATCGAGATAGACGTTGCCGTTGTAGAAATCCAGAATCCATTTCTCATCGCCGAAGCTTTTGTTGAGCGCGTTCTCAACGGCTTCCGTTACCGACTTCGGCTCGACGATTCCACCGAGGCCGAACTGCTGAGCGTGCGCCGGCACGGGCGCGACGCCGTGATCGGCGGTCAGCGCGATGAGGACCCGGTCGAGGCCGATCTTCCGATCGAGGTAGTTGAAAAACTCGGCCAGCGTGCGGTCTGTCCGAAGCGTGACGTCCTGCACTTCCTGGCTGTACGGGCCGTAGTTGTGCCCAATCAGATCATTCGACGAAAAACTCACGGTCAGCAGATCGGTCGTGTCGTCCGCGCCGAGTTGTTCGCCCTCGATCGCAGCTTTGGCGAAATCGACCAGATAATCGTTGGCGAACGGCGTGTATTGAAATTGGGTGTAGAACCGCGGCCCCGGAACTTCTTCGCCGCCGTTGATCAAGTAAGGAAATTTGTTTCCGGCGGAGAATTTTTCGTAAGGCATATCATCAGCGGTCGAGCGTTGATATGCCGATTCGGGCAGGAGTTTTTCCCACCGCTTGCCGAAGAAACGGTCAGGCCGCATTTCCTTATTGAATTTCTTCACCCATTCTGGCAGATCGCTGAAATAGTACGTACTCGAAACCAGATTGCCGGTGTTCATGTCGTACCAGTAAGCTCCGTTCGGATGTTTGCCCGAGGGCAGGATGGCCGAGCGGTCTTTGAGCGAAATGCCGATGACTTTGGCCTGTCCGCCGGTCGCCAATTTCAATTCGTCCCCGATCGTCGAGCCGAGCATTCTTGAAGGAGACATACCGGCGGCGCCGTCACGTCCGCCAACCAGTTTGACTTTGTCGTCAGTGACGCTCGTAACGCGCTTCCCCGACTCGCGGTCGAACCACTCGTTGCCGATGATGCCATTCAATGTAATTGGCGTTCGTAAACACCGCTCCGCCGTTCAACAATCGTTTGAACCCGTCCTCGCCGAACTGGTCGTGGAAGCGCGTCAGGTAATCATAGCGGAACTGGTCGATCACTATGCCGACGACCAGGCGGACCGGCTTCGCGGCGGACGGCGCATTGGCGGCGCGGCGGCGCTGTTGCGCGGCGGTGGAAGTGGAAAAGAGGTTAGCGAACGCGAGAATAAGACAGAGCGCGTGCGCGAGGCGCGAGCGATTCAGCAAAGCTGTCGGCATGATCTCTCCTTGAATGCGTTGTTTGCGCAATGATGCGTTACGGCAGGCAAGCATAATCGCCGCAAAGATGGATGACAAGGCGCCGTTCTGTTCGGAGGCGCTGCCGGCGTCTTAATTCTACGTTACGGATGCAGGGGAATCATGGGGATCGAGAAAAGGAATTTCAGCCACGAATGAACACGAATGAACACGAATCTTTTTCTCGACCTTAATGATACACATGCCTTCCCCTTTGCTCCTATTCGTGTTCATTGGTGTTCATTCGTGGCTGAAGTTCCTTAAGCGATCTCGAAACAGGCCAGGAATTCACGGTTGCCGTCCGCTCCGAGTATTGGAGAGTCTATGACGTTCATCGGGCGCATCCCGAGGCCGGCGGCGAACGATGTGATCTCTTCAACGACGCGACGTTGCGCCGCTTCGTCGCGCACTATGCCGCCCTTCCCCACCTCATCGCGCCCGACCTCGAACTGAGGTTTGATGAGCGTGATCACAATGGCAGGCGCCTGAAGGAGCGGCGGGATGGCCGGAAGGATTTTGGTCAGGGAAATGAATGAGACGTCGGCGGTAGCGATGTCGAAGCGGTCGGAGAAATCGTCCGGCGAGAGGTAGCGCGCGTTGACGTTCTCGCGCAATTCGACGCGGCTGTCCTGTCGCAATCTCCAATCCAGCTGGCCGCGCCCGACGTCGATGGCGACGACGCGCGCCGCGCCACGCTGCAGCAGGCAATCGGTAAATCCGCCAGTCGAGGCGCCGATGTCGAGACAGATTCTGCCAGCCACTTCTATCCCGAAATGGTCGAGCGCGGCGGCCAGCTTCAAACCGCCCCGGCTGACGAAAGGCATCGGCTCGCGGATCGTCAGCTCAATGTCAACCGGAACCAATTGGCCGGCCTTGTCCAACCGCAGTTGACCGCTGAAAACCTGACCAGCAAGAATTAGCGCCTGCGCCTTCGCGCGGGTCTCGGCCAGCCCGCGCGTTACGAGCAATTTGTCCAGGCGTTCCTTGCCGATCTTTTGTCTCATCGGAGTTATATATTGATTGAGAGGAAGAGGACCACAAAAAGGACAAAGCAGAACACAAAAGTCACAAATAGTCTTTAGGGTTGAGGCTCTCTTTTCTATCTATTTTGTGACTTTTGTGTTCTGCTTTGTGCTTTTTGTAGTAATTCACGACTTTCTTTCAATTATAAAACGGGCTATCGAGTCCAGCATTGACGTGTCGCGATGCGTTCGTCGCGCCGCGCCGATGGCTTCGCGGCAGAGGCGATGGGCCATCTGTCTGGCGCCGTCGATTCCGTAAAGCGCGGTGTAGGTGGCCTTTTGACTTGCGGCGTCCTTGCCGGCGGTCTTGCCCAGTTCCTCACTGGTGGCTGTTTCGTCCAGCAAATCGTCGGCGACCTGAAACGCCAATCCGGCCTTCTCTCCGTATTCGGTTATCGCGTTCAATTCGTCCTCGCTCGCGCCGCCGATGATCGCGCCGATGCGAACCGCGCATCGAATCAAGGCCCCGGTCTTGGCGCGATGAATCTCTTCAAGTTGAGCGCCGGTGACGTGTTTGCCTTCAAATTGAATGTCCAACACCTGGCCGCCGATCAAGGCCCCCGTCGTCGCGGACGCGTGGGCCACTTCTGAAATCACGCGCGTTTTGGTTTCGGGGCTTTGCGCTTCGTAATCGGAGAGCGTCAGGAAGGCCTGGGTCAGCAGCGCGTCTCCGGCGAGGATCGCCATCGCTTCGCCGAATTTGACGTGACATGTGGGCATCCCCCGGCGCAAATCGTCGTTGTCCATCGCCGGCAGATCGTCGTGAATCAACGAGTATGTGTGAATCATTTCGAGCGAGCATGCGGCGGGCAACAGTTCCCGCTCGCCGGCGCCGAAGACTTCGCCCGTCGCGATGGTCAGGATCGGGCGCAATCGCTTGCCGCCGGCGAAGACGCTGTACCTCATCGCCTGGTGAATGAGCGAAGGACTCTCCGATTCGGACGGGAGCAGACGATCAAGCCACTGATCGACCCGCTCGGTCTTTTGCTGGAAATATTCGGTGACGTTCACTTTAGAAGGGGACTGAATCATCGGTCTTGTTTTCGTCTCGGGGCGTTTCTACAGATTGGATTTGCGGGTTGATCGATGCGGCGTTGGCCGCAGAAAGGGCCTCGCGCGTCTCGGCGGCGGCCGTCGCGTCTTTCGGGGGTTCGAAAGGAGTGACTTTGATCTCGCCGCGCTCCCTCAAAAGCATCTCGACTTTGCGTTCGGCGTCTCCCAATTGGGACTGGCAGCGGCGGGCGAGCGCCACGCCTTCTTCGAAAAGCTCAAGCGCGCGTTCGAGCGGCAGGTCGCCCGATTCGAGATGCGCGACTATCCGCTCCAATGAAGCCAATGAGGATTTATTTTTGTTCATAAGTTTTACTCTTTCCGAATCGGCTATTGGTTAAATCGAGCCACATAAGGTTGGGACAGTACCGCGCGCGTAGAGTGGGACAGACTTTAGTCTGTCCGCCCTCGATTGGCGCTATGGACAGACTTTAGTCTGTCCCACTCGCTATGGACAGACTAAAGTCTGTCCCACTCTACGCGCGCGGTAGCGGTACCGGCGTTCCGATGTCGCTCGGCCTGATTTAAAGCAGTTTGCGCATGTGAAGCCGCTCTAAATCAATCCGCCCGGCAGCTGACTTCGCCGTCTTCAAAACGCAGCGCCAGTTTCTGTCCCGTCTTGACCATCGCCGCGCGCGGGATCAGATTGCCGGCCTCATCCTTCACCAGAGCGTATCCGCGCCCCAAGACCGCCAGAGGCGAGAGCATGTCGAGCTTGCTTGCGGCCACGGCCATGTTGTGCCGTTTGGCCTCCAGCCTCCGCTGAACCGCGCGACTCAAGCGCTGATCGAGCGCGTCTAACCGCCCGGATTTGACCGCGATCAGGGCTCGGAGATCGGTCGCTTCGAGGCGTCGTCTCGTGTCCTGAAGCTTCGAGCCGGAATTTCTCACGCGCGCCCGGAGCGCTTCGGCGGCGCGCCTTTCAAGTTCACGGCATTTCGCCGAAAGCGACAAGACAGTCTTCGCCGCCTCCGCGAACCCGCGACTCTCGATCAGATCGCGCAGTCGCGATTTGCGCACAAGCAGAGAGTGAGTCATCGCGCGCGCCAACGAGTTTTGCAGGTACTCAATCCGGGCCGTCAGATCGCCCGATTCCGCCGCGACTATTTCGGCGGCGGCCGAAGGCGTCGGGGCGCGATAGTCGGCTACGAAGTCCGCGATCGTGTAATCGGTCTCGTGGCCGACAGCGGAGACCACCGGGATTTCGGATTCATAAATCGCGCGCGCGACCGGCTCTTCATTGAACGCCCACAGGTCTTCGATCGAACCGCCGCCGCGCCCGACGATGATCACGTCGATCTCATTGCCTGGCTTCTTCGCGTGTTTGTTGAGCAGACGAATCGCGTCCACGATTTCGCGCGCCGCGCCGGTTCCCTGCACCTTGACGGGCGTGATTATGACGTCGATCCCCCGGTTGCGCCGTTCGAGCACGTGGAGCATGTCGCGCAGCGCGGCGCCGGCCGGCGAGGTCACGATGCCGACGCGTCGCGGCAGGAGCGGCAGCTTTCTCTTGCGAGCCTCGTCGAAAAGTCCCTCGGCGGCGAGCCTTCTGACCTGCTGCTCGAACGCGAGTTGCAGCGCGCCGACGCCCAGAGGCTCCATGACCTCGACGACTATCTGATATTCGCCTCGAGGCTGATAAACGGTCAGACGGCCCCGCAACCGAACTTCGAGCCCGTTCTCAGGCTCGAAGCGCATCAGCCGGTTCCATTGCCTGTAGAACACTGCGCGCAATTGCGAATGCGAGTCCTTCAGCGTGAAATACCAGTGGCCCGATTGATGCCGCTTGTAATTCGAGACCTCGCCCTGCACGTGCAGCGCGAAAAATTCCGATTCCAGCGCGTCCTTGATCTGTTCGGTCACCTCGGTGACCGTAAGTACGCGCCGCTCGGCGAAGAGCGCGGCGAGCAATTTAGAACTGGATTCACTCATATTTTGCGCCTTTGCGCCTTTGCGCCTTTGCGAGAACCAGCGCCACAAAATCGCCCGACTCTGGAAGAATCCCTGGTTCTCGCAAAGGCGCAAAGGCGCAAAGGAAAATTGTTAGCCGGTAGATGCGTCCGATTTCGTCCTCATAGACCGCATGTTATAGTTGCCAGCTTGGCGGACGGGACGATTTGCTATGCCTCATTTATCAATAGTCATTCCGGCGTATAACGAAGAAGAACGCATCGGCCGGACACTTACTGAAACTTTCGATTATTTAGACCGACAGAATTATTCGAGCGAAGTAATTGTAGTCAATGACGGTTCAACAGACCATACTGTCGAGGCGGTTCGCGAATTCGAGAGTCGAGCGGGCGGCAGGCTGCGGTTGGTCGAGAATCCGGGTAATCGAGGTAAAGGCTATTCCGTGCGAAACGGAATGCTCAAGGCTGACGGCGAGATTGCTCTCTTTTTTGACGCTGATCTGTCGACCCCGACGAGCGAAATCGTCAAAGTTGTCGGGCCAATAGTCGAGGGTCGCTACGACATCGTCTTAGGGTCGCGCGCGATTGATCGCAGTCTGATCGGAACGCATCAATCGTTTTTCCGCGAGACCGTCGGGCGAGGCGCCAACTGGGTCCAGTTCGCGTTCACCGGATTGAGATTCAAAGACACGCAGTGCGGGTTCAAAGCCTTTCGGCGGGAGGCGGCGCAATCGGTCTTCAGGTTGCAGCGGATTGACGGTTTCGGTTTCGACCCAGAAATACTCTTCATCGCCAAAAAGCAGGGCTGGCGGCTGCTGGAGACCCCCGTCCGTTGGAACCACGTCGAAGGCTCGAAGTTGAACCCGGTAACCGCGCCGATCAAGGCGCTGATGGAAGTCTCGACCATCAGGTGGAATAATCTCCTGGGCAAATACGATGAGCAGACTGAACGTCAACATTGATCACATAGCGACAATCCGTCAGGCCCGCCGGACCAACGAGCCGAACCCGGTCTCGGCCGCCGTGATTTGCGAACTGGCCGGCGCCGACGGGATCACGACTCATCTTCGCAGCGACCGGCGACACATTCAGGATTACGACCTGATCGCGCTCAAACAGGTCGTCATCACCCATCTCAACGTCGAGATGGCCGCGACCGACGAGATGGTCGAGATCGCCACGCGCATCAAACCTGACGTCGTGACGCTGGTGCCCGAGCGCCCGCAGGAAGTCACTACCGAAGGCGGACTCGACGTCGTATCGAACCAGAAGGCGATCCGCCAGGGCGTCAAGAGATTGAACGACGCCGGCGTATTCGTCAGCCTCTTCATCGATCCCGACTTCGAGCAGATCAAGGCGGCGGCGAAGCTCGGCGCTTATCAGATCGAAATATGCACGGCCAGTTACGCGCAATTTAACGAGCACCCGGGAGACGCGACCGTCCGCAGAACCGGGGAGATCGAGAAAGAACTGGCGCGCATCGGGGCCGCCGCGCGCTTGGCGTCGAAGGCCGGATTGAAGGTCTCGGCGGGGCACGGGCTGACCTACCGCAACGTCGGCGCGGTCGCCCGCATACCCGAGGTCGAAGAATTCAACATCGGACACAACATCATCGCGCGGGCCGCTCTGGTCGGACTCGACCGCGCGGTGCGAGAGATGGTTGAAGCAATCCGCATCGCGCAGAGGATCGAAGATTGAAGATCGAGGATCGAAGATTGAAGATCGAGGATCGAGGATTGAAGATCGCGCCGTCGCGCGTAAGGCGACCTTCTATCCTCTATCCTCTATCCTCTATCCTCGATCTTCTTCAGCGTATTTCGCGTTCACTGCTTCTGATTTTGGTCATCTGTCTGCTCGCCGCCCCGACGCGACATGCGCAACAGCAAAATCCTCGGGAACAGGAGGGCAAGGCGAAAACGCCGCCGATCAGCTCTCACGTCGTCCTGATCACGATCAGCGGTCTGAGGTCGGATTTGGTCACGGGCGCGGAATCGCAGCGCCTGAACATTCCGACCATTCAAGCGCTGCGGACGCAGGGATCGTATGCGGTAGGAATCGAGAGCGTATTTCCGTCGCAGACCCTTCCCGCTCACGCGAGTATGATTACTGGATCGCCGCCGGCGGACCACACCGTCACTTCCGATTATGCTTTCGACCAGGAGGGCGCTTCGCAGTCGAAGGATCCGCGCAAATCGGCCAGGGAGATCAAAACAGAGACCGTCTTCGACGCGGCGCGGCGCGCCGGGCTGGTCGTGGCGGCCGTCGGCTTTCCTCTGACCACCGACGCCGCGATTGTTTTCAATCAGCCGGACACGACCGACGATTTCGTCAAGGCGTTGTCGGCGGCCGACATTATAGAGAAGCATCGCCCGAATCTATTGCTGGTCAATTTCACTTCGTTCTACGAGGCGCAGCGGCGCTACGGGCCGCTCTCGGCCGAATCCCTCCGGGCGATGGGATCGATAGACGGGCTGGTCAAAAAGATCGTTGACGCGGCTGAAAATTCTCGAATAGCCGAAGAGACGACCTTCATCCTGGTTTCCGATTCCGGCGCGTCGAAGGTCGAAAAGGAGTTCAACCCGAATGTCCTGTTGGCGAAAAAAGGCTGGCTCGCTACGGACGACCACGGGCGGATCACGTCATGGCGGGCCGTCGCGCAGTCCTTCGGCGGTTCCGCAGCCGTCTTCGTCAAAGACCCCAAAGACGAGGACTTCATCCACGAAGTCGAGACGTTCTTCACTCAACAGTCCGAGAAGCCGGACAGCCCCATCTGGCGAATCATCACCAGACGCGAGGCGACCAAACTCGGCGCCGACCCTCACGTGGCGCTCTATCTAGACGCGGCGCCGTTTTACGCGATGACGGCCAAAACGACGGGCTCGCCCATAACCAATTTGACCAAGGGAGCTGACCGCGCGGCGCGGGGCTACGCGCCTTCGCGGGTGGAGATGCGGTCGCTGTTCGTCATCGCGGGAAAAGGAATCAAATCGGGCGTGCAGATGCCCTACGCGCGGTTGATCGACATCGCGCCGACGGTGGCGAGACTCCTCGGTTTGGAAATGAAAACCGCGCGCGGTAGAGTAATCACTGAGGTGATCAAATGAGTATGTTCTGTCAGCATTGTGGAAACAGCCTGGCGCCTGAAAGTCTCTTCTGTAACCGCTGCGGCTCGAAGGCGTCGAACCCAAAGGGCGCCGGGACGTGGCGCGCCGGGCGCCAGGCGCCGGCGCCTCCGCGGCCAGCGCGCCGCGCGCCGGTAGTTCCCTCCACTCCCGATCAGGAATCATTCGATGAGTATGAAGAAGATTATCCGGAGAGCCGCGATAAAGGTTACCGCGAAGACTTCGCCGATCCGGATCAGGTGATCTTCAGCATAACGCCGGCGTTTTACGAAGTCCTGCCGAGTTACCTGTTGGCGGTCGTGCTGTCGTTGATCGTAACGATGGGGGTCGCCTATGCGCGCGGCAGTTTAGGGATTGCGCTGATCGCCGCCGCGATACTTTTCATAAGGCCAATTTTTCGACATATACGACTGAGGCGCACGGTCTATACGCTGACCGCCACGAAGCTTGAGATTCGAACAGGAATACTTTCGAAGGACGCGAAAAATATCCCGCTTCGTCATATAGACAATGTGGAAGTCAGTGAATCACTGAAAGAACGCTTGATAGGCATCGGAGACGTGCTGATTGACAGCGCGGCGCTCGACACTAAAATGGTGCTGAATAACATCAGGGATCCTCGCAAATACGCGGATATGATCATGGACCAATTGCAGAATTGAAGGAAGGCGGCGCCGAAATATGCTGAAATACATGGATGTAATGCTTTTGGAACGACGAGATGAGAACGCTGAAGGGGATCGAGGATCGAGGATCGAGGATCGAGGATCGAGGATTGTCCTACACGTAATGACGCGGTCTTCTATCCTCGATCTTCTATCCTCTATCCTCCATCCTCGATCATCGACCCTCTTCCACGTGTTCTGTGTTCTGCTTTTGACCGCGCAGGGCGTTCAAGCTCAAAGCGGCGATAAAGAGTTGTTGCCCGATCGCCTCGGCCAGAGATGGCGGGCGGTCAGTCCGGCGCGCGTTCTCGACGGGCAGCGACTTTCGGGCCTGCCTGACGCCGATGTGCTTGGAGAGTACGGGCTGCAAAGATTCATCGGTCGCGTTTACACCGACGGCCGTGTCGAATCGTCGGTCGAAGTCTTCGAGTTGAATACAATACCCGGCGCATACGGGTTGTTCACATTCAACCGGGGACAACTTCCCCCGAACAGCCGCGAATGGCGCCAGGACCGCTATGTCGTCAGAGTTTCCAGCCGCGCGGCCGATGAGGATTCCGAACGACAGATGTTTGAAGCGATAAAGCCCGATCTGGTAGGCGGCGAAGGAGAGCTTCCGCCGTTGCCGCTGCATTTGCCCGAAGCGGACAAAGTCGCGGATAGCGAAAAATACGTCGCCGGCCCGGCGGCTTTGGCCAGGCTGAAAAATTTCAGCGGCCTGAAAGACGCGATCGGTTTTGGCGTCGGGGCGGAAGTGACCACGGCCGATTATCGCAGCGGCGGCGGGCAAATGAATTTGATCATCGTGGAGTACTATGCGCCGCAATCGGCCGCGGAGGGGGATGCGCGGATCCGGGATCATTTCAACTCTCTTCCTCAAACCGAGAAAGACCGGCTGATACTCAAACGCGTCGGCAATTACGTCATCGCGATGTCGAACGTTCAAGACATGCCCGCGGCGCAAAATATCGTCGGCCAGATCAAGTATCAAAAGAAGATTTACTGGGCGGGGCGAAAGTTCACCGACATTCCGCTCGAATTCCGCCCGCCCGATCCGCTCGCGGTCGAGGACATGACTAGAACAGTCAAGACTATGATTCGCTCCTTCTACTGGACGGGCATCGCAATACTCAGCGCGCTCCTTTTAGGAGGCGCCGTCGGCTTCTCGCTCTTTCAGTGGAAGCGCTATCGCCGCCGCAAACTCGGATTGGACGACATGTTCAGTGACGCGGGCGGGACTATCAGGCTCAACCTGGATGATTATTTGTTGTCCGACAACACTCAAATCGATCGGAGCGGCGAGAGTGAAAAACTAAC
>WNGF01004882.1_pt1 | contig 22024 bp, 18 predicted proteins | sample 5400641 | NCBI WGS metagenome assembly WNGF01 (sample SAMN13153371, study PRJNA577476) | soil metagenome | isolation source: 80 cm soil or saprolite under grassland replicate 2 | place: USA:California | collected 2016-06-15 | reverse complement strand
CGGCAGCCAGTCATCCAACGACGGCGGTAACAGCAGAACCTGTTGCGGATCGAACCGCCGAAACGTCTTCCCACCGACCACGACTGATCATCTATCACAGACCCCCAGTCGACGTCTTACTGACCCACGCTCCTAGGCCCTGCCTCCCACCCGCAAGACTGGCTGACGCGCTCCGCCCTGGCGGCGGACCGGCCACTGTGGACCTCGAATGTGGCCACGTCCAGCCGTCAGGCGCATCAATGTCCTGCAGCCCGTGCATAATCGGCGCGGATACGGCGGCCGAGGCGCCGGGCCGATGCCGTGCGCATCACCTGCATGACCAAGGCCCCGTCATGGTGGGCGCCGACCTATCGGTCGACACCATGACCTGCATGCTATCAGGGCCGGTCGACGAACCACCGTAGCTGCGCGGTCGTGAGTGTGAGCGAGAGACCCGTCAGTGGCGACCGGTGCGGCGACGGGCTACGCCCGGGCGCAGATCCTCGACGAGCGCGGCGACCCGGGTCTCTGATGTCGTCGCGCGGGCTCACACCAGTCTGGGTGGTGCATCGCTACACGCTATCGGCACGGCAAGACCCTCAGCCGCCCACACGTCGGCGCGTGGCCCGCACCGGCAGGTTCGGGGCCACCAGCGAATCTAGGTCCATGCGGCGTGGCGGCGGGCCGCACCAGTGGAGGCGCCGTAGATTGAAGGGCTGCCCTGCTTCCTCCGCCTTTCTTGATCGATGCGAGATGCCTGTGGACGACCTTGCGATGTCGGTGCCGCTGTTTGACGACAACCCCGCCGAGGAGGACCTTCTCGGCTTCGACACGGTGGCCGATGTTGTCACTCGCGTCGTCACCTCGGGTGGTCTCGACCCGGTGACGGTAGGCATTCACAGCGCCTGGGGTGGCGGCAAATCGACCGCGCTGAACTTGATCGACGCCCGGCTCGCGAAAGTTGGCCACGTGGTCGTCGTACGGATCGACCCGTGGGAGTTCGAGAACACCGAAGACCTCCGCGGAACGCTGATTGCCCAGGTGCTCAACGAACTCCAGGACCGCGTCGAGCAGGACGTCGACGAGCCCACCGTTCGCGAGCAGGCCATCGCGAAGCTGAATGATCTTCGGAAGCGGATCGCTTGGGGCAGGGTCGCGCAGGTTCTCGTCACCAGTGCCGTGACCCTGTCCCCGGACATCCCGGAACTCGTGAAGGCGTTGACGCCGAAGCCGAAGGAGCCCACCGACGGCGACGGTGAAGGCCCGCAAGGCATGGCCGGCTTCCGTGACCAGTTCGCAGCCCTAATGGCCGAGGTCGGCGGAATCACGAAGGTTGTCGTCTTGGTCGACGACCTCGACCGGTGCCTGCCACCGACGATCATGGGGACGCTGGAGGCGATCAAGCTGTTCCTGTCGGTGAAGAAGATGGCCTTCGTCATCGCCGCCGACGAGGATCTGATCCGCGCTGCGATCAACGTGCAGATGGAGGGGGCCGCTCAGGGCGGCTTCGCGAAGCTGTACACGGAGAAGATCGTGCAGTTGCCGGTCTCGCTGCCGTTGCTGTCGGTCGAGCAGGCCGAGGCGTATGTCGCGCTGCTGCTGTGCCGCAACGCCGGCGACCTGACGGGTGGGCAGCTCGTCGACGTTATTGCCGCATGCAACGAGCGTCGGCGGGCCGGCACGGCGCCGTACGTGGTGGCTTCAGAAGGCGGCGCACCCGGACCGTCTGCGAAGCATCTGGTACTCGCGGCGAGCATCGCCAAGGGCCTGTCCGCGGATGTCTGGCGCAGCCCGCGAGCGATCAAGCGGTTCCTCAACGCCTTCGCGGTACGCAACCATCTCGCGCACGCCGCCGGTGCGGGCTTGGCCCCAGACGTACTGCTCAAGCTCTACCTGTTGGAGCTTCGGTACCTGCAGGAGTTCCAGCTGCTGGCGCAACTGTCCACAAGTGAGCGAGCAGCGCTGGTGACCGCATGGGAGGAGTGGGCCCGCGGCGATGCCCCGAAACCGCCTAACGGTATCGCCGAGACCACCCGGCTCTGGGCGGCCACCGAACCCTACCTGGACGGCCGAGGCCCGGAAATCGAACGCTATCTGAGCGTCGCGGCGACCCTGCACAGCGACGTCAGGTTTGGCGGCGCGATCAACGTCAAACAGCTGGCGGTGATCGAGCAGTTGTCCCACCCGTCGGATTCCACGCGTGCAGCGGCCCGCGAAGAGTTGGCCGCGTTAGAGCCCGACGAGCAGACCGTGATCATCAGCGGTCTGGGTGAGCAATTGACCCGCATGAACGACCCAGAACATGCGATCGACTCCCTGGCCGCCATCGCCGTGAAGCTGCCAGCGCACGCGGACGCGATCAGCCGCGTCCTCCGCCATCCCGCCGTGATATCGATCCTGCAGGTGCACCACGTGCCCTACCTCAAGTCGATGCCTGAGGTGCTCCGGCAGATCATCAACACAGCCAGCCTCGGCGCCGACCTGATCAACGCTGCGCGCGCTGATCTTGAGGAGTCAGCCGGGTAGTGGGCACCTCCGGCGCATACGGCGGCAGCGGCTCCAGCTCGTGGGACGCCGTCCACGACTCCTACGCGGATGCGGCGAACACGGGCGCGTCCGGGCCGTCGCAAGCGCAGATCGACAACTTCGTCAACAACTTCATGACGGCGCTCGCGAAAACCCCTGGCCAGGCCAGCGACCCCAGCTCGTTCTCGCTCGCATCGCTTCGCCTGGCGCGCTCAGCAGGTAGCGTTGGCGGCTCATCCAGCAGTGCCACTTCCGGTGGCGGTGGCGGACGCAACGTTGGCCGGCAGGCCGCCCGAGGCGCCGCGGCGGTCGCAGGCGCCCACGCGCTGCGGTCCGGAAACACCGCCATCCTCACGGAACTCGGCCTCGATGTTGAGCACATCAAGTCTCTGCCACCCGGGCGGGAGCAGTGCACCTACATCGTCAACACGCTGCTCGGCGCGCCGAGCCATCCTGATGAGGTGGCCCTCGCCGCGGCGACGCTGCGGACCATGGTCGAGGTTCAGAAAGCCAAGCAGGAGATGAGCCCAGAGCAGACGATGGAGCTGTTCCTGCAGAACCTCGCCTACGAACAGGTACTCGTCGAACTGACCTCGCAGCGCAGGGTGGACAGCGTCACCCCGCAGCGCGCCAAGCAGATCGAGGAGAAAGCCAAGAAATACCTGCGCGCCAGCGTGACCGCGCTACGGCTCAAGGAGAAGGCGAAGATCACGGCACAGGGCTTCGTGGACTACGCCGCGAACCTCGCCAGCAAGGTGTTCACGGTCTTTCGAATGCGAGGACGCCAGTGACGCACGTCGAACTGATCCCGCACGGAGCGAGGCCGCTGCGACCGGCAGCTGTCGTCTACGAATGGCCCAGCGGTCCGGGTAGTACCGACAGCATGCGCGCAGACCTCGGCTGGAGCTTGGCCGAGTTGGGTGAGCCCTCCAGCGCCGCCAAAGACCTGCTGCGGGTCGTGACCGCCGCGTACCTCGCCGACCGCACCACCTCGCGCCCGGCCCAGGCCTTGCACCGCGATCTCCACCTCACCGTTCACCTGGATGCCCCGAAGGCGTGGACTCAGACTGCCCTCGACGGCGTGGTTGACCTGCTGCACTGGCTGACCGGCGACACCTGGACACTGGAGGTACTGACCGCGCAGCCCATTGCCAACCAGGCGAAGCCGATCGTGAGTACCGGCTCCGCGGACACGGTGAGCCTGCTGTCCGGCGGCCTTGATTCCCTGTGCGGCGTCCTGCTGCGCCTCGATCAGGCCGAGTTGACCATGTTTCTGGGACACGTCGACAGCGCCAACGCCGTGAGCAAGGCGCAGCGCCTGGTGCACGAGCGGCTGCGCGCGCATCACCCACGCCTGCGCTACCAGCGGTTCGCTCTGCGACCGGCCACCGAGGTCCGGGAGTCCACACCCCGTACGAGGTCACTGCTGTTCATGGCCATGGCGATCGCTGCAGCGTCCGGCTGCGGCGCGCGGGAGGTCCTGGTTCCCGAAAACGGATTCACCAGCATCAACCCTCCCCTCGAACCGTCGCGAGGAGGTCCGCTCACCACCCGCTCCACGCACCCGTGGACCTTCTACGTCCTGCGCAAGCTGCTGCACGAGCTGTCCCTCGACGCGATCAGGGTGGCCAACCCCCACGCAGACTTAACGAAAGGGGAACTGGTCGCCGCGGCGCTACGTCCGCGATCAGCGGAGGACCGGCAGTTGGCTGCCGTCACCCTGTCTTGCGCCAAACCGAACGCGGGCCGTCCCAAAGGCGGCAACCCCAACCTGAACTGCGGCCTGTGTATGGCCTGCCTCGTGCGGCGCGGCGCGTTCATCGCCGGGAACCGCCGCGATGAGACCACGTACCTCGTCGACGTCCTCACCGGCGACGCCAAGCAGACCTTCATGCACCACCGCCGGCACGACATCGCCGCCTGGCGCTACGCCACCGAAGCCGGCTTCGACGACATCCGCGTCCTCGCCTCCGGTCTGTGGCCCCCCGACACCGACTTCGACGACGTATTAGCCATGTGCAACCGAGGGCTGAAGGAACTTCGACGTGTCTCCGTCACCTAACCTGCCCAGACTGGACTGCCACGCCCACATCGCGCCGGATGTCACCGCCACGCAGGTCGCGGCGCTCGACGGCGCCATCGTATTCGCGATGACTCGCAGTCCCGCTGAGGCCACTGCAGCCGCGCGGCGCCGGGACGAGACCATCGTCTGGGGTTACGGGGCACACCCCGGACTCAAGACGTCCGTCGCTCAGGTGACCACAGAGCAGGTCCGTCGCGCCACCGACGATCACGTGCTAATCGGCGAGATCGGCCTGGACCGTGGGACAGCCCTGGGATCGCAGGAGGCAGCCTTCGACACAATCCTTGAAGCATGCACCAATCAGCCCGTCGTGCTGTCCATCCACAGCACCGGTCGAGCCCGTGAGGTCCTCGCCGCGCTCACCCGTCGTCCACATCCCGGCGCTATCCTGCACTGGTTCAACGGCACCGCCGAGCAGATCCGCCAAGCGGTTGAGCTGGGCTGCTACTTTTCGGTCAACGCAGCCATGACCGACGAGCGAATCAGTTGGATTCCGCGCGACCGTCTGCTTCCCGAGACAGACTTCCCCAGCAGCCGACGATCTACCCGGGCCAGGATTCCGGGGGACATCAACCACCTCGAACAGCGTCTGGCCGCGCTGATCGGCGACCCAATACACCAGATCCGATCATTGTGGTACCGAAACCTCGCCCAGCTCGTACGTGCCGCCCGAGTCGAAGCCAGACTGCCCCGCAGTATCAGACAGGTACTCGACGCGGTCTAGCGGGTGCGCAGCCTGACCGGATGGGGTCGCCCACGTGGTTCCTTGCTACACAGGCCATTACCCGCCGCCCGCGTCACGGTCTCGGCTCAGCCGGGCAACTGGAGAATCGGCAAGGCCATCTACTCGACATCGTCATCGACCTCGGCGACGATCCAGGACGTGCCCGCCACAACCCACATCCTCGAAGACGGCCCCGAGCAGATGGTTCATGAGCGCCGAGTACGGGTCCAGGCGGACTACGTCGACGCTTCTCGCGACCTCGCTGTACCAGGTCATCCGCCGCTCGTAGGCCGCGACGAGGATCGCCTGCCGAACCTGAGCCTTCGCCTCATCCCACTCATCGTCGGTAAGACCGAACTGCGTACCTGAGCGCCGCATCGGACGACCTCCGGTTCTAAGCAGACGTTGCAGGGTCTCCCAGAAGCGCGCACAGCCACCGGACGGCTTGCGTGCGCAGCCAGCCTACAAGTCTCTGTTCTTGCGCCTGATGCCGCACCAGATGTCGAGCTACGCGACAACGTGGCACGCCGAGGGCCAGGTCAGGGCCTCATAGCCGGGAATGTGGTGTTTAGCCATGATCGAACGCCAAGCCTGCTGGTATAGCCATGGCTGCGCAGGATGTCAACCAGGTCTCCTCCGCAAAGCAGGACGATCGGGTGCCGATCGTTACGGACCTCAGCGTAGACCTGGGGGTTGTAGTACGACGTAGTGACAAAGACGCCAAAGGTCCGATGGCGGATGCGAGAGATGAGGCGTGCGACCTCGCGGACACCGACGGCATTGGTGGCGGCATAGCATTTCGCTTCAAGAGCGAAGTCGATCAGGACCCGGTCGGCAGTTGGTCCGAGGAGGTAGACGCCCGTGGCGTCACGTCCGCCGTCCCTGCTGGGCCGGGTGATATCGACGGCTCCCGTGGCCGGGGCCATCATGCGCCACAACTGGACGGCGCACGCCTCAAAGCCATGCGGATTGTCAGCGAAGTGACCATGGAGTTGGTCGATGATCGCCCGACCGGTGGCGTCAGCTGGGGTCTGCTCTTGCCGGCTCCGGACGACTGTGGTGGCGGGAGCGGTCAGCGGTCGGTAACTGCGCCCGTGTACCCACTCCCGCCAGACCTCCGGACACGACCGTCCGAGGGGGTGGCCCGCGCGCGTCTCGTCGATCCATTGCCGCGAAAGTACGGCCACGTCCAGGACGGTGAACCGCGCTCGATCAGACCATTGATCATCTGAGTTCGATCACCGAACTCAATCGGTGGATCGAGGCTGAGGTGCTCCGCCAGATGGCTTGCAGATCTTCGTCCGAGGTCAGGCTAGGTCCGCCCGGCGCCAGGAGTCCGCGGAACCGGACATCGCGTCCACCGGTACCAGCTTTGGCAAACAACAGGAACGGCGGGACCGTAGCTCGCTCATCGACGCCAGCGTGGCATCGATGGAACACATCACGCAGGAGTACATTTCCAGCCCTGGGCGTGCCGTGCAACTCGTGGCCCGGCCGCCGGTTGTCCCCGTAGTAGGTGAACAGGCCCGTCTGCTCATCAAGGACGTCAGGCCAGTCCGGCTCGACCCCGGAGGTGTAAAGAACGGCCAGACGAACCGTGCCCTTGCGCGGCGACCCGACGTAGCGGAACCCGCCCTGATTGCCCACACGCACCAAGGGGTCAATTGGATCATCTGCAGCAGTGCCCTTGCGTCCGCCCCGGTAGACGCACTCGACCGCCAGATCCGCGTCGGCCAGGTCGCCGAAGCCAACGGATCCACCCGCAATGGTCACCTTCGCACGATACGGGCCGGACGGGGTTGTGACGACCACAGGCACGGCGAGATCGGGGGATGCAGCCGCCGAACGTTTACATACTGGCAAAGGGGGTCATGCCATCATCTGGCTGGGACATGCGGTAGCCATATCTTGATCGTGCGGAGCCCTCAGTTTCGCGCATGGGTGTCGCGATGCCGACAGCGACACGTGGAGTCGTTGGCCCGCATTGAGCCGAACTCATAGCAGGTAGGGCACCACCGCAGCGAGGTGATGCTCGGCCCGGCGCACAGTTATGACCGCGAGGGCCACCACCCAATCGGACCAAAGGGTCATGTCGATCAGCCATGTGGCGGCTGGAGTATCGGCCCACCCGAGCATGCATTCCATGCGATCTTCGTGCTCAGGAGGATGGAACAGCGCGCCGATTCCATGCAGGACGACGGATTCTTGATACTCTCCCCCGCGTTTCCTACCCCGGTTTAGGGCTGCGTCGAGGCTTGGCAGCCGATGGGCAGCGCGGCAAATGACAGGTGACGACAAATTGGCTGGTGCCACCATACCGGGTGGCCTCGTACTCCTTGAGGAGGCTGGGGCACCTGTGCCCGCGCGCTGGGCGGGCCACCTCCTCGGACTGGGGGCGCGGCTGGCGCGGCGACGGCAGCGCGAGGACTGGCAGCTCGTCGTCGGGATCTCCGTGCCCGTCCGCGATTTCGCCGCGGTATTGATCAGCGCGGGGTGGGTGCTCGCCCAGCCTGGCGTCCGCGGCGGAGATGTGCTGGCCACAGCCAAGGCCATCCCGGCGGGTACCCCGGTTCGCATGGCAACAGCTCAGCGGCTAATAGCAGACCGGTTCTATGGCATCGAGTACACACACGGCGATCCCCGCATCCACGTTGGCGGGACCTTCTGGATGATCGACGCTGTGGATCACATAGCAGCGGATCCGACGCTGCCAGAAGATCGCTTCGGGAGAGTTGCTATCGCCCGGCCAGGAAGCCTGGTCACCAGAACTGGTCATAGCGCTACCTGGTCCGCCGACCAATGCGCCTCCACACCCACGGTGACTCTCGTGGGGATCCGGTCCCGCCTGGAGCCTGAACTCGCCATCCAGGCGGGCTGGGATGGGAGTGCGGGACAATACGATGTGCTCCGTGACATCCTGCGTCCTGACGAGGTGAGGTCCGCATTCTGCGCGAGCGCTATCCTCTCCGGCGGGCGAGATTACCTTCCGGAAATACCGGCACAAACCCGACTCGCAGTGCTGGACGGGGCCACGGCAGTTCGCTGGTTGCCCGAGGTCAGGACTCCGGTCGTTGTTGCACTGATAGACCGGAGTTCGACCGACGAGTCAGCAGGTATCGCAGTACTACAGCGCCGCTCAGTCGGGCAGCGCGTCCAGGTCGACGCCCTCGGCTGGGCACCCCTTCCAGGGATTGAGACCCTCGCATTCGAGGTCAGGGTATGAGCCGACTTGCATACGTCGGAGACCTATACGCGGTCTCGGGCGCCATCGGTGGAGCTACGAGCGTTGTCGACCTCTTCGCAATTGCAGATCCTGCGGGCGCATCACTGGATAGGGCCGTTCGCGAACTAAGTCGGGACGTTCAGGAAGGCACCATTGAACTCTTAGGTGAGCTCCTAACTGTTGCTCGGCGACTCAGATGGCGCATTTCAGTCGAACCGTTTCCTTCTGCTCATGGACTTGGCCGCGCTGAGCTCCTTGCGGACCTCAAGAACGTGGCGAGCCAGTGCAGGGTCATGGTCGGCAGCGACACGCGCTGGATTCTGGATGAGCTTGTCCGCAGCGCGGATGCCGTCAACAGCCAAGCGATTCGACCGCTCGGCGAGTTCCTGCTCCAGTCATTGCGCGAGGCCGGCGGCGCGGGATGCGTCTTGGTCCTGTCCGGGTCTAGAGCGGCGGCGGGCGCGCGGTCCTGGCTCAGTGAGCTGGAGGTAGCGGTCCCGGTGGTCAGCGATCGTGAGAGGGCAGGGCTTGAGATCCACGACAAGGCATACTTGGTCGGCGCGCCCCCGCTGTTTGGCCCGGCTGTGTTCGGCGCCCCACGTGCCCAGGGTTTGGCGTATCTCTTCCCGTCGTGGATCCAGGATCGTGCGTTGCCAACGGCGGATTTCTCCACGTATGCCGAAGGCAGCATCAAGCCCCGGACGTGCCTGCATCGGATCGGCCAGGAGGCATTCATCCCGGAGCGGCTACGCAACGTCGAGGACCAGCTCATACCAGATCCGGTATGGAGGCGGACCAAGCCCCGGCTGCCCGTTGGTGAGGATGAGGTCCATGCTCGGCGCGTCCTCCTGTCCGGCGGGCTCTCGATCATGCTCGACCTTGAAGGCGACTGGATCCGCACACTCGACCCCGACCAGCCAGCCGGCCAGCGCGTGCGGATGCGCGATGTCGCGACGGTGGATCCCGGCACGTTTCTGGTTCTTAGGGAGGGCCAGTCCGAGTCCGCCCCGCTGTACTTGCGCGCGTTGACCCGGCTGGCGGCACAGGCTGAGAGCGTCCAGAAGTCGCAATCGAGGTGGAAGGAAGCTTTGCGGCAGCAGCTGCAGAGCCGTGGGGCCGTCGCGGTGGTACAGCAGCTGCGTGGGTTGGGCGTCAAGGCCGCTGCGCAAGCATCTGCGTGGACCGCTGAGACTCTTGCCCGGCCGCAGAGCGACGCTGACTTCGCGATCCTCCTGCGCTGGCTGGGGCTGCCTGCGGAGCCGTACGGCCAGAATGCGAGCCTGCTTCGTCGCGCACGTTCCCAGGCGATGGCCGATGTCCGTGAGGCTCTCGAAGAGGCGCTAGGAGATGCGGATATGCCCGGACTCGAACGGGTTGGCTTCCTGAGATTGGACCTCGAACTTGAGGGCTTCGCTGGTATCATCGCGTCCCGCGTGCTCGCGATCTCGCCGTACCTTGATGTGGTCCCGAGGTCCGAACTGAGGATCCCGAAGGAGGACGCGAGCGCCCGATGGCTCGAATGATTCCCCCGCTCATCAGTAGGGACGCCGCTCCCGGCGAACGCCTTGTGTTCCAGAGGCTGGCGAGCGATCCGGTAACCGAAGACTGGGTAGTGCTGCACTCCCAAGACTTAGCCGAGCACGTCCGGCAGGTACAAGGCGAGGCCGACTTCGTCGTGATCGCCCCCGGCCTCGGCGTGGCGGTGATCGAGGTGAAGTCGCACAGGCGCGTCGCGCGGCGTGACGACGGCCAATGGCTTCTCGGCAACATGCCACCCGCCACAAGGGGTCCCTTCCAGCAGGCGGACGAGGCCATGCATAGCATCCGGGAGTATTTGATGCGCAGGCGCATCGACCTCCGTGGCACGCCCATCGTTTCGGGAGTCTGGTTCACCCACGTGCGCGCGCGTGCCGAACTGCCGCCGACCCTGGAGTGGCAGCCATGGCAGCTCCTGGACCGTGACGACCTCCAGGCTGGGCCTGGAACGTCGGTGCTGCGGATGCTCGACGGAGGGCGGCAGCACCTGATGAACCGCGTGCCAGCCATGGCAAGCGCCGTGGCGGGACCCGATGGTGGGACGGTCAGGGCGCTTGTAGCCGCGCTACGGCCGCGATTCGAGCTGGGCGCCGGATCCGCGGACCTGCGCCGTGAGCGAGACGCCCAGCTGTCTGCCTTCCTCGAAGAACAGTACGACGCGCTCGATGCGATGGAGCGCAACCCACGTGTGCTCTTCACCGGCCCGGCAGGATCCGGGAAGACGTTCATGGCTCTTGAGTCTGCACGCAGGGAAGCTTCCGCGGGCGCGACCGGTTGGCTGCTGTGCTTCAACCGGGCATTGGCCGTGTACCTGCGTGACCGTAGTTCCGGAGCGCCCGGCCTGGAAACCGGGAGCCTGCACGCGACGATGCTTCGCATCACCGGGCGGCAGCCACCGGACAACCCCGGGAGCCATTTCTGGCAGGCAGAGCTGGTCGACGCTGCCATCGAACGATTGCTGGAGGGTGACACAACACGCGACTATCTCATCGTCGATGAGGCGCAGGATCTATCCACACCCGCATACCTCGATGTCCTCGATCTCATGGTCGAGGGCGGGCTCGCCGGAGGGCGCTGCCTGTTCTTTGGCGACTTCGAACGCCAGGCCCTCTATGGCCTAGACGACGGGCGCCTCGCACTGGCAGCCCGGATCCAAGGCATGCCGACCTTCACCCTGACTGCGAACTGCCGGAACCTGCCTCGCATCGGCGCCGCGGTCGAGCTTCTTTCCGGGATGGACCCTGGATACCGAAGGTTCCGCCGTCCGGACGACGGGACCCAACCCCGGTATTACTGGTACTCCGATCCGCGGGAGCAGGGACAGTTGCTGGTCCAGGCGGTCCGCGACCTCCGCGATGAGGGCTACAAGCTCGACGAGATCGCAATCCTTGGCGCACGGCGGGCGCAATCGGCTGCCGCCCAATGCGAAGATCCATGGCTGCGCCCATTGCTCGTCGAAGCCGAGGCCGCCTCCCGAGGCCGGGTGCGCTACAGCACCGTGCACGCATTCAAAGGACTGGAGGCCCCAGCCGTCATCGTGACCGACATCGATGAACCAGGGGCGCCAGGTTTCGATGCCTTGCTGTACGTCGGCCTCACACGGCCGACCGACCGCCTGTCAGTTCTCGCCAGCAGAGACGCCCTCGCCGCCAAGGTGCTGGGCGCAGGAAGGTAGCCATGAGCCCGCGCGACATCATGGAGGCGGCCGTCCGCCGGGAACTGGTCGGGCCCGAAGGCGGCGAGACACCGCGAGGAAGGCCACTCGACGTTGCTGCTGGGATTCTCACGTTCGAATCGTGGGAACAGGCCCGCGGGCCATGGCACGACGCGGCCACCGGCGAAGAGATCCTCAGCGAGATCGAGCCGCTCCGCAGGTATGGCGTCGGCGTCCTTCATCCCAGAGGAGCAGCGGTCGAAGGCAGCCTCGCGGGCGTTACAGGCCTCCCGGCCGACGAGGACGTCGAGGACGCCGTGGCAGTCCCGCAGTTCCAACTGCAGGACTCTCCCGAGGCCGACGGCGACGACTTCGACCTCAGCGATGCCAACTCGTTCCAGCCCAGCGCCATGGCCGTATCGCTAAAGGTGCGGCTCACGCCGGGCAGTAGCCTCCGCATCAAGGCGAGCGCTGCCTCGTACCAGGGGATCACCGTACGGGTGATGGGCGCGAGGCGGGAGCCGCGGTGGTGGGTACGGCGCCCGTTCACGCTTCAAGCCACTGCCAGCGGAGATGATCTATTGGGGCGCACCGAGCAGCTGCTCGGCTTGGACACTGAACGCGTCGGCGAGACCCAGACTGGATCGCAGCTACAAGCCTACAGCCGGCCGGTGCCTGGCGATCCTGACCCCGCAAGCCGGCTGGTGACGATCGCGCTGGTCAATACGACCCAGGCCGCCGGTTCAGGCGGGGCGATATTTCAGGCTGCGTTCGAAATACGGCCCGAAGGCGAGGCGCGGGTGGAGTCTTATCCCGAGTTTCCCTTGCCGGGTGGCGCGGATGAGGAGGAAGACTCTATCGCCCTCCTGTACCGGAAGAAGCTCACCTTCGCGGTCGGCCATGGATGCGCCGCGGGTTGGGATGAGCCCGCCGCTGGTGCAACGGGTGCGGTTCGCGCCGAGCCCTTGCCGGCATACGAAGTCCCGAGCCTCACACCGGACGTTGTCTGGGAGGACGGTCCAGGGCGGCGCAAGGAACTCCGTGCCAGTATGGCGGCGCTCGCCGCGGAAGATCAGGAAGAGGGACGGGATCAGGTCCGGCTGATACTCGACCTCTACGAGCAATGGATCGAGAGCCGTGAAAGGGAGGCCGGGACGCTGGAGCACCGCTTCCAGGAGGCAGCCCGCCGGCACATCACATTGTGCCGTGACGCCTTAGCTCGCATGCGACGTGGATGGGAGCTCGCTACCACCGACCCCGTCGCGGCACGGGCCTTCCGGCTGGCCAACGAGGCGATGCTGTTCCAGCAGATCAGGTCGCGCCTCCCGGTGCGCGGGGTCGCCGTCAGCGCGGACGGCATCCTGCAGATCTCCGGCTCGCAACCCGACGCCGTACCGGCGGCTGGTACCGGCTATTGGCGGCCGTTCCAGATCGCATTCCTCCTGGCAAGCCTCCCCGAGATCGTGTATCCCCGCAACGAGGAGCGGGACACCGTAGACCTGATCTTCTTCCCGACAGGCGGCGGTAAGACCGAGGCGTACCTCGGAGCCGCAGCCCTTAGCATGATCGCCCGGAGGCTCAGGGATCCGGACGACGCCGGAACCGACGTGCTCATGCGGTACACGCTGCGTTTGCTGACCGCCCAGCAATTCCTACGCGCGGCTGCGCTGTCCTGCGTGCTGGAGGACATCCGCAGCCGGGAGGGAGATCTGGGGCATGAGCCGTTCACCATCGGCATATGGCTCGGCGGCTCCACGACCCCCAACACCTGGCGGGCCGCCAAGGCAAGCCTGTTGGCCCTCCAGCGGAACCCGCGCAACGAGAACCCGTTCCTGCTCCTGAGGTGTCCGTGGTGCGGGGCCCGGATGGGACCGGTCGGCGCAGCCGGGCAGCAACGCCAGCGCCAGGTCGCGGGCTATGTGCCTGTTGGCGGCAAGGTGCGGTTTGAGTGTCCGGACAGCGAATGCCGCTTCGCCGGTCACCGCGGCGGCCTGCCACTGGCCGTCGTCGACGAAGACATCTACGAACGCCGGCCGAGTCTGGTCATCGGCACCGTTGACAAGTTCGCGATGCTGGCTTGGCGCCCAGAGGCGCGCGCCTTGTTCGGCCTGGACGCTGACGGGCAACGGACAGCCTCCCCACCCAGTTTGATCATCCAGGATGAGCTGCACCTTATCTCCGGGCCCCTTGGCTCCATGGTCGGGCTGTACGAGCCGGTCATCGAGGGCCTATGCACCGACCGGCGCCATGAGACCGCGGTTCGCCCGAAGATCATCGCATCTACGGCAACCATCCGCCGCTATGAAAAGCAGATCCGCGACCTGTACGGGCGCGAGCGCGTGGCGTTGTTCCCGCCGCAGGGACTTGAAGAGGGCCAGTCATTCTTCGCCGAACCGGCGAGGCTCGTCGGCGGCTCTCCGGCGCCAGGCAGGCGTTACATCGGCGTGCTCAGCCCGTCGCTGGGTTCGATCCAGACCGTCCAGGTCCGCGTCGCGGCTGCCACACTCCAAGCCGCCAAGGCGATCCCCGAGGCCGGCCGCGACGGCTACTGGACAAATCTCAACTTCCTCAACAGCCTGCGCGAGCTGGGGAACACGGTCTCGCTCCTGCAGTCCGACATCCCCGACTACCTCACCGGTCTCTGGAAGCGCGAGGGCCTCGACCCGGCAGAGATCCGGTGGCCGCGGGCGGTCATCGAGTTGACCAGCCGCCGCAGGAACGACGAGATTCCTAGAGCAATCGAGGAGCTCCAGCGAGAGTTCGGAACCGAAGGCTGCATCGACGTATGCCTCGCCTCCAACATCATCGAGGTAGGAGTCGACATCGACCGGCTAGCTCTCATGACTATCGTTGGCCAACCTAAAACCACAGCACAGTACATCCAGGTCAGCGGCCGGGTCGGGCGCCGGTGGCAGGAACGACCAGGCCTGGTGATCACGATCTATGGCGCAGCGAAGCCACGCGACCGCAGCCACTACGAACGCTTCCGCAGCTACCACCAGCGCCTGTACGCACAGGTTGAACCCACCAGCCTCACACCCTTCGCCTTGCCCGTAGTGCAGCGAGGCTTGCATGGTGCCGCAGTAGCCCATATCCGCCAGTCGGCACCCACAGATCTCCCGGTCTACCCGTTCCCGAAGGACCGCTTCGAGGCCGCGGTCGAGATCCTCAAGACCAGGGCCGGCGTTGCTGACGTAGCCGATATCGCACCCCTGCAAGCGGTGGCAGCCCGCCGGGCCCGCGAATGGGCCCAGTGGGAAAGGACCGAATGGAATGCCAACGCCCCCGGCGGAAACCCGCTACAGGGCCTGATGAAGTTCGCGGGCGACGCACCCGAGCCTGGCGCCAAAGTCCCGGTCTGGGATGTACCGGCAAGCATGCGCAGCGTCGACGCTGAATGCATACTGCGCATCAGCCCCCTGTATGCCATCGAGGCCGCAGCCGAGCAGGGGGAAACGCCATGAGCAGCGGTCGCATCCGGAGAGCGCAGCTTGTCACGCCCTTCGGCGTCGGCGCGATGAGTATCCTGGTCAACGGCACTTCGGTCATCACCGCCGGTCTCGACCACTGGTTCCACACCGACGATCAGTCCAACCTGTACCCCGACGAGTTCGTGGCGGACGATTGGCGGCTGCAGGAGCGGCTCAAGGTGAGGCAGCTCCGGCTGCCTCCCGATCACCGGACTCCGATCCCCGGTGGCGGCCGGCAGCGCAACGTCAACCTATCCGTCCCAGCTCTGAGATTCCCGTGCTGGTCCTTCTGCATCTACTGCAAGCGACTCACCGGGAGCACGCTAAGCATGGCCCAGCCGGTCAGATGCCCGGACGCGAAACACGAAGGGAGGAAGACCGGGCCCGTCATGTCACAGGTGCCGTTCGTGGTCATCTGCGAGCGAGGCCACCTGGATGACTTCCCGTGGCGCGAGTGGGTACACAGGTCGCTGCAGCCATCGTGCCAAGGAGTGCTACGCCTCCTCTCGCGAGGTGGCGGCACACTCGGCGGCCAGGTCGTCAGATGCGACGGGTGCGAAAGCGAACGCACGCTCGAAGGCATCTCCAACGGATCCGTCCGCGACGGCCAGGAGGAAACTCAGCTATCAAAGCGGTTATCGAGCGAAGGAGAATACGTCTGCCGCGGGAGCCGACCATGGGCCGCCGACGTGGGGGCCGGCTGCGGCTGGCCGCTGCGCGCAGCGCTCCGCGGCGCCGGGAACGTGTACTTCCCGAAGGTCGAATCCTCGATCTTCCTGCCCCGCACGCAGGGGGGTGCCAGCGCTGAGGTGCTAGACGTGCTGCGGCGGCCCGACGTCCAGCCCCGCATCCAGCTGCTACACGAGGTCCTCGGTTCGGTGCCCCTCCAGAAGCTGAGGGAATCCATGCCGGTGGAACTCCTCCAGCCGTTCTCGGACGACGAACTCCAGGCCGGCCTGCAGGATCTGCTCGGCGGGCCCGCGCCGGATGGAGAACCCTCCGAGGATGGCGAGGACCTCACACCAGCCGTCGCCTGGCGCCGCCCGGAGTACCAGTCGCTGAGGGAAACACCACACCACCCCGATCTCACCGCGACCGATCCAGGAATCCCTTCGGGGCACAGTGGCCGCATCGGGCGCGTAAGGCGCGTCGAGGTCCTGCGGGAAACCCGCGCTTTACGCGGCTTCACCCGCGTCCGCGACGGCGCCCTCCGGCTCAGCGAAGGAAAGGCACTTCTGCGCCGGAGGCCGCTGCCACCCGCACACGACTGGCTACCGGCATACGTCGTCAAGGGTGAAGGGATATACGTCGAGCTACAGCCATCGGCACTGGAAGCATGGGAGTCCCGCCAAGAGGTCCGGTCGCGCGCCGGACGCATCGCCGCGAACTTCCAGACCATCCAACAGAACCGGGGGCTGGCGCCACGAGAGATCGCCCCACGGTTCCTCCTGGTTCATACGCTGGCGCACCTACTGATCAACGAACTCATCTACACCTGCGGCTACAGCTCCGCCTCGCTCAGAGAGCGCATTTACGTCTCGGCCGAGACTAGCCGCCAGATGGCGGGGGTCCTGATCTACACCGCCGCCGGCGACTCGGAAGGCACGATGGGCGGCCTGGTGCGTATGGCCGAACCCGAAAACCTCGACGCAGTAATTTCCGCTGCGATTGGCAAGGCCCGCTGGTGCTCGACCGACCCCGTCTGCATGGAACTCGGCGAAGCCGGCCAGGGTCCCGACTCATGCAACATGGCAGCATGCCACGGCTGTGCACTGCTTCCGGAAACAAGCTGCGAAGAGCACAACCGCTTCCTCGACAGAGGGGTCGTGATCGGAACGTTCGACCGGACGGACCTTGGGTTCTTTGCGTAATCGGCGCCCGTGAGGGGCCTATCAAACGTCCCCATCCTGTGCTGACTTGTCGTCCGCATCCAGATATGTAGCAAGGTGTTCCGCGATCGCCTGGCCCACAGGTGGCGGCACAGCGTTTGCCACCTGCAGCGGCTGTTCCCATCGCGGGCCGCAGAAACGAGCGTCCGGGCCGAATCAAGTTCCAGCCGCCGGTACGAGATCGGCCCCTCGCCGGGTGAGATTTTTTCGATCTTCTCGACGACCTTCTCGGAGTGCCTCATGGTGGACGCGTTGCGTAGCACTGTTCCGTCGGCCAGCACTTTGTGTTCGGCCACGGTAGAGTGCGGCAGCTCCAGCGGGCCACGCAGGACGTCTTCCAGCCTGGGAGTCTCACCCAGCGCTAGGCCGCGAGCGCCGTCGAGATCCAGAGCCGGCTCGCCGGGCGGCCGGTGCGTTGGTCCGGGAGCGGACGGGGCGGGGCCCAGATGCTTTCGCCGCGCCAGGAAGAACAGCCGCCTGCGGTTCTGGGGCACACCGAAATGGGCGGCAAGCAAGTCGTACACCTTGGCGTTATAGTGCCGGTTCAGGCGGCGAAGGATGCGGCCTTCGAAGCCGACTCCGTTGACCCGCCGGAGACCAGGAACGTTCTCCAGGACGATGTAGCTGGCGCCGAGCTCCTCCGCCAGGCGCGCAACGTGCTCGAATAGCCTGTTCTTGCCGTCGTCCGGTTGCCGCGAGCCGGCATGCGAATAGCCCTGGCAAGGGGGACCAGCCAGGATGACGTCTGGTGTGCCAAGATCAGGACACGATCTGCGGATGGCCTCCACCGTGAGGGTCGTGACGTCTGCTTCAATCACCGGTACGCCGGGATTATTCGCGCGGTAGGTCTGTGCCGCGTGGCGGTCGCGTTCGACAGCGATTGCGATGCGGTAACCCGCCTTCGCGAAGCCGTGCCCCAGCCCGCCGGCGCCGCCGAACAGGTCAATCGCCACACGCTGCCGCGATCCGAGTAGTTGGGCTGATCTCTTGGGCTTCGCCGCGGCGGGCCGGGACGCGGGCGGGCAGAAGGAGACGAGGACGCAACTTCCGCACTGCGGCTTCTTGGTGCACACCGCACGCCCGTGGTGGATGAGATTGACGTGTAGCTGGCGGCGCAATCGCGGTGGCACGGCCTGCTCGAATGCGTCGTGATCGAACTTGGCTCGGGCATCTCGCACGATCCCCAGCCTGTTAAGTATTCGCTGTATGTGAGTGTCAACGGCAAACCGGTCGAGCTGAAGCGCGTAGGACTGGACACACCTGGCCGACTTCACGCCGATGCCGGGCAGGCTCAACAGGAAGCCCTCAGCTGCTGAGGCATTGAGATCGCGCAGGTACTCCAGGGTCAGATCGCCGCCGGACGCCGGTCCCACCCCACGGTCAACGTTGTCGGCATAGACCACCTGAAGCAGGTTCTGCAACTTGACCGCACGCTGGTGCTGAAAGCCACCCGTTCGCAGGACATCCTCTAGATCCTCAAGCGGCGCGCGCATGACTTCGAGCCACGTCGGAAACCGTTCGAGCACCGCGCTCAGGACTCGCTGATACACCAACTCCTGCGTCTGCAGTGTCAGGAGGATGTAGACAGTCTCGGCAAGGACATCATCGATGATGTTTCCAAGGTCCGCTGATCGGTAGGTGACTTCCAGCAGCTCCGCCACCCGCTCGATCGTTCCGCGGATGCCCTGTGACGGGAAGACGCCGGAGCCACCGTCGTCAGCGGCCGTACCGCTACGCCTCGTCGCCACCAACCCTCGCCTCCATTGATCTTACATGAATGTAATTTATCCTCGGCTGGCCAGATGGTCCCCCGACCGGACAGTCTCACTCATATATCAAGCCGCCGCGGCATCATGGGATCCGCGGTTGCTAGACGATCCTGCCGCCTGGCGGCCACAAGGTCAACGAACCTCCCACACGTTCTCAACTCAGGCGCAATGCCGCATATACACCCGTCGGCGGGGCCGCACGTAGGCCGTCGTCGGCCACAGGCATGGAAGGCGCGGCGGCGCCGGCCTGGTCATTTCGCCGCAGGGTGGCCACGCTAACCCACGTGCCGCTAACGAAGATCAAGTCCACACAGGAGCCGTGCCGGAAGCGGCGGTCAAGCGCAGCAGACGACGTCGCCCGGGGCACTTGCCCCGCCCGGGCTGGAGGCCGACCGGGGTTGGCTGCTCAGGGGTCCGGACGCCGCTGGTTGGCCGCCAAGCCCAACGCTGGCGGCGGTCAACAGCTCGTCCAGGTAGGCATGGTGCTCCAGCCTCGCAGCGGAGGAAAGCCAGCCGCTGCCATATCGCGATGCGGGCATTACCGACGGCATGACACGGTGAAGGCATCGTGGACTTCGGTCGAATGCAAGGTCCACCAGCGCAGGAGCGCCTCGCCGGAGACGAACAGATCGTCGCAGCCGTAATCGCTGCGGTCGGAGTGGAAGACCAGATGCCAGAAGTCAGACATACGCTTCCACCACAGCCGGTGGACGCCATCGGCGAGCGCCGCGTCATCGATCGTGACGACCGTGCGGTAGCCGGCGACGAACGCGGCAACACGTTCCAGATCGAGCCTGTCTGGGGTACCGAATTGGATCGTGGCAATGCGGGCGATCTCCTCTGCGAACGGGCGGATTCGTAGGCGGTCCCAGTCGATGACGGCACCGATGTGACCACCGCACCAGATGACGTTGCGGTACTTTCTCTAGGCTGTCCGTTATTGTCGGTTTTAACCTAGAGATGCGGGATAGGGCATGGCGGATGCGGGTGGCTGGACGCTGGACTTCTACGACTTCCTCAAGCCTTTGCCCGCAGATGATGCCGTGGCCGAAGACGTGTACAAACAGGCGCGGCAGAACGGTGCTCGGCAGGGTACGCCGTTGTTCGTTTCTCCTTCGGGCGTGCCGGACGCGCGGCTGAACTTGTTCTTCCGGACCGGGGTGATGGCGAGCCGGCGGCCGGGGGCGTGGCGTCGGTACGCCTACTCGCTGGTGGTGTGGCTGGACTTCCTGGACGCCCGCGGGCGTGGCTGGGGCGAGGCGACGGCGCGGGACGTGGAGGCGTTCAAGGACTGGCGGCTGACCGACGATCGGAACCCGGAGAGGGTGCCGCCGGGCGCGTTCGACGTGGATCGGGCCGCGCTGAATGCGTTCTATACGTGGGCCAACGGCTGGTACGGGGTGGTGAACCCGGTGCCCGCGGTCAGCACGGGGCGCGGTACGGAACGGCCGGTGGATGGGGCGCGCCGCCGCGAGCCGCTGCGTCCGGCGGGGGCGGCCAGGCGGCAGGTGAAGTGGATGCTGCGGCCGGCGTATGAGCAGTGGCGGGACATCGGGCTGCGCGGGTACGGGTTCGACGGGACGCGCCGGCCGGAGTGGCGGGGCTTCACCGAGGACCGGGATGTGGCGTTCACCGACGGCCTGTACGGCACGGGGCTGCGGGTGGCCGGAGTGGGCGAGCGTCCTGGACGTGGAGCTGCCGGCCGCGGACGCGACCGGCCGGTACCCGCGGGCGTGGCTGGCCGCGGCGTGCATCAAGGGCGGCCGGGAGGGGCGTACCTACCGAATCCCGCGCGCCGTGGTCGACGCGATCGCGTCCTACTGCGGCGATCATCTTCCGGTCGGCGCCGGCGCCGGCGAGGGCGTGTGGAGCAGGATCCGGGCCTTGTACGGGTCGAGGAAACCCGTCGAGACGAGTCCGCGTCCCAGCAGGTCGCGTTCGGAGCCGGGGAAGCCGTAGGTGTTGGCGAGCACGGATCCGGCGCCGGTGCGGGAGGCCAGTACGGCTGGGACCCGGGCGGCGAGTTCATCCAGCGGCGTCACCAGCTGCTGCGGCACGTGACCGACGCCGAACGCGGCGACCACCACACCGTCGACCCGCTCGGCGAGCCCGTCGAGCAGCACACCGTCGTCGCCTAGGGCGACCGTGACCAGGGCGATGCGGGGCCGGTGGCCGGCGATCGGTTCGGGGACGACCGTGCGGTGGGTCAACCTGTTGAGCAGGCGTGGCTGGCCTTCGACCAGGTAGCCGAGCGGGCCACCGGTGGGGGATTGGAAGGTGGCGCCGGCGGTGGAGTGGGTCTTGCGGACGCGCCGCGCTGCGTGGATTTCGTCGGCCAGCACGACCAGGGCACCCAGGCCGCGGGCCTGGTCGCTGGCGGCGGTCTGGACGGCGGCGAGCAGGTTGGCCGGGCCGTCGGCGCCGGCGAGGGTGGGGTTGCGCATCGCACCGGTGACCACGACCGGGTGCGGCCCCGCGTGGTAGAGGTCCAGCAGGTAGGCGGTCTCTTCGATGGTGTCGGTGCCCTGCACGACGACGATGCCATCGACGCCGTCGGCGAACCGGTCACGGATGACGCCGGCCAGTGCGGTCAGGTCGTCGAAGCCGAGCGAGGCGCCCGGCAGCCGGCGGAAGTCCTGGGTCTGCACCGCGATGTCGGATTCGGCCAGGCCGGGCACGGCGGCCAGCAGCTGGTCGGCCGATAGCGCCGGGGCCACACCGCCGGCCGCGGCGGCGGTCATGGCGATCGTGCCGCCGAGGCTGATGACCAGGACACGGCGGGACTTGGTGTCAGGCGCGGCGTGTTCCTTACCTCAGGTTGGGAAGGATGCGGGTGATCGGCAGCCTAGCCGCCCGCGTTGCCCAGTTCGCCCAGGTACCGGCAGGCGCGGTCCACGCCCGTGATGGACAGTAACCGGCTGCGGGGTTCGGCGAGGCCGGCGCAGCCGTGCTCGCCGAGTTCGGCGCACCGGCGCGCCAGCCACGGCCAGTCCAGCTCCAGGTAGGCGGCCAGCGCCCGCATCCGCCGCCCTGGGCTGTCGCCGGCGATGGCGGAGTGGGCGCGGGCGTGCCCGGTGATGTCGTGGTAGCCGCGGATCGCGGGCCGGTCGGTGGTCACGCCGACGTGCCAGATGCCGTCCGCGTCGACCCAGTTGGCGACGATCGCTCGCC
>WNGF01004248.1_pt1 | contig 22028 bp, 21 predicted proteins | sample 5400641 | NCBI WGS metagenome assembly WNGF01 (sample SAMN13153371, study PRJNA577476) | soil metagenome | isolation source: 80 cm soil or saprolite under grassland replicate 2 | place: USA:California | collected 2016-06-15 | reverse complement strand
GGCCGGACGATCGGCATGGCCGATACCGACGAGTTCGGCGACGGTGAGGACGAGCTGGACGAGACGGAAGTCACGCTCGGCAGCGCCGGGTTGGAGGTGGGCGCGAGCTTCGAGTACGTCTTTGACTTCGGCGACAGCTGGGAGCACCGCTGCACGGTGCTGCGCGACCCGGTCGACCCTGTCGCGGAGAGCGGGATCGTGCCGGCCGAGATCATCCCGATCTTCGGCTGGGGCGCGATCCCGGATCAGTACGGCCGCACCGGGCCGGACGACGATGACGACGACCTGGACGACGAGGCGCGGGGCGGCTGATCGCGGCTACAAGGCGGCGACCGCGGCCTCCAACGCATGCGTCGCATCGGCGTGATCCGTGCCGGCGGGGAAGTAGAGCGGATCGCCGAAGCGCACCTCGACGTCGCCGCGCAGCCGGCCCCCCGGCAGCCGGTCGAGCAGCGACGACGCCGTGCGCACGATGAGCTTCATCGGCACGATCTGCGTCGCGCCCTCGACGGCGAGGAGCCCCGCGCCGCTCTTGAACGGCTGCGTCGGGCCGCCGACGGTGAGCTTGCCTTCGGGATAGATGAGGACCGAGAACCGGCGATCGAGGCGCGCGCCGAGGAGCTCGAGGCTCCGACGGATCGCGCCCTCGCGCGCGACCGGGAAGGTGTTGGCGAGGACCGACGAGACGAAGCCCCGGAACCAATTACCGAACACGTCATCCGCCGCGGCCGCGACCGTCAGGTGCCACCGCCAGCGGAGCGGGATCGCGCTCAGGATGATCCCGTTGTCGTAGTGCAGGCAGTGGTTCGGCGTGAACAGGACCGGACCCTTCAGGTCGCGCAGCTTTTCGCGCCCGGTCACCTTGATCCGATAGAAGACGCGCGTGAGCGGCCACAGCACGAGCTCCTGCAGCACCAGCCCGACGGAGCGGACGACCGGGTTGAGCGGCCACTCATAGAGGCCGCTCGACCGGCGCTCGAGCTTCGCCTGCTGGACCAGGCGCTCGAGCTCGGCGATCGTCGTATCGGGCTCGATCACGGCGTCGTCGACGTACGCGCCGAGCTCCTCCTCGATGACCGTGAGGAGCTCGATCCGCCCGAGCGAGTCGAGGACGAGATCCGACGCGAGGCGCGACTCCGGCTTCACGCTCGACGGCGCGACCTTCGCGACCTCGGCGGCGAGCCGCGCGACGTCGCTGCGCGCGGCGGCGGCCGGAGCGTCGGGCGCCGTGCCGGCCGGGGCGGTCGGGGCGGCGCCACCCTGCTGCACCCGCTCGAGGACGACGCGCTTCATGACCTTGCCGATCATCGTCCGCGGGAAGTCGTCGTCCGGCCAGACCTCGTAGCCGCGGATCCGCTGATGGCTCCCCAGCCGCGCGTTCGCCGCTTCGACGATCGCCTGCGCGGCAGAGTGGTCGTCGAGCAGGAGCACGGCGTGCACGTGGAAGTCCTCGCCCGCGCGCTCGAGCCCGATCACGGCGGCATCGCGCAGCCGCGCATCGCGCAGGAGGATCGCCTCGACGTCGTCCGGGTACACCTTCGTGCCGTCGGGCATGGCGAGCATGTCCTTCTTGCGGCCCTTCAGGGTGATGTAGCCGTCGCGGTCGAGCTCACCCAGGTCGCCGGTGTGGTACCAGCCGTCGATGAGCACGGCGCGTGTGGCCTCCTCGTTCTCGAAGTAGCCCTGGAAGACATTCGGCCCGCGGACGAGCACCTCGCCGTCCTCGGCGATCCGGACGTCGACGCCGGGCAGCGCCGGGCCGACGGTCCCGAGCCGGTTCCGCCCAGGCGGGTTGAACGCGATCGCGGGCGAGCACTCGGTCGCGCCGTACCCCTCGAGGACCTCGAAGCCCATCTCCTGCCAGCGCTCGCCGAGCTCGCGATCGAGCGGGGCCGCGCCCACGCCGAGGACGCGAAGCCGTCCACCGAACTGCGCGTGCACCGGGAGGAAGACATAGCGGCGGAGCCGGAGGGGCAGGCGGCGAGCCCAACGGTGCAGGCGGTCGTACGTCTTGCGGCGTCCCTCCGCGTCGACCTTCCGCAGGATCGCGTGCTCGAACAGCCGAAGCCCCGCGGGGACGATCACGAAGATCGTCGGGCGGTACTCGCGGAACGCACGAAGGAGCGCGGCGGGCTGAAGGCTCGTACCGTACGCGACCGACGTGCCGGCGATCAGAGGCGCGACGAGCGTGGTGGTCTGCGCGAACATGTGCGAGAGCGGCAGCACCGTGAGCAGCCGCTCTTCCGGGCCCACCGGGAAGACCTGCGTGACCGCGAGCGCGTTCGAGAGGATGTTCCGATGGGTCACCATGACGCCCTTCGGATCGCCGGTGGTGCCGGAGGTGTAGATCACCTCGACGACCTCGTCCGGCGCGGGCTCGGGCTTGGGCAGCGCCGGCAGGCCGCGCGCGGCGTCGGGCAGCTCCTCGATGATCCGCATGGGCAGGCCAAGGTCATGGGCCTGGGCGGCGACCTGCGGCGAGGCGAGCACCCACGCCGCGCGCGTGCGGTCGCGCACCTTCGCGGCGAAGTCGGGGTGCGAGCGCCAGTCGAGCGGGACCACGATCGCGCCGATGCGGAGGAGCGCGAAATACGCGATGCCCCATTCGGGTCGTGGCACGCCCCACACGATCACCCGATCTCCACGCTGGACGCCCCAGCGCTGAAGGACGCAGCCGACGCGCGGCACGAGGTCGGCGAGGTCGCGATACGTCCACACCCGCGTGCGGAATCCGGGCTTGATCATGAGCGCCGGCGCCTCGCCGAACCGCCGGGCGGAGGCGTCGAGGACGTCGTTCAGTGTTTCCATCAGCGTCCCTTGTAGGGGCGTCGCGTTCGTGCGGATGTCGGCGCTGGCACGGCTGGGCTGTGGCCCCCGTCACATCTCCGCGGCTGATCCATTGCGTCCATCGCCCTTCCCGCTCGACGAGCGGGCCGTCGCTCGGCCCGCGCCGGATGACCGTGGTCGTGGCATGCTTGCTGGGTCGGCTGGTGCCGAGCGTAGGCTGGGCGTCAAGCAATACACGGCGCTTCGCGACCGGCGCGCTGCCGTGCGGCGGTGGCGTCGTCGCCTGCGGATGGGCGGCAGATCGATCGTGAACGCCTTGCAGCAGGAGGTCCCGAGACCGAGTCTGATCGACGGGGGCGAAGATGGCAGTGCGCAAGGGGTCCACGAAGAAGACGGTCGCGACGAGGACCGCGGCGAAGGCGGATGGCCGGGGGAACGATCTCGTGGACCGCTACTTGGCCGAGCAGCCGCCGGACAAACGCGCGTTGCTGACGAAGCTTCGCGCCCTCGTCCAGAAGGCCGTGCCCGATGCCACCGTGTCCATCAAATGGGGCGTGCCGGTCTATCAACGGAACGGCAGGAACATCTGCGCCCTGGCGGCCTTCAGGGAACACGTCGCCATCAACTTCTTCGCTCGGCCGGAGGTCCTCGTGGATCCGGCGGATCGACTCGAAGGCGGCAAGACGAGCCGCGCGCTGAAGGTGCGCGGCGCCGGCGACATCGACAGCGCCAGCATCCTGCGCTGGCTGAAGGCGACGGCCGCTGCCAACGGATGAGGCGACTACCGAGCGGCGAACAGGATCACGCCCGCGACCGCTGACGCGCCGACAAGGAGCGGCTCCGAGATCCGGGACCGCCAGAGGACGATGAACGCGACGGCAAAGATCACGACCGTCGGAACGTCGACGAGGATCTGCATCGCGATGACACCGGCTGCGCCGATGATCGCGCCCGCCGCCGCGGCCGTCGCGCCCTTCGTGAAGCCCTGCACCGCGGGATGCCTTCGATAGCGCATGATCGTCGGCGCGAACAGCACGACCATGAGGAAAGGCGGCAGGAACACGCCGATCCCAGCGATGGTGGCCCCGGCCAGACCGGCGACCAGGTAACCGACGAACACCGCGGTGATCACGACCGGGCCTGGCGTGATCATCCCCATCGCGACGGCATCGAGGAACTCGCGTTCGCTCAGCCAGCCGTACTCGTGGACCACGCCCTGCTGGAGGAAGGGCACGATCGCCAGGCCCGACCCGAACGTGAATGCCCCAGCCTTGAAGAAGAAGATCCCGAGGGCGATCAGCGTGTTGGGGTCGGCGCTCGCTGCGGCGAGGACTCCCTGCGGGTCGATCGGAAGCAACAGCGGCAGCGCCCGGAGTCGCGTCCACGATGGCCGCGCATAGAGCAGCACGCCGACGAGACCGGCGACGACGAAGAGGATCGCGACCTCGGTCCGAGCGAGGAAGGTGATCGTTGCGATCGCCACGAAGATCGCCCAGAGCCGCCGATCGCTCTTCACGGTCACGCGGAGCAGCTTCCAGGCCCCGCGGAGGATCAGCGCGATGACCGTCGGCCCGATCCCGTAGAAGAGCGCCTGGATGAGGGTGGTCCCGCGGAACGCGACGTAGAACGCCGCGACGATGCTCACGATGAAGAATGGCGGCAGGATGAAAGGCACCGCGGCTGCGACCGCTCCCCAAAACCCGCGCCGCACGTAGCCGAGCCACATCGCGAGCTGCGCCGCGAGCGGCCCTGGCAATGTCTGCGCCACCGCGAGGCCTTCGAGGTACTCGTCCTGCGTGATCCAGCCGCGACGCTCGACGAGGTCACGTTGCATGTAGCCGGCGAGCGCTATGGGTCCGCCGAAGCCGAGGGTGCCGAGGCGTAGGAAGTACGCCGCAAGGTCGCGGAGCCCTACCTCGTCCTTCGCGTTCATGCGATCAGGGTGTCCTATTTCAGGCCGGAGGTGCTTCTACCTTCTTCTGACAGTACAGATACAACGCGTCGAGCACGGGTCGCGATGCTTCGCGCTGCCTCTGATCGTCGGGGAAGTACTGATGACGCAGGCCGTCGAGGACCGCCTCGACGCCGACCGACTCGGGCGTGATCGTCTTGTCCGGCGTGTCCGCGCCGCGGATGACCTCGGCCAGGTAGGCCATCGCGGGATCCTTGTCCAGCGCGTACTTGTGCACGAAGGCGTCGAAGCTGCATTCGGGCCCGTGGTGGCCGAGCTCCACACCTTTCACGTCGTAGGGGGTCGCGCCGCGCTTCTCGGCCTCCCTCGTGACCTCAGCCGCGGGGACGTAGAGGAATTCGGCGGACGGATCGACGAACTTCTCGATCAGCCATGGGCAGGCGACGCGGTCGACCCGCGGGTGTTCTCGGGTGATCCACTTCATCGCTCTTCACCTTCTCCGGGCGACGCCCGTGACTGCGGCCGATGGTGCGCGCTCGCAGCCGCGCGCCGAGACCGCGTGCGGCGATGCTAGGCCGCGGTCTCCGGGACGGCGTAGGTGACCTGGACGTCGCCACCCCACGGGTCGCTGACCGTCGCGTCGCGCAACGTGTACGTGCGCTCGGCGTCCTCGCCGCTCGTGCGACGATCCGCGAGGTAGCGCTCCATGTGCTCGTGCGCGTTCGGCCCGGCGGCATGGGCGATCCCGCAGCAGCAATGCTCGTGCGCCGCTTCCGCGCCGCGCTTCAGCTTCACCTGGGGATGACAGCCGCAGGCGCAGCTGTAGCGAACGCCGAACGTTTCGCCGTCGCGCAGCAGGCGCGTGGCGAATTCGATCTCGGTCATGAGGGGCTCTCCTTTAATGGACTCTCACCGCGGGTGGGCGACCCCCTCCCTGGGGGGTGGGGCAAAGCATATCGCATTGACGCTCTTCGAAGCCCGCTTCTAGGCTGCGCCGGCTGTCGAGGGGGAGGTGGCGAGATGGCGGCCCGTCAGGACCCGCGGGGCGGCGGTCTGTACTCGAGCAAGGTCGGGATGATGCTGCCGCCCTCACCGCGGGCGATCGCGAGCCTCATGGACCTCAACACCGAGCCTGACTTCGGCGTCGCCGATGAAGCGCTCGTGATCGGTTGGGAGACCGATCCGGCGGTCACCCGCGAGTACGTGCCGGAGCCGCTCGAGGTCGACGGCTCAGGAGCGATGTACAGCATGACCGTGGCTCGCACGGCGTACGCGCCGCGCCGCGCGCGGTCGGAGTTCATCAGCGCGGAGCGGCTGACGCAGACCGAGTCGTTCCTGAAGATCCCCTGCACCTTCGACGGCCGGCAGTGCGTGTTCCGCTCGTTCTCGTGGGGGAATCGCGACCGCCTGGTGACGGCCGGCCGCCAGGTCGGACTCTTCCACAAGTTCGGGAAGATCCAGATAACGCAGTTCCAGCCGTTCCACCGGACCTGGAACGGTCCGCACGACGGCGCGCGCATCTGCGTGACGGTCGAGAACCTCGGCACCGTGCTCCGCGCGTACGGTGAGCTCCGGCGCCCGGTCCGATCGGACGAGCAGCTGCCACCCGGTGTCGCGTCCTCGAAGGACGTCCCGAACATCGGCCACCGCTATGTGTGGGACTCCTGCACCCGCACGCCCGCGCGAAACGACCTCGTGATGGATGGCGGCGGCTCACGCGAGACGAGCGACATGTGGACCGGGGACGCGTGGATCGAGTTCTACGACGCCGAGAACGAAGAGGTCCAGCAGTTCCGGCCGAGGCGCATGATCGGCGCGTGGTGGTATCGCGCGCGCTACGGCAAGGGCGGCGGCGCCCCCCGGGTGATCCACGACTACGGGAGCACGAACCCGTATGCCTCGCGGCCGCGGATCCGAGAGCTGCTCGAGGCCGGATCGTGAGCGCCCGAGCTCGCGCCGGGGACAGCGTCATGAGGAAAGAAGCCTGAAAGGCCTCATGACGAAAGACGCCTTGGACCTCGCCTCCACGTTCCCGGAGCTGAACGAGATCGTCGACGACGGCCTGCGACGGGCCGTCGCCACGGTGTACGAGCGGCTCTGGGCGAAGAGCGCGTACGAGCGGCTGGCGGACGTTCCCGTCGCGGTGCTGTGGGACTACCCGGCCGTGAAGCACACGCAGGCCATGGTCAAGCTGGCGCTCGCGGCCGCGCGGATCTTCGAGCAGGTCCACGGCGCGAAACTCGACCGGGATCACCTCATCGCCGGCGCTCTGCTCATGGAGGCGGCCAACGTCGTCGAGTTCCGGCCGAAACCCGGCGGCGGCACCGAAACCACGGAGATCGGGCGTGCCGGACCCCATGGGTGGCTCGCCGCGAATCTCGCCCTCGAGGCGGGCGCCCCGATGCCGGTCGTCCATATCGTGCTCGCCCACTCGCCGAACAGCGGGAAGGCGCCGAACACGCCGGAGGCGCAGCTGCTCCACTGGGTGTGCCAGGCCAGCGTGAACAGCTTCCGGCGGGACGCGTGGACGCGGAAGGTGATGCACTACCAGGGCTCGTAGCGCTGAGAAGGGACGTTCGCAGTGCGGTTCTCGGATCAGGTCGCGATCGTGACCGGCGCGTCGAGCGGTATCGGTCGCGCGACCGCCGAGGGCTTCGTGCGTGACGGCGGGCGCGTGGTCGTCAACTACCTGAAGAACGACGCGGGCGCGAACGCCGTCCTCGAGCGTATGGAGCGGACCAGCCCCGGAAGCGCGCGCCTCTTCCGCGCGGACGTCGGCGATCCGGACGCCGTCCGGGCGATGGTCGAGGATTGCGTCGCGGCCTTCGGGCGGATCGACGTCCTTGTGAACAACGCCGTCTATGGGGGGCGGGTGCCCTTCACCGACATCACGCTCGAGCGGTGGCGCGAGACGATGCGGGTCAACGTGGACGGCGCGTTCCACTGCGTGCGCGAGGCGCTCCCGCACATGATCCGCGCCAAGCGAGGCGCGATCGTGAACGTGTCGTCCCATGGCACGCGGACCGGAAGGTCGACCAGCGTGGCGTACTCGGCCACGAAGGGTGCCCTCAACGGATTCACGCGCGCCCTCGCGACGGAGCTCGCGCCGCTCGGCATCCGCGTCAACGCCGTGCTGCCCGGGGTGACGGACAGCGAGGCGCATCGCGACCGAAGGGACCCCGTGGCGACGGAAGCGGCGCTCAAGCTCGTGCCGCTCGGGCGCATGGCCAGGCCCGAGGAGATCGCCGCGGTGATCCTGTTCCTATGCTCGTCGGACGCGTCCTACATGACCGGGACCCATGTGGAGATCGCCGGTGGGCGCTGATGAGGAGGGCTTCGCGATGGCTGATCCGCTCGGCTTCACCTACGTCGTCCGCCACCAGATGCGACCGGCGAACGATGCCAAGTACCGCGCGTGGCTACAGGGCGAGAACGCGAGATCGTGCTCCGAGATCCCGGAGCTGGCCGGGGTCCGCCAGTACCACTGGGAGAAGTCGGACGACCTCTACCTGTACTTCCTCCTGTTCTATGACTTCCGCGACGGCACGCGGTGGGGCCCCGAGCTCGAAAAGACGACGCGGCGCATCCGCGAGTCGTGGCGCGGCTTCGTCGACATCCGCGACTTCAGCGCGATGCCGTTCGAGGAGATCTGGAGAGGCGGAAACGGAACGAAGACCGCCGCACCGCACCCGCTCATCGTCGAGCGCCTGACGCTGGAGCCCGACAAGGAGGCGGCGTGGAACCGCTGGAACGACGAGGAGCTATGGCCGGGCGAGCTCCGCGATCTCCAGATCGCCGCCGTCCGGCGCTACCGCGCGCTCGTCGGCGATCCACGCTTCTACATCACGGTCCAGGTGTTCGAGGATCAGGCGACGATGCGGCAGAAGATCCTCGACAGCGAGCCGGGGCCGCGGCCGCAGTACTGGGCCGACTGGAAGAGGTGGATGCCCTACTGCGAGAACATGACGCGCCTGGTCTACGAGCCGTCGGACGGCCTCGAGCCCACTCCGCGGAACGACCACTCGACCACCTGGAAGCCGAAGAAGGGACACTGACCGCCCGAGCTCCGCGCGGTCAACCGCCGGCGCCTCGGTCGTCAGGCGGTCCTCAACCCATCGCGCAGCGAGCGCTTGAGCACCTTGCCCGACGGGTTGCGCGGGAGCGCGTCGATGAATCGGACCTCGCGCGGGATCTTGAATCGCGCGAGCTTGCCGTCGCATGACGCGATGAGCGCCTCGGCCGTCGAGGTCTGGCCGGGCCGTAGAGCGACGAACGCGACGGGGACCTCGCCCCATCTGGCATCGGGCTTCCCGACGACCGCGCACTCGAGCACCGCGGCGTTCTCGTAGAGCACTCGCTCCACCTCGAGCGACGCGATGTTCTCGCCGCCCGAGATGATCACGTCCTTCTTGCGGTCCACGATGTACAGGTAGCCGTCCGGGTCGAGGCGCCCGATGTCGCCGGTGTGGAACCAGCCGTCCGCGTCGATGGCCTTCGCGGTGGACTCGGGATCGCGCCAGTACCCCTTGAACACCTTCGGTCCGCGCAGCACGATCTCGCCGGTCGCGTCGGCCGGCACGTCGCGGCCGTCGTCGTCCATGACCCGCAGCTCCAGGTGCGCGACCGGCCTGCCGACCGAGCCGATCTTGTCGATGACGCTCGCCTTGTCGAGGAACGTGTCGCCGGACACGGTCTCCGTGAGCCCATACGCGTCGGCGAAGTGCGCGTTCGGGAACGCCGCCTGGAGCTTGCGGATGAGCGGGATCGGCATCTTCTCGCCGCCGTCGATGATGAAGCGCACGGACGAGAGGTCGTGCTCGCCGACCGCTGGATCGTTCAGCAGCAGGTTGATCATCGCCGGCGCCAGCCAGACGTTGGTCGGGCGCTCGGCCTGGATCGCCGTCAGGACCTGCGTCGCGTCGAACTTCGGGAGGATGACCCAGGAGCCGCCGGCGTGGAGCGTGCCCGTGCCCGGCAGGTCGAGCGCGCCGACGTGGTAGAGGGGGCCGACGATCAGCGTGCGGTCGTCCCGCGTGATGCCGAACTCGAGGATGTGCGCGAGGTTCTTCCAGTAGAGGTTCGCGTAGCTCAGCATCACCCCCTTCGGGTGCGCCGTCGTGCCCGACGTGTACATCAGCCGGTGGAGCTCGTCCGCGCCGACCTCGGCATCCGCGACGCGAGCGCCGTTCGCCGCCGCGACCGCCCGCCCGAAGGACATCCAGCCGTCCGGCGGCGCGTCATCGAGGGCGAATCGGGTGCGGAGCTCGGCGAGCCTCCCGGTGACCGGTTCGACGACCGGGAAGAACGCGCCCTCGGTGACGAGCGCGCGCGCCTGCGCGTGTTCGAGGATGTAGCGGACCTCGTCCTGCGCGAGTCGCCAGTTGAGCGGCAGGAAGACCGCGCCGATGCGGTTGACGGCGAAGACCGTCTCGATGAATTCAGGGCAGTTGTAGAGGAGCAGGCCGACGACATCGCCCCGGCCGATCCCGGAATCCCGCAGCGCCGCAGCGGTCGCGTCGACGCGCCGATCGAGCTCGGCCCAGGTGAAGCGGCGTCCCGAGGCGACGTCCGCGATCGCCTCGCGCTCGCCGAGGCGCTCCGCGTGGCGCCGAACCACGCTGGAGAAGTTGAAGGTCGCGCCGTAGCTCCGGCTCATGCAGGCACCGTGCGGGCGGCTTTCGGCCCGCGCGGCAGGAACCGAGCCCGACCCGGCTTCGCCACGATCTCGCCGTCGCGCATGAGCACCTCGCCCCGCCCGATGACGACACGCGGGCTCCCCGCGCACACGCGCCCCTCGTAGAGCGAGTAGTCGGAGTTGCCGCGTTCGTCGGCCGCGCTGATCCGCAGCGGCCGGCCCGGATCGAAGACGACGAGGTCGGCGTCGGCGCCGACCGCGACCGCTCCCTTCCGCGGCCATAGGCCGAAGATCCGGGCCGGTCGCTCGCAGAGCACCTGCACAAGCCGCTCGATCGGCAGCTTCCGTCTCGCCACACCCTCGTCGTACGCGAGCACGAGCAGCTGCTGGACCCCCGGGATCCCGAAGGCGACCTGGAAGAAGTCGCCGCCGCCGGCCGCCTTGCCGGCGCGCGTCTGCCCGGAGCCGTCGGTGGCGATGACGTCGATCGTGCCATTCGCGACGGCATCCCACAGCGCGTCTCGGTCGGTGGCGCCGCGCAGGGGGGGCGAGATCTTCGCGAGGCCGCCGAGCCGAACCAGATCGTCCTCGGTGAGGGTGAGGTAATGCGTCGCGGTCTCCGCGTGGAGCGGCGTCCTCGCCCGGGCACGGTGCCAGAGGAGCGCCTCGAGCGACTCGCGCGCCGAGAGGTGGACGAGGTACAGCGGACAACCCGCGACCGCCGCGAGCGCACACGCGCGATAGACCGCTTCCGACTCCGAGACGTTCGGACGCGACGCCGCGTAGTCGCGCGGCCCGCGCCGGCCCTCGACTTCGAAGCGCGCCCGGAGCCGATCGACGATCGCGGCGTTCTCGCAATGGATCATCGCGAGTCCGCCTACGGCCGCGCAGAGCTCGAAGAACTCGAGGATCTGATCGTCGTTCCGCATGGCCTGCCGGCGCGGATGCGTCATGAACTGCTTGAACGACGAGACGCCCGCCGCGAGCGCCGCCGGGACGTCGCGCGCGGGCTCGATCGCTTCGTTGACCGAGAGGTGGATGCCGAAATCCGCGATGGCGGTCCGCTCGGCCTCCGCGACGAACGCCCTCAGCTGATCCACCGGGGCGGGGCCCTCCGCGCTTGCGGCGAAGAACGAGAGGAGCGTCGTGATCCCGCCCGCGATCGCGCTCCGTGACATGGTGTCCAGCCTGTCGCCGTAGACCGGATGATCGTGCGCGTCAATGATGCCGGGCAACACGTAGCGGCCGCTCGCATCGATCAACTCCGCGCCGGCCGGCGCCTGGATCTCCGGGCCGATCGCTTCGATCGTTTCGCCGCGCACCAGGACGTTCGCGCGGCGCGTCCCTCCAGGGAGAACGACGTCCCCGTCAGCGACGAAGAGCACGGTCACGTTCCGCACACTACCGACCGGCGACGGCGCCTTCCAGAAGCTCGGCGCCGTCCGAGCCATCGGCCTCGTCGGCCGCGGCGTTCCGTGTCGATGTCGGTCCGTCGTTCCTGCGGCCGGAACGCTGCTTCGGCCTACGATGCACGCGACATGACCGGCACGCCGCGGGAACGACGGACCGATGCGACCGCGCTCGCGCCGCTGAACCGCGCCCCCGAGGTGCTCGCGGCCTTCCCGCGCAAGCCGCTCTTCCTCTGCGACTGCACCCTGCGTGAGGGCGAGCAGTCCGCCGGCGCGGCGTTCAGCCTCCGGGACAAGATCCGCGTCGCGCACCTGTTGGACGAGGTCGGGATCCGGCAGATCCAGCTCGGGTATCCGGGCATTTCGCAGGAGGACGCGGAGATCGCGCGTGCGATCGCCGCCGAGGGCCTGGGCGCGGACATCGAGTGCATCGCGATGATCCACGTGCCCGACTGGAAGCGCCACATCGAGGCCACCGTCGCCGCCGGTCCCGACATCGTGAGCATGCAGTACGGGACCAGCGACATCCGGCTCGAGAAGGTGCTCAAGGTCTCGCGCGCCGAAGCGCTCGAGACGATCGTGGCCGCGGTGCGCTACGCGCGCGAGCTCGGCGCGCGGACCGTTTCGTTCTCACCGACCGACACGACGCGGACCGACCTGGACTTCCTGGTCGATATCGCGCGGGCGCTCGCGGACGCAGGATGCGACCGGATGCGCATCGCCGACTCGATGGGCGCGATCCATCCGACCGCGTTCCGCTACATGGTGAAGAGCGTGCGCGACGCGCTCCCGGAGCGCGTCCTCCTCGGGATCCATACCCACAACGACTTCGGCCTCGCGCTGGCGAACGTGTGCGCGGGCCTCGAGGCCGGCGCCGACTTCCTCGACGGGGTCGTGAACGGTCTCGGCGAGCGCGCGGGGAACACGTCGCTCGACGAGCTCGTGATGGTGACGAAGCACCTCTACGGCTACGACGTGGACGTCGACGAGGGACGGCTGGTCGAGCTCGCGCGGCTCGTCGAGGAGATGAGCGGCCGGCCGATCCCGTCCGGCAAGCCGGTCGTCGGCAGCAACGCGTTCGCGCATCAGCTCGACAATCACATCCGAGGCGTCTCGCTCGACCCGGCGGTATATGAGCCTTACCCGCCCGCGCTCGTGGGGAACGAGCGACGCTTCCCACTCGGCCGGCTCTCCGGTCCATACGCCGTGCGGCTCAAGCTGCGGACGTACGGCGTCCCTGAGGACGGGCTCGACATCGACGCGCTCGGGCGTCAGGTACGGCGGCTCGCCGAGGAGCGCAAAGGGGATCTCGGCGATGACGAGTTCCTTGCGCTCGTGCGTCACGTGCAGGTGGCGACGCCGGCGGGATGAGGCGCATCTCCGGCCACGACGTCGTCGAGACGCTCGAGGAGCTGCTCGACCCCAGGCGCGCCTGCGTGGTGTCGATCGACGTGCAGAACGACTTCTGCGTCGCGGGTGGCCACTACGACCGGCACGGCAAGGATCTCTCGATGATGAGCGACATGCTGCCCCGCCTGCGTGCGTTCCTCGGCGCCGCTCGGCGGGACGGGATCCCGATCGTGCACCTGCAACAGACGACGCTGCCCGATGGCAAGAGCGACTCGCCCGCCTGGCTGTACCTCAAGACGCGCGACGGCAAGTCGCCGGACTACACGCTCGAGGGGACGTGGGGCTGGGAGTTCGTCGAGGGCTGCGGGCCGGAGCCGGGCGAGGTCGTCGTGCGGAAGCACCGATCGAGCGGGTTCGTGCACACCACTCTCGAGACGATCCTGCGCTCCCTCGGCGCCGAGACGGTGGTCGTCGTCGGCACCACGACGCAGGGCTGCGTCGAATCGACCGCCCGCGAGGCCGCGCACCACGACTTCTACGTCGTCGTCGTCCCGGACTGCGTCGCGACGACGAGCCGCAAGCTGCACGACGCGTCGTTGACCGTCCAGGCCGTGCGCCACGAGCTCATCCCCTCGGAGCGCGTCCTGTCGATCTGGTCGGCGGCGCGCCGCGGCGTGACGGCCGCCGACCGCAGGTGACCGCCGCCGGCGCGGAGCAGCGGGCGGTGATCGCCCTCATCGAGCCGCTGGTCGTGCAATGCCGCGCGAGCTGGCGTCGCAGCCTCGGCGGGATGGCAAGAGAGGTCGGCGTCCCAGAAGCGGCGCTGCTGTTCCTGTTCAGCACGGCGAACGTGATCGACGGCGGGGCGGTGACCGTCGCGGTGCAGCGTGAGAAAGCGCCGTACTCCACGAAGGAGCCGTGGCGGGCGCGCTGGGCCGAGCTCGTAGCCGGCGGTCTCGCCGAGCCGCTCGCGGACGGATGGCGCATCACCTCATCCGGTCAGGCGGCGCTCGAGCGGCTCATGCGGAGCTCGTGGCGGCATTTCGCGTCGCTCGCGCTTCCCGCCGAGGAGCTCGCGCGGACGCGACGCGACCTCGAGGAGGTCATCTCTCGGATCGGGCCCGACACGCCGCGGATGCGCTGGACGAGGCGTCTCGCGGCTCGCGGCGAGGCCGCCAACGCGGATGGCGTCCGGCTCGAACACGCGATCCTTCTGCTGCTCATGCACCGCATCGACGCGCACGTCTCCGCGTGGCGAGCGGCCGGATACGCCGGGCCGGAGCTCGACGTGCTGACCCAGGCGTGGAGCGGGCTCCGGACGATCGAGGAGATCGAGCGGGCCCTCGCGACCAAGCAGGATCCGGAGGACGTCCGGCAGCACCTCGCGCGCCTCGCCGAGCGCGGCGACCTGACGCTGGACGGCCCGGCGGTCGGCATCACCGCGGGCGGGAAGGAGCGGCGTGACGCGATCGAGGCGGAGACGGATCGCGTCGGGCTCGCGCCCTGGCCGGAGGGCGAGCCGCTGCGCCGGCTCGGCCGCGACCTCGAGGTCCTGACCCGTTCCGTGCCTGCGGGCGCGCCGCAGGCGGCGTGACGCAGGGGGATCCGGTGCCGAACGAGACAAGCGCCGAGCGCAGGTGGTTCGTCAGTCCGTACGGCCGGCGGGCCGGGGATGACGCACCACGGCGCATCACGCTGCACGACTGCACCATCCGCGAGGGCGAGCAGCAGCCGGGCAACTCGCTCGACGCCGAGCGCCGGCTCCGTCTCGCGCACGCGCTCGACGACCTCGGCGTGCCTCAGCTCGAGGTCGGGATCCCGGCGCGCGGCCCGGAGCACGTTCGCCTCACGACCGAGATCGCGCGGGCGGGTCTGCGCGCCAAGGTCACCGCGGTCTGCCGCGCCGAGATGGCGCAGGTGAAGCCGACCGTGGAATGCGGGGTGTGGGGCGTGCTCTGCTCGGTGCCGGCCGACCCGCTGCAGCTCGCGCACAAGACGAAGATCGACGAGGGGGTCACGATCGAGCGCGCGATCGAGGCGACGCGCTACGTCCACGACGCCGGCATGTACGTCATCCTCAGCGCCGCGTACGCGACCCGCGCCGACCTCGCGTTCCTCGCGCGGCTGTTGCGCGAGGTGACCGCGCACGGGTGGGCCGACCGGGTGCGCGTCGTCGACTCGGCCGGATGCGCGGGCCCCGAGGCGATCGCGTTCCTGGTCGAGACCTTCCGGCGCGTCGCGGACCGGCCCGTCGAGGTGCACTGCCACGACGACTTCGGCCTCGGGACGGCCAATGCCCTCGCCGCGGTGCAGGCCGGCGCGGACGTCGTCTCGTGCTCCGTGTCGGGCATCGGGCCACGCGCGGGCAACGCGGCCCTCGAAGAGGTCGCGCTCGCGCTCGCGCTCCTCTACGGGCACACCACCGACGTCGATCTCGCCAAGCTCGTGCCAACGGTGCGCGCCGTCGAGGATGCGTTCGGGGTGCGCCAGACCCCGTACAAGGCGGTGAGCGGCGCGAACCTGCTCGTGCCGTCGGAGATCGCGAGCGTGGGAATGGACGCCGACCCGCTCGTCTCGCAGGCCTTCCTGCCGTCCGTCGTCGGGCATCCCGAGCCGCCGGCCTGACCGCGATCCCGCGACCGCGCCAAGCGCGCGTTCCCGAGCGGGGAACCGGCGTCCCGCCCTATCGTCCGGTGCCGTGCCCGAGCTGACCCTCGGCGTCCTGTTCCCGACGACGAGCCCGTCCGCCGACACGGCGAAGCAGTGCGTCGAGGCGGTCCGCGTCGCGACCGAGCTCTTCACCCCGAAGGACTGGCACGTGCGCATCGTCGAAGGGGACCCGGCCGATCCCGCGGCCGCCGCACGCGAGGCCGAGCGGCTCGTGAAGGCCGAAGGCGCGCAGGTGATCGTCGGCACGCTGCGCAGCGAGCTGTGCCTCACCGCGAGCGAGCGCGCGTCCGCGCTCGGCGCGGTCTACTGGGAAGCGATCGCCTCGGCCGACGAGGTGACGACCCGCCGGCTGCCGCGCGTCTTCCGGCTCGACGGCAACGCGACCGCGTTCGCCGGGTCAGGCATCGAGTTCCTCGCCGACGTCCTCGTCCCGTCGTGGGGCGTTGCGCCAAAGGACCTCGCGGTCGCGGCGGCGGTCGAGGACACGTCGTTCCCCGAATCGTTCGGGCGCGCGGCCATGGAGCACGCCTCGCGCGGCGGGTTCGCGGCGAAGGGCGTTGTCACATGTCCGCTGGCGTCCGAGGACTACACGGCGCAGCTCGACCAGCTCGACGCGTGGGGGACCACGGTCCTCTTCTCCGCCGGTTTCCACCCCATGGTCGCGCGGCTCTGGAAGGCGCTCGTGAAGCGACGGCCGAAGCTCCGCGCGGTGATCGGGATCTCGAACTGGGCGTTCCCGAGGGACCCTGAGATCGCGCGCACCGGGTACGAGCGGGCGTTCGCCATCGGTGCGCCGTACCTCTTCAGCGCGGACCGCGCGGGCCTCGGGCCGCAGCGCGAGGTGCTCGAGCGGTGGTGGGCGCGGTCGAGCACTCCCGCGGCGCAGATGGTCGCGGTCGACCGCGACCTCGTCTTCTCCGCGGCGTGGGTGCTCCTCGCGCACGTGCTGCCGCGGGCGCGATCGGCCACGCCGGAGGCGCTCGCCGATGCGGCGCGGGCCGTCGACCTGCCGCTCGGGAGCACGCCGGTCGGCTATGGCGCGCGGTTCGATGAGAGCGGCACGAACACGCGGCTGTGGGCGCTCCTCATGCAGTGGCAGGACGGCAAGCGGCTCGCGGTGTACCCCGAGCGCTACGCGGTCGCTCGCCCGGACACCTCGCCGATCTTCTAGCGGCGCGTGGACGAGGCACGCGTCCGCGAGCTCGCGGCCGGCGCGGGGCTGCCGCTCGTCGAGGCGGAGGTCGCCGAGGTCGCGGTCCGGCTGACGGCGCTGCTCGCGGAGCTCGACGCGCTCGGCGGGCTCGACCTGCCCGGCCCGGACGACTCGTTCGCGGCCACGACCGAGTGATGACCGGGCTCACCGAGCTCAGCGCGGCCGAGACCGCGGCCGCGGTCCGCGGGCGCCGGGTCTCGCCGACGGAGGTCGTGCGCGCGCACCTCGAGCGGATCGAGCGGCTCGACCCGCGGCTGCAGGCGTGCATCACCGTGTGCGCCGAGCCGGCGCTCGCCGCGGCACGGGCGCTCGAGCGCGAGGGGCAGCGCGACGACGGGCGTGCGCTGCTCGGCGTGCCGATCGGCGTGAAGGATCAGCTGTGGACGAAGGGAGTCCGCACGACCGCCGGTTCGCGCCTCTACGAAGACTTCGTGCCCGACGAGGACGCGACCGCGGTCGCGCGCGTGCGCGCGGCGGGCGCGATCGTGATCGCGAAGCTGAACATGAGCGAGCTCGCGCTCGGCGGCACCGAGCGTCCGCCATGGGGCACGCCGCGCAACCCGTGGGATGCCGAACGCACCGCGGGGGAGTCGAGCGGCGGCTCGGGGGTCGCGGTCGCCGCGCGCCTGGTATCGGTCTCCCTCGCCGAGGACACCGGCGGCTCGGCGCGCGGCCCAGCCGCGTACTGCGGCGTCGTCGCGCTTCGTCCCACGGCCGGACGCGTGAGCCGCCACGGCGTGATGCCGCTCTGCCCGCTCCTCGACACCGTGGCCCCGATGGCGCGCACGGTCGCGGACTGCGCTCTGCTCCTCGGCGCGATCGCCGGTCACGATCCGCTGGATCCCGGGACGAGTCGCCGAGCGGTCCCGGCGTACCGCGACGCCCTCGAGGGAGAGGTCCGCGGTGTACGGATCGGCGTCGTCGGGGAGCTCCTCGAGAGCGACCTGGTGGATCCCGAGGTGCGCGCCGCCTTCGACGGCGCGCTCGAGACGCTGCGCGGCGTCGGCGCGATCGTCTCGCGCGTCTCGATCCCGCTCGCGCTGCTGGCGGGCGCGCTCTTCGTCGCCATCGCCGATACCGCGGGCGCGGCCGAGCACGCGGAGGAGCTGCGGACGCGAGCCGGTCTCCTCGATCGGGCGACGCGCACCCGCTTGCAGGCCGCGGCGCTGCTGCCCGCGGCCGGCCGCGCTCTCGCGCTCCGGGCCCGCGGCCTGCTGCGCGAGCAGTTCGCCGCGGCGCTGGCGACGGTCGATCTGCTCGCCTCGCCGACGTCCCCATTCCTCGCGCCGACCCACGCGTCGGTCAGCGCACCGTTCCGCGTCGCGCCGGAGATGCGCGCGCGATTCTTCGCCCGCCGCTCGCACACCGCGGCGGCCGCGCTCGTCGGGCTGCCCGCGATCTCCGTTCCGTGCGGGTTCAGCCGGTCCGGACTCCCCATCGGCCTGCATCTGTGCGGACGGGCCTACGCCGAGGCCGACGTGCTCCGCGCCGCGAACGCGTCCGAGCGCGCGACGCCATGGCAGACGCGCCGGCCGAGGCTCGACTGAGGTGTTCGACCTGATCGTGCGCGGCGGGACCGCCTCGGGCCCGAGGACGCGACCGTCGGTATGGCGTTCGGCGGCGTGACGACGCATCTCGACTTCTGCTGGGTGCACCCCGGTGCGGCGATCGCGGACGCGGTCGCCGAGCGCGCCGCCCGCTGGCGCGGGCGCTCCCACGTCGACCACTCGTTCCATGTGGGGCTGCTCGGGCCGCAGCCGTTGAACGTGTTCGACCAGGTATCCGGCGCGATCGCCGACGGGCTCCCGAGCTTCAAGGTGTTCACGAACAACGTGTTGCCGCCGCACCCGAAGCGCCGCCCCGCGAAGCTCGACGCCGGACGGCTGGCGCTGCTCATGGAGGCGGCGGCCCGGCACGGCGGCCTCGTCGCCGTCCACGCGGAGGACGACGAGATCGTGCAGCTCGGCTACGAGCGCATGCGTGCGGACGGCCACATGGCCCCCCGCTACATGCCGCTCGTCCACTCGCGCGTCTCGGAGCGTCTCGCGTTCGCACGGACGGTCGCGCTGGCCGCCGCGACCGGCGCGGCCGCGTACTTCGTCCACACCTCGGCCCGCGAGGGCGTCGAGGCGATCGCCGGCGCCCGCGCGAACGGGCTACCGGTGTACGGCGAGACGCTGCACGGCTACCTGTGCCACGACGCCGCCGAGTACGAGCGACCTGAGGGCCTGCTCCACCATACCTATCCTTCGCTCAAGGATGCGGAGGACCGCGAGGCGCTCTGGTCCGGCCTCCTCGACGGCACATTGTCGACCACCGCGACCGACGAGCTCCCGACGACGCTCGCGGTCAAGCTCAGGGGACTCTCGATCGAGGACGTCACCGGCGGGAACCTCGGCGCGGAGGCGAGGTTGGGCATCGTGTACACGGAGGCTGTCGCCAAGCGGGGCATGAGCCTCGAGCGCTTCGCCGCCGTGACCTCGACGAACGCCGCGCGGATCTTCGGGCTGCATCCGCGTAAGGGCGCGATCGCCGTCGGCAGCGACGCCGATCTTGCCGTCATCGATCCGTCCGTGCGGAGGCGTCTCGGCCGCGAGGACTTTCACGTCGCCGACTACAGCCCCTGGGAGGGATGGGAAGTGCGCGGGTGGCCGGTCGCCACGGTCCTGCGCGGGAAGGTGATCGCGGAGCGCGGGCGGCTCCTTGGCTCGCTCACGGACGGAGCGCTGGTGCGGCGATCGATTGCCCAGGACGTCCTTCGGGGGCCGGCATGCTGATCAGGCGCCCCCACGACCGGGGCGGCCGGCCGGGCGCGGGGCCGATCGACCGCGCCGAGCGTGACCTCGCCGAGTGGGAGCGGCTCGCGGACGGGATCCTCTCGGCGCTCATGTTCCGCGCGAAGGTCATCCAGGACGGTGAGCTCCGCCGGGCGATCGAGACGCTGCCGCTCGCGGAGTACGAGGCCGGCGGCTACTACGAACGCTGGGCCGTCGCGATCGAGAAGCTCGTACTGGAAAAGGGCCTCATCGGCCGCGACGAGCTCGACGCCAAGGAGGCGGCATTGCTGCCGCCCGCGACACGCCTGCGCGCGGGCGCGCGCGTTCGCGTGCGGTCGGCGACGCGGGACCGCCACAACCGCACCCCCGCGTATGTCCAGGGCCGCATCGGGACCGTGACGCGTCTCATCGGTCGCTTCGCCGATCCGGAGTCACGCGCCCACGGCGGGAACGGGCTCCCCGAGCGCGATCTCTACGACGTTCGGTTCGCATTGCGTGAGCTCTGGCCCGGATACGACGCCGAGCACGACACGGTCGACGTCGCGCTCTACGGCCACTGGCTCGATGCGGTGGACGGCCCGGCTGCGGAGCCGCCGGCGGCCGCCCGACTGCGCGCGATCGAGGCCCTGCTCATCGAGAAGGGCATCCTCACCGAGGCGGACATCCGCACCCTGACCGAGAACCTGATCGGGCGATCGGCGGCGGACGCGGCGCGGGTGGTCGCGCGTGCCTGGATCGACGCCGAGTTCAAGCGCCGGCTCCTGGCGGACGCGAACGCGGCGCTGGGCGAGCTCGGCATCGAGGGAGCGGTGCGGTTCACGAACCTCGTCGCGGTCGAGAACACGGACGCGGTCCACCATCTCGTCGTCGGCACGCTCGACTCGTCCGGCTACCCGCGGCAGCTCGCCGGACCACCGCCGCCCTGGTACAAGACGCTCGAGTACCGCGCCCGCGCGGTCCGGGAGCCTCGCGCGGTGCTGCGCGAGTTCGGCGTCGAGCTGCCCGAGGCGACCTCGGTCCGCGTGATCGACTGCGTGTCGCACCTGCGCGTGCTCGTGATCCCACGCCGGCCGGCCGGCACCGAGGGCCTCAGCGAGGCGGAGCTCGCACGACTCGTGACGCGCGACAGCATCACCGGGCTCGGCGTGGCGCGTCCGGCTGGCGGAGCCGAGCGCTGAAGATGGAGATCGTGGACGCGCAGATCCACGGCCCGCTGCCGGCGCTCGAGTGGGACGACGCCGATCTCGACGCGCAGCGACGGCGCGACGCGGCAGTCATCGAGTCGGCGCTCGCGGCGATGGACGCCGTCGGCGTCGATGCCGCGGTGGTGCATGACGTCCCGCGACTCTGCGAGTTCGCGGCGACGGTCAGACCCGACCGGTTCGCCGGCATCGTCCGACTCGATCCGGACACGCCGGACATCGACAATGTCCTCGCGGCGATCCGGACGCGGCCCGGCGTCCTTGGGATCCGCATCATCGCGAACGCGCCGCTGCGCCCGGACCACGTCCGCAAGTTCAATGAAGGCGGGTTCGACCCGTGGTTCGCCGCGGCCGCACAGCACGGCGTGCCGGTCTGCATGTACGCCGCCGGCGAGCCGCGGCTGTTCCACGGTATCGCGCGGCGCTTTCCGGATCTGGTCCTCATCGTCGATCACCTGGGGCTGCTCCACCCGCCGCGCGGCACCCCGGGTCCGGCGCTCTTCGAGCCGCTGCCCGAGATCCTGGACCTCGCGGCGTATCCGAACGTCGCGGTGAAGTTCAGCGGCCTGCCGGCGCTGACGAGCGAGCCGTACCCGTTCGCCGGCCTCTGGCCGCAGCTGCATCGGGTGATCGAGGCGTTCGGGCCCGACCGGCTCATGTGGGGCAGCGACTACACCCGCACCCGTCGTCAGCACAACTACTCGGAGGCCGTCAACTACCTCCGCTACACGAGCGAGGTCTCCGAGTCGGACAAGCGGAAGCTGTTCGGCGAGACGCTGCGCCGCTGGCTTCGCTGGCCGCGCGCGACCGTTCCCCTGGGCGGTACGCGGAGCCCGGATTGACCCGCATGCGAAAGTGCGCGCAGCGGTCGAGGAGGAGTGGACGGATGGACGTCGCGCGTCGACGGACCGACTCTGGCGGTCGCGACCCGGGCGCCCTGGCGTTCGGACGGACGCGGGTCCTGGTGGCGCTCGGCATGGTCTTCGCCATCGCGTGCCAGCCCACCGCCGGGCCTCAGGCGACGGGCGCGCCGGCCGCGACGAAGCTGACGTTCGCGCAGCCATCGGCGATCG
>WNGF01008008.1_pt1 | contig 22032 bp, 20 predicted proteins | sample 5400641 | NCBI WGS metagenome assembly WNGF01 (sample SAMN13153371, study PRJNA577476) | soil metagenome | isolation source: 80 cm soil or saprolite under grassland replicate 2 | place: USA:California | collected 2016-06-15 | reverse complement strand
ACCTCCCACTTCTCGCCGCGTTTCGTAAACTTGAATAGATAATTGCTGCCGAGGTAGAGCACCTCGCGATCGTGTTGAGAAATGATCATCGGCGGCGTCCAGTCGTAACGAAACGGATGGAGTCCTCGTTTCTTTGCTTCATCCGCGTTAGGCAAGAGTTCTTTGCGGTCCCACGTACGTAAGTCGAGCCGCGAGAAGTTGCCAAACTCCTGCACCATGTAGATTACGTTAGGATCTTCTTCGTCTGGATGGATCGACATGCCGTCGCCATTGAAACGCAGCTTGATCCAATCGTGGTTGGTTATTCCCTCATTGTCGTAGGTTTGGCTGGGGCCGAGCCAGTGGCCGGTGTCCTGCATGCCGCCGTAGACGTAATAAGGATCCTGACTATCTACTGCAACCTCGTAGAACTGACCAATTGGTAAGACCGCCTGTTGCCAGGTGGCGCCGCTATTGTAGGAAATGTTGACGCCGCCATCGCCACCGAGGATCAGATGCTGCGGATCTCGTGGATCGATCCAGATACTGTGCTCATCGTTATGGACGTGCTTTATGTTTGACTTAACCAGCGTTTTGCCGCCGTCAGTGGAAACCATCAGATCGAACACAGGCATCCAGATGCGGTTGTCGTCGCCCGGATCGACATTAATTTGATCGTAGTAGTAGCTGGTCATCGTCGGATTCATGCGCTGCCAGCTCTTGCCGCCATCTCTTGAACGAAACACGCCGCCGGTATCGATTGTTCTCTTTCCGCCGGTGACGGGTTCCCCGGTTAGGATTGCCGCGTAGACAATCTGCGAATTGTTGCGCGCTACTGCGACCGTAATCTTGCCCATTTCTTCTTTGGGCAAACCGTTCGTAAGCCTGGTCCACTTTTTGCCGCCGTCCATCGTTTTGTAGAGGCCGCTTCCCGGTCCCGACTCTGCCATATCGCCACCACCGAAACGAAAGCGTTGCCACGCCGCGGCGTAAAGCACATCGGAATTCTTTGGATCTGCCTGGAGATCGATGAAGCCGGTCGTGTCATTAATGAAGAGAACTTTGGTCCAACTTTTTCCCCCATCCACGGTCTTGAAGATTCCGCGCTCGCTATTGCGGCCCCACTCATAGCCCATCGCAGCTACGTAAACTGTATCGGGCTTCGTGGGGTGGATCACGATGGCACTGATTTGCCGGCTTTCGCCAAGGCCCATGTGCGACCAGGTCTTACCTCCGTCCAGCGACTTATAGACGCCGTCGCCCCATGAATTCGCGCGAGTGTTTGCCGGTTCACCCGTTCCCACCCAAACGAGTTTCGAATTCGCCTTGGCTATAGCGACGGCGCCAGTCGAAGCAGACGTTTGATTGTCGAAAATAGGTACCAGCGTCGTGCCGTTGTCAGTGCTTTTCCATAGACCGCCGCCTGCGGTGCAAACATAAAAAGTCTTAGGATCATTCTCATCACCAACAACCTGCCAAACGCGACCCGCCGGACTCGAAGGTCCAATCAGGCGCCACTTGAGTTCGGAGAGCAGATTCGGATTGAGTTGGGTTGAGGTTGACTGGGCCTCGGCTGTTGAGCTGATCACAAAAACTAAGAGTAGCAGGCAGAAAACAGAGCGCGGGTATCCCGAGTTTATCAGAGTCATCTGTCCTCACTTGGACTAGTACTGGAATTGCGAAGGAGCGCTGAATTCTTAACCGCAATTGATGATTCAGTCAATGAAAGATATTTGAGTAGGTATCCCGTTGATGTCGCAAGGCGCAAGGCTTATGCTTTGAGTCACCTCACTGATTTGTGACCTCTGCTTGCAAGACAATGAGTAAGCTTTCTCCTCCAGGAGTCCAGCAAAAGAAAGATTGGACGCTCACACCAAGTGCGCTTGATCGCCTTCTCACCTGGCTGGATGAAGGCAGAAATTCCGAAGGGCAAAGATACCTGGAGATGCGACGTCGGCTTGCCTCCTACTTCGACCGCAAGAACTGCAGCACACCCGATGAGCTTGCGGACGAGACCTTAAACCGCGTCGCTCGCAGACTGCAGGAAGACGCCGCGATCGAAAGTGAGATTCCGGCCAAATATTGCTATATCGTTGCCCGTTTTGTCTTCATGGAACATTTACGTGCGCAAGAGAAGGACGAAGCATTGCGCCATCAGATTCAAAAACAGCAGCAAGAAAACAATCCTGAACGCGAAATCGAAATCCAAAACGAGATAAAAGAGAAGATGCTGTATTGTCTCGAGCAATGCACGGGGAAGTTAGCGCCCTCAAATCGTGAGCTGATTCTGCGTTACTACATCGGCACGGAGCGGGTGAAGATCGAGAACCGGCGAGCGCTCGCGGAAAGTTTGGGAATGACGATGAATGCATTGAGCATCAGGGCCTGTCGCATACGCGATAAGCTTGAGGCTTGCGTAAGAACGTGTTTGGCCAGGAATGAAATACTTTTGTGAAATTCGTCTAATGATTTTGAGGCAACTTGATTTTACCCGACTGATATGAACAAACAGTTTTACACAGCCGAAACTATTGTTCAGTATCTACTCGGCTCTTTGCCTCAAGCACAGACTGAACAATTTGACGAATTGAGCGTCACAGACGACCAGTTCGCTGCGGCTTTAGGGGTTGCCGAGAAAGACCTTGTTGACGCCTACCTTCAAGGCGAACTTGCCGATGCCGAAATGGAGAGATTCAAGACCTACTACCTGGCCTCTCCTCGGCGACGTCAGCAATTAGAGTTTGCTGGCGCACTTCAGACTTTTGGTCAGAGATTCGTTGTTACTGAACCGGTCGCAAGTCAGACGGTAAGGTCCACAACCAAAGAGGAACGCTCTGGGCTGCCGGGAAAACTGCGCGCCTTTACGTCTACAAGCCTGGCCTTCCGGTGGGGTCTGGCTACCGCTTTCTTGGCACTGTTTATCGTTGGGGGTTGGCTGGTGTTGCAAAACATGCGCCTGCGACAACAAATGTCGCAAACACAAGCCAGGCGCGAGGCGCTCTCACAGCGCGAGCAGGAGTTGGAAGCGCAACTTTCAGGCGAGCGTTCCGCCAGGGAAGCCGCTGAAAAGGATCTTGCACGCGTGCGTGAAGATCTGGCGCGGCTGAGAAAGGAAAAAGAACCGGAGCAACAGCCGAGTGCTACGGCCAATCGCCCAGTCAGCGTGGCTTCGTTTATTCTCACGCCCCCGCAACGCGGCATCGCGCCAATCAAAACCGTCTCCATTCCAAAGGGGACCAGAGAGGTTTCGATGCAGTTGGAGCTTGAAGCAACCGACTATACGCTTTATCGAGTCTCGTTGAAGAACGCAAACAACCGCTCTCTCTGGACCAGCAAGACTCTGAAAGCTTTCAGCAAGGGTCAAACCAGAGCATTGAACGTTAGCTTGCCGGCCACTCTGTTGCAGCCACAAGTTTACGTCTTCGAAGTGTCGCGAGTTCGTGCGCCAGGTGCAACTGAGATAGTTAGTAGCTACTCCTTCAAAGTTAACAGACAGTAGCGTTACGCCGCCTAACGACGAAGGTGCTTGATGTCATTCCGGTTATCCAATAGGTTCCGAGCAGCTGTGCCAGTTTGCACTAGCCTGAATGCTGCTTTGTCCTGGATGTTTCTGTCGTTTGCACTCGTGGCCGAAGTCTCCGCTCAACAAATAGATCAAAACACCTTTGGTTGCAGCTTGAAGAGAGTCGCTAGCAAGAGGGTTGGACTAATACCGCTTTTTAGCTTGCTCCTATTTGCGGTCACGGTTCAAGGCAAGGCGAGCGCAGGCGAATTGATACAGAAACAACCTGCTTCAGCGGTACAAGCCACACAAGCAGTCACAACACTGGAGATGGGCAGAACGATTGCGAGCGAATTGACGGGCGGACAGAGACATAACTATCAAATCAGCCTCGCCGCAGGGCAATATGTAAGCGTGATCGTCGAACAGCGCGGGATCGACCTTGTAGTGCAGCTACTAGAAACAGATGGCAAGCTAAGCGTTGAGTACGATTCTGAAATTAGAACTCAAGGCGAAGAAAGAGTAGTACTGGTCGCAGAAACTGCTGGCGTTTATCGTCTACTCGTGAAGGCGAAGTACGAAAGACTTCCGGCGGGCAGATATGAGATTCGATGGCCTGAAGTGAGGACCGCTACCGAGAAAGATTGGTTGCTATATGAAGCGGTTAGATTAAAGTCGGACGCCGACGAGATGGTGCGCGCCGGCAAGTATGACGAAGCGCTCCCGCTGGCGGAAAAGTCGCTGGCTATTCGAGAGCAAGAGCTGGGCGCAGAACATCCTGACGTAGCCAACTCGCTTTACAGCCTTGCCGGCATCTTATCTACCCAAGGTGACTACAAGAGGGCTGAGCCGTTGTATCAACGCGCAGTGGACATCGCTGAAAAAGCTCTGGGGCAAGAGCATCCACTCCTGGCTCTCTATCTCAGCCGTTTTGCAAATCTCTATTACTACACAGGCGACTATGCGCGCGCCGAGAGGCTATATAAACTCGCGCTTCTGATTCAGGAAAAAACTCTGGGGGTCGAACACCCCGATGTTGGTTATACGCTCGACCGGCTGGCTTATGTTTACCGCACACAGGGCGACTTCACACGCGCCGAACCGCTCTTTCAGCGCTCGCTAGTTTTGGCGGAAAAGACACTTGGGGAAGATGATATCGGAGTTGGCCGTGCTCTTATTGACTTTGCCAATTTTTACCGCGAAAAAGGCGATTACGCCAAAGCCGAACCGATGTATCAACGCGGTCTACGGATTTGGGAGAAGGCTGAAGGAGCTAACCACCCGAATTACGCCGGCGCCCTTAACAATCTGGCCAACCTTTATCGCGATAAGCGTGATTACGATAAGGCTGAGCCGTTGTACCAACGCGCGTTGTCAATCAAGGAAAAGGCGCTGGGGACGAATCATCCAGACGTGGCGCGTTATCGTGAAAACCTTGCTTCACTTTATTACGCTCAGGGCGATTACCCGAAGGCGGAACGTCTCTATCTGAGCGTCCCTCGCGACTGGGGAGGAGAGCTTAGGGCCAAATAACCCGAGGCTGGGGCGGACTCTAAACCGCCTAGCCCATCTTTACTTCGCCCTCAAAGATTATGAGAAAGCTGAGTCATTGTATCAACGCGCGTTGTCCATTTATGAAACAGCATTTGGGGGAAACAATTACGTTCTTGCCGGCATTCTAACAAGCCTGGCTAAGACATCGGCGGCGGAAGGCAAGTTTACCCAGGCTGTGACCTACCTGGTGCGCGCTAACGCCATCCTTGAACATAATCTTAACCTTAATCTCGCCATTGGCTCTGAACGCCAGAAACTGGCCTACCTCGCGCGGTTACCGGAACAATGGAATCGAGCCATTTCGCTGCACGTACGTTTCGTTGCCAACGATTCGCTGGCACGCGACCTGGCTCTAACTACCGTGCTGCAACATAAAGGACGCGTGCAGGACGCGTTGTCTAACAGCCTCGCCACCTTGCGCAGTCGCTTTAGCGCAGCAGATCAGGTGCTACTGGATCAGTTGAGCAACGTCACAACTTCCCGCAGTTCGGACATGGCAGCATCAAGCTGAGTGTGCTTTTTAACAATCCGAACGATCCGGAGTAGGGCTGGACCAAGCGGCGGACAGAGCTTTAGTTCTGATGCGGTACTGGATACCTCAGACAAGGTTACCTCAAACGAAATCGGATAGGGAGTATCTAAGCTACTCGGTCATGTAGTCCAGAGGCATCGAAGTCCAACTGAAAACGTGAATATCGATCGCCGTCCCACACAAAGTCACAACCGGGCGCGGTAGCGACGGACCTCTTAGTTAAATCGTAAATGAAAAAGCATTTAGCGAAACGACGAGCTGAACCACCTACCTGCCCGCTCGTATTAACTATTTAATATTCACGATTTACGATTTACTTAAGAGATCCGGTCGCTAGGTAGCGACTGAAAGCTGCTCACACAGCATTTTCGACAACGTTTAGCGCCCAACACCATTGTGTAATCACTCAAGTATGAAAGTCTCGAGGTTGGGAAGGGTGGCTTGCCCCCGCCGCGACCGGGGTTAGAATGCGGCTGAGTTTTCACTCAGTCTCTATGGCCCCCGGTTCTAACTTTGTACGGCGCCGATTTTCCTTGAGTGAAGCTACGAGAGGCTGCGCTATAATCGGGCCTCGCTTTGAGCGCTTCCCTTCCCAAGGAGAAAAACAATGGCTAATGCGCCGGCACTCTTCCGCCTGGTTCTGCAAGTTGATGATCTCGATAGAGCATCGGACTTTTATGCAAAGCTACTGGACGATCCAGGAAGAAGAATCCCGCGCGCCTCACGTCACTACATCGATTGTGGGCCAGTAATCCTGGCGTTGGTAAATGTTGCGGCAGGTGGTGAGGAAGCGAAACCGATTCCCGACTACATCTATTTCGCGGTTGCCGATCTCGAGAAAGTTTATGCGCGAGCAAGTGACTTAGGATGTCTTTCAACTGAGGACGTGCATGGCGCCAGCGCAGGCGAGATAGTGGTGCGACCATGGGGCGAACGCTCATTCTACGTAAAAGACCCATGGGACAACGGACTTTGCTTCGTGGACGATAAAACGCTCTTCACCGGCCGCTGAGAAGCAGCCAGCCGGGGAATTCCTTGCTGACCACAATAACAATCCGAAGGATGTACGACGTTCGCTGGCTGCGCTTTAGCATACGGGTAAGCACGAGCGTCGTCTGTGGCATGCTTGTAGCCGCTGTCGGCACAGCTTCTCCGTGTGCGCGATTGAAGACGCAGCCGGACGCGTGGGTCGCGGCCAGGGTGGATGAGCTCGTGCGGGCGGCTCGCGACGCTTATGAAAGCGATAAAGCAATTCCCGCTTATGAGAGAGTGCTTGACGGAATCACCGACGTGATTCGTCAATGCCGCCTAACCGAGGATAACGACTTCAGCAGCCGCTATCGCGCCTTTGTCGAGTACGTCGAAACCGTTTCTCTTGATCGTCAACAGGATCATGAGCTCGGTTTCCTCGTGCCCGATGAACAGTATTTTGCGGAGACTCGTCAGTTTGTAGAGATTCCTGAGTTTCTTCTGGAGCAAAACTTTCTGCGATCTGTCAGCCGTTATGAGACGTTGGCGCGCGCAAAATCCTTCCTGCGACAAATTAACGCAATCAGAGATCCTGCGGATCAACTCATCTTCTTCAGCTACCAATCGCGACACCTGGGTACGCCCGATAATGACGCGAGTCATCGGCGGCTCTTGATTGTGGTCCCGGGGAATGCGGCGGAGGGATTGCCGGATAAATGGGTGCAGTTTGGAGTTACGGATCCGGGAATGCGCGGGCGCGTGCGCAATGTATCAATAGTGTCGGCAGTGCCGGGCTCGACAGGGACGTTCAACGCTTACTTTAAAGACTTTTACCGCAGCTATCGGCGAGATGGTTCGATCAGCATGAAGGGACGCTGGGAGCTGGGTGAGGGCGATGATAACTGCACGCAATGTCACAAAAGCGGCATTCTCCCTATCTTCCCCGTACGCGGTTCTGTTAGTGAAACCGAGCAAGAGGCTTTGCTGGCAGTCAACAAGCGTTTTCTCAGTTACGGATCGCCGCGTTTTGGTAGTTACCTGGACGGAAGAAAACTTGGGCCAGGACTAAGCTCCGCGACTGCTGGAGATCGTAAGCAACGTTTCGGTGTGCGCTTTGACAAGACGCCGGCGGCAAATGCCATGGTCTGTTCATCCTGTCATAACGCCGAGCGTCTGGGAGCGCTAAACTGGCCAATGGATAAGATTCTGATCAGCTCGTTCATAAAGGGAGGCCAAATGCCCATAGGCCATCAATTAAAAGTTTCAGATCGGCGCGACCTCTATGCAAAACTGATCCAGGAGTATTTCGCAATTGACGAAGACAATCCCGGCATTCTGAAGTCGTGGTTGCTGGGGCGATAAGCGATGACCAGGAATCGTATGGAAGCATTTAGCGACGGGGTGATTGCCATTATCATCACCATCATGGTGCTGGAATTGAAAGTGCCCCGCGCAGCCGATCTCACGGCGCTCGCGCCACTGCTTCCTGTATTTTTGAGTTACGTACTCAGCTTCGTCTTTCTGGGCATCTACTGGAACAATCATCATCACCTGTTGCATGCGGTGGAACACGTTGACGGCCGCATCCTATGGGCAAATCTGCACCTGCTGTTCTGGCTATCATTGACGCCATTTGTAACCGCCTGGATGGGCGAGAACCATTTTGCCCGCGGACCGGTGGCTCTCTATGGAACGGTATTGTTGTTTGCGGCGGTCGCTTATTTCATACTTGTGCGCGCGCTCCTCTCTCGCCACGGGCCTGATTCCGTTTTAGCGACTGCACTGGGCGGAGATTTCAAAGGTAAGATATCAATGGTCATCTATCTGGTGGCCATTCCGCTCGCTTTTGTTAAGTGGTGGCTCGCTTGCGCTTTGTACGTGCTGGTGTCGATCATGTGGCTGGTTCCTGATCGGCGCATCGAAAAGACTTTGACTGAATAAAAACAAAACATCGACGAAAAAGCAAAAGTTCAACTCCAACTCAAATCAGAACCGCGAGCCGTAGCGCTTGAGTTGAAACGCTAAAGAGCCTGCGTGAGCAAGACTCTGGCGTCGTGGGTCGACAAATACGGAACCGGGATCGATGTAGCGACCGGGTCCTGGCAAGCAAGTTGGACTTTACTCGTAGCGATTAGATTAGGAACAAACTCGGTTCGGTTATCCAAGTTGATCTTGAGACCCATTCGCTACCGGGGCTGTTTGAAAACTAAAAGTTGATCAGCATCGAAAGAAGAGCGGGGGCAAGCCACCTTCATTGTGTAATCACTCAAGTATGAAAGTCTCGAGGTTGGGAAGGGTGGCTTAGGCACCCCAGCGCGGCTGCCGCGCTGGGGACCCCGCTTGCCCCCGCCGCGACCGGGGTTAGAATGCGGCTGAGTTTTCACACAGTCTCAGTAGCGACCGGATTCAACCTCCGCTATACAGACCGTTCAATGCGCGCGCGGCCGCATTAAGCACCGACTTCGGCAACGAGGATCGGCAAATACGGAGCCGGAAGCACTGGCGACCGAATGCTCTGTCCGATATAGACCACCGCATCAAAGCGCCGATATCGTGACGACTCGTCGCGGATCGGGCATCCGGTCGCTATCAGCGACCGGGTGGGACCGGCTCAAAACTTCAGCCCGAGAGGCAGATTGGATCCGTCACGACCGCTCCCGGTTTCTGATAAAGATTCTTGAAACTTGACAGCGATCAGTGGCATTCTCTCCCGGCTAACTCCAACTTGACTCAACAACCGAATGTCTTTTGTTCTTCACCTTTGATGAAAGGAACGTCCCCTATGAAATCAAAGATAAGGATCACACTGTTTCTGGTGAGTATTATGCTGTCGCTGATGGCAAGCGATGGGGTGCCTCGCGCTGCCGCTGTGACCCTGAACATCAAAATCCCGAACCCTGTGCTTTACTTGACCGGAACGGAAGCTTATTCAACCCTGGGTGGACTTCTACGATCAAAGCGGAAAACGGCTCTACGGATTTTGCGCTCTGGGCAAGCCGGCGGACCTTGGCAGTATCTGGTTTGCCCTGGAGGACGATGTGATTCCGCCGAGCTGGATCTATATCGAGATGACGGATCGGCAAACAAATACGAAATACAAATCCAACCTCGCGGAAACAACTCTTTAATTCGGGGTCGCTGCAAACTTTTTCAGGATGGGATGGCTTTTCGCTTTGCAGTGACCCCAGGATCGTTGTGATGTTGGTCCAGGCCCGATTTGATCGCCTGGCGAGAGAAAGTTTAAGTCGGCGTTGCAGTTCCCCTGTCCCTTCTAAACGTTGTCACCAAAAAGCTAGCGAATCTCGAGATCAGCGACCAACGGCAAATGGTCCGAGGCAAGCGTGCTCACAATCCAGGCTTTCTTCGCTCGTATGGGATCCGCCCGGCGCGTGAACACGTAATCGATTCGCTTTACAGGCTTGTCTGAGGGATAACTCAATCCTTGACCTTTTGTGCGAGTGCGCATCCACGTGTCTTCAAATCTGGTTAGCATTAACTTATAAGCGTTGCCGGTTGGCTCGTCGTTGAAATCGCCAACCACGATTAGCGGAAATGTTTTCGTGGAGAGAAACTCGAGCAGTTGTTCGGCCTCAAAAACTCTGCCGTCTTCGTATTGATAGTCGAGGTGCGTAGTAACGAAGTTGATTGTTGCCCCGGCGATATTTACTTCTACGCGAATCATGCCGCGTCGTTCTGCCTCGCGCTTGTTTTCATACTTTCGATGATCGATCGTGCCGATCGGAAAGCGTGAGAGGACCGCAACGCCGTATTGCCCACCCTGGTAGTCAAGGTTGTGGGCAAAGGCATAGTTCATGGATGTGAGCTTTGCCAGTTCAGCGATCTCATCCCTGCCTTCGGTGCGTTCGACTCCTCGATCGACCTCCTGCAATCCAACCAAATCGGGATGTTGATCATTGATCACGTCGGCGATACGTTGCAGATCGAGTTTCTTATCCATACCCACGCCGACATGTATGTTGTAAGTCATCACGCGTAGCGTTGTCTTCCCAGGATGTGGGAAGGCAGGCAAATGCGCTACGGGAACAACAAACACAAGCGTTCCCAGTAGCGCGAGCAGACAAAAGCTGGGCGATGTGCGACGGCTGATCATCCGGCGATTACTCCGCACTTTCGGGATTGATTGTTTCGGCGGCTTGAAATCCAATCCGGCTATGCGTGCCGTCGCAAAAAGGTTTATTCGACGAAGCGCCACAGCGGCAAAGCGCAATGCGCGGCTTATCAACAGTAATCCTGTTTCCCTCCGTGTCGAAGAGTTCAACTGGACCTTCGATGACGTACGGGCCATTTTTCGACGGACGAATTGTTACATCTGCCATGCTAGCCTCCCTCAGGTTCTGCTTTGTGAAACTGCGCGGCGCATTCTAACATGGCCTCAAGTTTCAAGTTTCGAGTTCCAGGTTTCGAGTTTCACGTTCTTAGTTCCTGGCGGCTATCGCTAACTCCGGATTTCTGGGTGACCAGATTGAATTCGAAAAGTGAAACTCGAAACTCGAAACTAATCATGCCTTTCCCCAACATGCTCATGATGATCGCAGCGGCATTCGCTGCGGGCGTGATTAATTCCATTGCCGGCGGCGGCACGCTGATTACATTTCCGGTGCTCATTTGGCTCGGCCTCGACCCCAAAGTTGCCAACGCTACCAGCACCGTTGCTCTCTGGCCCGGACTATTTGGCGGATTGTTTGGTTATCGACGTGAGCTGGAAAACAGTTCGGCGATTCTTTGGCGCCTTGGAATCACTAGCGTCATCGGCGGCGCCCTGGGAGCCTGGCTGCTGATCTGGACTCCATCGCCGATCTTTGCGCAGTTAGTTCCCTTCCTGATTCTTTTTGCGACCATCCTCTTCATGGCGCAAGGGACGATCAATCGCCGCCTGCGGCTGCAACCAATTGTCGCTGAGCCGAAAGCCTCATGGTGGTTGGGCGCCATTGTGTTTCAGTTTTTCTCGGCTATGTATGGGGGTTATTTCGGCGCGGGCAACGGCATCCTGATGCTGGCGGCGATGGGGCTGCTGGGGCTGCATGATATTAACCGCGCCAATGGGATCAAGAATTTTCTTGGCATCTGCATAAACAGCATGGCTGTGCTGAGCTTTGCTCTTTCGCGCCTGGTTGTCTGGCCTGACGCCCTGTTAATGGCGGGCGCTGCCCTCGCCGGTGGTTATTTCGGAGCCAAGATGGCGGTGCGCGTTGGCCAGGTCACTATCCGCCGGGCAATTGTCGCCATTGGATTCGTAATTACTTTTGTGATGGTGTGGCAACTCTGGCACTAAGAGACGTCTTGAAGAATCAAACGCAAGAATTGCCAAGAGTTTCATGCAACAAAGGCGATGTGCGGCTCTGCCACTTGATGTGAGGAAGGTCTTTGACCTTCCGTAAGACTCCAATCAAGGCTGGGCTGCGCCCGGGATTCGGGCATAGCCCCAATCAAAATTAAGAACAACTTCCGGTGGGGCGCAGCCACCACCCCATATCAGACGGCAGAGCCGGAGCACGTAAACGACTAAAGATGACCAAACGAGTGGTCCAAGCTTCCAAACTTCCGCGCAAATTCTACACACGCCCGAATGTAGTGACCGTTGCCCGCGAGCTGCTGGGGAAATTGTTAGTGGTTCCGGCGGACAATGGCGAACGCATCTCGGGAAGAATCGTGGAATTGGAAGCTTACCGGGGACCGCAGGACCGTGCGGCCCACTCTTACGGCGGGCGGCGCACGAAGCGCACGGAAACAATGTATGGCATCGGCGGCACCGCTTATGTCTTTTTTGTTTATGGAATGTACTACCAATTTAACGTTGTGACGAACGTGGCCGACGCCCCTCACGCTGTGTTGATTCGTGGCCTTGAACCGGTTGAAGGAATTGAGTTAATGCGCAAGCGGCGCCACGGTCAGTCAGATCACAATCTCACTAACGGCCCGGGAAAACTCTGCATCGCGATGGCGATCGATCGCAAACTGGACGCGGCGGATCTGCTCGGTAACCGTGTTTGGCTTGAGGACGCTGAGCACATTCCGCGTTCACAAATCGCTTCGGGACCACGAATTGGAATTGATTATGCCGGGGAGTGGAAAGATAAACCCTGGAGGTTTTGGATTAAGCGTAATCCATACGTAAGCCGCAGAAAGCAGTAAACAGTAGACAGTAGACAGCAAACAGCACCTGGAAACGCCATTTCAAATGCCGCCAAAAAATTGCTGGCTGTTTACTGTCTGCTGTCTGCTGTCTGCTGTCTGCTTTTCACCGCATTTAATCGCTGCCGTAGCGAATCTCCATGTGACGAATGCGGTAACTGGCAACAATCAACACCAGCAAAGTCACGACGATGAGACTCGGCACCGCGATCCAGGCGGGGGTTGGGAGCGCGGGCACGGCAAACGGCCCTTCGTAAACAGGTACCGGCGCAAGCGAGTTGAGGTAATGGATGACGCTAATCTTTTTCAGTAGCGGAGGCATCAGGAAGTTGGCCCACTCCCAAAGATACAGCACGATCGCCGGAATAATCGGATTGCGGAAGAAGAGGCCGACCACGAGAAAGAAGGCTCCGTAACCGACACAAGCCAGAATCGTGATGAGGGCGTACGTGAGCAATTGGCCGAGACCCTGCCCATCCAAAAAGTAGCGTGCACTCTCGGAATAGAAATGCGGTAGATAGAGCAGCAACATCGAGACGATGGTCGTCGCTGTGAAAAGAATGATCGAGGTAGCCAATCCGGAGAGATATTTTCCAACTACCAACACCTCGCGGCGCACAGGACTGAGAAAGTAAAAGTGCAAACTTCGGTCGATGATATCTCCGCGGAACAAATTCATAAATATCCAGGCGCAGCCGAAGAAGACCACTGTCCTCAGGATCAATCCGCCGTAGTAGATCGCAAAGATCATGTTGTATTGATTGAAGTCGTGCCACTCACGCCCGGGGGGTGTAAACGGAGCAAGCAATGCCAGCGGAAGAACCGGTAATAAGGCCAGCAGATAAAGCAAAATCGAACGCCTGCCGAGAAAGTTTTTCTCAATCTCAAGCCGAAAGATTGCGCGAATCTGCCGCAACCAGAGCGACCATGGCAGCGGCGCCTTCTCAGTATTGTTCGATGGTGCGATGTCTATTGTTGAACTACTCATAAAATTCAAACAAGGTTCCGGATATGGAGTGCGCTGACCTGTCAGCGCTTTGTTCGGCTGCAACCTGTTGCGGCCTTCGCACGAAGCTAATCATCCACCGGCGGCGTCAAGCCGCCGCAGGACCAAAGCGGCGACAGGTCGCCGCACTCCAAATTAAGCACTCAAAATTAAGAACTGCTTCCCTCTGATCCGATTAGGTACTGATAAACAGCGCTTAAGTCGTCGTCAACCGGGGCAATCGATTCAATGTTAATTTCCCCTTCCGCTACGACCCGATTGAGAAGTAAATAAAACCGATCAGCATCTCGCGTCTTTATAAAAAGCCCCATCCGATCATCATGAAGCCGCGCCTCAACCACGTGGTCCTTATCAAAGACCCGCGCGGCCAACTTCGCAGGCTTATCGCAACGAATGAGGATCTGCATCGGGTGCTCTTCCATTTCATCGCGAACCCCATGGACATTCCCTTCGGCAACCACATAGCCGTTGTTCAGCAGGATTACACGATCCGACATCATGTCCACTTCATGCAGAATGTGGCTGGAGATGACCAGGTGCAGCCCCTCTGCCGCGAGTTTGCGAAAGAGCGCAATCGTTTCGGCGCGTACCATCGGATCCAGCCCGTTCAAAGGCTCGTCGAGGATCAGAACCGCCGGCTGATGAGCGATGGCCTGCGCCAGCCGAATCCGTTGCCTCATTCCTTTGCTATAGGCTGCAATCTTGCGATTCGCTGCCTCGAGCAAACTCACCCGTTCGAGCGCGGTTACAGTGAACTCTTCAGCTTTTTTCCTGTCGAAGCCATGCACGAGTAAAAACGACTGAATAAATTCCCTCCCCGTGAGACCGCGCGGAAAAGAATCAAACTGAGTGCAATAACCAAGCTTGCGAAAAAGCTGCTCCGGTTGATCCGTAGCAATCCCAAGCACAGTGATCTTGCCGCGACTGGGACGAAGCAGCCCGGTCATCAGATTCATCAAGGTTGACTTCCCTGCCCCGTTTGGACCGACCAGGCTGGTGATACCGGGAGCAATCTGAAGATTGACGCGGTTCACGCCGAGGATCTCTCCATAAAATTTGGAGACATCATCGAAGACGATCGTTGAATTGCGGATTGCGGATTTCGGATCGCGGGTTTCGGCATTCATTGTAATGTCTCGGTTACTTCAATTACGTTCCTTGTCGACATGTTCGGATAAATTCGAAACTCGAAATCCGCAATCCGAAATCTACTTAACAACTTCGTACGCCTTTACCTTCCTTGAAAGCAGCGCCAGGCAAATAGCGCAAACCAGAAACAGCACAAACCATGAGACCCACAGCGGCGGCTCGTACAAAATAATTTCGCGTCCTTCCCGCCCGTCCCACTGGGTCATGTGTCCGGAGGCACGGACGAAAGTACCGAAGAGTCCCGAGGAAACATTCTTCATCAACGCAATGGGACTGATGATGTTTCCCCACCGTGTAAAGAAAAGGTTGTTCACGGCTTCACCGAAAATCGACGGGATAAAAAACAGTCCGAGCAGTGCGGCGCTGGCGATGACACGCCATTTGACAACAGCCGATACCGCCTGAGAAAGGAGCGCCAGGATTAGAATCCAGACGGCGCTCAACATTAAGATCGCGCCTGCAATTGAAAGATTGGCAAGAAACCAGCTTGCGCCTTCCAAATATGACTGGAATGCAAATAACAATAGCTGCGGAGCCCACGTAATCGCCGAAAGAAGGATCAGCAAAACTGACATCTTCCCCAGCACGTATTCAGCTCGTGAAAACGGACGACACAAATACAGTGGCAGCGCATTGTTTCTCAGATCGCGCGACACCAGTGGTGGGCCGACAAGCAACGTCACGAAAAATGCCAGTGCAGCCTGGAAGTTCACAAAAAACTGAAAGAAGGAAGCATCAATCGGAATCAACTCTGTCACGCTTGTCTTAAAGATCGTCAAAGCAGTGAAGTTATGGTGCAGATATATCAGGATCATTTCGACCAGCAGTGGAAGAAAGCAGAGTACGAAGAAAGCCGTAAACAGCTTCGATTTGAACACATCGCGAAAGGCATGGCGCGGGATAATCAGAAACCGGCTCCATTCGGGAGTCAGCTCTCCCAAATACTGCTTGTAGGTGTGTTCATAAACCGCCATGGCCGTTCTCCATCGCTTTAAGGAAGATATCTTCCAGAGAATCGCGCTTGTAACTGAGGCGCCTGATTTGCACGTCGTACTCGGAGGCGAGGCGATAAATATCGCGCACGTCAATGCCTTCGTTTAAGACCAACTTCACGCGATGTTCTCCCGTCAGCGCATATTCGCACCCGAGGGCGCCGATACCTTCGGCAAACTTGTTTTGATCGCCACGTGTTTCCAGTAGCAGAAACTTACGATTTGCCTTTCGTTCTTCCTCCAGATTGCAATAAACGGCAAGACGGCCGTCTTTCAGAATCAGAATCTCCTCACAACACTCTTCAACATCCCGCAGCAGATGCGAAGACAAAAGGATATTGGCCTTGCCACTGTCGCGAATCTCGCGCACGAGCCGGATCATTCGTTGACGAGCAGGAGGATCGAGCCCGTTGGTAGGTTCATCGAGAAAGATCAGGCGCGGGCCGTGAACGATTGCCTGGGCAAGTTTGGCAAGCTGTTTCATTCCCAGTGAATAGGTATCCAGACTACGGTAGCGAGCTTCTCCCAGCCCTACATAGAAGAGGGCTTCGTGAGCGCGCTCGAGCGCAGCCTCCGGAGGCAATCCCGACAACTCGGCCATCAATCGCACAAAATGCACGGCGCTCATCTTCGCAATAAAGGAATCGCGCTCAGGCATATAGCCGACTAAAGATCGAATTCGTTTGGCCTCACTGGTAATGTCCTGGCCGAAAATGTGGGCCGTACCCGAGGATGGAGCATGGAATCCGAGTAATGTGTGAATCAGCGTGGTCTTGCCGGCGCCGTTTGGACCGAGCAGTCCGATAGCGCGTCCGCGCAATTCACCTCTGAGATTTTGCAGGATTGGCCGCCCGCCGAAGGTGACGCTCAGGTCGTTAAGATCGATGACCGGAGCGAAGTTCGCAGGATTCTTAAGGAGTGCTTCTTCCAGAACCTGTTCAGCTAATGCCATCTTGCAGACTCTATATCCCTGCTCTGATAATTCCAAACAAAACCGAGACCGAAGGCCGTTCCCATTAGTACGAATGCACCGATGAATGCAAACGCTTCCGCAGTCCCTAAAGTTCTGCCGATTGCCAAAATTCCGATCAAAAAAACCGGAAGGTTGAGGATCAGTGCAGAGGCAACCGGGAAAAGCGCCGCGGGCCGGCAGCCACCGAGTCGCGTGCGTAACCAAAACAGAGATGGAGCGTAAGCCAGGGAGAAGAGTAACGCGGCCACGATCAAGGAAGCGATGGTCGCACCTTTGAGGTCTGCCACACTCAAGCTCTCGCCTTCTACAACAACAAAGATAAGCAGGATGGCAGAGAGGCCAATCAACCATGAGCCAAGCGAAATGGAGACGAGTTTCATAAAGTGACCTCAGTTTCGAGTTTCGAGTTTCAAGTTTCAAGCTTTTAACTCGAAACCCGAAACTCGGAACCCAAACCTTTCTATTTCTGTTTAAGGCCTTGCTGAAGAATGTGCTGAATTTCCAACGCGTTTGGCACACCCAGCAACGTTGCCGGGCTCAAGCCAAATGGTCCACCTTCAGTGTTGGCAGCGAAAGTTATGCTGTCGCCCTGCGCATAGGCATAAGCAAGGGTCGGCGGCATATCAGCAGCCATCGCCTTGATCGCTTGCTGCTGCTCCTGCGGCGGATTACCGGCGGAATTAGCGATGCGTTCCGCAAACGGTTGCACCAGCGGCGCCAGGTTGTGATAGAAGAGCGCCGAAAAGTTTGCATTGCCATCGGATGGCAGACCAGCTGTGAAACGCGAAGAGCGCAGCAGCGTATAGCCCTGCTCCTGCGTGCGTACTGACCGTTCGACCATCGCCCGACTTGGACCCATCACTACATAACCATTCACATACGTGTAGTTGACTTCCACGCCAAAATCGGCTGACCGCAGCGTGTAGTAAGTGCGCCCGGCAAGCTCCGCGCGATCCCAAACCAAGCCGGTCTTCCCGAACTTCGCGGCTTCCTTGTTGATTTCATCCACCACGCGCTCGAGCGTTTGCTGCAGATGCGGGGAGTCGTTTACTTCAAACACCATTTTCCATGATGGTGTCGGCAGTATTGGGCCATCAATCGCAAAGGCAAACTCTCCACCGAGTGGCGCCGCTATGTCCCTGCGAATGTCCAGGCCGTGATCTGCCTGTTGCTTGTCCAGATTTTTCCGCAGGTCCGGCGATACGGTTTCAATAACGCCCAATAGATCGTCAACCAACTTCACGGGATCCTTGACGACGAATCCCGCGACCACATTTGCATCCGGCGAAATGTATTCGAGTGAACCCATCGGTCCGGGGGCTGCAAGCCAGGAAGGAACCCCGTGCTGTGCTTCATTGAAGGAGACCGTGGCCTGGGTATGCGTCTTTCCCTCAACATTGTTCTGGTCAAGCACGAAATACTTGAGGTTCAGGATGCCGAGTTGTTTCAAAGCGCTTTCACGCTGCTCCGCATCCGCGCCCTTCATTAGTTCTGGCTTCGTCTTCTCAATCAGCCGCTCAAGATTAGCGGCCACAACTAAACCCGCGCCTTCCTGATAAACCTGAGCAATGCGATTGTGGAAAGCAGTTGCGGTGAAGCTGCTGGTTGTGCCCTTCTGCACGATCGTTGCCAGATCCTGAAGTTGCTGGAGCCTGGGGCTTGCCGCAAACAAATCGTTTTGAATCCAAACGTAGAGCTCTTCTGCCTTCCTGCCGGGCTCCGTTGCAGTTGCGGTGGCAGTCAGAGGATCTTGCACGAAGCGAATTGCCGGACGGTGTTGGTTAGCCGGGGCACTTACTGCATACTTCGCGACCTGCTGTTCTACAAACTGTTGGAAGCCGGCGGAGTTCTTCAGTTCCGCCAGTACAAGCGGCGCCACCGGCTCGCCCTTTTCATCGATTGAAACGGAAACCGCGATTTCGTCTCCCAGGTAATCGCCAAATTCACGAATGCTGCCGATGACTTGATCCACGTTAGGACCGCGATGGCCTTCTTCCTTTTCCCACCATTCACGCAGAGCAGCATTCTGGTTGATGCGCTCCTGCATGATCCGGTGCGACTCGACAATGGTCGAGGTCAGGTTAGGCAATGCCGCATAAACAATCGTGTTCTCAGGCATCAAATCAAGCAGGTGCGTTGAATTGCGAAGGCCCAGCTGAGCAACCTTGCCCAATTCCCTGTTAAGCGAAGAGAAGGCGGCCAGAGTCTCGGCATAGTGAGCAGCCTTCCGGCTCCACGCCACTTCATCTTTAACCGGAATCCTCTCAATAGACGCATTCGTGGTGGCCTGCTCGCCGCCGCGCAGCACGCGTTCGCTGCTGGCGTGATCCATGTGAACCTCGCCTTCAATCACTGACACGCGCGAGCCTTTAGTCCCACTGTTAACGGAAAACACCGTGCCCGTAACTGACACATGTGAGTCGCCAGTGTCTACAAACAGATGCTGCTTGCCCTGCTTCGCAGCTTCAACGACTATCGCACCGCGGTTCAGGTGAATCGTTGTGCCGAGCGAATTCTTTGTCAGGAAAAACTCGGAACGGTCCCTCATCTCAATGACTGAGCCATCACCAAGACGAACGAAAGCGTGCGCGTCTTTAGCCGTGCGAATACGATCGCCCTTTTGCAGTTTCTCGCCGGAGGAAATCGGCGCGCTGCGAGTGTCAGCGATTTGATAGACCTGTCCTTCGGCGGCCAGCACCGTTGCTTCCAGCTCTCCACCAAGCAGGGCCCAGCGTTGAATAAAAGGAAGCGCGATGAGTCCGACGCCAATGATCAGGGCTGCTGCTATTCCCCATCGCAGAACAACGGGCTGAATTCTGTAGCGGCGTGTGACAGTCACGCTCTTCCTGGGTGTCATTGTGCGCGCGCGCGCATCCTTGATCGCCTTGCGGCACGGGATGCACTCATGCGTATGATCGACCAGCAGCAATGAACGAGCCTCAGACAAACTGCCATTCAGATAAGCCGGAATGAGCGACTGAAAATCAGCGCAGCTCGCGATTCGTTCACTTGCTACGTTGTCGTTGCTATGTGCCGACCCTTCAACGGCCAGGCGCGCCCAAACACGCTCAGCCGCTTCATTAATTACCGCCGAATCGATCCGTTCGTTCCGCATCTCGCTGGTAGCCTTGTCGAGAATTGCGTCGAAATCATTATTGCTTTTCATGATGTTTCTCCAGAAAGTGCCCTATCTCTTTTCGTAGTTTTGTTCGCGCCCGATGCAGCACGACTCCCACAACCATTTGTGAAGTGTCGAGCATCTTCGCGATTTCCTGATTGTTATGTCCCTCGTAATACCGCAAAACAAACATCTCGCCGGCTGTCTTCCCCAAACGTGCTACCGCCTGGCGAATCAGCATTTGCAGTTCACGATCGGCGTGTTCAGCTTCCGGGCTTTGAAATTTACTTTCCAACGCCTCGGAACCCGCTTCGCTTAGTTCCACAGCTTTTGCTCGGCCGCGGCTGCGCATTAGATCGAGCGAAGTATTAATGGCCGCGCGCGATAGGTAAGCTTCCGCATTTTCCGAAAGGTCGTAAGTCTCTTTGCCCCTGACGAGCCGCAGGAAAACGGTCTGTAGTACGTCCTCAGCGTCAGCCGCGCTGCCAGTGATGCGATAAGCGCTGCGAAAAACGCGGTCGTGGTGTGACTGGAAAAGCGTTTCCAGCTCCGTCTGAGAACTATTGGGAGGTTCGGTAACTAGTCTCAATGTTTTAGCGGCTGCCTGCACTGTGTCCTCCTGAAAATCGTCTCCACCATTAGAAACGAACCCCGGAAGGATTTATTAACAGCCTGTTTGAAGGATAGGTTGAAATTTGCGCCTTTGAAAGGCCTCAGGCCCGCAAGTAATTAGGCAAGTCACATGTCTCGGGGTCAGGAAGGGGCTTGCCCCCGCTGACTCTGAAGGGCTTTCAACCTAGCAAGTAATTAAACAAGTCAAATAGTCTCAGGGTAGGGAAGGCGGGCTTGCTCCGCTCTTGGAAGGGCCTTCAATCCAGCAAGCAATTAAGCAAGTCAAATAGTCTCAGGGTAGGGAAGGCGGGCTTGCCCCCGCTGACTCTGGAGGGCTTTCAACCTAGCAAGTAATTAAGCAAGTCAAATAGTCTCAGGGAAGGCGGGCTTGCCCCCGCTCTTGGAAGGGCCTTCAATCCAGCAAGCAATTAAACAAGTCAAATAGTCTCAGGGTAGGGAAGGCGGGCTTGCCCCCGCTGACTCTGGAGGGCTTTCAACCTAGCAAGTAATTAAGCAAGTCAAATAGTCTCAGGGTTGGGAAGGCGGGCTTGCCCCCGCTCTTTAGTTTCTCTTCTCATAACTCCTCCAACCCAGCTCTTTCATAGCCCTTGACAACTTCTCAGAATCATCAGACCACCACCATTCTTGATCAATTGGCAATGGCTGATCGTCCTCTAAATAGTAAGCTCCGAAGCTAGACCAGCGATAATCCTTGGCCGACGCGACAAGTCTTGCTTTCACCGGATTAGCATGAATGTAATTGATCTTCTGCCAAATCATCCAGGCGCTCCAGAGCGGCACTGCTTTGAAGCTTTCCTGCCACACTTGGTAACCGGAACCGTCAGAATCTAATTTGAAATTTATGCCGCGCGCAGTCTTAACGATAGCTTGCGCGGAGATGCTCTTTAACTTACCGGTAAATTCTCTGATTCGTCCGTCTTGTGGATTAACTATCAAATGGAAATGATCAGGCATAATCACATACGCAATTAATTTGCACGGCCAGTCGTTAAGCAAGGTTCCAAGAGAGTGAATGAAACACTGGCAGCATGATTCCTGCTTAAAGATGGAAATCCTGTTAAGGAAGTTGCCGGTGACAAAATGGAGAGCGCCCGGGAGATTCTGATTGGACCATTTGCGCGCCACGAGGAGTAAGGAAACAAATTTCAAGAGCGGGGGCAAGCCCGCCTTCCCTACCCTGAGACTATTTGACTCGCTTAATTACTTGCAAGGTTGAAAGCCCTCCAGAGTCAGCGGGGGCAAGCCCGCCTTCCCTACCCTGAGACTATTTGACTTGCTTAATTACTTGCTAGGTTGAAAGCCCTCCAGAGTCAGCGGGGGCAAGCCCGCCTTCTGTACAGACCGGGGACATCCTAAACACCCGTTCGGAGACATGGTAAACACATTCTAAGGGGGCATAGAGTTCCTGCAAATAGGAGGAACATCAATGCCTTGGAAAGAGGTTTCCATCATGTCTCAACGCCTTGAGTTCG
>WNGF01006167.1_pt1 | contig 22042 bp, 19 predicted proteins | sample 5400641 | NCBI WGS metagenome assembly WNGF01 (sample SAMN13153371, study PRJNA577476) | soil metagenome | isolation source: 80 cm soil or saprolite under grassland replicate 2 | place: USA:California | collected 2016-06-15 | reverse complement strand
GGGCTGACCAAAAGAGAAATGGAGCAAGGACTGCTCCAGCAACGACGATCGCGATAAAATAGAGCGCCAGTTTAGCTACGTCTTTCAAGCCTGCTAATGTAAGGTGTTACCGCAATGCCGAGTCAACACATATGGACGCACAAGGACGAACATGGGACGAAACGCGAGGTGCGAGCAACGAAGTTCGGCGGCGCGTGGCGATTCCAAGCGAAGGCTGCGGGCAATCTCGATTGGACGTATTATGAGCGCCCGTTGCTGGAAGATTTATTAGCGTTGAAAAAAATTCTGGTGCGAAAATATCAGCGTCGGCGCGCTTCAATCGAAGACGTTGCGTCGGTTGAAAAATTAATTGCCGATGAAACGAAGCCAGAGCCGCCGACGCGCGGCGTCAGTTCGGCGCAACGCGCCGATCCTCCCATGTGAGTACAGGCTGATGACTGAATGGAATACGGAAGAGCTAATCCAGGCAGATAAGCGGTTCGTTGGCATCCGTTTACCGACATGCGCCAATGGTGCGCTCCGAAACATGAACGGCTGGTCTTGGTCGAAGGCCGCGGCGCATTGCTGCGCGATAGCAGCGGGCGCGAATACATCGATGGTAATTCATCGATCTGGACAAACATCCATGGCCACAATCACCCGCACATCAACGCGGCTATCCGCCGTCAGCTCAGCCGCGTGGCGCACACTTCATTTCTCGGCTTTACGAACCCCGCGGCGATCGAACTCGCGCAGGCGATCGTGGCGCTTTTCCCGGACACGCCATTGACCAAAGTTTTTTTCTCCGATGATGGCTCAACGGGAATCGAAGTCGCTATAAGAGTTGCCGATCAGTACTGGCGGCTGCGCCGCTCAAGACGATATCAGTTTATCGCCTTTCGAAGCGGCTATCATGGCGATACTGCTGGTGCCGCCAGCCTGGGTGGTGCGTCGATGTTCCAAACTAGATCGTCTCGGTGGAACTTTCCTGTCATCCAAGTCTCAGATATTAACGCGCTTGAGGCTCTTACCCCAGCCGAGATAGCAAAGATTGCTGCTGTGGTTATCGAGCCGCTTATCCAAGGTGCGGCGAGAATGCGCGTTTGGACATCCGGCACGTTGCAAGCCGTCAGACACTGGTGTAGTCGGACCGATACGCTCTTAATTGTCGATGAAGTGATGACCGGCTTTGGCCGGACGGGCGAATGTTTGCAAGCGAATATGAAGGCGTGATTCCGGACATCCTGGTTCTGGGTAAAGGATTGACTGGAGGATAGCTTCCGCTCACTATTACTTTAATCTCAGAAAAACTATTTTCTGCGTTCGACGGCTCGGTCGCTAACGGTAAAGCGCTCGCCTACGGCCATAGCTACACGGGAAATGCCTTGGGTTGCGCTGCGGCCAAAGCCAGCTTGGAGGTTTTTGAAAATGAGCGCGTTTTGGAAGCTCTGGAGCCGAAAATCCGCTACCTCAGCTCGGCACTTGCCGGTTTAAAGGAGGTTCCTGGCGTAAGCGAAGTGCGCCAGTGCGGATTTATTGCCGGAATAGAAACCTCGCGCGCCGAGATGGCCGTAGCCACTTGCATCGAAGCGCGGCGCCACGGCCTGCTAACCAGACCAATTTGGAATATGGTTGTTCTTATGCCGCCACTCTGCATTACAATGGCTCAGTTAAGGAAAGCCGTAGAAGCTCTCCGCTCGTCGATCATCGAGGTCTGGCGCTGGACCAATAACTCCGGAAGAAAAGATGCCGAAGAAATTACGGCTTGATCAGCTTCTCGTTGGCAAAGGTTTCTTCCCAAGCCGAGAGCAAGCGCGACGAGCAATAATGGCTGGTGAGGTGATCGTCGGCACTCGGGTTGCGGCAAAGACTTCAGAGCTTCTCGATAAAGGGGCGGCGATCACAGTGAAACCGATGCGAAAATACGTCGGGCGAGGCGCACTGAAGTTGGAAGCCGCTCTCGATCATTTTAACATCGATGTGGATGGACAGAAGGCGCTGGATATCGGCGCTTCAACCGGCGGCTTTACCGACTGCATGTTGCAGCGTGGCGCCTGTAAGGTTTATGCGGTGGATGTCGGCCATGGTCAGTTGGATTGGAAGCTCCGCAACGATCCACGGGTGATTGTTCTCGAAAAAGTCAATGCACGTTTGCTCTCACGTGAGCAGATTCCCGAACTTGTCGACATTTGCGTGATCGATGTTTCCTTCATCTCGTTGACCCTGGTCTTGCCGAACGCGTTCGATTTGATAACCTCAACTGGAGTGATTCTCACGCTGGTCAAACCACAGTTCGAGTTGCAACGCTCCGAGGTGGGAAAAGGCGGAATTGTTCGTGATCCGACCTTGCACCGAAAGGCACAAGACAAGATTGTCGCGTTTGTCACGCAGCTGGGGCATGTGGTAACTGGGATTGTTCCGTCTGCCATTAAAGGCGCGGACGGCAATCAGGAATTTTTTGCATGCATGCGAAAACGATTGGCTTAATAGCACACACGGGAAAGCAAGGCGTTGCTAAGCTGATCAATGCCATTGCCCAAGAGTTCGCCCGGTTTTCAATCTCGATCCTGTTCGAAAAAGAAACAGCGCGAATTGCTGGAAAGAAATCGGGGCATTCGCTGACAGAATTGGGAGCTGCGGCGGATCTTCTGGTGGTAGCTGGGGGTGACGGAAGTATACTGCGCGTTGTTGGCCAACTTGGCGAAAACATCAAGCCAATCTTTGGTATCAACGTCGGTTCACTTGGGTTTCTAACCTGCGCAAGTTCGTCAACCTACCGGGAAGCCGTGGAATGCATCGCGAGAGATCGGATTAATTTCAGCCAGCGGGCGCTACTGGAGGCTCGAGTTACCCTTGGCGACAAAAGAACAGGCAAAATGATCGCACTGAACGATGCCGTGCTAAGTCGCGGTGAACTGTCGCGCCTGGTCTTGTTGCGCACCCGAGTCAACGGCGAGCCGCTTACTGAGTTCAATGCCGACGGTTTGGTTGTGGCAACGCCCACTGGTTCGACGGCTTACTCGCTGTCGGCTGGTGGACCGATTCTTGATCCTGAGTCCGGAGTTTTCGTTATCACACCGATTTGTCCCCACGTTCTCACGAATCGATCGATCATTGTCGCTCAAGGCTCAATAATCGAAATCGAAGCAAGTGATCCAGATTATCCGGTCTTCCTAACGCTGGACGGCCGTAAGCCGATCCATGTCGAGCGAGGGTCAATGGTCACGATCCGCAAAGCGAAGAAGACTCTTCCACTGGCCTCGTTGCCAGAGGCCTCGTTCTTCAGTGTCGTCCGGCAAAAGCTTAAGTGGAGCGGCAGTAACGTTTGAGCGGCGGGTTGCAGGCAACGCCGCTTCGGCCGATTCGAGCAGCGCGAATCTGCCGCACAAGTTGAGTCACAAAAGCCAGACACGACCGCATTACGGCTTCTTTTTCATTGTGTGTTTATCCAAAACCCGATAGTCAGTGCTGAGCATGAATCTTGTGAGCACGCCGGATGGCCGAATTATCAATCTTGATCACCTCACATACGCAGAACGCACAGGCGAGTATCTGATTTTGCATTTCAGCGGCGGCGCTGAGAGTGCACCCGGGTCGATTATCAGGCTCAAGCAAGGCGAAGGCGCCAGGCGGGTTTGGGCGTATCTGGCCGAAAAACGCACGGGAAAGATCGAGACCCTCTAGCGGAACGGCAACGACCAACCGCGAATGGGTCCGGCCGTGATTTTATATGACATATATTGTCTGATGTTATAAGTTGACGGGCCGGCCCTAGGCTGGTCCTCGCGTCCGTTCGGAAATCTTGTGAAGATCCCGTCGCGGTCTGAAGACCTTGCTATCGCCCTCGCCGCTTGACGCTGCCACCGCTGGTGTTAGCATCGGCAGTTTCGGTTTTTGCTCATGAATAGTTCTCGCGATCGTTTAATCCAGTGCGTCATGCTCGGTGTTTGTGTGATTTTCAGTCATCCCAAGCCCGCTGGTGGAGCTAACGAGGAAATGTCGGGCAGCATTCAGGAGATGATGAGCCCGGAAGAATTCAAGGCCGCCGGCTTGAACAAGCTCTCCCCCGAGGAGCTGCAAAAGCTAGATGCCTGGCTGCAAGGCTATCGACAGGTAACCGAAAAGAAAGCTACCGCGCGGGCCGCGAAGGTCGAGCGCACCAAGATGGATCTGCTTGTCAGCCGTGTGGATGGGACGTTTAACGGGCTGACAGGTAGGACGCTAATTCGTTTGGAAGACGGCACTGTTTGGAAACAAGCAAACGCCGATGACCGCTATCGAGCGAAGGTCACGGATCACCCGGCAGCTGCGGTGATTCACGGGGTCTTTGGCTACAAGATGCGGATTGAAGGGACCCAGGAATTTTACGTCGATCCGGTCCGAAATCCCTAGGTAAATTTAAGCAAGCGGTTGTGTTGCCGAAGCGGCGGGCAGCAATCGCGCCAACCCGAACTCGGCGTGGATCAATTGCGCAGCGCGTTCTGCGTCTTTTTCGTCGACGATGACGGCGATCTTAATCTCCGAAGTGGATACCAGTTGAATATTGATGCTGTTTTGTCCCAAGCATTCGAACATTCGCGCCGCGACACCTGAATGTGATCGCATTCCGATTCCCACGACGCTGAGCTTCGCCACGCCACTTGTAGTATTCAGGCGGTGTCCGCCAAGCTCACCCACCACTGGCATCAAGATCTTACGGGCGTTTTCCAGTTCGTCCTCGTGAATCGTGAATGAAATGTCAGTCGTGCCGGCGATCGACGCATTCTGCACAATCATGTCAACGATAATGTGCGCCGCGGCAATATTGGAAAAAATCCGGCCAGCGATTCCCGGTTCGTCACGGACTCCAGCGATGCTCAGCTTTGCCTGACACCGGTCGAGACTGATCCCGCGAACCACCACATCTTCCATGCTGGGAGCCTCTTCCCTGGTGGTCGTTCCGCTCCTTTTCTTAAAGCTCGAACGCACCTCAAATTCGACACCAAATTTTTTCGCGAATTCTACGGCGCGCGACTGCATCACCTTTGCGCCACCGCCCGCCATTTCGAGCAATTCATCATAGGAAATTTCCTTGAGCTTCTTGGCGTCGAGGACGATCCGCGGGTCGCAAGTAAAGACTCCATCGACGTCGGTAAAAATCTGGCAGGCGTCCGCATTTAGTGCGCCCGCCAGCGCAATCGCGGTCAAATCCGAGCCGCCGCGCCCCAGCGTGGTGGTCTCTCCTTCCGGCGTCTGACCCTGAAAACCAGCGACAATCACGATGTAATCGTCAGAGAGCAGTTCGTGAATTTGCTTAGGACTGATATTGGCGATGTGTGCTTTAGTGTGATTGCGATCTGTTAGGATTCCCGCCTGTGCGCCGGTCAGCGAAATGGCGAGCCCGCCGAGAGCGTTCACTGCCATTGCAGTTAAAGCAGTGGCGGCGTGCTCGCCGGTTGATAACAGGATATCGAGCTCGCGCGCTGTCGGGTGCGGCGATATCTGGTGCGCGAGCTTGAGCAAATTATCCGTCACTCCCGCCATCGCGGAGATGACCGCTACGACTTGAGAGCCCTCGCCCTGTGTTTGGAGCAGCCGGCGTGCGACGCTAAGTATCCGCTCAGGCGTCCCGATGGAAGTGCCGCCATATTTTTGAACAATCAAGCGCATCTCACATAAACTTTAATTGTAGCCAAACAGAACAGCGATGGTTTTCGAGAGTCCGTTACAGTCCAATCGCGCGTCGCACGTCCTTCACATTTGCGGCCACCGGTTTCAATTCTTTCATTCGGGCGAGAATTGGATCGGGATCTTTCAACCCATGTCCCGTGACTGTGCAAACTATCCGACTCGCTTCCGGAATTTTCTGAAATGAGTACGCCGCTTCATCTGAATCACAGCATTTGAAAAGCCCGGCGATCGCTGCTGCGCTTGCCGGTTCGATAAAAATTCCCTCATGTTTTGCCAGCCAACTCTGCGCTGCGAGAATCTCCGCGTCACTCACGATGTCGATTGCTCCACGCGATTCCGCGATTGCCGCGCAAGCTTGCTTCCAGCTGGCGGGATTTCCGATTCGAATTGCAGATGCCAGCGTTTTCGGTTTTTCGATAGTACGATTATAAAAAATTGGCGCCGCACCGGCCGCTTGAAAACCAACCATTGCTGGCAATCTTGTTGATCTCTGGTGCCGCTCGTATTCTCGATAGCCCTCCCAGTACGCGGTAATGTTTCCGGCATTGCCGACGGGCAGCAGATGGAAGTCAGGCGCGTTGCCCAGAATGTCGACGACCTCAAATGCAGCGGTCTTTTGTCCGGCGATTCGGTCCGGGTTAATCGAATTTACAATAACAAACTCGTGCCCCTCGCCTAACTCACGTACAACACGAAGCGCGTCGTCAAAATTGCCATCGATGGCGATGATTTTGGCTCCGTAAGCAAAAGCTTGTAGCAATTTTCCGGTGGCGATTTTTCCTGCAGGCAAAATCACTAGGCACGAAATTCCCGCGCGCGCGGCGTAAGCAGCCGCCGAAGCCGAAGTGTTGCCGGTGGAAGCGCAAATGAGAGCCTTTGCGCCGCGCTCCATCGCTTTCGACACGGCCATCGTCATACCGCGATCTTTAAAGGAACCTGTGGGGTTGACGCCTTCGTTCTTAACAAAAACTTTACAGTCGCGGCCAACCCGTTTGCTTAATTGCGCACAATAAATCAGCGGCGTATTCGCCTCGCCCAACGAGACGATCGGTGTCGAAGCAGAAACTGGAAGATATTCCCGGTAATGTTCGATCACTCCCCTGCTCTGCTGCAATTCTGATGTTGTTGATCGCATCTATTCGAAGTAAATCCGCATGATTGTCGATCGATAAGTGCAGTGTAAGATCATGCCGTATGCCGGCGCTGAGCAAGGAAGATAAGCTGCGACTATTAACCACCATACTGGAAAGTCGCCACGCAGATTTGCGCGAGCAGAATCTAAATCGCCAGGGCAAAGGACATTTTCATGTTTCCGGAATGGGTCACGAAGCGCTGGCGGCGGTTTCGATACAGATGGAACCGGACGATTACATCGTGCCGTACTATCGCGATCGGGGTTTGATTCTGGGACGTGGCATGACGACGCGTCAGCTGGGTCTGGAATATTTCGCGAAGCGCAACACCGGCAGCGGCGGCCGCCAAATGCCATCGCATTACAGCAACGCTGATCTGCACATCTGGAGTGTACCAACGCCGACTGGTTCGCAACTCCTACCGGCGTGTGGAATTGCGTGGGGCATTCAACTCGACGGCAAGAAGAATCTCGTCGTGACGACAGTAGGCGATGCGGCGACGCGCCAGGGGGATTTTTTCGAAGCGATCTGTTTTGCCAAGGAAAAGAAGCTGCCGCTGCTCTTTCTCGTCGAAGACAACGCCTATGGGATCAGCATGCCGACGAGAACGACCAATCCGCTCGCGTTGAATGTTCTCGAGCCAGACAACTGGCGAAGGATCGATGGCCAAAACGTGCAGCAGATTTACGATGCCACAGCCGAAGCATTCGGAAAAATTCGCGCCGGCGGCGGGCCATTCTTTTTCTGGATCAAGATGGAACGGCTCTCCAGTCACACGAGCTCCGATGATCAAAAACTTTATCGAAACGAGCAGGAATTGCGGGACCTCGAAAAATTCGATCCACTCAAATGTTGGAAGGACCAACTGATCAAGGAAGGCACTATTACCGCAGACGACTTCGCGAGACTCAACAGCGAAATTAAGGAGCGAATTCGTCGGGAATACGGCGAAGCCGAAAAAGCTGAGGACCCGTCGCCCAACGAGCTCCTCACCAACGTCACAAAACCGCCGCCAAAGATCGAGAAAGAAATCCTGCCCCCCGGAAAATACCGCATTGGCGACACCGTGAACAAAACCTTACGCGCTGGTCTGGAGGACGATCCGCGACGAATTCTCTTTGGCGAAGATATCGAAGATCCCAAGGGCGGTGTGTTTCGCCTTACTCAGAAACTTTCAACTGAATTCCCGAAGCAAGTTTTCAATTCACCGCTTGCCGAATCGACCATCCTCGGGGTTGCCTGCGGCCTTGCTGCGTACGAGAAACGCCCAGTATTCGAGCTGCAATTCATCGACTTTATTTATCCCGGATTCAATCAGCTCGTCACCAACATCTCCAACCTGCGCTGGCGATCGTTCGGCAACTGGAAATGTCCGGCGGTGATTTATGCGCCGTATGGCGCGTATCTGCCTGGCGGCAGTTTGTGGCATAGCCAGGCAAACGAATCGGCGCTCGCGCATTATCCCGGTTTAAGTGTTGTAATCCCGAGCACGCCCGCAGACGCCGCTGGATTGCTTTGGACGGCAATGCATGCTGAGGATCCGGTGATTTTCTTAATTCCGAAGCACTTGCTTTGGGCCGAACACGAATATACGGAACCGATCCAGGCCGTCCCGCTTGGACGGGCGCGTCAATGCACAAACGGCTCGGACGTGACGGTAGTTGCCTGGGGAAATACGATTGAGAAATCTCTCGAGGCGATCGCGAAAATCGAGAATGAAACAAGCGTCGAGCTAATCGATCTGCGGTCGATCGTTCCGTGGGACAAGGCTGCGATTGAAAAATCAGTGCGTAAAACTCGCCGACTGGTTGTTGTCCAGGAAGACACTGAGAACTGCAGCGTGGGACAAATGATTATTTCGCACGTCACGAGCACGCCCGAGTTGTGGAATGAAATGATCAGTCCGCCGATTCTCGTTAGCAAAGCGAACGTCGTGATTGGTTATAATCCGATCTACGAATACGCTGCGTTGCCGGACGTCGAGCGCATTGTCGCCGCCATCCGGCACTCGGTTGCAACCAAATACGAACGCGCAGTTGTAGCCGCGGGCGTTGACCGCGCCCGTGCTGTTCAAGAACATGAACTGCTTCAGCCGGGGTCACCGCTCCCGGCTGCAGTGGACGCCAGCAAACGGCGCGTCCAAAACATCACCGTGCCCGTCATGGGCGAAGGAATTCGCAACGCAAAAGTCGTTTCGCTTTTAAAGAAACCAGGCGATCCCGTCGCGCTCGACGATGAATTGTGCGAAGTCGAAACGGACAAGGCCGTTTATCCAATCCAATCGTCGTTCGCGGGAGTGATGGGCGAATGGAAAACGAAAGTTGGCGATACGGTCGATATTGGCCAGGAGCTTGGCACACTTCTGACCGACGAAGCATCGTTAGCGGATCAGCTTGAAGCGGAGGCCGAAGTTTCGGCAGATCAAGGAACTGTAGCCGCGGGCGCGAACCGCGGTGTAAAGGCAACTGTCCCCAGCCGCAAAGAACGCGACGTTGCGCCCGAAGACAGACGCCGCTACAGCGGAATCGAACCGGCGCTCTCGCCGACAATCACGCGCAAGCTCAGCCGCGTCATTCCTGCTAACTTGCAAATTGATGCGCGATGGGACGCAGTTCGCGAAGCCCGCGAGGCAGCGAAAACGAAACACCCCGAGAATGCCCCCTCCCCTTCAGTGATGATCGCGTGGGCAGTCGTGCGCGCGATGGAAAAGCATGCGCCATTCCGTCGGCTAATTCTCGAAGACGATCAGATTGTGCAAAATGACGATTTCGACTTGGGCGTTGCGGTCGCACTCGAGGACGATCGCCTGGCGACTGCAGTGATTACGGACGCAAATCGCAAAAGCTGGCCAGAATTCATGGAGACTTACGAGCAGACTGTCGCTGCGACGCGTAGCGGCCGAGTCGACGCGATGAATGCGCCGGTTGTGATCACGAGTTTGGGTGCGTTTGGAGTGAAGGCCGGAGCGCCGATCGTTGTGCCGCCCTCAGTGGGCACTTTGTTCGTTGGCACGGCGCACCGCGAACTGATTCCGAACAAAAACAAAAACGAGAGCGCGGAAGTCATCACGCTCTCGCTTACATTCGATCACCGAGTCGTAAACGGCGCCGGCGCGGCAGCGTTCGCCAACGAAATCAAAAAACAGATTGAAGGATTTACAATTCCTTCCGAGGAAAAGCTCGGCGCAGCTGCGCGCAAGCGCTGAGCATTCTTTTCCATTACATTCAATCTTCCGCTGCGTTTCGTAGCTTTAGTACGGTCAATTGTCGACCGAACCAATCAACATCAACGTGAGGGAATTCTTATGGCACGAAAACTCGACGGAAAGAAAGTGGCCATCCTTGTGGCGGATGGTTTTGAACAGGTGGAAATGACAAAACTGCGCGAGGCGCTCGATGAAGCTGGTGCAGAGACAAAAATCGTTTCGCTGAAGCCGGGAAAGATTCAAGGCATGAATCACGCAGATAAGGGCGACAAATTCGATGTCGATCTGACGGTGAAAGACGGACGCCCTAAAGGGTTCGATGCGCTTATGATCCCTGGCGGTCTGTTTAATCCGGACGTACTTCGCGTAGACCAGAACGCGCTTGAATTCACGCGACACTTTTTCCGGGAACACAAACCGGTGGCGGCCATCTGTCATGGTCCGCAGGTGCTGATCAGTGCGGATTTTGTTCGCGGCAGAAAAATGACGTCATGGCCGGCCATCCAAGTCGACATGCGCAACGCGGGCGCGCGCTGGGTGGACGAGGAAGTGGTCGTGGACAACGGCTTGGTTTCCAGTCGCAAACCCGACGACATTCCAGCGTTCAATCGAAAGATGATTGAGGAATTTGCCGAAGGCCGGCACACGGCAGCCGCAGCAGCGTAGTTCTCATCTGCCGAAGCTGGATTCAGAGCGCGGAAACAGCACGGTAAATTTGTAGGGCGTCTGTGCCAGACGCCTAGCAAGGGAATTGGCGTTTCATAGAACAGATCCGGCGGGCGCCGAGTGACATAGACGGGAAGCCCGAAGGGTGAGCTCGCTGGCGCGAGCGAATCAAACGCCCTACAATTGCTTTACGTCCGCGCATTTATGACCACGGCCAACAAAATCACCATTGTCCGGATTTTGATGATCCCGGCTTTCGTCACGATGGCGATTTATTACGGCGAGAGCGTCAGGCGCGGACAACCACTGGAATGGCAACGTTTCACTGCGATCATCATTTTCATATTGGCTGCCGTAAGTGACGGCTTGGACGGATACGTTGCGCGGCACTACAATCAGCGCAGTTCGCTGGGAGTCATTCTCGATCCAATTGCCGATAAAGGCTTGTTGCTCAGCGCCATCATTACCTTAAGCATTAGCAACTGGAGCGAGCTCGACCCCGATTACGGCAGCTTTCCGACTTGGTTCCCCGTCCTTGTGATTTCGCGTGACGCGATTCTTTTCGTTGGCGCAGGCGTGTTGTATTTGCTGATTGGAAAAGTCCACGTGAAGCCGAACTGGACCGGAAAGGTAGCGACCGTTTTACAAATGATCGCCATCGGGTGGGTCATGCTGCAACTGCGGTTGCTTCCCCTACTCTATGTTGTAATTGCGGCTGGCTTTTTCACCGCAGTCTCCGGAATCGTTTATGTGACAGACGGCGTTCGGCAATTGCAGGCTGCAGGCCACGCCCATGCGGCGAAGTCGTAGATGTGTCTGCTGCGGTGAACGATACGAGCACACCGCCGAATGTCGCAATTGTCGGTCGCCCGAACGTAGGCAAGTCCGCGCTGTTCAATCGCCTGGTCGGTCGAAAGATCGCTATTGTTCATGATCAAGCGGGAATCACACGCGACCGGATTTCTGCAATTTGCAATCGCGGCGCACGCCCATTCACAGTGTGGGATACCGGCGGAATCTTCGGCGTCGGCGAACGCGCGCTGAGCGCCCAAGTACGCCTCGCCGCAGAAGAAGCGCTGCGCGAGAGTGATCTTGTACTGTTCGTTGTCGATGCAAAAGAAGGCTTGTCGCCGGTCGATGAAGACTTGGCGGGCACACTGCGCAAATCGCAAAAACCGGTCGTGCTCGTAATTAATAAGATTGATCACGACAAGCACGAGCCGCTGGCGGCAGAATTCGATTCGTTAGGTCTCGAGCCGAGCGTTTCGATCAGTGCAGAACATGATCGCGGAATCTCGAAGTTGTTAACAGAAATCGAGCGGCGTCTCCCCTCGCCGGTTGCTCCGGCCGATATCAAACATCAGACTTCAAACTTCGAACCTCCATTGGCAGTGGCGATCGTCGGCCGACCAAACGTCGGTAAATCTTCTCTCATTAATTCCATTGTTCGCGGCGAGCGCGCGATTGTCAGCGAACTGCCCGGAACAACGCGCGATGCCGTTGACATTCTGTACGAGCGCAATGGGCAAAAGTTCGTTTTCATCGACACAGCGGGAATTCGCCGGCGCGGAAAACATTCAAGTTCGGTCGAGGTTTTCAGCGTTATGCGCGCAGAGCGCAGCATTCGCCGCGCGGATCTATGTATCCTCATGGTGGATCTCACGATGGGCGTAACAGCGCAGGACAAACGGATCGCGGGATTGATTCAACAGGCGCGGAAACCAGCGATCGTTGTGTTGAACAAATGGGATCTAGTGAGACCGAGACGCAGAGAAAAAGAGGCGGTAAGGCAGCTTGCCGAAGAAACGCGTGCGAGAATTTTCTTCCTTGAATATGCGCCGGTGCTGACCGTGTCGGCGCTGACTAAAGAAAATGTCGAGAAGTTGTTTGCATCGATAGAGACAATCCAGCGGGCAGCTCAGCAACGCATTGGCACCGGAATCCTGAACCGATTGCTGCGACAGGCGTTTCAAGCCAATCCGCCGCCGTTGGTGAGAGGCAAACGCTTGAAATTATTTTATGCAGTGCAAACAAGGAGCGGCAAACAAGATCCGGTAATGGAGGCCGGAGCTCCAGCGACGCCACAACGGCCGCATCCAATCCAAATGTTGAAACGGGGTCGCCGGAGCTCGCCCCTCCAGGCACCGGAATTTGTCCTCTTCGTAAATGATCCTCGCTTGACGAATGAAACATATCGTCGCTATCTCGAAACTCGCATTCGCAAAGCAGAGCCGTATCTCGGACTGCCAATAATGATAAGCCTGCGTCCCCGCGCGAAAAGTGTCGCCGGAACCTTGCGTGTTCGAGCGAAATAGGCGCACACATTTGCTCGTGGCACCTGACAATCAATTACTCCGGGTTTTGCCGATACGGAACATCATTCCGCGCGATCCACGCCAGCATCGGCATCGCCACGGCGGCTAAAGCGAGAAGCAAAATCGCTCGGTACCGCGGTTTGTGGAGAACTGACATTGGTCCTTCAACTTTTAGAACGTTTCTTCAGTGCCACAGGAGGTTACATCGGGAACCTTGAATCATTTCCGCGCCGCGAGAGATTGTTGTTCTTGCACGAATGGCCTGTGAGCACGTTTGATCGAACATTCTCCAACCATTGCGTGTCTCACCAGACCGTATGAAATCGACGCAGGAAATTACGCAGGAAGTGCGGGAGCTGGGCCAATGGATTCCGGCGCTTCGCCAGCAAGTCGGACACGTTGTGGTGGGCCAGAAGTATTTGGTGGATCGCCTTCTATTGGGTCTCCTCGCCAATGGCCATCTCCTGCTCGAGGGCGTTCCCGGGCTGGCGAAGACGCTCACCGTGAAAACAATGGCTGCATGCATCCGAACCGGCTTTCAGCGGCTGCAATTTACGCCAGACCTTCTGCCGGCAGATTTAATAGGCACACTCATCTACAATCCGCGCACCGGCGAGTTCACGACCAAGCTCGGTCCGATCTTTTCCAATTTGATCCTGGCCGACGAAATCAATCGCGCACCGGCCAAAGTTCAGAGCGCATTGCTGGAGGCGATGCAGGAACGGCAGGTCACGATCGGCGAAAAAACATATCCTCTTTCCGATCCATTCCTGGTTTTGGCGACACAAAACCCGATAGAGCAGGAAGGAACCTACCAATTGCCCGAAGCGCAGCTGGATCGCTTCATGTTCAAATTGAACATCGGTTATCCGCAGAAATCCGAGGAGCGAAACATTCTCGATTTGATGGCGACCTCCGCACCGGATTTGCGAGTGGACCCTGTGATTGATCCGAACCAAATCATCGCAGCGCGCAAGGTAGTTAACAGCATTTACATCGACGACCGCGTGAAGGATTACATCGTCGACGTTGTGTGGGCGACGCGAGAGCCGGCGGCGTACAATCTGCGTCTGGAAGGTCTGATTCGATACGGCGCGTCGCCACGTGCGACCATCTATCTTGCGCTCGGCGCCCGGGCGCACGCGTTCCTGAACGGTCGCGGTTACGTTACCCCCCAGGACGTGAAAAGCATCGGCCCCGATGTGTTACGACATCGCATCATAGTAAGTTACGAAGCCGAGGCGGAAGCGGTCACAAGCGAGACGATCATCGAGCGAATCTTCGCAGGTTTGCCGGTGCCGTGATTTTCAGGAAGTGATCAGCGATCGGTGGACAGTGATCAGAAATGGAGCCTGCAAGATCGTTTCGTGATTTGAAAGTCTATCAAGCTGCGCGAGAGGCAGCGCGATTAATTTTCGAGGTCTCAAAGAGCTCCCCCCCCGAAGAACGCTATTCGCTTACAGATCAGATTCGCAGAAGCTCGCGGTCGGTTAAGGCGATGATAGCTGAAGCATGGGCACGCCGTCGCTACAAAGCCGCATTCGTAAATAAGATCGACGAAGCTTTAGGAGAAGCCTACGAAACGCAATCATGGTTGGACGATGCTCTCGACGCTGCATATCTGTCGAAGGAACAGTTTACCGATCTTAATAATCGCCACGATGCGATCGGGGGCATGCTGTCGCGGATGATCGATCGGGCGTCGAGACGGCGTTCGCCGGGGATTACCACAGTGTTTTCAAAGGACGCGGCATGAATTTTGAAGATGTACGCGAATATCAGCCGGGCGATGAGATCCGTGCAATCGATTGGAACGTCACAGCGCGAATGGGCACCGCGTTCGTGAAAAAATTCACAGAGGAACGCGAGCTGACAGTGATGCTGGTCGTGGATGTCAGTGCCTCAGGAAATTTTGGGAGCACAACGCAATCCAAGCGCGAGCTGGCCGCGGAAGTTGCCTGTTTGCTCGCCTTCAGCGCGATCAGGAACAACGACAAGGTTGGCCTGATCCTTTTCACCGATCGCGTCGAACTTTTTATTCCACCGAAAAAAGGCCGGTCTCACACGCTCCGGCTAATCCGCGAGATTCTTTTTTTCCAACCGCAGGGCCGCGGGACGGACCCGGCGCTGGCGCTTGATTACCTGAATAAGATCGTCACGCGGCGCGCGGTCGTTTTTTTCATCTCAGATTTTCAGACACCTGATTTCTCACGGGCGCTCGCAGTGAGTGGGCAGCGGCACGATTTCGTCGCAATCCACATTCACGATGAGCGAGAAAAACTTTTGCCGAACATCGGAATCATCATGCTAGAAGACGCGGAGACGGGTGAGCAACTCGAAATCAATACCAGCGAGCGTGGAACGCGGACGCGCTTTGCGCAGCTCGCGGATGAAAGGGCCGCCGAGCTCGCACGAATACTTCGTCGAAACAACATTGACGCGATCTCACTGAAAACGAACGAAGATTATCTCCCGGCGCTGCGATCCTTCTTCAAACAACGCGAACGCCGGATTGGCGTTCGGTAAAGGCAAGCGGAAGAAATAATGGAGTACCGAAGTAATACGAGATGAATTCGCGTTATTTCCCATCGCGCCAGCACTGTTTGATTCCGGCCCTTTTGGTATTAGGCGCCGAAGAGTTCCACGACATTGCGCCGCCGGTGGATTATTCATTGATTCCTCCGTGGTTGGTTTTTGTGATTGTCTTTGCGGCGCTTTCGCTTGTTGGCGTGATCTTGTGGCTGTTCGCGAAGCGCCGCAAACCCCCCGCGCCGCCGAAATTGCCGAGGGATATCGCGCTCGAAGAGCTCGAACGAATTAGCCGCGAAATTGAAAGGATGAGCCCATATCTGTTCAGCATCCGTGTGTCTGATATTTTGCGAAAATACGTGACGCAGCAGCACGGCCTGCCGGCAACCCGACAAACTTCCATAGAATTTCTGACTGCCCTTGCAAAAGCAGCATCTTTCTCCAGTGAGGAAAAATCATTGCTCGAAGATTTTTTGAATCGGTGTGACCTGATTAAGTTCGCACGATACGAAGCGACAACTTCGGATAGCGAATTGCTACTGCAAGAAGCGATCCGTTTCGTGAAGGGAGGTCAACTTGCGACTGTTTGATTGGTGGCCGGCGAATAGCGCATTGACCTTTGCGCACCCGTGGCTGCTTCTCTTACTGTTGGCGATCCCGTTGCTGGCGTATCTGCGTGGCAAGCGCGGACCAGCTGCGGCGTTGACTTATTCGTCAACAGCGAGTCTCCGGGCAATTGGAAGACAAAGCGCCGCGCGTGCGGGAAAGATTCTGCGAACGTTATTGCTCGCTTCGCTCGCGATTTTCGTCGTTGGGCTTGCGCGCCCGCAGCTCGGCAAGAGTCTTACTCAGATCGAGGCGAGTGGGATCGACATCATGCTTGTACTTGATGTCTCCGGGTCGATGCTGACAAAAGACTTTACGATTGGCGGACAAGAAGCGACACGAGTAGATGCGATCCGCGAAGTCACACGCAAATTTATCGAAGAGCGGCCGAACGATCGAATCGGCATCATTGCGTTCGCCGGTCGGCCGTACGTCGTGAGCCCGATGACGCTGGACCACGATTGGCTTTTGCAAAATCTGGATCGAGTCCGAATCGGCCTCGTCGAAGATGGCACCGCGATTGGATCGGCGATGGCCGCCGCTGCCAATCGGCTCAATGACAAACGTTCCAAAAGTCGGGTGCTGGTATTATTAACTGACGGCGAAAATAATGCGGGCAAAGTTCCGCCAAACACTGCCGCCGAAGCAGTCAAAGCATTAAAGATTCACTTCTACGCTATTGGGGCCGGCATCAACGGAATTGCACCGGCGCCGATCTTCACTAGTCGAGGGCCGTTAACGGATGCTCTGGGCAATGTTCTGTACGAAAATCAACGCGTAGAGTTTAACGAAACTGGACTGAAGGAGGTTGCAAAAATCGCGGACGGGAAATTTTTCCGGGCGACTGACACAAAGTCGCTCGAACAGATCTACGACGACATAGACAAGCTGGAAAAATCCACGGTCAGCGTAAAGAAGTATCAGCAATACCGTGATCTATTTCCATTATGTCTCATGAGCGGATGCGGGTTGCTGCTGGCGCAGATTTTGTTATCCCAAACAATCTGGAAAAAGTTGCCGTGAACGTTCCTATTTAACGACTTAGCGATTCAACGATTTGATGATTTTATGAGCTTTGGTGCACCAGAATGGCTTTGGGGATTGTTGCTCATCCCGCTGCTGGTTGCGCTCTTTGTTCGTGCCGAGCAGCGCGGGCTGAGGCGACTGCAAGAGTTCGTTTCGCCTCGTTTGCTCTCGCAGCTTGCCGGGACGGTGAATCGGCCGCGGCGCATTATAAAGTTTGCTCTCCAGTTGCTTGGACTTTCCCTGGCCATTGTCAGTCTCGCGCAACCACGCTGGGGCTATACTTTTGAGGATGTAAAGCGTAAGGGGCTCGATTTGCTGATTGCGGTGGACACATCGCGGAGCATGCTTTCCAACGACGTTCAGCCCAATCGCCTCGAACGTGTCAAGCTTGCGGTGCAGGATTTAATCAATGAACTCCAAGGCGATCGTGTTGGTCTCATCGCCTTTGCCGGGCGCGCTTTTTTGCAAGCCCCACTTACGATTGATTACGATGCTGTAGTTGAGGCCATCAATGATCTGGACACGAAATCGATTCCCGAGGGTGGCACCAATATTTCCAGTGCCATTGCTCTCGCAATGCAGAGCTTCGGCAAAAGCGCAACAGGGAATCGCGCGCTCATCATCTTTACCGACGGCGAGGAATTGAGCGGCGATGCGATAAAGACGGCGAAAGAAGCAGCCGATGCGGGCGTGCGAATTTTCACCGTGGGCGTCGGAACACCGCAGGGCTCGCTAATTCCGGTTACGGGTGACGATGGCCAAACGGCCTTCGTGAAGGACTCGGCCGGTCAAGTCGTTAAATCAAAACTGGACGACAAACGCTTGGGCGAAATCGCGCAAGCCACGGGCGGATTTTATGTTCATTTGGAAAACGGGCCCCGCACGATGCGGCAAATTCAAAGTGAAGGACTGATAAAGATGCAAGCTGCTGAAATGGATGTGCGTCTGTCGCGCCGTTCTATTGAGCGTTACGAATGGCCGCTGGACGCGGCATTAATTGCTCTGGCGTTATCGATCCTTGTTTCCGAGCGGAAACGCGTGCGGGTACGGCGCTCCGTCCCTGCGCCGGCGCACGATGCTACGCACACCGCTGCAGGCGGACCTATCTCAACTGCAGGCGCGACCGCCGCTTTGCTAATGTTACTTTCTTCATTCGCGTTTGCTGCGGCGCCGGGAATCGACGCATATCGCCAGGGTAAATTCGAAGACGCGTACAGCCAGTTTCAGCAGACGTTGAAATCGCATCCAGAAACGTCCGCCCAGGACAAGCTCCAGTTCGATTCTGGCACGGCCGCTTACAAATTAAAGGATTACAGTAAAGCGCTGGAATCATTCAGTCAGGCATTGCTTACGCGTGATACTGGATTGCAGAGCAAGGGCCATTACAATCTTGGCAATACGCTTTATCAGCGGGGCGAAAACGAGAAAACTGACGATAAGAAGCTCAGCGATTGGACGAACGCGCTCGACCATTATGAACAAACGCTCAAACTGGACCCGCAAAACAAGGAGGCCAAGGACAACTACGATTACGTTAAAAAGAAGATCGAGGAGCTAAAAAACAAGAAATCGCAACAGCAGCCCTCCCCTTCTCCGTCGCCGCCGCAAAAGGACAAACAGAAACAGCAAAAAAATCAAGATCAGCAGCAACAGCAGAATCAAGACCAGCAGCAGAAGCAGTCGCAGCAGAATCAACAGAAACAGCAACAGCAAGACCAGCAGCAGGACCAGCAGCAACAGCAGGATCAACAGGATCAACAGGATCAGCAGCAACAGCAGAACCAGCAGCAACAGCAGCAACAGCAGCAAGGTCAACAAGACAAAAAGGATCAGCAGCAGCAATCGCAAGATCGACAGCCACAAGACCAATCGAGCGGCGACAAACAGCAGAAGCAAGAAAAGCAAAACGACCAGGCCCAGGCGAAGAACGAGCCACAAAAGAAACAGCAGCAACAACCCAGCGAGAGCCCTTCTCCGTCGCCAGGCGCGGAAAAGCAGCAGGCCAACCAGCCTTCACCGTCGCCTGGGGAACGCCAAGCTGAAGAATCACCGACCCCAGGGGAAGGAGAAAATGAGTCCCCCTCGCCCTCGCCGGGAGAAGGAGAGGACGAAAATGCGACACCATCTGTTACTCCGGGAGAATCTCCCCAAAAGAAACTCGCCGGAGATGTGAAAGGGGCAGGAGAAGACAAATCGCAGCAGTCACCGGACAAAAACGCGCAGATTGCGGAGACCGAAGCGGAAAAAGAGGGTCAAATGAGCGAACGCCAAGCTCTCGCGTTGCTTGAATCGATGAAAGATGAAGAGGCGCGAGTCCAACTTGATGAACGCAAAGTAAGGCGTCGTGTCTATAACGACTGGTGACTGGAAATTTAAGGTTTGATGTTCGAGGTTTGATTGAAAATGGGACGCGCATTTCTGATTGGGACAGTCGCTGCGATTCTCGCCGCTAGCTCCACGTTTGCCGATTCTCCGAATGTCACGGCAGTGTTGAGCAATTCGGAGGTCGCTGTCGGCGAAACGGTTGAGCTACAGATTAAGGTAACTGGCCCCGGAGATGCGAGACCGCCGGAAGAAATTTCAATCGATGGCTTGGAGATTCACGCCACCGGCACATCGCGACAGTTCGAAATACACAATTTTACAACTAATTCGAGCGTCACCTACAATTACACGGTCCTGCCGCTTCGAGCCGGCAGATTCACCATTCCGCCGCAAACAGTCCGTGCCGGCGGAAAGTTGTTAAAGACTCCGGAATTGGTTTTAAATGTTGCAGACTCCGCAGGCCGTTCCTCTGGCGCGCGGCCGAGTCGTGGCGCACAAAGCCAGCCGGTCAGCGCACGCGACCTGCTTTTTGCCGAATTGATTGTGCCGAAGAAGGTTGCGTACGTCGGCGAGATTGTTCCTGTTCAGATCCGGATGGGATTCGACCCACGCGTTCGCCCTAGGCTTATCGAGCCACCTGAAATCACCGGACAAGGTTTTACCGCCCAGAAATTACAACAATCCGGACAAACTACGGAAACGCTCAATGGCAGACCTTATGATGTGGTCACATATAAGACCGCAATCGCTGCGGCGCGCGCCGGAAAATTCGAGATTGGACCGGTCACGGCGAAGGCACAAGTCATAGTCCCTCGAGCGCGAAGTGCGCCGCGATCCCGTGGGCGCTCGCCGTTCGACCTGTTCGATCTCGATGATCCGTTCTCTGATCCATTCTTCAGTAATCCCTTCGCCCAAATGGGTGAGCGCCGCGAAGTAGAGATCAAGAGCGAGCCCGTGGCGCTCGAAGTAAAGCCGTTGCCACCGAATGCGCCGCCGAGTTTTTCGGGCGCAATTGGGAATTTTGCAATGACAACGGACGCAAAACCCAAAAGTGTGCAGGTAGGGGATCCGATCACCGTCACAACCACAATTTCGGGCCGCGGCAACTTTGACCGCGTCAATGCGCCAGTGGTCGAAGACGAACGGGACTGGCACAAGTATCCGCCGTCCTCGAAGTTCAAGCAGGACGACGAGGTCGGTATCAGTGGCACAAAAACTTTTGAGACGGTGTTTTCGCCCAATGAGAAAAAGCAAACTGTGCCAGTGCTAGCATTTGCATATTTCGATCCAGCGAAAGAGCAATATGTGACACTCCGCAGCGAACCGATTGCAATTAGTGTTCAGGGCGGAGTGGCTGCGGCGAATGTACCCTCGGCTCAGGCGGGGTCCCCGCCTCCGGCTGCAGCAAGTCGCGCCAGTTCCGCGACTCAGCCTACAACAAAACCACAGGATATTTTGTATCAGCTGACCGATCGGCCAGCAACGGCAGAATCATTCGCGCCGCTCTACACGCGCCCGATTTTTTGGATGGCGCAGTTGGTCCCGTTCCTCGCCCTGATCGCGTTCGTGGGTTGGAAAATTCGTCAGACACGAATCGGTAACCGCGAGGCGCGGCGCATCGCTGCGCTGCAGCACGAAGCGGCTGAGCTAATGCACAAATTGCGTCGTAACGCCTCATCACCGCGAGAATATTATGCCGAAGCCTCTAGAGTCGTTCGCGTAAAAACTGCATTGGCGTCACGCAGCGGCGGGATTGATCCGAACGCGGTGGACGCAGAAACTGCGGCTGACACTTTCAAACTGAACAGCGACTCGCGCGACCAACTGCGGCGTCTATTCGAGCAAAGTGACGAATGGCAATACAGCGGCGCACATAACGGCGGGACAACGATCTCGCCGGAAAATCGCCGCGAAGTCCTGGGGTTGATTGAGAATTTAAAGTGAAGGCACGCGCATTCCAGATTGCTTTTCTTTTTTGCGCGCTCGCGACCTCCTCAGTATTGGGTCAAGCAGATGTCGAATTTGCAAAGGCAAACCAGGAATACGCCCAAGGTCATTTCAAGGAAGCGATCTCTGGCTACGAGACACTGGTTCGCGCCGGGCAATGGAGTGCGAATGTGTTTTATGATCTCGGCAATGCCTACTTCCGCACGGGCGATTTTGGACGCGCGATTTTGAATTACGAACGCGCCCTCGTCCTGGAGCCGCATCATCCCGAGGCCACGGCCAATTTGCAGATCGCGCGCGACGAAGCGCATGCGCTTGAGCTGCAACCAGGTCGGCTTGAACGTTATTTGGAATTTGCGAGCGTAAATCAGTACACCGTCACTGCAGCCGTTGCTTTTTGGATCGCAACTTTTTGTTTAGCAGCGTTAGTTTTCACCCGTCGCCGGTCGCGTGCGACGCTCACCTTGCTGCTTGTGATGCTTCTAATCTCTGCCGGAGGGATCGTTGCGACTTGGCAACTCGAGCGCGGCAGTAAAGGCAGCGCGCTTGCTGTTGTGACAGGCAAAGATGTCCAAGCGCGGCTCGCGACCGCCGACACAGCCAACAGCGTTTTGGCATTGCCTCCCGGAAGCGAAGTCAAA